>Ga0307512_10007425_pt1 | contig 10881 bp, 16 predicted proteins | sample 14_EM_MG_FD_200267 | JGI IMG/M metagenome (GOLD analysis project Ga0307512, IMG submission 200267) | Populus trichocarpa ectomycorrhiza microbial communities from riparian zone in the Pacific Northwest, United States - 14_EM | ecosystem: Host-associated > Plants > Roots > Unclassified | place... | reverse complement strand
ATACAATCAACCGCCTATCAACATCAAACAGACTAACAGACCCGAAGCACGCGTCCGTGGCCACTCAGGAAAAGAAAGTGAAGGTGAAAAGGAAGTGAAAGGAAATGATAAGGAAATGAAAGTGAAGTGAAGTGAAGTGAAGTGAAGTGAAGTGAAGTGAAGTAGTAACGAAGAAAGTTGCGAACGAAGTGAGACAGTGATCAAGGAGGGCGAAGGTGCCGAAGGTGTAGAGGCAAAGCAAGGTCTGCACCACACGATCCATGCGAACCAATGTCCGACTCACGCAACGGAGGAGATGAGGCCGAAGTGGAGTGCCGAAGCACAGAACCCCAGATACGTGCCGCAAGTCGAATGGCAGAAGTGTGGCAAGAATGTGCGACACGTAAGAAGGCGCCAAGGAGAGTCACGGTCACGTGTGTATCAACAGTATGACGTCAAAGATCCACGGTATCAAGAAACTAGGAACTCACCCGCTCTCTCTTTTCATCTTGTTGACTATGGCCAAACGTGCTTCGTCACTGTCAACCCCGCCTTCAAAGAAACCACATCTTGAACACTCTTTCAGCGTCCCTAATGTCGCATCTCCTGTGGCCGCTGCTGCTGCTGATGCCGACCCCCCTTTGGGGATACTTCTCCGAACATTGAAAGATGTCCCGTCAGAATCTCCAGAGACAGGGGACGCCGTGGCGTACTGGATGAGAATGGAGGACATGCGAAGTGAGAGCAACTTGCTCTCCACCCCTTGTTTTCTCAAATTTTGTCGCTAGTCTGTGATAACCGTGCACTCGCCCAGGCGTCCGCTCGAGCGCAAGAAGATCACGTCCCACTTCTCGTCTTTTTCGTCTTGAGTCCGCAGGACTATGCCGCACACGACCGAAGCGCTCGTCGGATTGATTTTACTCTTCGAAATCTCTCTGTCCTCAAGGTCTGCTCCTATTTCTCTGTTTCTCCAAACGCAGGGCATATTCGGAATCTTAACTGTCTAGGATTCTCTCGCCGAGCTCAATATACCGCTTCATGTTTCCCTGCATTCGCAACGCCGAACGCTGCCCTCACATGTCATCTCGTTCCTACAATCAGTGAATGCCATTCGGCTGTACGCTAACATCGAATATGAGGTTGACGAGCTCCGCCGTGACATAAACGTTTGCAAGCTCGCGAAGGACAACGGGATCATCACTACTTTTGTCCATGACAAGCTTGTTGTTGAGCCAGGCTTGCTTTCTACGAACCAAGGTAAACCTTATAGCGTAAGTCCCTGTGGGCCCGAGCAGTGGCACCAGTAAACCCGGAGTACCAGGTCTATTCTCCATTTCAACGCCAATGGGTGTCCGTAATAAACGCGGACACGGACAAGTATCTAAAAGAGGCGACAACTCCCGATGCAAACTCTCCATCCGTGAAAGATCATCCGGTTTTCCAGGAGCTGTTTGCTAGCGAGGTTCCTTCTCATATCGACGGTTTTGAATGTCCCGATAAAGATAAGATGGCCCTAGTCTGGCCCGCAGGAACAGATACTGCACGCGAGGTGAGCTTGACTCGGACCGTACAATGAAGACACCGTATTTCATGCATGGAAAAAAAGATGCTGCGACTATTCTTTCGCACGAAGTCTAGGAACACTCATTTAGGCATCGCCGATCCTCTAGAGGAAGGCGCAGAGGCTTCTGAAAACCGAAGCCGGGCAATGGTCTACAGTGAACAGAGAGACCACGCTGACAGGGATACCACAAGTCGTCTAAGGTAAATGAAGGAGCATGCGTTAATGATTACGTCTCATGACCTTCTCTATAGCCCTTACCTTGCTGCAGGTGTTATCTCCGCGAGAGAATGCGTTCGTGCTGCACTCGAATTTCTAGGCACAAGGAAGGTGCAAACCAATCGCGACTCTGGCGTTGGGATGTGGATCCAGGAGATCGGTAACTACCTTTGTTGTCGCCCATCTCTGCTTTGCTCAAGTATCACTTCTTCCAGCATGGCGTGATTTCTACACGCATGTCCTCGCTTCCTTTCCACGTGTTTCAATGGGGCGCCCATTCCAGGAGAAGTACGCAGACGTACAGTGGGAGTCAAATCCAGAACATTTAGAAGCTTGGACGACGGGCCGCACGGGAGTGCCCATCGTAGATGCTGGGATCCGACAAGCTAACACGATGGGTGTGTTACCCAAATTGTCCACCAGGAAAATCTGACCCAGAACCCCGCTACTTCAGGCTGGATGCACAATCGCGTACGCATGATTGCCGCGATGTATTTGACGAAGGACCTCATGATTGATTGGCGTCTGGGCGAGAGAGTAAGTGATACGAAATTCCGCCTTGAATGGTGAACGAACCATCCCTCCCTCCTCCGACCCATAGCATTTCATGCAACAGTTCATAGACGGCGACCTTGCCTCGAACAACGGTGGTTGGCAATGGAGTGCAAGCACTGGCACGGACCCGCAACCATATTTTCGCATCTTCAATCCCTACTCCCAGAGCGAAAAAGCCGACCCAAGCGGCGATTATATTCGTACATTTGTTCCCGAGCTACGCAACGTTTTCGGACTCGAGATACACAACCCTTCGGCCAAGCTGGCGGATAAGGTGGGTTACCCAAGACCGTTGGTCGACCATAGGGAGGCACGGGATAGGGCACTCAGGCGTTACAAGAACCCCGGGTCCAAGTGATTGCGCCCTGTAGCTTGTGACCTTGTCTCTAATTATTAGGGATTTGTGGCGGCACGCCGGTCTCCAAAAAGTCATGGTTGGGACCACCTATCCGACCAGGAATTCGTACCTGGGACCGCCCGAGGTGCCACTCATAAATCATAATCCGGTTGTAAACCTTTGCAACAAGAATATATATATACATATACTTGCCGACAACATTGGTTGGAAATCATGAATGAAACGTGAAAGCTAGGGCTCACCATTGGCCGTCGATTAGTAGGGGGAAAACCTAACTGTGATGCCCGAAGGACGCCTAGCCGTGCCCGGTATACATCTCGTGGCTCAATTTCACAATCCGGCGGCGGTGCATAGACCTTTGTGTGGTGTGATATTGCCGTATCTGCTTATATTACTGGAGGATATACGTTCTGTTCTGATTGATGGGCCACAAAACGCCCGTGGTTATCAGAACAGCCTTCGGGACACTGAGATATCTGCAAGGGCACAAGTATGACATGTGTCTAGGAAAGTCGTATTCTTCGCTCCGGATCTGGCCAGAGCGCCCAAAGCCTGAAGCTTGACGGAACGTGTCCGGGTTTGTGGTGCCCATCGATAAAGGGTGTATGTGCCAGCTCTTCATTTAGATGGGTGACAGTGTTCACACATGGCCCACACACTTCTCAATTTTGTTCGTCACCCCATGTTTTTCTAGATCAGTGTTAGTCGACGAGAAGTACATTCTGGGCCGAGCAGACAGCGGCGCCGAGAAAGATGGCATCAACCGTGGGGCAGTAGGGATCGAACACCTTGAAACCTCGTGTTATTTCCTGATGGGCGTGTTTACGAGCTAGTACAGTAGCGGACGTACAATCGTATTGGAGCTGTTTCAAGCCAGAGTGTCTGGTTTAATCTATTTGCAAAAGGTCACTGGGGAAGTGGGCAACGTGGCCGAGTCCCCCGCACAAGGGTGAGGTCGGGAAGAAAGGATAAGGTAACCACCGTTTTGCAATCGTAGACCTAACGACCGACAGAATATATAAAGGCGCTATAGAATGAGTTGTGGGTGCTACAAAGGTGCCCTTGTCAGTTGGGTGCTGTCACGGTGGCCCAAGTTCGCCATCTTGTTCTGTGCTGTGCTTGCCTGCATCTGCACCGCATCTGATGAAATGGTTCCGACAGGACCAGCGTCAGGAGTTGAGGGCGATCGCAACCAACTAATGAAACGTACGACACGTGATACGCCCCTTGTAAACTGCACTATTCCCGATATAGAACAAAGAGTATCCCCAATCTGCTTCCGTCTGCTCCCACCCATTCGAGCGGGAATATAAGCCAGCGGGGCGTGTCCCTCGCATGTACGCACCCTTTTTTTTACCCACTTCTGCCTCAGGAGCGAGAGGAAGCGAGAGAAAAGCTACACACGACACACACAGAAACACACAGACCCACACGCAGCACGCCAGAATGTCCTCCTCCTCCAACATGCAGGCACCCTTCTCCCTATTCCCGACGTCCACTGCGGCGCCGTGCGCCTTTGGCCTTTTTGGCCAGCACCCGCGGGACACCCACGCGGCGTACGAAGACCTTGCCTCCCTGATGTTCGCCCGTCCGTCTTCGTCTTCATCAGCGCCCTCGCGCGAACGCGCCGTACAGAAGGAAACGACGAGCGCCGCAACCGGCAATTCGCCGCTCTCGCTCGTCCAGACATTGAGACTCTTCTTCCGCAGCCTATAATTAACGTGGAATCTCTCGGCATGCGCGGATGTCCATCACCCATCTATCATCACCACTACCACCCATTGCATCTGTCAATAACCCATCGCCGCCGCCGCCACCACCACCACCACCACCATCTTTCAACGTTTAAAGTGACGCGGCGCCTGCCATCCTTCACTCTCATATTCTCGGCACTATAACGTCCTCGGTGCCCCCAAAGCGTCTCCTGTTGCGCGTCGAAGGCACCTTAGAAGAGACTGCCGTCCCCTAGCCACGGAACCGCGCCAAAAGGCCGCGGTTTACGGCAACTCTGAAACCACCATGGACACAACCTCAATACAGAAGAAACAACCACTATCGTTATGTTTTTACTTCTTTTTCTGGTCGCCTGAGCTTCATTCTAAATAGGCATCATGTCATTCCTTACTTTCATGTATCCCATATATCCTCTCCCCATTGGACTTATGATTCCTCGCCCATATTCCTAATTTAGGGCTAATTCTGTATTATATCACATTAGACCACATAAATTTTGAAAAACCTTTGTATTATCACTTTTTTGGAATTATCGAATGTTTCCAACGTCAGAGCCAATAAATACCTGGGTTAAATGTCAGGGCAATGAAAGCGTAGTGCAAATTCCAGGTAGTAAAGTTGCAACTTTCAGGAACTGCCTTGGGAAAATACGGGAGGCACAGGTACAACGCAACGATGACAGTGACAGCGAGTACAAGACTGGCGACAACAGAACTATAGTCCATTAAGTCCAAGGCCGCGCCTGACCGAGTCGACAAGCTCCCATTGGTCGGTGTCGCCATGAAGATCAAACATGTTCACCCCGAGAAGTTTCCGCTCCCTCACAAGCGATGACTTAAGTCCAAGACTTTGGACATCGTCGTACGCGATGACCTGACCCACGACTTCGGAACGCAAGAATGGCGTACTCGAACACGCGTCCCACTCGCGCGTGAACCCGCCGCAGCCGTGGTAACCTCCAGGCCAGTTCGGATCGTTGCAGAGCACGCCCTGATCCACGAGCCCACGAAATTGCACCGGCCCGCTGTCGCCACCCTCCTCGGTGACTACGCGCGCGTAAGGCGGAGGAGGTGGTGGTAGTGGTGGTGGTTGTACGTTCTGATCATCACGCTGGCGCAAGCCCGTCGCGTCCGAATGAGAGACGTATCCGTACGAGGGAACACCGAGAACGAGCTGCGTTGGCGGAACGCCCGCCGCGGTCCACGCGTTTATCGCGGCGACGGCATTTGCCGCAGGTTGCGTGGAATTTTTGCAGGCGTCGTCAAGGGGGGCGTTTGGTCCGAGATTGGACGAAGCTGAAAAAAGTTGGTTTGAGAGGGGACAGCTTCGAGGGAAGGAACGAGACAGAACGAGAAGAACGCACGTCCCCATGTGTCGTAATTCATGATCAAGATCCAATCCAGAACGCCCGCAAAAGCTTGTACAGAGCGCATGGACTGCCCGTCCGCGCCAGCGAATGGGATGGTCTGGGCGGCCGCGCTGATCCGCGCGGTGGGTGGAAGTGTGGTCCGCAGTAGCTTGAGAAACTCAAGAAAGTTGGTCGTATCGTTTGGGTCGACGTAATTCCGCGGATCCCCTTGTTCGCCAGGATATTCCCAGTCGATGTCGATTCCGTCGAGGTGATACTGGTCATAGGTGTTTGCGATGTTGCCGACAAGGGTTTGTCGACCGACTTCGCTCGCCAGCGTAGGCGAGAACAACCTAAAGGCGAGAGTGTTAGAGCAGGACGTCTTTGCGCGACGACATGTGTCACATACTTGCTACCACTCCAACCTCCGACACTCAACTTAACCTTCGTACCCCGTTGATGCGCCACATCCACTAAGCGGGTGAGGATATCATGGGCCATCTCGGAACCATCCCAATCGAGGGAATAGTTAGCATTTGGCACCGCGAACGCGAAATCTATCCAGTCAAACAGTGAGAAATTGATCCGTTCGGGAGGGAAGGTGTCAGCGACCCAGGCAGGATAATAGGCCATCATCAGAGGCAACGATGAATTGGATTGATCCTGGGTGATGTTGTGATGAACAACGGTTGGATCCGACTCAGGCGAAACGGAAGCGACGTCGCTAGATGATCCGTGAAGCAGTTTCGTAAAGCCATCGGCGGAAGGATCCTGAGGAGGCGAGAAGAGCACGAGGCTACCAGTCGATGGCGGAAGTACCCGAGCACCAGGGACCAAGGGAGCTCGTTCCGCGGTAGCAGTTGTGGCAGAGACTTCCGCGTTGAAGTCGCCGCTCATGAATGCCTGGTCATGACTGCCAGCGATTGCAGGTGAAGAAATGGGTGAAGAACGGGACGGAAGCAAAGATGACAGGAAAAAAAGTGACAGGAACCAGAAGACTACGAGGGACATATTCCTGTGAAAGAGAGAGCGGCAATAGCACAAGAAAAGACGAGTCACCACCGGGGTGAGCCAAGACAAAGAGATAAGTTGGCTTGAAAAGGACGACGGGGGTGCACATGGTACTGCAATGAATGGATGCGAATTCAGGCTGAAGCACAAAGACGGGCGGGCTTGAAATGGGTTGTGAGGGTGACCATTGCTTTGGTGAGGTTTTGTTAACCGGAAGGAAGGGAAGAGAAGAGCGAGGCTATAGGAAAGGACCACGGCAATACAAAAGTGGCTAACAGTTGTAATATATCGTACAATATGGCACAAAAAGCTCCGGGTGGCGCACGGACAATGTTGGATGTGGGGCGGAATACTGGCGGAATCCTAATGAGCCGTTCAGTCCAGCACCGTATCGTGCAGCACCGCAAACGTACCGCGCTGTGATGTGACGGCAGAGTGGGGATCGCCTTGGGACGTCAGAGAGAGATCAGAAGGGAAACCGCGATCTAAAGTGCAAATTCCGAGTCGAGTGAAGACTGGAAGCACGAGGCTTTCCAATTGGAGAATCCCTCGGTGTTTAATAAGGCATCATATTAAAAGTTTGTTTGGTGACATTCTCTGGTGGAGCTGTCCAGCGGAGGAAATACTTTATCTATATTCAAATGGGCAGGTGCAAAACGTTTGATATCTATCGACGGACAGACGATCACACCACCATAGACACGTTGCACAAATGACGCCGATACAGTACATGCACGTGTGAAAAAACTACAAGTCAGATTATTGACAACCGGGCTTCAGGGTGGATGGACCGGATGACAGGGAACCAAAAAGTCAAAGGGATTGGGTTGTCTGCGAGGCAGGGAAACAGGCAAAGTGACTCGCGCGTAGCGCCAAGTAGACGTTACTGTCGTGCCCGATGGGGTAATGACTCGTTTCAGGGTCGTTTTTGCCGCGACGGCGCCTCGGTCAACATTCTCGAGAGATTGTTGAATGGACAGACACAACAGACAACAAGTGCCACCGTCTCGCAAATCTCCGAGCACTAGGGGGAGGGACAAACTCAAAAGAGTGTCCGTCGACGGATATTGTGGCCCCTCGTCCCAGTGTGGGGAACAAAGAGAAGGCGGCACCCGTAGGAAGGGATCGTCCGAGTTGGGTGGCATTTGTTTCCCAACTGAGAAGATGCCCGACGAAATTCATTGCCTTGTCATTTCTTGGAAAAAAAAAGCGGCGAACGAAATCTGGTGGAACTCGGCCATGGCACGGGAAAAGAAGATCGAGATTCAGTTCTGAAGCGCCTATTGATTTCATTCTTACCAATTTGGACAGATGAGAGTCTTACGCCGCGCCGCGTACCGTCATCTTGAACTCATAGTCCGCTTCTCGCCCATTGTCTCTTTACTTATAAAATAAAATCCTCCTCCCAACAATGCCTGACGCTCACTCGCCTTTACACTCCAACCAACCATGGATTCCAATACTCGTTGCCTCTCTCCTCCTCCACGAATGCCTTCTCCTCAGCTTCTTCCTACGCCATTACCTTCACCACCCCTTCATCACCAGCAGTCGCGTCCGCGCACGAACGCCAGCTCCTCATCCCAAACCAAACCACCATCCCCTCTCGGCAGGCCTGCCATTTCGGGCTCACCCACCCTCCCCCAACGGAATTTACACGCGCCTCGGGCCCAGGTGCCCCCTCCTCTTGACTTGAGCCTGTGGCTGGACGGCGATGACTTTGGTGCCAGACGCGCAAGAAGCACCTCCCCGCTCTCGCCGACCTTGTCTGACCCCGAGAGACCATCTCGGCAAGATAACAAGCGCAGACCCACCCCAATCTCCACGGCATATCCTCGCTCGAGAACGCGCCCTCGGTCGCCACCACCCAGCCCGGGAAGGCCCGGGACACCTCCGCCGGTCCCACCCATCCCCACGCACTTTTTGGGTACGAGCCCCGGAAATTCTGTCCTTCAGCCGCGGTCGACGAACCACCTCGCTCCCACATGCACAGGCCGCATTGCGGACTTGCCGTCCACCCAATCACACTTATTACGAAAATCCAAATCATCGGATGCCATGACGTATATTCGCTTCCTCACCGCGCATGATGGCCAGTAGTAGTTGGACCCCTCGTATCGCCGTCGACCCTTTTTGGCCGGGTCGGACGGGGACATGGTCGATCTTGTCAGGCCGAAAAGTTGTAGCCCTTTCTTATCTTCTATTATGCATTACACCCATTGTACAGTTCCTTTTCGCAAAACAATCCCCCTCCCTGCTACGCATTTATGAATACCTACATACCTCACTGTACACTTCTACCTAATTATCCGACCACCGGTCGTAGCCTACAGCCATTGCATTTCACCTCTCGCCATGTTTTCCAATTGCCCATAATACTAGCTCCTTCATCACAGCACATTTTAGTACCGATGAAGTCGGAAACAGATTGCGTCAGAGTTCCTGAACGTGGACTCGTACCGTTCGGTCGTTTTTTTGGGGAATATCTTCGATCATGTCACGCGCCGCCCATTGTCAAGCTTGCGAAATTTCAACTTGCGAGGGTTGACCCACCGGACCTTGCAAAACGCCTGTGGGCGGGTGGCGATCATACCATTTAGCCAACGATGACACTATGGGTATGGTAACCCCCTTGGCGCTTTTCGTGATCTCTCGTACTGTAGGTCTAAACGAAGTCGCGTGATTGCGGCAACCCTCGACGGGACGCGCTCGTTGACGCCCGCAGATCTGACCAAACGCGACTCCCGCACGTCATCACAGCATCTACGCAAGGTCCGATCGGAAACGAACGACCCAAGCAAGCCGCCCACGGACGGGTCTACTTAGCGCCGTGGCTAGTCTCAAACTTACGGTGAACGTACGCGTAAACTGAGATCTCGTTGGCAACTGAGGAACGCTGGGGAGTGGGGGCAGTGCAGCGCGCATGGAGTCAACGTGGTGCACGCGGTTCAAAAGAGTGTACGATAGTGTGGTGTGGTGTGGGGCTTCGCGGCGGCTAACAACAACCCAAAAAAAAAGGCGAGGAAGCCACGAGTTGCTCAAACGAGTCGTAATTACGATTGTCTTCCTTTAGCTTCGGTCCCTGGTCCCCATATCGGCGATTGTAACCCTATGATGAGTTTGACGCTCATATCGGAGTGGGACTGCTGACTCCTCCCGTTTCGTTTCGTATCTTTGACAGTTCGCGAACCAACCCGCGTGATTTGCGGCCACGGGAAAGAAAATAGGTTTTCGACTTCGTTCGTTCAATGAAAGCGGGGTGAGTCACACGTGTCCGTCGGGACTCGGGCCCCGAGAGTTGTAGTCATACGAGTTCTTGTGATTGAGAAGAGCCCACGGGGAAAATAAGAACCTCTTTAGAACCTATCGCCCTATCTACGTAGGCACCAAAAAAAGAAAGGCCACGAGCCGCGGTCATGATCTCGCCCCTCCTTCAAAAGTGGTTTTTTTTTTTCGAGAATGGGGGAGTTGATCACGAAAACAGTGGAAAAGTGTGACCGCACCCAACATTGACTTCGTCGTAACGTGCGACGGGACGGGCTTGCAGCCTATTGCTGAGCAACGCGCAACGATCAGTCAACCCCGTCCAACCACAAAAGAGTCATTTGAATAATCGGACGGACGGACGGACGGACTCCCCCACCGCAGCGCGACCGATCAGCGCAGCGCACCACGCATGATGCATGAGGGACCAAGGAAAAAAATAATGACGATAATGACGATGATAATGAATAGAGTAAAGGGGGCCCGGCCATTGAGCGGGTTGTATTATCAGAGTTTTTTGGCACCACGCGGCAGAAGAACGAAGTGGTGGCGGTCATCCTTTTTGATTTACGCCCCTCTTCGAATGAAGCTTCGTTATTGTGAACGAACCGGCCTAGCGGCGGCGAAAGTACGGCGGGGGTGCGAGGGTGCGGGTTTGTATGTAACTTACATGTGCGAATCGCATGGACGGGCAGACGAACGGAAAGTCTGCGGACAGACGTGCGGTCGGTCTAGGGCAGGCGAGAGCACCGCATAGAGGAAGGAATAACGAAAGCCACGCGCGCGCCATCAATCCCGCGGATCGCCGAGGCGCGAACCATCAACTAACGCCAGCGGGGGGGGGGGGGGGGGAGC
>Ga0307512_10007422_pt1 | contig 10882 bp, 6 predicted proteins | sample 14_EM_MG_FD_200267 | JGI IMG/M metagenome (GOLD analysis project Ga0307512, IMG submission 200267) | Populus trichocarpa ectomycorrhiza microbial communities from riparian zone in the Pacific Northwest, United States - 14_EM | ecosystem: Host-associated > Plants > Roots > Unclassified | place... | reverse complement strand
AAAGGCGAAGGGGCAGATTGAAAATTTTTCGAAACAGTTCGAAAAATTGTAAACTACAGAAACCATAATGGATCATTGTTAAATCAACAGAGACCAAAATATAATTCATCCAAAACATTTTTTTTTTAAAAAAGGACTGGTCCGGCCCAAAAGGTAGTGCACAAAACCCTTTCTTTGCTAAGCTCACCGCTGGTAATTTCCTCTGACGATGAATATGAAAATGCCGTGAAGAGTTTGAAGTTGGAACTTCGATATAGACAAAGTATTAGTCCCTGTCACGCTCTCAAGGCCAAGTGCGCTTCTTGTTTAAAAGTAGGGAAACTAGATACTTGCTTGCCGGCGGCGACGCCCTAAAGAAAGCAGTATGGTGTTGGAGGTTAGGAGTCTGAGAAAGGCAGTCGTACCTTCTACTCTAATTGAGAATCCTTCACCTGGAAATCTCCAGTCCACCCGCCTTGCTCTCCATGTATTTTCTCTTCTCGTCTCTCTTCAATTATCAATATTTATGTAGTATTGTAATAATCTTAAATGTGTCTGCCCTTTTCTTTTCTTTTTTTGTCGTACGTTCAGGTTAATGAGGATGGCTCCTCTTGTTTGGTCTACATTGCCTCTGGTTGTCACGTGTACAAACTCCTGGTAGAGATAGTTAATAACTTGCATTTTGCCTTGATTTTTCTTTAATAATCTTCTTCTTTAATATTTATTGAATTCAATAGGAGCCAGTACTTGATTGTCTTCTTCTTTGTTATGTCCTATTTGGTTTAGGAATTACCAATTAGGGGAGTGAGTTTTTTGTGGGTTATAAATAGTTTCTTTCCGACTCTTGTTTTTTAATATTCCCATGTATGGAAACAGTGCCTTTGCTATGCGCTATGATTACTCCAGCGTGGTGGTTTTTGAAACTCCCAAGAGTAGTGACAAGTGAAGTTATGTGGAATATGATTAGAACCAAACTGTGCCTTTGTATAGGGTCTGTTTGCATTTTCAATTTAGAAAAAGTGCTTTCTTTAAAAAATGAAAGATGGGAACAATTGTGAGGATCTGCTGTTAAATGAAAGTTCGATATGAGTCGTCAAAAGAATCAACTTGTGAAAAGGGGTAAAAGAGCCAAATTGTGAAGAGGATCTTCCAAAACAAGAAAGTGTAGAACTTAAAATGTGTTGGAAAGGGCCTTTTTATGCTATAAGTGATTTTGATTAGACCAGTACAACAATGACTTTGGATGAACGAGTACTAAAACTAGCAAGGTCCCATCATCCATGTCATTAGTGTTTGTTTTGGATGCTCATGTTAGATCTGTTTAAGAAAATTAAGGAGCGGTTCACTGTCTCATCTTTTTGATAGATTCCTATGGACAATTCCTCTGTCAGTGAAGGGAAAGAAAGCCTCCTCATTCCTGTACAGACACAGGTATTTCATTACATTCTAAGTATGTGGCTGTTGCAAATTTGCAGAAGCAGGTCTCAATTTTGCGTATCAGCTTAGTTCATTGTATAATTTCACTACTGATGCATCAATTTAATTGCTCATCATCTGACTTTCTGAAGGTCATGGATTCTTCATTAGTTAATCGCTGCCCTCATCGGTCAGAAATTCAGAGTATAGTTCTCTCCGAAACTGAAAGTACGTGACTTTGCATTGACATTAACAGATGACATACGGTCTGTACCTTAGCTAGCTTACCCTATTGATGGAGTTGATGACTTCTCAAATTATTTGCAGGCCCTGGTCACTTGGTATTGGGAAGTGTGGACGGTTATGGACACCTTATTGTGTCCAGACTAGATACCAGTGGTAACGGTATAGTTCTCCTTATTTTAGCTCTCATAATTTCGGCATAATTTATGATGAAGATTGGTAGCACGTTTGTATTCTACTTTGAAACTTTATATTTCTTCCTACTCGTTCATGAACTTATGAGATGGATTAATCAGGCATTTTATGCTCATTGTTATTCCTTTACTTCAATCTATTTTGAAGTTGGAATTTAGCACATAGAGGCTGACTATACCATGATTCAGAAAAGGAAAACGTTGTTTGGCTCTTTTGCTGCTAAGTTGATAAACTGTTGATGGTGATCACCAGTGATAGTCTATTCAGGCTTGGAAGAGCTTTCACAGTGGCACATAATATTATCATAGAAAAGTCATAAACTGATGGATAAATTCAGACTATGCTTTTAGACTGTAAATATATTGACCACCACTCTTGTTTTTGAAGTTAAACTAGCCACTGTCTGTATGCTCTCTGATCATGAGATTACATTTTGACTTTAAATCTCAGTGTTGGTTGATGCAAATTTATTTATTTGATTTAAAAAAAAAACAAAATTGCCAACAGTGCATGAACGACAAGTTGTGTGTTTAACTGGAAGTAATCTGATTCTTTTTTTACTTATTGCTCTGTTTCTGTGTTAGTTTCTGCTGGTTCCCAACCAAAGTAATCAGCCATAAAATATGCCTAGGGTTTCTTCAAAGCTTGTCATTTTGGGTTTATTCCATTGCTAACCCATAAGCCCAGCAGTCACACTTCAATTTTTTAGGCCTAGAAAAAATTGCTGTACCAATGGCTCTTCTAACCAATCAATGGTTTTCTGGTTTGAGGGCCATGCATGTCATTTGCTTGTATAAAGTACAGCTTGATAATTAAAACCACACATATCTTACTAGTTTTCACTGTTGGTTTCTGTTTTTATCACGGTTACTGATTTGGGGTTGATAGAAATGCCTTATCAATGTATATTTCTGTAATTTTCAGATATTGATCAGCGTACTTATTCAGTATTACCTCGAGATTCTGGTGTTGGAGAAAGCAGTTGGGCAGGCCTTTGCTTCAGTCGAAGTCAATGGTCCATGGTGACTAATTTCTTTGTTGCGCTAATTTTAAACTTGTTGATATGCACTCTGGCCACAGTGAATGTCATTCAATATCTATTGAGCTGGCAAGAGATTGAAACCATGGCAGCAGATGGCTAAGTGTATAGATTATTAAGTACTGTGTTTTCTCCGTCTCAAGTGGATGAGCATATCCAATCCTGATAGTGAAATCATTGAACTATGCCAGATTCCCATTTTAAAACTCACCAAATTATCTTGTTGTTTTACGCTTTATTCCCATCAACAAATTTATGATTACTTTTTTGGTCAATATGAACCTTTATCTTTTATGTTAGCATCAATTCTCCAAATAAGGAGGGAGGTGTCTGGTACAAAAGGTTCTCTATGCCATTGTATGTCTTATCATTATAAGTTATATCTCTTTATATTTCAGAATATAACATTATAAACAAACTTTCAGAACTTGATGCTGTGCAATAGTAATTATGTAATTATATATGTATCTTTTGTTTTTATGTCACATGTTATAGTTTTTGTTGAGAGGAATTAGGAGCTTGGAATTTTAGACAAAACTACCGTTGGTGTGTGAGCTTGACTGGAAGTTCTTTAGTGATGTTGATTATTTGCAAATGTACTGATAAGCAATAACTGGGACGTAACAACTTTGTTTCTGAACATCATTAGAATAGAATTTTACTAGATGAAATATGTCAGCTTTATCCCTATTGCTTTCTTCACATCCAGATCCTTTTAACATGAATGGTAGTCTTTATTTGCTGCCTAAACTTTTTGTGCCTTTATCATCTCTGGTTCCAGGCAGCCGTAGCACGTAGCTTTTGCAAAAGCATTGATGTTTATGACCAAGACATCCATGTGCGCACTTTACGTACGTAAGTATAGTTTCTGCTAGTAAAATTGTTCCTTTTGATTATTTTACTTAGAAAGCCACATGGACCATGTTATATTTATGGTTAGAAAAAAATGGATTTGTAATTTTCATAGTTTAAAGAAGAGGGTGAAGGGATCTATGATTTAGGAATGGCAGACTGTGTTGGCTGGAGTTCATTTGATAGTTAAGGAATTTGTTTTCTCTCAGAAGGTAGAAGCCATCTAAATATCTTGTGATTTCTTGAACAGACCAACAAAAAGCCTTCAATCTGAAATACATCAATGTCCAGCAAAGAACATCTTACCCTTTATGATGTGTCAATCCCTTAGAATACCTGAGTTATTTTTCTACTTCTTCAAGTAACTTCTGTGTCCTGAATGTTGGGCTATCTTTAATGCATTTATACTGTTTATTTGACTATGTTGCAGACTCTGGTACCCATCCTCATTGAACTTTTTGGAGAATTCAGGCAATGGAAGTGCAGATTCTATACTAGCTGTTGCTGAGGGCTGCCAGGTATTATTGTGTGTTTTCATATTTGCCCTTTTCCCTGTTTGCTTACATGTGCTGCTCTGCTTCATCTATTGGAATTTACTGCAGCTCACACTATGGGACTTGAGAATGAAAGAAAATGGTGGTTGTCTACGACGAATTTCTGGTTCTCTTGGTGATATTTTCTATGCTGTGTGCAGTTCCTCAACCGGTAATGTTGCAGTAGGTGGGGCTGATCGTACTGTGACCATATATGATCCTCGCAGGTTGGTCGTCACTATTGGATTGTTTGGGACAATTAATGGGGATAGAGATTTCATTTACAATAGCTTGGGATTTTCATTTCTAACGAGGGAGGTCTCTTTTGTGACTTATGATTTGTTCTTCTAATCAGCATGTTATTTAGGTAGATGTTGGCTGAGTATCAATGATTGCTCATTGCATGTTTGTTCTTCTAATCAGCATGTTATTTATACTGTCCTCCAAATTTCTGGTGTTATTCAATATGAATAGGAAACGATGGGGGAAAACTACTCTTCCCTTCAACAGATTGAGACATAATTAATGTTTACATCTTGAATGTAGATGGTCGCCAATTACCAGATGGGTGCATTGCTCAAAATATGAGGTCTGTTTTTATTTGATCAATTCCTCCCCTTAAATTCTTGTTTTTTCAGGCTCTTCTCCATGTTTCGACATCCAAGGATAATTTTATTTATTGTATTAGCAATGGAAGGAAGAACAAAATCCATTGTTATCGTATTTGTTTATTGATATTTTTCATATTTAGTATTTTTATTAAAAAGTATCTGTTCATGATTTGATTGTTTCACTGGAGATTAGACAAAAGATGAAATAGTAAAGAGGGGATAGCAAAATATAAACTCTTGAAATGAGTGTCTACTGCAAGTCTACTCCTCACAGATCCTCTTCTCTCACTTTCCTGCATTTAAAGAGGTCTCTCTTGTTCAAATTTGTCACTAGATTACTCACTTATGAGGTTTATTGTTTTTCTTGAACACAAGAAATTCTAATGGCTTTCAAGATTAAGAATGGGGCTTTCTGGTTACATATGCTAACCTGTACCGATTTTTTTCTTCTTCTGAAGTTCTCTGTCTTCTGGGTTTTCATGCAGCATTTTAAATCATTTTGCTTTTGCTACAATTGCAGATAACCGGACTTGCATTCTCATCACTTGACCCTGATTACATCTATATCCAAGGGGTTGATTATGAGGTTATTGCTTAGGAAGCCATGACAGCTTCTCTCTTGTTTTACTACTTTTCTTGCTTGGCATTTTTTAGTAACAGATTGACTAGACGTGCATTAAGTTTACATTTCAGTTGCCTTTACAAAGTTGTAGTTTGATCACCCTCACTTATTCTACTGGGGGTATTTTCACTTCATAAAGATGACAAAATATAATAGAACTGAAACTAAATTGCTCTTGCTTTGTTACCATGGAGAAGAAAGGTGCTTGTACACTGCTGAATGTACAGAGGATGGGAAATTCTCGTTAACACAAAAAAAAAGCAAGTTAAAATGCTGAAAACTCTGAAGCACTCCATTCTCGCTGAACATCTTCTAGAGAAACACCTTGTATGGTGGTCTGTAAATTGCTAGTATGTGAAAAGGGTAAATGTTCAACCTTCCTTGTCTATGAAATAAACTTCTTTTAAGCAGAGAGCTTTAAAGGCTTTGTCAGAAAATTTTGAGGGGTATAAAATGGTAGATAGAAAGCTTTGAATTTTAGACCAAAATATGAGACGGGATCCATGTGGCTGTCACATGCCCGCTGGAAGTGTTTGTTGTTGACACAGGAATAATTTTGCGTACAATTTGGTGCCAGTTATCTAGGCATGAAGAGTGCCTTTTAATTGTTAACCAAAGTAGTCCTTCATCTATTAGAGGGATTGTTAGAGTTTTTTTGTTTCTGTGGTGCTCTAGATTCTGCATAAAATTGGAGCATCTTTCTAAATTGTTTTCCTTTGTAAGAATTTTTCTTCTTCTTTTGCCCTCTAATCCCGTTTGATGATGAACATATCCGCAGGTCCTTTGTGGGCAGCGGAAAGAATGCGAAAAGGTCTTTTCATTTAGAGGAGATTCAAACTGGCTTGGGTTCAGTAAGGTATAATGATCTATTTTTTTCAAGATTGCACATGGTTTCAGGGTGCGCTCAGCATGCATTACTTGCATTGCGAAGAATTCTGTGCTTGTGGTAACTACTCAGTTTGGATTAATTTGGTTCAAACTTGTATGTTCTCTCTCTCCGCCATAGCTGGAATCAATTGGTTTGAGTGATAAAAACAATATCCCATTGTTTATGCTGTTGGAAGTCTCAAACAACAGTAGCAAATTTTAGAATTTGGTTCTGTAACACATGAAAATGACCCAGATAATTTTAGATGAAGGGCGGAAAGAAAATGGGAGAGTGATAACTCATTAACTTGTAACAAAAACTCATAACCCATTTGTAGCTCCACCAAAGCAGTGCGCACTAAAAGAAATATCTGGGGAGTCTTACTCTTCTAAGGTTCACATTCGCACACTTCTAATTTTATTAAATTGGTGTGAACTTAGCTGAAATGCAGTATGATAATTTATATAGAACTCATAAACAGTATAGTCTTCTGCCTGGGCCAAGTAATTCCATCTCTGTTGTTGTGAGTTGGGCTTGCATTGAATTAAGCTGCGTTTCTAGTTAGTTAACAACACCATATTGATGCTGTTCTAATATAGGATGAGCCAACCATCTCACACGTTTGCTTCCGATCATTGCTGCAGTGTTGCAATAGGGATGTAGTGGGCGGTTGGTGTGATTCTGGTAGCATCTTCATGGCTGACGTTGGAGTTAAAGAGGAGTGAAATAAACATGGTGATAAATCCTTGAAAATGGATGTTCTTTGAGGTTGTGCTTATGTGTTCTCATCTATGGGGTTGGATTCTGCTGCTTAGGCATCAGGGTTTTTTTAGCAGCAACACTTGTTACCATTTCTCCAAGCAGCCATTTGATACTCCAGTCAAGCCACCAATTAACTTCTTCAACAGGATGATTTCTCAAACACGGCATCCACCTCGGTTTTAGGTTTGACCTTCCATGTCTGGGACTGTGTATGCTAGAGGAGGAACTGGTGCATCAAATATTACCTGTAACTCATGTACTGCCTAGTTTACAGTTTTGCAGTTTGATTCTGACAGAATGCAAGTGCTGCAGCCATACCTCGGCTGCAAAACTGAGGTCAGCCATGAATTGACACATCTTGTTTCTTCATAAGCGAACTGGTACGACTCTTAAGCCACATGGGTATGCAATGATCATCAGCTTATTATTAAGAATTAAGATTATGTTAGTTAAGAAAAAACTAAAGGGTGTCGGGAAAAGTACTGTTGACCCATACTCATGGTACTGTTGATTACAATGGTAACTTACCCTTTTTTTTTTTTTGGTTTCTTGGTTTTTTGTATTTTGATATTTCAATTTAATTTTTCCAATTTGCTCTTTGAAGTTGCATTTTTTTGGATTTTGACTTGACTATCTATTTTGGATTCTCAGTTTATGATATCTCATGATGTTGGAAAAAAAAATTTGCCTGGTTGGACCAATTAAATGAGATTTTATTGATTTAAAATAATTAAAGCTATTGGAACCGAATTTGAATAATATGTAAATATTTAATTTTTTTTCTTTAAAAATTTATTTGTTTTTGTGTTTCAAAAATGGTTTTAAAAAGATATGAAAATTTATTATTGTTTTCTTTGCTTTTAATTATTTTTGTGTTTTCGGAATGTTTTGATGTATTGATGTTAAAAATAAATTTAAAAAAATAAAAAATATTATTTTAATATATTTTCAAATAAAAAAATATTTGGAAAACCATCTAGGAGGATTATCCTATTACAAATAGACTCTAAATAATCAAGTGCTAAATTGCATAGAAGATCAACACTTATTATTTTTTTCCGATCACTCAATTTCTTCCTTTTTTTTTCTTCAATTAATCCTTTTAAATTTAGTTTATTTGGGGTTATACTTAACAGAGGTATTTTTGGGTTGAATAGAAAAGGGGATCCTGCTGTGGTGTTGAGGGAAAACCTTAGGAAATTCATGGCTTTCTTATTGTTGAAAGCATTTGGTATTATGTAGTGATTTAAAGTATTTTTTATTTAAAAATATATTAAATAATTTTTTTATATATTTTTTAAAAATTATTTTTGATATTGGTCTATCAAAATAATATAAAATTATATATAAAAAATTTATTTTAAATAAAAAAAATCATATTTTAAAAGAATATGATTTCCACGCGTTCCAAACACTTTTAAATTCTCCATCTTTCCCAGAAGTTGTATTGTAGCTTAGGGTTATTGACAAGAGCTTTTCTCCGTAGTCCATTTGTTTTAAGACAAATGTAAATGAGCACGAAAACTAAATTCAGGTGATATAGTTGGAATGGTAACTCCAAGTCTTCATCTTTCTGGCCCATGCTTTTAAAGCATGTCAGTATAGCAATCCATGGTTATGAAATACAATTCAGAGTTGACGATTAAGAAGCTATTTCTGGGTCAACTCCAGAGAAAAAAAATTATAATATCCTACATAAAAAAAATTAAAAAATAATTCATATGAATAAATATTATATCTATAGTTATTACACATGAAAAAGTTGATAAACATTTCACAAAAATATAAGCTATAAAAAATATATATAAGGGAAAATATTCACAAATTAATTTTATATTTTTCAGATTTATTAAAAAAAAAATCGGGTCTCACCCAGGTTTCGGGTTGACTAAGCGGATTGCAAATTAGGGTTTTGACCATTTGAAACGCGGTCAACCTGTCGGGTTAGACTGGGTTTTATATTGGCTAAGCAATCCGTTAAATATATTATACATATCTTGTATTTGAATTCTAAGATTTTCTTTTGCTTTGTTTTCTTTCAATCCACAACATTTTTCCACAAAAAAATAAAGAACTATCTATGACATTGAACATTCCTGGATTTGAAGCAGTTGACAGTGCATTGTGGTCCTCTTTTATCCCCTCTAGGGCTACAATCTCTTGAGTTTTTCAAAGGACGAGGTCAATATACCTAATCAAAGATCGGAGGGATCTAGACTGCAGTCCTGTTCGGGGCTTTCTAGTGGGGCTAGGAAGACCAGAAAAGAGGGCCCCATCGTTTGAGATCGATCGTCAGTTCAACCAACAGCTCAACAACTGCCATGAATGGCTGGCTGTATCTTTCTCCAATAATTAATACCCTATCTCATATGTGCACCTCTTATTTCATGGCAAGCCATGGACAGGTCATTGTTTCAGGCCATGAAAATAACAGTGTTCGAGTTTTTTCCTAACTTAAAATAATAGCATTGATCTTGGCCCTCGAGTCTCATTTTGCGATCATTGACCAGGAATCAAGAAATTCACAAAAACTAGGCAAACACCTTCTCCTATTATCAACATGTGCTCTAAGAAATCGATGCCAGCAATTTGTCAAATAAATAATAAAATTGCCAGTGGTTGGATGCTGGTTCTTGTTTCTCAGGCCAAGTGCATATCCCTTGTCTCGTTGAATAACTTATAAATAGACGTGCAGAAAGAGTCAAACTGTACATTTCACTATGCCATGCTCTTACCTCTACTAGCAGGCATAAGACATGCATGGGTGCTTCTATTTTAAGCCTTCAAGGACCACAGCTTGAGAGGCCCAGCAATAAAATATATCTGGGTCAGAACTTGAGCGCCGTTTACGTTTGTGAAATTCTTTATGCGTTGATGCTGATAGTTTTTTTTCTTTTTTTCTTTTGCTGGCAGCACGCAAATGGACATGATTTCATGTATATATGCAGTGTTTATTTTTACAGGGGACAATTTATTTGGTCTTTGTCTTATCCACCGAGAATTATTCATGTGTGTGAACAGAGCATAAAGAAAGCTTTGGTCTCTCTTCAAGTTCAGGCGTGGCAAATATGGCGTGGCAATGGCAATCAGGCTGGATTTCTTGGAGAAGGAAAGGCAGGTTTTCTCTTAGATTCTCTCTTTAATGGTCCGTCAAATTGATCGGTGTTCCAGTCTTGCAATTATTGAGACGCGGCTGTCCAGCAAATGCTGAGGGACGAGGATAAGCCTATCCCCTGAAATAATTAACTTGAAAGAGTACGAGTCACGAGAGGGGGAGGGTTAGCTATTTGGACAATACGAGATAGGTGGGTGGGTCTATTGACACATCTTAGCCGCGGGTTCAAAAAACAAAATGTATTTATTAGCCTATTCTATTAAAATTACTAGGAGTAGTAGGGGGGGTGTTTGTTCTTTTTGTTGCTGGTTATAGATTGTTTTTTTATATATATTTTTAATATGTTGATTTTAAATACAAATAAAAAAATTAATATAATTTTAATTAAAAAATAATTTTATCAAAAAACATAGTTTTTCTATATGCTTTCATCTCCCGGACAAAATGTCCGGCTTGTTAAAGAGCTGTATATTTTTGTATTTTAAAAATGGTTTAAAAAATTAATATTTTATTTTTTATTTCAAATTAATTGTTCTTGGTATTTTTATATTGTTTTGATGTCAAAAATAATTTTTAAAAAATAATAAAAATATTATTTTAATATATTTCTAAAAAAACACTTTAAAATACAATCACTAACACCTTTT
>Ga0307512_10007421_pt1 | contig 10882 bp, 13 predicted proteins | sample 14_EM_MG_FD_200267 | JGI IMG/M metagenome (GOLD analysis project Ga0307512, IMG submission 200267) | Populus trichocarpa ectomycorrhiza microbial communities from riparian zone in the Pacific Northwest, United States - 14_EM | ecosystem: Host-associated > Plants > Roots > Unclassified | place... | reverse complement strand
GTAATGGGGTTGGCGATGTTCTGGATTTCCTGGAGTTTCTCCTCAAGATCATCAGCGGAAGCTGACTGACCCTCAGAGTCAATCCACTCGGTGGTCTCCTTGATAGCGTCCAAAAGCGTCTTCTTGTCATCGGAATCCAGCTTGCCACCGAGACCGTCAGAGTCACCGAGTTGGGACTTGAGGCCGTAGACGTAGGAAGAGAGGGAGTTAAGAGCTTCGATGCGCTTCTTCTGGGCTTCGTCCTCAGCGGCGAATGTTTCGGCCTCGGCAACCATACGGTCAATCTCCTCCTGAGTGAGACGTCCCTTCTCATTGGTGATAGTAATCGACTCGGATTTGCCGGTACCCTTGTCGGCGGCGGAAACCCTCATGATGCCATTGGCATCAATTTCGAATGTGACCTCGATCTGGGGAACACCACGGGGGGCAGGAGGAATACTAGTGAGCTCAAACTTGCCGAGAAGGTTGTTGTCCTTGGTGAGGGAGCGTTCACCCTCAAAGACCTGGATCAAGACGGTAGGTTGATTGTCGGCGGCGGTGGAGAAGATCTGGCTCTTGCGAGTGGGGATAACAGTGTTACGGGGGATGAGCTTGGTCATGACACCACCAGTGGTCTCAATACCGAGCGTGAGAGGGTTGACATCGACAAGGACAACATCACCCAAGCTCTCGTCGCCAGTGAGGATACCGCCCTGAACGGCGGCACCGTAGGCGACGGCCTCATCAGGGTTGATACCCTTGGAAGGTTCCTTTCCGAAATACTCCTTAAGGAGCTGCTGGACCTTGGGGATACGAGTGGAACCACCGACGAGAACGACCTGCAAGGCACGTCAGTGGGGTTGAATGACTGATTGCCAAGAAAACTCACCTCATCGATATCCTCCTTCTTGAGACCGGAATCCTTGAGAACCTGCTCGACAGGCTTCATAGTCTTCCTGAACAGGTCCATGTTCAATTCCTCAAACTTGGCCCTGGTCAACGTCTCTGAGAAGTCGTTGCCGTCCTCGAAGGATTCGATCTCGATCCTGGTTGATTGCTGAGAAGATAAAGTCCTCTTAGCCTTCTCCACCTCCCTCTTCAACTTGCCCATGGCCCTGAGGTTCTTGGTAACGTCAGTGCCAGTCTTCTTCTTGTAGACCTTGACGAGGTAGTCGATGACGCGGTTGTCAAAGTCTTCACCACCAAGATGGGTATCGCCCGCGGTGGCCAAGACCTCAAAGACACCATCATCGATAGAAAGGAGGGAGACATCGAAAGTTCCACCACCGAGATCGTAGACGATAATTTGAGATTCACCGCCCTTTTTGTCAAGACCGTAGGCGATGGCAGCAGCGGTGGGCTCGTTAATGATACGGAGGACCTGGAGACCGGCGATGGTACCGGCATCCTTGGTAGCCTGGCGCTGGGCGTCGTTGAAGTAGGCAGGGACGGTGACGACGGCATGGGTGACCTTCTTGCCGAGGTAAGCCTCAGCAGTCTCCTTCATCTTGGTCAATACCATGGCGGAGACTTCTTCGGGGGTAAAGTCCCTCTTCTCGCCACGGTGCTTGACCGAGATGGCGGGCTTTCCATTCTTCTCCACAATCTTGAAAGGCCTATATGACGCAAATTAGCCTTCGGATGACGGTGTGATCGAGACAAAGACGCGTACCAATGCTTCTGGTCACGCTTGACCTCAGGATCGTCCATCTTGCGACCAATTAAACGCTTAGCGTCAAAGACAGTGTTTTCCGGGTTGGTGTGGAAGGCGTTCTTGGCGGCATCGCCGACACTGTTACGATGAACGAATTGTCAGAAACATAACTCGACGGCATGACTGAAAAAAAGACTTACAGTCGTTCCTCGTCGGAGAAGGAGACCCATGAAGGAGTAATACGATGACCCTGGTCGTTGGCGATGATTTCAACTCGTCCACCTCGCTGAACACTGTCCACGTCAGTCAGCCTAAGCTACCACCTTACAGAAAGTGGCTGGAATGGCTTACCCAACGCAAGAATAAGTGGTACCAAGATCTGTGAGATGTCGTTGGTTACCGTGAACACGAAGGAGGATGGTGCTGGTGCATGCTAACCGATTCCAATGACGGTGCCAAACTCAGACTTCTTGTCCTCATCAGCAGCGTTGACGGCGACGGGGCAGAGGAGAATGAGAGCGAAAATTGTGAAGAACACGAGAGACATGGAGCCGAGGAGGTTTCGACTCTGCCTCCTCGTCGGGCGACGAGCAGAACGAGGGATCATGGTAAGGGGAGAGAGGGAGAAGTATGTTGGACGCGTTGGCAGTCTGGGGTTTTATATCAGACGCTCGAGTGGCGGGTACGTGGCACAACGTGTCGGGACAGATTGGTACTCTACTGCAACGTTCGCACCACCTCTACCGTAGTATTCTCTTTCTCCTTATCCCCACAGATACCATGGTTACCCTCTCGTACGTCTACCGTCCGCACTGGTCCGGTGAACCAATTCTTCCCACCATACTTGGGGAAATAGTAGTAGACCAGAGAGAAGATGAGGACTCCGCCCAGGACAACCACGGTGTAGTTCATGTCTCCCACCCCAACCCCCGGGGTCGCAGGGAATAAGAACACGATTCCTACAAACGTCATCCACGTCACAGAGATCACAGCCACCGGAAGACTCTAGAAAAAGGTCATCTCGGATCAATACACGTCAACTGGTGAGTCAATTTCCCACCCACCCATACTCCAAGATCGAATGAGCCTGGTTTGTGATCGTTCTCGAATACGAACCTCGCTGAAATTGGGATTGCGTAGGCAACGTAAAGACCCACGACACTGAGAGAGAAGACAGCACCGATGGCCTGTTCACCCGCAAATGCCAGAAGCCCCAGCAAGATGGAGGTGATACAGCAGAACCAAACGGTATTCACTGGTGCTTTTGTGTACCTGTTCATCCTGTACAAGATAGACGAGAAAGGTAGAGCACCATCTCGAGAAAAGGCAAATGCCTGCCTCGAAGCAACCAAAACCTAGATTTGTGTGGTAAACCCTGTGCTGGAGCTGTTGGTATAAGGGAGGCAGCGCCTACCATGCTCGACCCCATCATGTATCTGTTATGCGAGACCATTAGTCGCCTTATGCATTGTGGGGGATTGATCCTGTGATAACTGACTGCGCAACGACAACGATGCTCCATACCACCAGGGTGCCTTGCCGACCGAAACTCTGGCAAAATATTTGAGCCATGGGCTGCCCGACATTGCTATCCAAGAGCGCTTGAATGTCGCTACCCATACAAAACGCCAACGCAATATTAATGGCTGGGATCGGGGTTAGCATATATCAGGAGGATGGAAATTCGGCAGGTGGTTACCCCATCCCAAGACACCAGCGATCCCTATAGCACTAACGATTGCCCAGGGTATAGCGACAGCAGCGTTAGATGCCTCTTCGCTAATGTGAACGCTGGAGTCAAGTGAGCCTGGTTTATCTCGTCAATGTGAAAAGATGGGATCTAATGGCGAGAATCATACATATCGTCCACAGAGGGGTCAAGAAACTGAGAATAAAAGCATATCCATTCGGCCATCCATTAACTGGGAACACAAACCTCAGCGTATGCCCGGTGTGATTTTATCGAGACTCACGATTGGTAAAGTCACCCAACGCATAACTTGCCGAGTTCTTGTACTTGGTCGGCGTCGCAGCTGGGAGTGCAATAATTACTGCGACGCAAAGACTGAAAGGACGGTCATCGTGGTTGTTCATCACATAATAGTCGAGCTTACAGCACGTTGAGGACCACATATAAGCCTTGTAACCGCGCAAGAACCTTGGTACCAAAAGAGCATAAAACCCCGTGAGTTAGGACTACGGCAACGTAGATTCCACTGATCATGCATCAGAACGGAACAAGCACGGATGGTGCCGGGACGTACAAAGTCTCTGCATCTGTCGCGGAGTATTCCTCACCAGATCCGATAGCGGCAGCTGCAGCGATCTGGACGGCGCATCCCCAATCAGTAGAAGCGATAGCTAAATCATATGAGATTGGAGGACAGACAGGGTAACCCCATGGGCGTGTACTCACCGGCGATGGAGCCAATCGTGTTTGAGTCTGAAAACCCATCAAAAAGAATCACATCTTTCTGTTCTCGTGACGACTTACAACCCACGATCCATGCCAATAGATTTCGGCAACGTGGGGAAGATAAGGAATGTGTCCAAAAGTAGAGCTGGGAAGATAAGCCGTTCAGCAAAGTGGTCTCGTGGGCGACAGAGAAACCTGTTACTCCTCCGGACGTGGGGGCAGCGGACGCAAGTTCTGCCATGCTGAGGCCGACAACGAAGATACCGATACTTGCGACGGCCCAACCCCAGACCATTGCGACAGGTCCACCGTTTGGAAGGGCGTAAATAAGGACGGAGGTTATGGAGGGCAGAAGACCTATGATACTGAAGGCGATTCCGAAGACCTCGAGGGGAGTAAACTCTCGCCTAAACTCTTGTTTGTAGCCTAAACTGGCGAGGAGAGCTTCGTCTGCCTGGCGGTACTTATCTTGCATAGTGGCGGTAGAGAAAATAGAACCATTTTACGCGCCGTGTGGTATACATATACACCAGCTGGACATAACGGCCGGGATGCATAAAATATTTATTGTACATTTTTACAGCCACCGGAGTGATCGAGATTTGAGATTGAGCCACGTCGGTCTTGAACGTGTTTACGACCAAACCACATCATATGTCATATACCCTCTAAACCTCTCATCTTTCTTTCTCCTCGTCTCCCAAGCATGTCGAGAAGTCTCCTCCTAGGTTTTGTGTGTCTCTTGACACTCAACCTTCCCCAAGTTCTCGCTTCCCTCCTTGCTATAGACTATGGCTCCGAATGGATCAAGGCCTCTCTCATGAAACCCGGGGTCCCTTTCGATGTCCTGCTCAACAAGGACTCAAAGCGCAAAATCCAGTCTTCCGTAGGCTGGAAAAATGACGACCGTCTCTTCGGTTCCGACGCATACAACCTCGTAAGCCACCACCAAACCCGTCTCATGGACTTTTCGTAACGAACCTCGCACAGGCCACGAGATTCCCAACGGACTCATTCAACTTCCTCAAATACCTCCAAGGCGTCCCTTTTGAATCTGAAGCCGTTTCTTACTACGCCACCCTTTCCGCCGCCGACACCGTCACGTCCTCCCGAAATACCATCTCACTCCGCCGATCCGATGGAACGGAGTGGTCAGTCGAGGAGCTCATTGCCATGCAATTCTCCTACGTCAAAGAGCTCGCTGAGTCGGTTGCTGGCGAGAAGGTCACGGACGTCGTGGTAACAGTTCCTCCCTTCTACACTCAAGCCGAACGTGACGCTGTCGTGGATGCGATCGAGATTGCCGGACTTCGTACCCTGGCCCTCATTAACGACGGAACCGCCGTGGCAATCAACTATGCGATGACCAGAACCTTCCCCGAACCGGAAATTCACATAATTTACGATGCCGGTGCTTCCGCCATACGAACTACCCTCGTCGAATTTTCCACTGTCGAATCAACTGGAAAGGGCAAACCCAAGACATACACCCAGGTCAACGTTCTTTCCTCTGGGTTTGATCGTAGGTCCAGTGGAACGGAGTTGGATCGTAGATTGGTCAAGGTTCTTGTCGAGGATTTTATGAACAAGAACCAGGTTGATATCACAAAGGATAAGCGGGCAATGTCCAAGTTTAGGAAGGAGGCCAACAGGCTCAAGGCTATTCTCAGCGCCAACAGCGAGGCTGTTTCCACTGTACGTGATACCTCCCACGACATCCTTCTAGGCTCATAACCGGAATTGATCAGATCGAGAGTGCATACAAGGACATCGACTACCGTGGCAAGATCAAGCGGTCACAATTCGAAACCGCCGCCAGCGACCTTAAAGTCCGATTCGTCATTCCCATTCACACATGTATGGCCAAAGCTGGCTTGACCTTCGTACGTTCGTGGCCCGTCTGCAGTCCTTTTTCGACTCATCTCCTGTAGGAAAACATCACGTCCGTCATCCTCACCGGTGGCGCATCCCGAACGCCTATGATTCAACAGGCCGTGAAGACCACTGTCGGAGAGGACAAGGTTGCGGTAAACGTGAACGCCGATGAAGCCGCTGTCCTCGGTGCCGGCCTTCGTGGTGCCAGTCTCAGCCGCCAGTTCAAGACCAAGGATATCAAGGTCTCCGACGTCTACATGTACGACATCCAGGCGTCTTATACTACCGAGCCTAAAGAAGGAGGATCTTCCAAGACCATAACCTCCACGATCTTCCCCCCTAACTCCAAGATAGGAAGCAAGAAAACACTGACCTTCAAGAGGAAGGACGATTTCTCAATCAAGTTGCTGTACAAGAAGACCCCTTTCGTGTGTGTACCCATGATTTAGGACACTGTCTTTTAGTTGACGCAATCCTCCCGTCCAGTGATCATTCTCAGGGAATTGTTGAGGCCAAGATTGGCGGTGTTGCTGAGGCCCTTGCCAACCTGACCGAGAAAGGCGTTCTCGAACCTTTAATTAAGACCACAATCGCCCTCTCCGAGTCTGGTTTCGTTTCAATCTCTGATGCCATCGCTATTGGTGAGGTCAAGCAGGACTCCATCAAAGGTGAGAGATAGGATGTGCCCATTCGGAGTCTCCTGCTAAGCGGTTTTTTAGATAAAATCAAAGGTCTCTTCGGTGGCGGCTCCAGCAACCCTTCCTCATCTACTTCAACTGGCACTGACTCGGAACCTACTGTTCTCACAGATGAGAGCACTGCATCGGAGGATACGCCCAAGTCTCCAGGCCTCGAAGTCACGATTCCATTGACGATCGATTTTGAATTTGGTTCCACTCCTCCAATGACTGCAGAGGAGAAGCGAGCTGCCCGCAATAGGTAAAAGATATCTACACTTCCAAGGATTCAGCCCCCGTTGACAACTTTTGAACAGGTTGCGTGAGATCGACAACATCGAGAACTCGAAACGACGCAAGGAGGAAGCAAGGAACAACCTTGAGAGCTACCTGTACAAACTGCGTGACCTCCTCGGTGATGAATCCCAGACTCCGTTCAGGAAGTGCTCACAACCCGGGGAGAGGTCCGCCATCCAGAAGAAGCTCGAGGGGACACTCGCATGGATGCACGATGAGGCTGATGATGCCGATACAAGTCAACTCCTAGAAAAGCTTTCCGGCCTTGAGTATGTGACTTAGACTTTTTTTTTTTTTTTTTTCGGCATCACTCATCTATCCCCGATTACCATGTTCAGGAGTCTCGAGCGTCCAATCGCTCACAGGTACAAGGAAATCGAAGAGTTCCCCAAAGCCCTCAACAACTCCCAAATGTGGAACTGGTCCTCTCGACTGTTCATCACGGAAGCGAAGCAAAACCTTACTACTGAGGCTGAGGGTGGAGCTCCGGCCCGTTATACCCAAGCTGAGATCGACGCTCTCGAGAAGACATTGAAGGAGCACGAGGCTTGGTTGGCTGAGTGGGTAGCAAAGCAGCGACAAGTCCCAATGAACCAAGATCCCGTCATTTTGACGAGCGAGATGAGGGCGAGGGCGAAGATGCTAGAGAACCACCTGCAGAAGTTGTGGAAGAAAAAGGTGGTGTCGAAGAAGAAGCCGAATGGATCGCAGGGATCGTCGTCGGGAACTCCGTCTGGGACGGGGACGTCAGATGCCCCACCAGAGGAGACGACCAAGATTCACGACGAGCTCTGACCGCGTCATTACTTTAGAGTTCCACATTACATACCTGCCAGATATATTTTCGCAAAGCACAAAGTTATGATTGGGATGTTCTCGGATTCTCGGCCCGGGTGCCGTTTTTGATCGAGAGTTAGGGTAAGCGCCGACGTACACTCAATTCATGTGAATCGACCTAGTACTTATGCTCACACCATTCGGCGGAAGATGCATCGCACTCTCTCCCACGTCCTTCCGCTCCCGGCCATCCTCAGATACCCCCTAGATGGCCCATATTTGTTAGTCACGAAATTCGTACACAACCTTGGGGTTTCTAGCTGACGAACGTCACCTTCGAATTCAGTCTTGTTCTTCGGTCTGAACCTCGTACGGTTTATCAACATCGTCTCCTTCCTCTTAGTGTTCGCCGGTAGCTTCTATGTGATGGCAATAGACATCATCTCCGTCAACAAGTTTCGCGAGGAGTCCAAAGAACCTGGAAAATCCGCACAGGAGATCCTTGCGGGGTGTGGCTATATCAGGTTGCGTATTACCTAGCAGGCGCCACATACAGGACATGAACAAGTTCATTGACCCCCTTGGCTCAGTAACAGCACCGTCCCAGACCAAGTAGGAGGGATCGCTTGGGCTGTAATCAACCGGTTGTTCATCATCGCTCAAGTCACCATCCTCGCCTTATCCGAACTTGGCTGGTTCGCACACCTCTTCGACAGGTTCTTCCCCGTGGTGGGCCCAGAATTCGGGCCAGGTCCTTTGGGAGTCTTCCAATGTCTAATTGGAGGAACGGTTCTCTCGCACCGCGTGCGCAAGTTCACCCTCGTCTCTGGTTTCTTCCTCTTTTCGACAGGATGCCTCAACATCGTGATTGGGCTCATCCTAGGTGTCGCGGCAAAAACAATCCGTTCCGGTGAGATGGAGGAATCTGATTCCCTGCACTTCCGACGGCCAGTTCCCCGCAAGAAACAGTCTTCCATTTTCAGTGAGGGGGCAGCACCAGATTCAAGTAGCTCGCCGGGTATTGGATTTGGAAAACAAGCTGAGAGAGCCGCTAGTATAAATGGTATTACATCTCTCTACTATTGTCCATCGTTGACATATCACCTTTCGCCAGGGATACCACTGCCCCAATCGCCGCCGCCCCTTCCAACCTATTCTCCCCCCAGACCTCCTAACTTGAAGCCACGAAACGTTTCCTTTACCTCATAAAAGCGTCCGCTTGCGGAGCCTTCCTTTTTTACTGCCGCTGGTCTCATTATGTATCGATTTAGCAACACAAAGTACCCCCTCTGTCCTGTAACATCATGGCAATTGGCCCGTGACCCACTTCTTGCCGTAAAAATACGAAGCCAGTCTCAATGAATCTGGTATGACAATGTTGTGCTGGCATGAAAAGGAAGTTGGATCTCACATATCCCTGAACTTTGGTTATGTAAATTGTTTGTTCGTTGTCGACCTCGGAAGATAGCCAGGACGGGAGGCTTCATGCATCACTTCCCTGCTATTTGGATCGCTCAAGACTGTAATTTTTGGACCTACGTTATACAATGACAGATAATCGACAAAAGGTTTAAATAAGTCGGCAAAATTGTGTTTGCCACAATGCGGCAGCCAAAAGGACCGTGGGGAGAGGTGTGCTGAGGGGTGAGAGGAAACAGTCGACTTTCTTGGAGGTGCGAGCTGGAGTCTATAGCCTTTCAAGATATCGATGGCTCTTCGCCATAGCGGCTGACTGTGATTCGACCACCTCGAGCAGAGGCTGGTGATCCGAAAATGTCGAGTTCGTCGATGTCCATTTAAAACGCCTAGGACTTCCTAGCTACCGGAGCACCATTCGACCTTGTGATTTGCACCAGCTCTGCAGTATCGATGGTTGGGTAGCTCAAGTTTAAGACACGGGTGACGAGAGATTCCTACGTGTAACTCCCAGAGCACTTTCAGACGAACAAGGATGCGAGTGAGTGACGCACTGTTCTCCCGAGGCATGACTCTGAAAACGGAGAACAATCGATGGAATTAAGAAAACCGTGATGTACACTGCTTAACGGAAGAAAGAAAAACTTTGCTGCCTTGGGGCGGGAAACCCACCCCCACCTTATCTGGCGGTTCGCCATTAGCCAGCTCTCGCGCAAGATCGTTTAGACTTCTTGGAGAAATTTTGGTCGGGAGTTGCGAATAAAGCACGGTGGCTCGATGCATCCCATTCAACCCGTTGCGATACCCCTGAGGGTTCCGTTAGAATCTTCGTAAGAGTCCCTCTGAGCGGAAGAAAGAAAGTCAAGATTATTCCTTCTGCGTCGGCGTCAGGAACTTTTCCGTGAATCCCTTGCTGACCAAGTCCGGCCGTGCACGACCAAGCTTCAAAGTGATTCTCCACCTCTCCTCCCTCTCGGCCCTCCGTTTGTCTCTCCTAGCGGCAGTGCTGGGCGAAGGAGGGGTTTTACTGCTCCCCTTTGTGGAGCTGGAGGAGGGGGCAGATGTAAAAGACGCAGTGGCGGGGGAGGATGTGGAAGCGAGATTAGAAGGAAGGAGGGTTTGGGGAGTGAGATTCGGTATGGCCGTCGGGCGGGGTTTCGAGGTTGTAGATCGGGAAACCGTATTCAACTTGTTGGAGGAAGGCGACAGGATGTTCACCGTCTTCCTATGTTCTGGCGTCTTGGGGAGCGGGTTCAACCATTCTTTCGTTGGAGTGGCAGGTGTGAACCAGTCCGCATATTCTTGATTGAAAATTCTGGAGGGTGGAGTGGGAGAGGCGGTAAGGGGTTGTCGGTGATTATGTATTCTTCTTGGGCTCGAAACTGGTGTGTAGAAATTTGCTTCTTCAATGGGGGCGGAGGAACTCCTTTCAGATCGTATGAATGGAGATCCTGCAAAGATTCGATGAGCTGTGTTCCCTCTATCGTCGTAACGGTCCTCATCCGTCTCCTCGCTCTGTTCCGACTTTGCTTGGCTTTCTTCCCTTAGTCGTTCCTCGGCCAGAGCTTGGACCTGCGCCTCAGCCTCGGAGATAATCCTCCCCAACCGAACCTTGAGTGATCTGGGAAGGTATTCTTGTATCCTCTGCAACTTCTTCAGTCCATATTCGTTTGGGGTCGTCCACCGTGCCGCCAGACCAATAGCTTCATTACCACCCTCGAGGTTCTTCAATGCCACGTCTTCTTTCCCCCCATCACCTGCAAATCTGGCCCATGAATCCAACTTTACAGA
>Ga0307512_10007420_pt1 | contig 10882 bp, 13 predicted proteins | sample 14_EM_MG_FD_200267 | JGI IMG/M metagenome (GOLD analysis project Ga0307512, IMG submission 200267) | Populus trichocarpa ectomycorrhiza microbial communities from riparian zone in the Pacific Northwest, United States - 14_EM | ecosystem: Host-associated > Plants > Roots > Unclassified | place... | reverse complement strand
GGATGAACAACTGCATGCAATGGAGCTCTGTATTTACCATGGTATTAAGGTTCAAGTTGAGGGTTTAGAAGGTGAACTCATATCTCAGATGTGTCGATGCACAGGAAGCCAGAGCTGGCGCAGAGGGGATTGACTGAACGACTGGGTGTGGGTAAAGCAACGCCCAGGGAGGTGTTATGGTGCGCTGAATGGGTGTCTCCCATGGCAACCGCAATGAATGATCAAAATCAAGCTCCAAAATGAGGATGGAGCATTCGTTGAGTATTGGTTAGCCCTGGCGCTCACCACAATACATGAAAACTCGGGTAACTTGGATCCAGTCTCGAAATTGTACAAGTGATAAAAGCATTGGCAGACATTGCTTTGCAACTTATCTGTGTCGGAAACATTGTCGGCTGAGTGCCCATGATTCCAAAGATAGCTACTAGTAGTAAGACAGGAGATGGACGGAACGAGCAATGGATTGTCCATAGCCACCTAGATCTGGTGATTTGGAATGATGTGTATAATTAGTAAAGAGAGAAGTGCATTTTGCGCGCCAGTAGAAGGATCGCGAGGTGAGATTTTCGCAACCTCCCCCAATGCATTTGAATCCCGATGCAAGCGCGTACCCAACAAACCCATTCCGACTGATGGTCACAGTGGGCCACAACGCCAGAGTGTTCGTTTAAAATAGGAGACCGACAGAGTGAGAAGAACCGGTGCAACTGCGATCGGAGGGCAACATGCAATGAGACGCATGGTATCGAGGCCAGGCACAGAGTAATCCGCCACCGGGGTGTCTCTGATGGCTCTGACGGAGGGGGTCCACTCCAACCAAGCCATTCTGCACGGACGGAAATATTTTTTACTGATGTGGCCTCAGTATGGTACCGGTACGCTGCCATAAGGTGAAAATGCACAAGGTTCTTGACACACAGCAGGGATTCTGAGAAGGTAGTCCTCCAGCTCGCCCGAAGGGTTTAAAAGAGTCGCCATGAAAACTGGAACAATCACATGCCTGAGTGTTTTCAGCTCCTGCCCAGTCCATTGTGTCACCTGGCTATATGGCTTGTTGAATCGAGCGAAGCCAGGATATGGAAGTATCATCGCCCGGAGCTGGTCGGATTTGCCAATCCTGGAATGTCGATCGAGGAATGATGTTACCCAGTCCGTCAAATGCTCAAGCATACCAAGATAGACAGTATGAATTATGTCAGGTACAACAATAGTCATTGGAGAGATCCATTTCATTTTCCAGAAGATGCCTTCTCAGGTTTGAACCACTTGATCTTCCAGATAGTGTCTTGCTTCTTGTCTCTCCGTCTCATCTCCCTTAGTTGGCAGTATCATCTTTTGGAAGTATAGAAGATAGTCTCTCAATTGCCATGCCTAACATTTCCCTTCTCCAAATGACGATTTCAGTGCTTCGCACACAGGGCAATGGGGCTGCCTGACTGAGTGCAAGGAAATGTTTTCGAAGTGGTTGTTAGACCGAATCTTTATAGAGTACGTCATCACGTCGCTGTGGGTCAGGGCTGCCGGCTACTATGTAGGTTACGTGTCATCTTAGACTTGGACTCAATCAAATCAATCGTCTCGACAGGTTTGTCAAACCAGGTTATAAGGCTGGGCGCAACCAGGATCCGGACACCATTTTCGACAACTATCAAGTGGAGATAACAGCGGAATCACATACCGTCATACAAGCGAGGCCACAGGGTGCCGGATGTGTTGCAACCCCATCCGGGATCAACACACCCTACGGACTCAGGACAATGATTCACCGATGCACAGGAGTCAGATGCCTCCTCTCAACGGTATCTCACTCAACTGCTTAGAGGACAGCGATGGCTGCGACGGCGACCATGGCTGCGATGGCCACGATGGCTACCATGGCTACAATGGCCACGACGATGAGTTCTACGGGTATACGAGAATACGGCAACCGAACAACACGTCGACACGACATGTTCGGGACGAGTACGGAGTGCAGTTTCGCAGCAGTGCAGGATCAGACCGGGTCAAGATCAGGTCTACATCCTCAGAGGAGCTCGGATCAACAGCCTTGGAGGAGTTCGGGTCAATATCAGCATCATCAGGATGTGTTCGAAGCGATTTCGTAACAGGTCAATCTGTGGCGAGGCAAGCAGCTCGACCTACAGTATGGTTTGGATAGTCTAAGAGAAGTGGGTGGGCAATGGACCGCAGATACTTGGGAGATTTCGGCAAACACACAAGAAACCCCCGGAGTGTGCGGCGGTTGGGCCGCTACAGTGTACTGGGTATGTAATTCGTGACAGACTCGAGAGACCGGCGGTGGCAATTGTGGCCATGAATCCACGAAGTCTGCAGACTCCTTCTACTGTGAGGACGAGGAAGCTTTGTCAGCCGTACAGTGTGTACCATCACCCTAAACCTTCAATGACGACAACCCCAATCCTCCACCCGGGAGGCCGTGTACGGGGATCCACGATCTAGAAGATTTGGTTTCCTTAGGCTAGCCGAGTCAGAGGAGGGGCCTAAAGAGAAGCGTCTCCGATTCGAGTAGCAGTGATGGAGAATGATCTCTAATTTCAACACCAACACCAACACCAACACCAACACCAACACCAACACCAACACCAACACCAACCAATACTTGACCACGCGACCATCCGCCACTGGACAACCGGCTATGAGCCCATGCGTTTAAAAGGTAAATGACGATCATCCGCTTCGTTTGTCGAGTGGAAGTCACCATCGCCACGGAGAAGCGTCCCCTATTTCCACACCAACAGCGCAACCAATAATTGGGATGGAGAGGCTGTGTATGGGAATCGAATGATGCTCCAGCTGGACTGTGTGTCACCTTCGGAGGAGCGGTTGACAGGAACTCACGACAGTTGAACCCAACAGCACAATCGACTACTGAGTTTAGGAATTGGCCCATAATCGACGCCTCCAATGGCATCAGCGGCCGTTTGGGAGGAGCTCAAGGCATGGCATGGTTTGGCTTGTGTTTCCTTTCATTTGTCTTTGGTTTGTTTTCTGTCTGTTTTTCGATGGCTTAGTGTTTGATGGGCATGATAACACCCTGGAGGAGTGTTGGACGGAGTCTTTGTAGAGTACATCATCACGTGGCTGTGGGTTAGAGCTGGCGGCTACTATATAGGCTATGTGTCATGTTAGACTTAGAGTCAATCAAATCAATCGTCTCAAACAGTTCATCACAACAGTAGTCAGCTGTACATGCACAGATGACAGGATAACATTGCCGCATCCAACCGGCCGCACAAAGCATAAGCTTCCCAGTGGTGCAAAGTGCGTCAAGCGGACAGAAAATATGCTCGAAGACCTCCCTTAAAACCTCTCAATTGTGGCTTTGTTAATCCTTCACCGCAGTTGTCCTTCCATGTCCTTTAGAGTGATATTTTGGAGGAATGGGAAGAAGGGCCGCAAGGATGCTTCCAAGATTTGAAGGCTTTGAAGTAATCGTCGAGTCGACATTACCGAGAATCAAATATACTGGCCATCCGTTCTTGTCGCCCATATAGTGTGTAAGATGTGTCTGGTCTGAACTGCTGAATAAAGTGACAATCGTAGCTCCAAGCGGTCGCTGTAGCTATTGGAGCAGTCAAAATCATCGTTGCTGTGACAAAATTCAACTAACGTACTGGTTCATTCCACGACCAGTCGCTTGATTTCACCTCTGAGTAGATACGTTCCGCAGCATCATTGAATTTCTTTGCTGTAGCATACGACATATGTTCCCTGAATGCAAGCTGTTGCATGAGGAACTCAATGCATTCAACAGGATGGTGGCAAAAGAAATGTGTTTAATCATCATCGTGAAGGTTGTTTGGATCCGCCTTACAATTGTGACACTCTTTGCTGGATTTCCAAGAGTTGATGCCCATCACGTAGAAGATTTCGTTCAACCTTCTGAGTAATGTGTGGGACGAAGTGATGTTGCTGATGGTTGCCATCGTAGGGTTCCTGAACAGCTCGTTGATAGCAGCTCTGCTCAAGTTGTGCTTGACGCACCAGTGCACTAATCGATACCCCTGCTCACAAGAAAACAGCAACCATAGATCAATTTCCTGGTCGAAGATATCGAAATTTTCATCTCTAATAAGCTTCCCAGCTAGACGGTTGTCCAAGTGTGGAGTACCATACATACGTGTCCCAACTGGAGATTGCTCTGGATCGATGGACGAATTCTCGCTGTTGGCTTGTGTAACGCTGGAATCATTGTCGGAAGGGTGAAGAATAGGGTCACGATGCATTTTAAGAATGAATGGAAGTAGAATACTATTGTGCTCGATTGCAAAATCATCATCTGGCAGTTGGTCAGCTGAGATGTATACTATCCCTTCTCTGTGGCTGCGACGGAGGTGAGTGATGTAAGCGCCGATGTAGGAGTACATCTTGGAGCAGTAAAGACACTGTTGACAAAGATCGATGTTTTGCTGGCAAAATCCAATGTCGCAACAACATTAAGAAGCATCTCGATGGTCTTTTAGCTACTCATACCATCACAAGCTGGCTGGACCTCAGAACGAGCAGCATCTCGATTTACTTGTTCCAAAATGGGGTCCTACAACTCTCGTAGGGTTTCTCTCATCCTCCTTCACACGTTTGGAAAGTGTTGAATCGCTCGCACAATTTCAACATCCTTTGGATCTCGAAAAGCATACCGCATCTGCATTGAGCTCATCATGGCGATTGTTTTGCACCCTCACAAGACCCTCCTACGCCCATCGACTGATTTATGGTTGTCACTGTTCAGTAAGTTCATATGTTACATGAACCGTGCATTCTCCTTAGATTCCGACCAAGCAATGTCATCTCGGGGTACAAGAACTAGAGCAAGGACAAACCAGTGTGATATGATTGCAGCGCATGCTTGTATCTGTCTTTGTGATGAACTTAAGCCTTCAGTCAATGAATCACGGTGCTTGGATGGTGGTATGCAAAGTGTTTCTTAGGTGAATTGTCGCAAAGATAATGTCGCCAGATCAAGAAACCCCTCCAAGTGCATGTATATATTCGCCTTGCCGGTCCACCATACTTACAATGTCCAGAACCTCCGACACACCCGCCTCACCTCCATTACCACATCGCATTACGCTCGACGATATATTCAACGCTCCATACACTTGTTTAGAGTAACAAGCATTGGACAGTTAACACTCAAACATTGACCACCATTGAGATCCTAAAATGTAATGTGATGCCTTCTGGTTGCCGAAATCAGTCGTCGCAGATGCGAATACAATGCAGATGCTGACTCGCCAAGTCCGCGTCTGGGCCGAGAATGAAGGTGGTGAAGTCAGCCAATGGGCAGCAGAAACCATGGCGATTTGGCAGGACAGGGGGGGCTCGACAACACAATGGATGGACAATAATGTCATGGAGCGCGTCTGGGAGATAGCCCAGGCCATGAGCATCATCAACAAGCAAAGCGCCAGCCCCGAGCAATGGAATCTCATAATTGATCTTTGCTTTACTCAAATCAGTGATCTGGTGTCTGAAAGGCTGCTTGGAAAACGGTACATAGCATACAAGACAAACCTCGACGGTCAGAGACTCAAGGCAGCGCGGGACGAGTTTGCGGAGGTTGGCCTGTGCGGAAGGAAGAATAGGCTCGAGGAAACTACAACTAAGAAGAGGAACCTCGTGCATGTTGCTATGTATGTCATCGCCCCGATGCTTCATTTGCTCTTGCTGATGATGTGTAGATACACACGATAACAATGAAGAAACCTCAGATCACAGGTCAACGCCGATAAAGGTGAGTTCCGATGACTCCACCAATTTCCTTGTCAAGCTATTTAGCTTTACCATCGCCTAGGTGGATCACGACATTGCATGGAAGACGGTGGGTGAAACCAATTCTCAGCTATTCTCATTCTCATGGCACTGGCCTGGGGATGATGAATACATGCTTCCGATAGTTACATCAATCATTAATACGACCATTTTGTCGATCATCAATGCTGCAATCGCTGGTCTGCCAGACCCCAGCCGGAAAATCCGAGAGCTTGCGGGCTGCCAGGAGGATCCTAATGGAGATGGTGGTGCATACGCCCATAATGTTACCCCAATCTTTGATAACAATACTGCTGCCAGATGGGTAAAGGCGGCGATGAAATGAACCAACCCAACAGATTTTTGCATCGTTAATAGTGTGCAACATGCGGACGGCACAGCTGGTTCCCAGACGCCCATCAGTGGTGGCCGCAGTTACCATCCTCTGGATTACATCCGTCCAAATCCAGATGAGGATATAATCAACGATATGGGGGAGGGATCGGATGATGATGGTGAGCCGCAGCGCACAAATCTCTGAAGCTTCCCGACAACAAACACACACTTCCAAAAGTTTGAATGGAAGCTTCAATACAGGATTATCAGACAGCAGCAATACATTCAAGTCATCCGAAACCATGCTCTTGGTCTGTCTGCGGATTACAAGCAAAGCCTTGTTGCTGAAGAGGATGTGGCTTGGCTATGCGAGCACGATTACATTGTGAATCCTCCTGCTGGAGGCTTTTTGGCCACTTTGAAGTGTACAAGCAGCCACCCAGCTTCAAATTAGTTGTTGTGAGATGGAATGCACTGGCTGGACGGTTGGTCAAAGATTTGCATTGTGGGTGGGTATTTTTCAGGCACTTTGGAGGGTGGATGGATGGCTGATAATTTGAGGTTTTTTGGTGAGGTTTTGGGTCTCTTTTTGGTGTTTTGTGTATTTGATTATTACATCATTCATATTGATGCGTGAAGGGCTGTGATGAGAGCTCACGATGTTGGGATAAATCGCTGAGACCTGTATTTTTGGGAAAGGCATAGTGGCAGCGATAGGACTCCGTGTATGGCTATCATGTGATTCATAGTTCGGTATATTCACCCAGCAGTAGCTAGCCACAATGAATGAGGAAACGCGAATGCTTTGTAGCTCATTGCGATAACGATTTTCGTTGCAGGAAGTTAATCAGTAACCCCGGGGCATGCATGTCACCTGCCATTCCTAGTTGTGAGTTCCCATCCATCCAAGGAGTTGGAAGTGTGGGTGGCAGAACCAGCCAAGATCCTGGAATCGTCAACAGGATGAAAAGACGCATCACGATGATGCTTTGACTTATATCAACGCTTTCTTTCCCTTACACAACACTTTACTTCATTTACTCTACATTCATTCACATATCCTGTAGTCACTCCTTTAATTATTTTGTACTTATCACTTGCTGCGTTTTTATATCATGACAAGAATGCGCCACACTCCTCCTCCTCCTCCTCCTCTTTCTTCCAGCACCAGGAGAAGCAGACAATCTATCCACGATGAGGATCTCCAAGACGATCTCAGCATGATACCCAACAATTTCACTGATCGTAGACATGACAATGTAGAATCTGACGATGAGCCTCTTTGGCGACCATCCAGGAACGCAATACATACCCAGCCATCAAATGATTCCTCTACTTCAACATTTGGAGAACAAGATGCGGCTACTCAATGAACTGCTACGTTGGCGCAACTCCTACATCGTGAGCATCAGGAGGTCCATGTTGTCTCGGAGGAGGAGGAGGATGAATGTGAGCCTGTGCCACTGGCATCCAAGATGGTATTCAATTAAGCATTTGAATGATTTAATCCGCCCGCAAATGTATATATTCACTAGCGGCAGGATTCACATGAAGCCGGTGAGTAATCGGCTGCATGGACAGCTAGAAATCTGTTGCGAGATAGGCCCTTTGTTGACAACGTGACAGTCCTCATCGTCAGCGCAGAGAAACTCAGACCCTCCACGTGCCTACATTTCAGTGGTAAATGAAACCTCTCAACAATTCTGTTCATCTCTGACATTGTGCATCATGCTCTCGCAAAGATTACTTCCTCCCATGAAGCAATGGTATACAGCTGTACGACCTCGATCAACTCTATTTCAGGATCACACACACAGTTGCCTACAGAGATCCGCAAAATGGTAGCCTGGCTCTTGGCCAAGGACAGGTTTGCATGCCCCACAAACACTCCTGAGGTAAGTTCAAAGTTCCTTTCTTGTTTAATCATTGTCTTGACGATCAATTTAGGAGTGTAAGTTACGATTCGAGGCAACTTAAATTGTGCATTGTATTTACTGTACATACTTTCATGGCATACGACAAATGGTAATGGAAGATAGATCATTATTTGATCAAATCAACCCGACATTCATTGCCCTCACCGTGACAACCAACCACCATTGTCTGTCAGCATTGACTACAGGCGAGTTTAGGGTCCCACCAGAGTTCAGTCCAGGAGGTGGAGCACAGTGTAAGTGCGATATAAGAAACATCAATCATGCGGTAAATAATGCATGCACAGATGTATTTCGTCATCTCGACGCGGATTTTCGTTCTTCCTTGGCAAAGGTTCCAGCCTAAATAAATGACACTACCCGCAGCACGATTCGCCGAAGGATCCACTCAACCTGTATGGACCCTGCAATTGCACAACTTCACAACGATCAGGGCAGCTGTGATGAGGACTTCCTTGAGTACATCCTGGAGGAGCTGAAAGAGCAGCCCGAAAATTATTTTAATTGTCTCAGCAGCTTTGTTGCTGCTACTGAAGCTAGCATGCAATTCTCAGCTGTTCTACCGATCAGTGGGTCTGCCATCGCCAGCAGCAGCCAGCCCGTCCACTGCAGCAACAGCAACCGCAACAGCAACAACATCACCAGCATGACCAACATGACCGGCCTTGAGAATAAGGGATTACTCAATGGAATATGATTGTAGCGGGTGTGATGTCGCTTGGTGGTTAGGAATGGTGTCAGTGATCAGATTTAGGATTCCCTTTGTGTGCTATTTAGTTCTAGGTTTCGTCGATATATCATAATAGTAGTAAATGTAATTGAATTGATGGTTTACTGAAGTCTGATACAAAATGCATGAAATCATAATCGTGATGATGCATTACCCTCCCCCAACGGGAGAACAGCAAGGGACTGACGATCGTGTATCCACAAATTAAATATCACGAACCACTTCTGCATGGTAAATATCATTGGTCAAATTAAGCCATGAGGGTCTTTAAAAACAAGAAGTACATGCTTCGTTCAAGGTATGGAGTGAGTACTACCACCATCGCGAGGGAAAATTGATTTGGGCAATGTCAGTCCATGCCGAGAGATGAATTGTGATATTGCCAAAGCAAGTGTGAACCGTTCATCAAGTGCTCATTGGCAAAATCTCAAAAGTCAGTACACTGGTCATGACTCTGGAAAACAGCATCGCGACAACCCAAAAAACACTCTGGAAAAATAAAGCAATGGTATACTTCAGGGAAACCTCGATTTCATTTGTTTGAGTATGTGGGTACAATAAACTGAAGAAATTCAATGAAGGAAATTTAGTTTTTGCTGATGCTTCTAGTTCAATTGTATGGCTGGGGGAATTTCTTGGTGGTTTGTTGTTAGTACTGTGCAAGATCCCCGGTTAGGAATCGTGTTGGTTGTCCAGCATTCCTGGTAGTGGTTGCTTCCATTCCTCATTCTCTTCCTCCTCTTCCATAGAATCCAATTCATCACCAATGTTTTCATTTTCATAACTGTTCAGTATGTTAAGAAGTCAGGGCTTGTGATCTCCCTCCTTGAGTGTCACCCTTGTGGATGATGTTTGCTCCAGGTTGTGGGGGTTGGTGGTAATTTATCAAGATTAATTGTCGGTGTAATCCACCATAACTGCCTAGTAGATGGCAAGGGATGTAATCATATGGTAAATATCAATATCAGTGAATGTTGGACAGTTGTCCCAGAACTATTCATCTAATGAAGTGTAAATCAATGCAAATGTGGACAATGGACTATCACCCTGAGTGGTCTTGTGCTTGCCAAACTGTAGTCAACAGCTCTCAAGTATATTGCTAGTTCATATTGCACAGTAATCAAGGCGACATGTTGGTGATACCACAGGCACACCTTAGGATCCTTTGTAAAGTCTCTCAGAACTTGAGGCTTCTTCCACTTCTCTGCAATACCTACTGGGTGATTATCTTCCATGCACGGAACAACACGATCAATATGGTCGTATGAAGCTTTTCGGTAACGACTACGATGTGAGGTGCCTCCTACCACCATGTGAGAAGGTGAACTGATGCTAGTACATTCAGACTGCATGTCGTTGAGATCTACAACGGAATGTGCCATGGGATCGCATGCATTATTCCATCTGAAAATTAGTTGCTGAAGGGATTTTACTATGCTGTTGACCTGAAAATGATCGAATATAGAAGACAGCAAATACCACTGAACTGCCAATATCATAGGAGAGAGTACCATGGATGATACCATCATTTGTGTACCGCCTCAACTGGTGGTACTACTTCTCCATGCTACCAGATCTCCCTTTATCTACAATGAGACTGAGCTTGAAATTGTGGGTATAGGAAACCCAGTACAAATATCTAAAGTATGAATGATCTGTTTCATACAGGTCACTACAGTATGATCTAATGGAGGAGTCGATGTGATCTTCACTTTTGCAATGGGGCTAGCTGTGGTTCTGGTTGTACAGCAGGGCACATTGCGGTCTTTCAATTTTAAGCGGAGCTAGAAGGGGCAGTCTTGGGTGTGGTGGTTGCCCTTTGTGTGACATCTCTCTGTAAGGATGAGATGAGTCATTGCATTCTATAGGCATCATCATCATTTAACATCCGCTCCAGTATAAGTTGTAGGATATCTTGTGAGACTTCAGCAAGCATCTTGCAGATGTCAGTAACCATTCAATTGTCATGTCCATGTCAGAGACTGTAACGGGCGGGATCGGGCGCAGGTGATATGGATGTTCGCGGAACTGAACTCGAAGTGCGTATCGAGAGAATCAAGAATCAGAATATCTTTCAAAGTCGTGCTATTGCTTGCTATACAAGAGAACG
>Ga0307512_10007418_pt1 | contig 10883 bp, 11 predicted proteins | sample 14_EM_MG_FD_200267 | JGI IMG/M metagenome (GOLD analysis project Ga0307512, IMG submission 200267) | Populus trichocarpa ectomycorrhiza microbial communities from riparian zone in the Pacific Northwest, United States - 14_EM | ecosystem: Host-associated > Plants > Roots > Unclassified | place... | reverse complement strand
TCCTACTACCCGTCGTCCCCTTCTTGACAAAAGAAAGCATCCAAAAGTGGCAGATATATAATACAAAGGAAAAGGGATGAAATCAAGGAGAGCCCGCCGGTCCTTTCTACTCCGCCCGTTCCCCGCCAGCCCTTACTCCTCCGCCTGTTGCCCGCCGGCACTTGCTCCTCCGCTCGTTTTGGGCGGGAACTTCCCGACATCAGTGGCCGCCAGGAAGTCCATCACCGCTTGGTCGCATTTCTCTATGGAGAGCAGCTCAGAGACTTTCACGTGTCGGCATCTGCCCGCTCTCCATCCCGTCGCTTTTCCCACTTCTTTCCAGAGCGTCTTCTGCTGGTCTTTCCATCGGCTGCAGTGGCGGAAGAGATGTTCCCACGTCTGGGCCATCATGCTTCCGCCGCCGCACCACCAGCATTTGTCATCGTCTCGGTGTCTGAACCGTTTCAGGTACGTCCCCACTGGCGCGTGTCCGGACTTCAGTCGGTAGAACCTGGCTGCCAGAGGCTTCACCCTGTTCATTGGGATGGGTCTCTTGCTTCCAGCTTTGCCTTTCAGTCTATAGCCGTGGTGCATAGTGCATTTGTTGGCCTCGCATCCAGCCTTCGCCGCCGTCTTTGCTTTTGGGATTCGTCTGGTCCTGTTCGCCGCCAAGGTGTACACTCGTTCTCTCACTGTGCCTGTCCTACGGCACTCTCGTGCTAGATTTGCTTGGCGGTCTGCTTCCTCATTTCCGGCGATGCCGGTGTGTCCCGGGACCCAGTGGATCTCTGTTTCAATACCGGCTTCGCGAAGAGTCCTCGTGCTGCAGTCAATCCACCTGGCTAGTGGCTGCCCTGGCCCCGGTTCTAGGTGCTCCGTTTGTCCGATGGCCGCTTGCGAGTCGCTGAAAACGGCTACCTTCATCACTCCGTGTGGCTGCAGTGTATCCCTCTTCCTCACTGACTCTCGGAGAGCGAGTCCGATTGCCCACAGCTCTGCATCATAGACCTCCATTTGTCCGGTGCACAGGTGGCTGCGGAAGGCTTTCCAGCGGTCTCCGTGCTTGTACACTGCGGCGGCTCCTACTCTGCCGTCGTCGGATCGCGACCCGTCCGTCCACCACATCCAGACCCCTGCGCCTACTTTGGCCTCTCTTTCTCTCGCCCAGCGGATCGCCTCTCTCTTTGCCGCTGTGTCTTCGCTCAGTATGACTGTCTTGACAGCCGGCTCTTCGTCAGGGTTAGGCCAGCGCATGGTCTGTGCTTCCCGGCCTCGCTCGTGCTCCTTTGTGATAACTCTGCATATCGGTGTGCCAGATGTGGGGAGGTCGTGCACTGCTTTTATTTTGGAGCCTTCGCACGCGCTTGCGAGCCTCGCGGTGAATCGTTGCTGCCTGGCGTCCAGGGCTACTGGCGCAGGTGTGAGCTCTGACTCTCTCATAAGTGCGCCCATTGGCATCGTGGGGAGGGCACCCAGGGTTGATCTATCTTGCCAATTGAGCAGGAGTTGAAGATCCTCTTGTCTGCCGATCTCTCTCGGGTCCCACCAGAGCTCGCTTCCATATAGCGTGACGGCCTGAACGCAGGCTATCTGGACAGCTCTTACTCGCTCTGGGATGATTCCGTGCATCTTCATGAGTACGCGCAATCGGGCTTCTGCTGCCCTGGCCTTCTTCATGCACCGGTTGTGGTGCTCTTTGAACGTCGGGTGGGCGTCCATCCAGACCCCCAGCCATCGTGTCGCCTCTTGGTTGAATCGAACGCAGCCGTTTCCTACCTTGATTTTGGCTGTGAGTTTCGGCTGGAGGTGCTTGTTGTGGCCTCTCCTGCATGTGAAGAGTGCTGCCTCCGTCTTTGCAGTGTCAAACTGGAGATCTCGTCTGTTGGCCTACTCGATGCTCTCTGCTGCGCAGGCTTGAAGTCTTTCGACCACCTGGTTCACGTCCTTCCCAGTTGCCACCCATCCGAGGTCGTCTACGAAGGAGAGGCCTTCGGCTAGCACTCTCTCTTCCACCCACTTTATCAGTCCAGCGGTGTGTATCGCAAAGAGAATCGGCGATACTGGTGAGCCCTGCGGGACACCTGCCTCCATGGGGTGGCTCTGTAAGACATCGCCTTTGATTACCAGCTGCACCGTCCTCTCTGAGAGAAAGCTCTCAGTCCATCATATGAGATCTCCATCTATCTTCTTGGCCTTCATCGCATGGATCAGCATTCCTCTCGCTACGCTTGGGAACGCTGCCTTGATGTCCATCAGGAGGACACCCGTGATGTTGTCTTCTTTCCACGCGGCGTGCGCTGTGTCGACCATGATGGCCGCAGCGTCGATTGCCGACCTTTTCTTTCTGCTGCCAAATTGGCCGTCCCTTAGCAGTGCTCTCCTCTCGGCCTCGTCGGATAGTAGCTCTGCGACTACTTTCTCAACGACTTTCCCCATGCAGCTGAGCGGAGAGATCATTCGGTACGACTTCAGCTGCGTATAATCCTCCTTTCCTGGCTTTCGAATCACCACCCAGTTGGCGCGCTTCCAGATGGCTTTGTGATGGCCCGTTCCGACCGCTGCCTTCGTTAGTCCTACAATTCTCGTTTTGTCCCACTTCCAGAGTCGCCGTATGGCTCCGTTCGACAGCTTGTCTGCGCTTGGGGCCTTCTTAACCGACTGCGAGAACAGAGCTCGTTCGACTGACTGCTCAGTTATGCGTTCGTGGGCTTCGCCTGCTGGGGGTAGTTCGTAATACTGGTCTCCGTCATTCAGGGGGAAAGACTCTCCTCTGAGCATTTCTTCCTTTTCAGCAATGGTATTTGCTTGCTTCCCCTCTATGTCAGTCAGCGCTTCCACGGTGGCTCCCGCTCGAGGGTTGGTGAACTTTGCCGCCCTCCAGACCTTGCCCCCCCTAAGGTTCTGCACTTTGTCATTCCACATCCGGCTCTTGGACTGTCGAATTGACTTCTGCAGTTCTGCTTCCGCGCGTGCTGCCGCCTCTGACCTCCTTCCCCTTCTCTTCTCTCTCCCCAGTGCGCATCTCCTCTCCTTGATCTTGCCGTTCCACCACCTCTTCGATCGAGCGCAGATTCTGATTTTCTTCGCTTTGGCATCTAGAACTTTGCTCAGTGTTTCTTGACACCATTCGGCCTCTCGCTCTACATCGTCTCCCGTGCATTCCTCACCTAGGTGGGCTCTTTCTCTCTCCAGCTCCCTCCAAAGTTTCTCTGCTGCTTCCTCGTCCTCTTGTGACATGGCGGCCAGGTTCCATCCTATGACCTGCACGTGGTCTGCCTCCTCCTGTTTGTCGACGTTGAACTCCCACTCGATCACCTCGTGGTTGGAGCCTGTAGCGTGGCTCCCACCCAGTGTGGTCCATTGCGTGATTGGTTGGGTGGCCAGGGTCAGGTCAATGGTCGACTCGCCTTCCTCGCTGTTTCTCGCCCAGTGGTGAGTGGGCCGGTCATCATCATTCCCAATCTCCAGCCCGTGCTCGTCTATAATCTCCTCCCAGAACGTCGCATCGCGTTGCTCCCTGCATCTCGGGTACCACCTTTGGCTGTGTGCATTCATGTCTCCCGCCATTATTGTTCCACCTCCCTGTCGGATGGCTCTATGCCAGTTTAACTTCCTCGCCCGTCTCTCTCCAGTCTGTACGTCTCTTTGATCGTACACATTGATAATCGTTGTCATCTTTTCTCCTCTTCTTTTGACATCAGTGACCATGTCATCATCATTCGCGCCCCTGCTCAGGTCTGTCCATTTGTCCGTTGCAAGGCCACTTCCCTTGCGCACCGCCATCCAAACTCTCATTCGTTGTCTAATTTCATACGCCGGGTGACTGATTCTGATTCTCCCTTTCTCCCCCGGCGGTTCCTGCAAAAGTACCAAATCTGCCTTCCGATCCACTCCCATCTCCAGCGCTGCAATGTTCCACGTGTATGACCTGGCGCAATTATGTTGGATTGCTCTAATCATTGGACGTGGCGGCTCCGATTTCGATCTCTGCAGTGGTCTCGCTCATGCTCACGTCATTCTCCATCTCCATCTCTGCCCCCTCCATCTCCCCGGTTTCGCCTTGCTCTTCATTGGCTGTCGGCTCCCCTTCCCCTTTCCGTTTCTTGTATCCCTAGCCTACCTGGTGCTGAGCGCTACTCTGTTCGCCCTCGTTACCTCCCTCGTCTCTCGTCCATTCGGTTGCACTTTCCTGCTCTGTTGCGCCATTGTGATGGCCTCGATTTTCTTCGTACACTTCCCGCTGAATGCAATATGATTCCCCTTGCAGTTCGGCCATCTTTCTTGTGTATGGCTGCATGCTGCTCCCTGTTTCGATGCGCACCCGACCACGTTGCACCTGTGCTCGCTCGATCGGTGTGGTCCGGCGCAGTAGCTGCACTTCGGTTGATGGTGGCTGCACTTGCTCTCGATGTGGCCCCATCCGTGGCAGAGCTCGCAGAGGCTGTCGGGGCCGACGTTCATGTACGGTTCGACTTTGTATTGTACTCCTGCAGCAATTACACCTTTGTTCACTAGTCTCTGTGCCACCTTCTTCCCCCTCACAATGAAGACCACCGATGATGCCTTGATCTCTCCTCTCTGCTCTCTCTCTCTGATGATTCGGGGGTTCAATAGCCATCTCACTTGGGCAGGAATCGCCACCCCCTCGTTCTCTGCCTGAATCTCCTCCCTCATTTTGTGTAGTCCTTAGGTGCCCTTGCCCATGTATCTCATGAGCGGGATGGTGTGGATATTCAGTCTTTCCCAAGATTCGTTTCCTTCCACGTCAATGATCCCCTTGTCCACTGATCTAGCTGCCTTAATAATGATATCTCAGTACAGGAGAGCCATCTCTGCCGTTGCGTTTTGGTGCGTGATTGCGGTTATTGTGCCCTTCGCGTTCCTTCTCGCGTTCATGATCTGGACATGTGCCGGGGCCTGCTGCTGGAACAGCGCTCTGTTGACTGCGGATGCTATTTCCTCATCCATCTTTCTGGGTAGGGGGATGCTTTCGTCCCTCCTCAAGATCAGCTGTCTATCTGCCATGCTCAAGACGGAAGTCGGAGCCGGGCCCGGGAGCGGGAAGCTCTCGCCACTCTTTAATATCAGGCGTCTTGCTGTCGTGCTCGATCCGCCTGGGCCGATGGGTGCCCTCTAGGTCTGGGTTCATGGTGGGACTGTCTCCCACCGTCTCGCCGGTGTGGGTGCTGACTTTAGCTTGGTTTCGTGCTGCGGTTTCGGCTGCACTTTGAGCGGCAGTCTGGGCTTCGGTTGCTGCTGCAGCTATTGGCGCTTCTCTGGTCCTCCATCCTGCGGTGTATCCACATGTTGCGAGGCCTCTAGCACTCGGCCGTCCATCCTCGCGGTCTCGTCTCTTTCTTTCTCTCTCGCTTCCTGGCCTGGTGCTACTCGTTTCATGACCTTTGCTATCATATTTGTGTAGCCCGCCCCCCACACCTTGTCGTCCTCGTGGCGGGCATCCCACTATTGCTCTCTCTTGCATCCACGTCCTCATTCCCAACCACTGTGCTTCTTCGCGGGCTGCCTGCGCTTGCACCAAGTTTGTTAGGTGTCCAACAGTTCGGTGCAGCTGCGTTAGCTCCTGCGCTTGCTGTTGCATTGTTCTCTCCATGCGGCTCCTCCAATTGCTGGGGGTCGCCGGGGCCTCGCTCCTCCTTCTCTGCTTCCCGTTCTCGTTTCCCTCCATCGGCTCAAACTGGTTGCGCCCACAGTCTCCGCGGGGGTGCGTGTCGCCGCTGACCTCATCTCCATCGCCACGTCCACAGGCGCATCGCTCCTCCTGTCTCCCGCTTCTCCCGTGTCCAGGTTGCTCCTCTCGCTTACTCTGGCTTCGGTTATTACTTCTGTGAAGCAAACATCTCTTTCTAAGGTAGTCCTCGTCGTCACTTGCTGGTTGGCCGACGCGTCGCACAATCGCGTTTTCTTCCAAGACACTACGCGACTCCACTCAATTGCGTGGGTTCGTGTGCGCGCCCTCCACCTGCGGTCTCACCGGTGCTGGGACGCTCCCTCCGGGGTCAATTCGACGTCCAGCATCGATTGCCGCTGTCTGTTTTGTAGTTGCTATCGCTGTTGTCGACTTATGGCGCTGTTTCTGTCTCGCGAAGACTTTTTTCTTTTTTTGGTGATTGTGTTGTGCTGCGCGAGTGAGGCCATGGTTTGAGGATGAAGGGTATTTCATTTGTGCTATTAATCAAACGTGAAAGGAGTGATTAAAAATCACAGCTAAGATACTGTTTGGTTGATGTTGCGATATGAAGGGGAGAACCATGTGCGTGTATATGCTTAAGGTACAGAGAAGAGAAGGGGAAAGACTCGAGATATATACAAAAGGGTTAGGTGCTGCCTTTGCCCTACCGGATGCCTTGGCGTCAGCTCAGCTTATGGTCTTCTCGGTCAAGTTTATATATGCAACAGTTGAGATAGAAGAGACATGGTAGAAAATAAGTCATCTATATATTGATTTTAACTATCAGATAGATTCTTTTAAGTAAATGCCTACATCTAACCTCGGGCAAAAAATCGTTAGATTGGGGTGACAAAAACTCACAGCGCCTGGCAGTACATGAGAAATGCCCCCTCCAGGAATCGAATCCAGGGCCCCCTGCAGACCCGGTTTTTACGGCAGGGAAGTGGGATCAAGCGACCACTACGCTATCTGGGCATTTTTTGTATCTGTATGAAGACACAGTGATACTTAACGGCACAGGACTTCATGTTAAGTCAATGGACAAGTGGGAAGAGCTCTCACAAGTTTCTGACTTGCAACAAACCATCGCTCGTCTTCACAACGCTTACACTTTTCGCTCTGCCATTGACACCTACACACCACCGTATCTCCAAACACCACCATCGAACAACTACCTATAACCAACACTCTCACAACACAAATGCGATCTACGCCATCCGTCCTTCGTGCGTGACCCTCCCGCGGCCTCCAAGCTACAGGTAGCTCCGTCTCTCATCTTCATCATTCCGTCCTCACTAACTCCAAGCAACACCAAGGGGCGTCCTCAACTATCAAGCTATCGTCGGACTGCGCTGAACCGCTGAGCTCAAAACCTCTCTCCTCCACCTATTCGATGATACAGCCATAGTGTGTTAGGCCTTGTTGGACACTGTGGATGATATAAGGAGGGATGACCCCACTATTATGTTGGGTCCTGCAGTAATAGAACCAGAACCAGATTGGAAAAGGCTCAACGACAGGGTGCAGAAGTGTAACAGACTGACAGTATTAAAGAAAGGGAAATGAAGTTATTGAAGTAGTGTAAAGGAATTAAAGGAAGTGTAAGGTACAACTAAAGCTGAGTCGGCAAGGGATAGGGGAGTCAGATGATGTTTAGAGTATATGCGAGCTACTTGAAGTCGGATTTGGGAAGTGGGACTTGGTTGTGGGCCCAGGATCGTGACAGGAATTGAATCTAGAATTTAGGTAACGCTATCGTTGCCCAACCTTAGGTGGTCTAATGGATATCTTATTTTCGCTTACCGGTAGTTGCTAAATCACTACCAGGCTACTGTAATGCACAAACAGTTGTCCACAGCACCAAGCACTCCTTCATTTCTGTAGATCGTGTGTCACGTCATAGTTTATAACTTGTCGACTAACCAGAGCCGATACACCCCATGAATTTCAACGCTAGTTCCCAACCACCCACTGAAAGAACCGGTTATTTTCTTCGTCCGTCCACGCAACACACCGTTTCTACATACACCCTAACTACGCCATCACCTATCTTCATAACCTTCACGATGCGCCCCCCCTTCCCCTCCATCTTCGATCTCGACCCTCCCGTGGCTTCAAGTCAACAAGTACTACCCCCCCCGGGCCGTCGTTCCTTCCGCACTAACACTTGCAGCAACGCTCATCGGCCTCCTCGACCGCGCAGCTACCATGCAACTGTACAGGGTAGCCAACCACCGCGCCCGTCGCCTGCGACGACTTGAAGAAATCGACAGCATCCGTAGCCATGTTTTCCGTATCATGGATTTCATGAGGCGTGCTGACCCTTGTGTTGGGATGTTTGGGCATGAAATAATTGAGCTGGATTCACTCTGGGAGTTTCTCAAGACAATGCTGCAGGATTGTGACGAGTTCTAGAATGAGACTGAGGACCAACTAAGGATGGTTAATAAGTATGAGAGATGTGAGGGGTTTCAGGAAGGAGTTGCAGGAAGTGGATGCTGGTTTGCATTTGCATTTGACTGAATGAGGAGGGCAAGGGAGCTAAGGGTCGTGCCTGGCTTTTTGAACGTATTGCAAGTTTGGAATAGGAAGTACGCCCATTTTCGCCTCGCATACAAGAAGCGTAGGCTTTGTAAAATAGATACCAGGGATACTTTTTAGCTACTGAGTTACTAAATTCTACAAACTACAACCAAACAATGATAATACCAATTGGTTCCTTAGTTGGTGGCAGAAAGCAGTATTCGATTTGGGAGCTTTCAGAGATTTAGAATTAGCACAACACTCACTATAGTACTCCCTCGGCATTTGCAAATTGCAATCGATAAACACTTACTCGTAAGCCATCTCGAGTCCTCAATTTCGTCGTTCACAAACTGTAGTATTGATATAGTGCAAAGGAACCAATGACTGCGACCAAACGTTTGGGGTAGTGATGCTTGACGGTAGAATCATTAAATAACAACCGTGCCATTGCCTTCCACAGTTCTCTTACTTAAGATCACGAAGGTGGAAACCCGGGCCCTCCTCCATCACCTTCCATCACGAAATATTCTAAAGGCTTGCGGCTTATGGTAACCTCCTATATGCGGTTTCACCACATTGTGCAGAATTGTACAGGGTTCCCAGCCGTCCGTCCGAACTACAGTTCTTTCGAAGCCTGAAACCATCATCCCGTCTAAAGCATGAGTATAGAGGGACTAGTTTGTTTGTTTGTTTTAATCATACTGTATTCACTCTAATTAGAGTATGACAGCCCCTTAATCCCCTCCGCCTCCGGGCAGGCCGGCTAGATGGCGGAGCTCCACTCCTGCTACCCGTATAGAGGGACTAGTCCGTCCCAGGCAAAAAAAAAAACTCCCAGGCCAAAACCAGGTATGTACACATGACCATAGTCTTGACCTGGGACGGATAGGGTATATTCGGCTCGAGAATGAGAGTTCCGGGGTATTAAATCCCAGAACAAAATTCTAAATCTTAAGCCGAGATGAACTTGTGCTGAATCGGCGGATTTTAAGCTTTATTAATTTGAATCTCAACTTCTGTAAGGGCCAATTAATGGACTATAGGCCCGCAATCCTATAATTTTATTATAGAGTACCCTTGTCCATCCAATCCTAACATCTTAAGCCCCAAAATATTTAGTCCAGTCTCGGGCATGGCCTTTAAGTCCTAGTGTTCCTAAGCATCCCGGCCCGACCGGCCTAATCTGCAGGCCGCTAAAAAGCCTGGCAGCCGGCCGAGCTGCTTAAAAGCACAGACAAGACAAACTATTAAGATGCCTTGGCACAGGTTTCCGATCAGCCTTTCTAAGTCCCTCTGCTCAATAACTGTCTTCATTTGTTCCTCCAGTGTCTGTATGCCAAATGTCAGTTTATGTCATGCACCATAAGATTAGGAAGTAGAAACCATAAGTGATGAACAGTGATCTTCTTGCACAGCAATCTTCAGTTCCTTAGGGAAGTGAATTACTTTTTCTTGCGCCTTGAGGATGTCAGACTTCTTGAAACGACAGCTGTCCCTCGCGAATTTGATTATTCCAGTTGCTAGCTTATACGTCAACACATCTGAAAGGTTTACGATTCCACAGTACTTGCTATTTCAAACATGTTAGCATTGATCTGGTGCAGGGACTGAAACATACATTAACGTAACCGTAATCTTATGATATAGCTTACTTTCAAATCCCATGAAACTTAGCCCTGAGATCTGATCACCTCCCCAGTCTGCGTAAGGCTTGACAGTGAATCTTTCATATTCTCCCACTAATAGTTCATCATAAAACGATTCACGTGCAGTCAGTGTTCCTAAGCGGCCCGGCCCGGTCTCCATTTGAAAAGCCTACTCCGCAAAAAGCCTGGCGGCCGGCCGGGTCTGGCCACTTAGGAACACTGGGCAAGCTTAGGCTGGTGTTTATTCTGCGATGTGACATAACTACTTAGGTAAGTATCGTCAACACTCGTGAATTGTGGCACTCGACAGCTTGTTCGTTGAAACGTAAGTAGTTGGTAGATGTATGGTAACGTGAGCTGCCTGGCGCTAATGGAGTAAGTATGTGGGGGTAGGAAGCTCATGTTTGTATGGTAGCGTGTAGCTGAGGAACGCAGATACCTGTGGAGGTTGCACTATGAGTGATCAAACCAACCAGTAATCCTGGTGGGCCAGGCGGGCCAGTTTCAGAATAAGCCCGGCCGGGCCCGCGCATCGCAGGCCAGGCCATTGGAGCGGCCCACGCCTGCAGGCTTTGAGCAGGTTGGAACTGCAGGTGCCTAGGTTAACCATGGTTCGAAAAGCCTGCAGTTTGACTACAGGTAACTATAGGTAACTATGGTCCAGGCGTTGAACTTCAAATTGGTACATCTAGTAATACATTTCCAAGAGTCTACTTTTCCTTGGCCATCGATTCCTGATACAATGCCTCCAACATATGCTCCATCTCATTGATCTCAGTATGCACTCCAGAAATTAGACCCTCTCGTTTCCATGACTTAGTAATGTCACCTTGCACTAACTAATCAAAGTGGCAACTACAAGAAACTGCTAGATTTCACCCGCAGGCCCAAGTCTCAACAGATGATCAATCAATTCTATGTCACCTTGCACTTACTGATCAGTGTGGCGACAACGAGAAACTGCTGGATTTCACCCGCAGGCTCAAGTTTCAACTGATTATCAATCAGTTGTATGTCACCTTGCACTGACTAATCAGAGTAGC
>Ga0307512_10007417_pt1 | contig 10884 bp, 8 predicted proteins | sample 14_EM_MG_FD_200267 | JGI IMG/M metagenome (GOLD analysis project Ga0307512, IMG submission 200267) | Populus trichocarpa ectomycorrhiza microbial communities from riparian zone in the Pacific Northwest, United States - 14_EM | ecosystem: Host-associated > Plants > Roots > Unclassified | place... | reverse complement strand
TTTTTTTTTGTTTTCTCTTGTGAGATAAAAAGTTTTTTATTTTGGAACTTTAAGAGTGTCATTATTTTATTGGTCAGATTTTAAAAATTGTTGTATTACTAGTATTATTGAGCAGAAGTTGACTATTGACAATATAGTTGCAGTCTTAGGAAACTTGTGAAACAAAAGAAAGCCAGCTATTGGAGCTGAGCTTTTCAAATGCACTCTTGTACCAGATTTTATTATCTGCGAACTCTTTGAAATTTATGTTTTGATGCTTTCCTTGGAATGGTAGACATGAAAGTATTGTGCCTTGAAGACTGCTTTGCAGTTCATCCAAAAGAATGGATGAGGTTTCTCTGGTTAAGGAAGCTGAGAATTTTAAAGCAAGAATGATCAAATGTAGTACTTCAGGAAATTGGTCATTCCGATCTGTATTTTCCTTATTGAGGGTGTTTGTAGGGACAGGGGAGTGGATGTTGATTGAGGTGATGAAACATCAAAACTAGTTCAAGTTATGCAAATCTTTGTATGCACTTATTCTTTCATGGGTAGAGCCATTAAAATCTAAAATTGGTTCAATTTGTACATATAATTTGTTTATATGGTAGTGGAATTTCTATCTTGCCAAGCCATTTTTTATCTTCCACTTCAAAGAAGCTTTCCTCAAGCTTCCTTTGTTTCTGTTTTCGTTGTTATTAGAACTATGTTCTTCAAGATAGCTTTGCATGACGTTTTTCTTTTCCTTGGTCTATCTAGAAGATGAAGGTGCACACACTTTTCTGTTCCCTTCTTGTCTTTGCGATGTAAGAAGGCTCATGTTTACTTAATATTTTTCATGATCTCTCAGGTATGTCAGAGATATGCTTCTCAACCCTCCTGCTTATGAAATTGCATCAACAATTCAAGGTGAGTTCTGATATGTATTTTATATAGGCTATTTATTGGTTGTTGAATTGCATCAAAATGAAGTTCATGGTTGTAATGACTTTAACTCATTTTCTTGTAAATTATTTTGTTGTGAGTTTAATTCCAAAAAAGTTGCTTGCTGTCTCTCTTAACAATTGGAAATATTCGTCGACTTAATTTTCATACTAATCTTAATTTAGAAACACTTTGGGTGCTGGAAGTGTATTCATTTCAGCTGAATTATTAAATACTGTGATTTCCTTTTGTTCGCATGCACAAATATAGATTCCAGTGAAGGGTAAATTTGACTTTTTCTGCATAATGTCATTTTTATCATGTTACGCTTTGGTTTTTGTATGATGTATACTCTTCCTATCTTGTGGTTAAATATGTTTCTATTGAAACTTGAAATGAAAAACAATATCATTTATCGTTATTTGAGAAGACAACAAAGGTAAATATCATTGCCAGAAGGAATTTGCATATTTCTTAAAACAAGGATATCTTAAAATAAAATAAAAAATAAATAAATTGGGCTTTGATAAGGCTAATTCCAATGTCACCCTTTAAAAAAAACACTTTTCTAACAAATAATTCCATTTGATAACATTGTTACACGCACTATAAAAACATTGCATTTGGAGTAGGTGGTGGTAGTAGTAGTAGTAGTACTAATAATAATAATAATAATAATAATAATAAAGAGTAGTTGAATAATGAAAAAGCAGAAATAAGGCTTTTCTTAAATATTGAAATATGCAATTCAATCCCCCGCTTCACTCATGCTAGTGATTATGTGACACTCATGACCATTAATTGGGCCAATTTATCACAGAAATAAAAACAAAAAGATAACAGAGACAAACAGTTCTTGATGCAAATGAAGTTTACATTATTTTAGACCATAATAAAATAAAAATAGTTAGTTATTGCAAACCTGTCAACTTTAATAGGAAAAGGCAACACGTCTTGCTAGAAATAAGTTATACTGAGTAGTGCATAATGGAAAAATTTAACTAGCAATATCTCAGGGCAGTTTATGGGATTTCCCCTTTGAATTTATTTTGTTCTGTTTTTGTCTGTTGAATTTCTGCTGTTCTTATGCCTTATGGTAGTGCCAATCATGTTCTTATGTACTATTTTGTTCTTGTTTGGCAGCAACATGCAAACTTATGAGCAATATAACATGCTCAATTCCGGAGTTCACTTGTGTGTCCTCTGCAAAGGTTGTTTTTAAATTACCTTTTTAATATGGTTGATGCAAAATAACTGCATGTTGCATTCTTTTGCTTCCTTTTTGTTTACTGTTTAATCTTAATTTTGGCTTCCATCTTCACTGGAATTAGAGTTATTATGGAATGTAGTACATGAGTTTCCTTTCCCATTAATGCTTTGTTAGGCTCTTTATTCACCATGTTTCGTTGTTTTAGGATTATGCTATGATTTCTTGATGATTGATTAAAATTGTTTGTTAAATTGTAATGGTGAATTGACTGAATTCAAATCATGTGTTTGGGAGGGCACGGTTCTTTTGTTTTACTTGATACAGTCAATATAGAATTTATAAAAGATAAGAACTGCAATTTTTAAGTCACATTCACGATGCTGAGGGCAAGATTGGATCTGGAAATTTCTTCAAAAAATGTTGGAGTTTCAGACACTGTGATCGACTGGGACTCTTGCTATGATGGTTAAGTGATTACCCTCGTTAAAAAATCAAAAACAATAAGCTCTTAAAATTTGAGCTTGTTAATTTGTATGAAGAAATTATTACCCAGTTGTAAAAGTGCATTTGATGGATTGAAACCATTGTTTATTGTAATATCTGTTCCTGCTACTTGCCTTTGATGCACCCTGAAAGTAATAATGGTTGCATGAACTCAATCAGTATGAAGATGATAACAACATAATATGTTTACTGTTGCCTAAATTCGGCAAAATGTATGGTCATCATTTTTTATTAATATTTTTTTTTGAAGATATCCATGCTGAATCTCTAAAAACTTTAAAATTCTGTATCTGATTCTTGGTTTCTTATGTGATGCAGCTTGTGAAGCTACTTGAACAGAAGGAAGCCAATCATATTGAGTTTTGTAGAATAAAAAATGTACTTGATGAAATATTGTTCATGTATAGAAACTCTGAGCTCAATGAAATACTGAAATCATTGATGGATCCTGCTTGGATGGCAACTGGTTTGAAAATCGACTTTGAGACATTAGTAAGTGGAAGCATCCTGTTCTATATGTTATTGATACCCTTTCAATAAACTTCTTCCTTTACTTGTTAAATAAACAAACACTAGTTTATGCTTTGGATGTTGGGATGGGTGTGATGCATTAAATGAAGAACATTTATCTTGTATGGTTGCCTTGTTTAAGATGCAATATATGCTGATGTTCACCAAAATATAACATTAGCTGTTCAGTAATGCATAGGAAAAAATTGAATCTGACATTTGAAGTAGTCATGGAGTGTGGTATCTTTTTTGTTTGAATTTGGAACTTCTATTTTTATTTATTAACTTCTTTTGTATATATCAGACCAATTTAATATTTTTTACCAGAATGTTTAACTATGTGTCATCATTTACTTCTTTGCAGCTATAAACGAATTCAAGGCTGCTTAAATGCTGCAGTGTTTTTTTATTTTTCTCATATTTCTTGTTGTTTTCTGTATAATTGATGCAACTTCCAAGGCAGTGGTGGAACGCCACTACTTTGCTAAGGAGGGCCATTGAGAAAAAAGTACCTTTTAAGGAGTTGAATAACATAGATTATGGGCGAAAAATTCTAATAACTTTGAGAAAATTTATTAGGTTAGGGATTGCTATGGGGAGGGGCTCTCCCAAGGAATTTCCACGGTTCCAAGGACTCTATGGATTTAATGCTCCTGTCAAGATTCTACTTTCTCTATTTATTTATTTATTTTTTAGTTCTTTTTAACAAGAAACATTTTATTAATTTGTTTATTTTCCATAATTATATCTCAAATGCTAATTAGAATTTTTAAAGAAATATTGACACCTTAAGCAGATATTCCATTTGGATCACTTGGATTAATGCTTTAGTTTTTTTAGCTTAAGTTGTAGCCGTTTGAACAAGATCTCATGTGCTGATGGTTGTAACAAGCTTTTCAATTTGTGGCAGTAAAATCTAGTGCCATTGTATTTGCGTCCTCAGCTAGTTAAACATGACCCAACAGTAATGTTTTTGGCATGTTTTCTTTTTTCTTCTTGTATGGATTTCCTGGTTCAGTAAGCTGTGTTCATTATTATTTTTGTTTTTTCCAGGTTAATGAATGTGAATGGGCTTCAGGCAGAATTTCTGAAATGATTTCCCTAGATGGGGAAAGTGATCAAAAGATAAGTTCTTGTCCTGTTGTACCAAGTGAATTTTTTGAGGATATGGAGTCTTCATGGAAAGGTCGTGTGAAGAGGGTCCATATAGAGGAGGAATTTTCAGAAGTGGAAAAGGCTGCACAGGCCTTATCTTTAGCAGTAAGTCTCTGGAATAAAACTTTTCATGCTATGAGTAGACAACTTGCTTCTTACCCTAATTGTTCAATGCTCCTAGAAGAGTATTGATTTTTTCTGTTTTTATGTTCTTGATGGTATATTTATAAACTCGTGGCTATCTGCTTTGTCTATTCTTTTTTATTTATTTTGTAGTTCATTACTGAATCAGAAATTCACTGTTGTGCACAATCCATATCATGCATATTTATGAGTTTATCAGCAACTCCAGTCTTGGTTCATAGTGCTTTATATTTGATAGCTCACAGTATGACTCTGGATGCCCATGGTGTATCATCAATTTTATGTTAAGATATTTGACAAATTATCTGAAAAGGCGGATGATAAAGCCCAACTAGAGGGTAATTTGAGCAGCCTTAGACCAACTGACATGTTAAAGCTTAATCTAAAAAGAAAGTGGAAAAGCGCAATAATATGCTGTGACAAGAGAAGATAGACTATTTAGTGTTTTAGACTGAATGGGCAGCCCTCAACTTAAGGAGCATTTGTACTTATTTTTAAAAATCTAAGAAGATGAGAAGGTAGAATAGGATGTTCTGTAGAAAAAAAATACCTGTGCAATCTGAATTAGTCTCAGGCACTATGTCTCAATGCCATAATGTCTTAAATATATATTTCTGCATAGTTATATTTTCAACAATCCCTTATCTGATTGATGCCTTTTTTCTGTTAAATGATATCCCCTTCACTTCTTTCCTTGCACTGCCCCTGTTTTTGGGGATGTCCATGAACCAACTAACCTGTTCTATATAAACTGACTTACTATATAGAGTTAGGATGAGTGATTGGTCTATAAAATTAAAAATAACCGGCACAGGATGGTAAGTGGTGGGATCTTGATTTCTTCTACTACGAATATTCTACCTGATTCACTCATCAATTTAAAATAGGTGAATTTTCATTTCACAGTAGGTAAATAAGTGCAGACATTGGATCTCCTAAAGTGTCAGAACTCTTTCTTAATCGATAACTTCTAATGAGCATGGAACTTTGGAAGCCATGTGAAGACCATTGTTTTTCAGCTTGGATTCTTGCCAATGGCAAGAATCAGTATCATGTGCTGTCCTATTTCTTGAGCTCTATGGATCATTATCTTTTTTTAAAAAAAATCTAACTTCTCACATAGTGATATTTGATGGGTCTTGTAATTGGAATAGATAGACATTGGTGCATTGATATCATGTATTTTTATTATCTCAACAACTATTCCATAATCTCAACAACTATTCCATAAACAACATAATCTGCTGGTGCAGAAAGATTTATTTTGGCATCTCCTGTATAAAAAAAGTTGAGACACTTCCGTTCAACCTTGGAATTTTATAACTTGACCTGACTAAATTTGTCATCTTTAGGATGTTTTTTTTTTTTTATTATTATTAATTTGCTTGTTAATTAATATGGATAATATGATACAGGCATGAAGCATGTTCCTTTGTTAATAAAATATAGGCTTCCATCATTGTTGTAGGTCACTGAAGATTTCATTCCTATCATTTCAAGAATAAAAGCAACCACATCCCCCTTTGGTGGTCCAAAGGGAGAAATATTGTATGCTCGAGAGCATGAAGCTGTTTGGTTCAAGGGAAAACGGTTTGCACCAGCAGTATGGGCTGGTACCCCCGGGGAAGAACAAATTAAACAGCTTAAACCTGCTGTAGATTCTAAAGGTAGAAAAGTTGGCGAGGAATGGTTCACTACAATTAAGTTGGAGGATGCTTTAACGAGGTGTGCTGTTTTTACTTGAAGCTATGAAGAAAGATTTCTGTGATGTTCCCCTTTCACTTTCTTAGATTCTGTTCTGTATTTAGTTCTGTTTCAATAATCAACTCATGCCACCTCTGTTTCAGGTATCATGATGCAGGCGAGAAAGCAAAAGCAAAGGTTTTGGAATTGTTTAGGGGGCTTTCTGCTGAGTTACAAACAAAAGTCAATATCCTTGTCTTTGCATCAATGGTGCTTGTCATTGCAAAGGCATTATTTGCTCATGTGAGGTTGGTTGCTCATATTTTTGGAAGTTAATGAGTTTGAGCATAATTTCATTGGTAATCTTATCAGAAACTATTTTATTACTGTTTGATAAATGATATTGTCTTCTGCAGTGGTGTTTATTTGAAAAGTTTGCTGGAATAGACAAACACAAAAGAGTACAAAATACTTTACAATTTAGTGAATCTACTTGATCCATAATAGAAAGAACAACAACAAAATATCATTCCCCATTTTAATGGACAAGTTCTTATGGATGGGTTAAGAGAATGGGAATGTCAGTTTATGTGTATTGTATTTGGCAGTTGGATAAAAACCTGATTTAGACTAGGCTCACTAGTTATCAGTTACAAACAGTCCATCAGTCTGTGAAATATCCTATCTACCTTCATAAAGCTGATCCGAACCTATCTTCATAAGTTGACCTACCTCTTAAATGGTTTGCTCAACCAGCAAACTGTGCAGAAGGCAATTTTTTTATTTGATGTCACAAAGTGATTTGGATGAGTTCATGCTTTACAAGTTTATTTACAAGTTTATACTTTTCAACATCAACTTGTGAATGCATAATTTTTTATCTGGCATATTCTTCCACTGAAATGACAATGCCGCTTCGCGCGCGCGCTCACGAATGTTGTGGGCTACATTTCATGAGGTGGGGTGTTATGCCTGCCCAAACCCAATTGACTTTGGTCATTTTCCTATGGGTTTGGCTGATAATTAACAGCAAGAAAAATCCTTCATTTTTCTATTTTATTATCTCAATTAAAGTTTTTTGGAATATTTTGGGACTTGGTAATCTGAAATGTTGGAGTTGTGAATCTTTTGTTAATTGATTCACTATCATGTCTGACTTTTCCTTGATATTTGGTGTTCTTTGATCCACATCTAATTTTGGTTTCAATTTTATTACAGTGAAGGGAGACGGAGGAAATGGGTTTTTCCCACTCTTACTGGGTTCAATGATTCAAAGGTAGCATGCAACATGTCAATTTCAGGTCAAATTAACATTGCTGTTTTTCATGTCCGCAGTATAGAACCTTCAAAGTGTACTATCATTTCACTTTTGCATCAAACAACGAAGATTTTGAATGTACTGCAAATGTTTGTTTCCCATCTCCTGGTTGTATAACCATGATTGGAGCTGCCTAAAAGTAGCACAACTTTTTTGTGTTTCCATCTATGCTAACAATCAGACGTGTACTGCATCATGCTATTGGATCCCTGGTGTGCTCTAATATCAGTAATTCTCATCAGAAGTTATAATTTACTTATTATTAGTGGAGTTGCTTTTACTAAAACTAAAAATGGCAACCAGGTGATCGATTTTGTTTTCCTCTATGTATTATGTTGCTGTATGACAAAAACTGAATCATAGAATACTGCGTGGTAACATGGATTATTTCAAAGCGAATTTGCTGCACTTGATTCAAATTGTACAATTTCCTGCATTTCTGATCACCTGGCCTAGTAGTGTTCAGTGTCTAATGACGTGCTACTTAGAAACTTTATTCAAGGATGTTTCTTTAGCTGTAGCTGTTATACTTGATGGATATGTCACATTAAGGCCCTACAATATTTTATCGTATTGTAAGATTTTATCTCATCAAGCTGCTATGCATTTGTTAGTCTCTGATGCTGATGGTTTGAGCAGGGCGTGAAATCCTCGGATGGTGCTAACAGGATGAAATTTGTTGGTCTGTCTCCATATTGGTTTAATGCTGCAGAAGGCAGTGCTGTACAGAATACAGTGGATATGCAGTCCTTGTTTCTTTTGACAGGACCAAACGGAGGTGGTAAATCTAGTTTGCTTCGATCAATCTGTGCATCTGCATTACTTGGAATATGTGGACTTATGGTTCCTGCAGAATCAGCTTTGATTCCTAACTTCGATTCTATAATGCTTCACATGAAATCTTACGATAGTCCTGCTGATGGAAAAAGTTCATTTCAGGTATTGACTTTTTTATGCTCCATTACAATTTATGTAGTTTTTTGATCTCTTGTTAATTGTTGTCTACCCTGCAGATTGGGTTGTAGAGATGTGGTTGTTTGAATTTTTCTTTATCTTGTTTTAATGTCTCAGGTGGAAATGTCAGAAATCCGGTCCCTTGTAACTGGAGCTTCATCAAGAAGCCTTGTGCTCGTAGATGAAATATGTCGAGGAACAGAAACAGCGAAGGGTGCTTGTATTGCTGGAAGCATTGTTGAAACTCTTGATAGAATTGGTTGTCTTGGAATTGTGTCCACGCATTTGCATGGCATATTTGATTTGCCACTTGATACCAGCAATACCGTGTATAAAGCAATGGGAACAGAGTATGTGGATGGACGAACAAAACCAACTTGGAGGTTGATAGATGGGATTTGCAGAGAAAGTCTTGCTTTTGAAACAGCCAAGAAGGAAGGAATCCCTGAAAGTATAATCCAAAGAGCTGAAGACCTGTATTTTTCAGCTTATGCTAAAGGAGTTATTTCAGGAAAGACAGTCAACAGTGTCGGACAGTTTTCTTCTGATAGGATTGTTAATGATTCTGATGAAGCCCATTTATCGAGTGGAACCACAGCTTCTCTTCATCCTAGTACCCATTCAACAAAGGCAGTGGATACTGTGGAGAAGAAAGATATTGAAAATGCTATTACCATGATATGCCAGAAGAAGCTGATTGAGCTCTACAAACAGAAAAACACATCAGAAGTTGTATCATTCCACTGTGTTGCCATTGGTGCCAGGGAACAGCCACCTCCATCAACAATCAGTGCTTCATGTGTCTATGTGATGTTGAGACCGGACAAGAAGCTATATGTTGGAGTGGTACTTTCTTTTAACATATTCCTTTCCTGTTATTATTTTGAGCTCGCACGCGGACATTGGTCATTGCATGAGGGTTTATTTTTGTCATTGATTCAAAATGTCTATAAAAATAACCCAGATATTCTAGGGTGTGATAACTTAATAAACCTTCATTTCCAGCATCTGGTTATGGATTAAGCTCATCAATTTGATTTATTGAGTTTCAAACTCTTATTAATTACACTATTTGCTCAATTTTTGCCACAGACGGATGATCTTGAAAGCCGAATCCGTTCACATCGTTCAAAGGAAGGAATGGACAATGCTGCTTTTCTTTATTTCATAGTCCCTGGAAAGAGTATTGCTTGCTTACTGGAAACACTTCTCATCAACCAACTTCCTATTAAAGGATTCAAACTGACAAATGTGTCTGATGGTAAGCATCGGAATTTCGGCACAACCAATCTCTCTCTGGAAAGTGTGACTGTTCATTAATGCATCAACAGCTTTATCATTTCGCTTTTGGAGAAGCTGCTATGATGGGAGAAAATCCTGTGAAATCCCATCCTATGTATATGAGAAAGAAGCGATGGACAATACCTCTTTTCTTTATTTTATAGTTCCCGGAAAGAGCATTGCTTGCCAACTGGAAACTCTTCTCATCAACCAGCTTCCTGGTAAAGGCTTCAAACTGGCTGGTGTTGCTTATGGTAAATAGCTGAAACTTGGCACCACCATGTCTGTGGAGGTGTGATTTTCCATTAATGCATCAACTTTATTTCTTCGCCTTGGCAGAAGCTGCTATGATGGGAGGAAATGCCATCCAATTCCATCCTTTGTATATGAAAAGGAGAATTTTCCCGTTCCATGTATATGGCAAGTGATATGGAAGCAGTGTAGCGGTGGCTGCAGCAATTTTGTTTTTGATCCCAGTTGCTCCACTAGCACTAGCAGTAGTTGTAACTCGTATGTTGGCCCAGTTAAGAGGGCAAATTTGTTGCGCATCGATGTATTTTTGGAAACGAATTAATTATGCAACTGTATTCAATGCCTCAAGCAATTAGCCTGTCACTGGATATTCTTGAACTGAAGCTCTTAAAAACACGGAAAGCTGGTCTATGAGAAGTGATGATTAGTCATTACACTCGCTTGCTTGCCAGTAGTTTGGTCTTTTCATTGTGGTGTCGTTAATTATGTGCGTAAAAGGGTGTTGCACTACAAAAAAATAAAAATAAAAAATAAAAATCAGTTCCATTTGGCCGAGAAATTTCCAAAGGAAAACAATCACGGCCGAGTTCTTAATAACATTGGAGATTTAGGTGGTGTTGCGTTTTAATAAAAATATCAATGTGATTTCAATTCAAGTAGTTGAGTCTACATGGTTTATTTCATTGAGTTCTTGACTCTTTATTGAAAGACTAATTATCCCTTCAATTTATTGTTTTTCAATTATATTTATCTAATCCTACTTATTCCAAATAATTTTTACATACCTAGAGTATCATCTATCCATTTTTTTACACCTTTACACTTCTCTTTGAACACTTCGATGTTTGGGAATACGTTTAAAATTACTTCCGAGTGCTTTAAAAGCATGTTTGGTTGGTGTTTTTTTTAGTGTTTACTGGATACACACGCTACCTCAAATTTTTTTTTTAAAAAAAAAAATTTTTAAATC
>Ga0307512_10007416_pt1 | contig 10884 bp, 7 predicted proteins | sample 14_EM_MG_FD_200267 | JGI IMG/M metagenome (GOLD analysis project Ga0307512, IMG submission 200267) | Populus trichocarpa ectomycorrhiza microbial communities from riparian zone in the Pacific Northwest, United States - 14_EM | ecosystem: Host-associated > Plants > Roots > Unclassified | place... | reverse complement strand
TGAATTGGTGAAATTGAAAAGAGAAATAATTTTAACAAAATAAAAAAAAAATGAGGACTAAATTGAAAAAAGAATATACTATAAATTAGAATTGAAGGATGAAAGTGAAAACCAATAAAAGTTATACAAAAGTGTCAAGAAAAAAAACTAAAATTCAAAACAACGATTATGAAAGTGGAAAAAACAACACATTACTTTGAAATTTTGGAGGGTCATGTGAAAATTAATGTTTAAGAGAGAAAAGAAAAAAGTAAAAAAGACTGTTAGTGCCAAACCGAGCATTCATTTACGACACATATTATCTAAAAAAATATCAAAACTATGTAAAAATACTAAAAAAATAATTTTTAAAAAAATAATTCAGTTTTTTAACAAACATGTTATAAGTCTAGAGTTACCGTATCTATCACTGTGGATTTCTTCCTTTTATTTTAGTTTATTTTGTTATAATAACACAAGGACCGAGAATAAATGAGACCTGCAAAAAAAAAATTAGAAACTATAAAAAAACATGTTTTATAAGAAAATAAAAATAAATAAAGGCCTGTCTTTTATTAAAGGTCATGGAATGCACTGATTCGTCTGAACTTGAATTTCCATCAAATTCTTCCACAAAATTGGACAAAGTCAGGGCAACAAACAAGTCTATATAAGAAGCCGAACTAATAGGAAAGCCACGAGTCCAAAAATAGTTTAATGACATTAGAGATTCCTTTTATGTTATTCTTTTTATAAAAATAAAATTTATAGTCTGACATTGACAGATCAGTCTTTATAGTTTCCTTCATAGGTCACTCCATTCATAATCTAAAAAAAAAATTTAATTATGATTTTAAAGTTATGGAAGGACAAAATTAATTAAAAAAATTTCAAACAAAATTTGATATTTTTTATTTATATACATCTAGAAATATTTTTTTTATTTACATCAGAACTTTTTACTTTACTTTAGAAATCATAAAAATGATTGCTTTTTTTTAAAAAAAATTACTTAAGTTGTATTTTTTTATTTATTTTTTTATGCTGGATTTTTTTTTTGTTTTTCACGTTTTTTTATCTGATTTATTATTTTACTTAAAAATCCAAATAAAAAATTAGAAAATAAATCATTTTTATGTAAAATATAGAAAATCTTGAACATAAAATCAAAATACTCATTAAAAATAAATTATTCATAAAACAAATACACATTTACTACCATCAAGTATGTTTCATTAACATATCTATAATTATTTCTTTAATATTATTAAACCATCTTTTGATTTAAAAAGATGCAAATGATCATTGCAACATTTGCTAATAAAAGTGTGACTAAAAAAATTAAATAAAATAGAAAACTTTGATTTGAAATAAAATGTGTAAAAACTTTTTGAAAAAAAGCTAGTAAATAGAAGAAAAAAAAAGAAATGGGCAAATTTTTTTTGTTTGAATTTTTAATACATTTTTTATATTTTATAATATATTCTTCTTTTTCTAAAATTAGAGCCAATATAAATTTTAAAAAATATCTATTCATGTCTTTAAATATAAAAATTAATGAAAAATTGAATTATTAAGAAAGAAAATATCTATTATTTAACGGACTAAACCATTTTAAATTTTAGTATGGGTGTTTTAAAAAACTATGTCATCTATAATATTTGTATTATCTAACTTAAACTAACCTAAACTAATCCATCAAGCCATATAATATAGATATTATAGATGAAAATAAATAAAAAAAATCTAAGAAATAAATATCACGGATCGGGTGGCAGTTTAGAATTTTTAAAATCCAGTCAACCCGACCCAACTTGTATACCCTATAAACCCATTATTTATCACATCTTAATTGATTTTTCTATTTTAGTTAATTGATTCAGTTGATGTATTAACTATTAAGTATTAAGTATAAATTATTTTGTTACATCTTATAAAAAGTTTTGGGTTAATTTATTGATATCAAATCTTTGTTCTAATTAAACTCAACCCATAAAAATTAGCAATATAAAATTAGCTCATATATATCGGCAATATCCATAAGAATTTAGCCTAACTATAAAATCCAACCTGCTTGTGTAAATTTTTTTAAAATAAATCAAGTTTATAATTGGTAAAATATCAAAAGTTAAATTACATATAATTATAATCTGAAACCTAACCCATCTACATGCATCAATACCCTTAATTTTTAGTATGACTTAACTTTCCAAAAAAAAAAAAACAATCTTGGGTCATGAAATATCACGTCACATGGACGAACACATGCTTTGTGAAAAATGCTCGCAAGAGAAAATAATTAAGGGGAGCATTGAGAAATGAGCACCAACCTCCCAACTAATCCAAACATTCACTAAAGAATCCTAAGATGAAAAACTAGGGCAACAATGTAGTCATGTAAAATGATAGAATGATATTGTCGAGTATTTACTGTTAGCAGCTTCAACTTGACAAAACGGAAAACTCGAGTTAGAGCTTAACCCTTGATTTTTATTTTTTTTGCAACAGAGAGAGCACATTCATACCCTTCGATGTGCGATTAAAAAGAATAGGATCACAGAGGTCGCTATGTGTAATATAATGAGCACCAACTCCCTCCAGTCCCCAGCAAAAAAAAATATTCAGAACCACGTTAGAGCAAGGGAGATTTTTGTTCTAGGATGTTCTTCTGCATAAAACGATGACAAATGCAGTGATAGCCAAGTCGCAGGGAAACAGTTCTTGCAGCTGGTAATGAGTCTAATGGCTTGTATTGATGCCAAGGGAACGCAACCAATTCGGAAGACTACATACTGGTATTGAATCCACCTTTTCTACTGATGGCCGTGAAATAGAAGAGTCCATAACGACATTACAACGAGGAAGATCAGAGCGATTCCACTGAGGACTTATCTTCAGAAGATGAGTAAAAATCAAGCTGCTCCCAGATGAAGAAGCTTCGATTGGCCATGATTTCAGCAAAAATACAAGGAACTCTGCCATGCACAAGGAGTTAAAAGAAAATGATTGCATCTGTAGATCACTTGCATTGATGCTTAAATATACTGGGAGTTCAATCGAATTATTACATCACGCTGCTGTATGAACATGGAGAAATTCCCTGATTGCAGCTTACAGAAGAAAATACATGCCAAAATATCTTCCGAAATCTTAAACATCTCGGATTTGAGATGCAAATCAACTTGAATGAAAAGGGCTACCCATAGAAACCTATACAAATGCAGAGGGAACTTCTAGGCCTGCATTTTGAACTGCGGGTTTCGAAGTTTAATGCCTTCCAAATGGGTTAGATAAGCAACACATCTACAGTTGCCTGGAACCAAAAAGGTACTGTTAGTTCACCATAACTATAGGGGTTCAGGACTCTATTTCTATCAGCTAAATCTCCGAAGCCAGCTGGATGCTCAAAGTATTTTACAGTGAGAATATATTAAGTATCTTTGAAGGGAGAACTCTTTTGTCCACTGATCTGCCTTGGCTGCAGTGGAGACTTTAACAACTTCTTCAATGACTCCACTATCTTACCAAAAGATGGGCGCTGAGCTGGATCACTGCCAACAGAAAATCAAAAGGCATCATAAACAGAACAAATATAACCAACAGTTCAGCAGTTGTAATTTTTTTAGCTCATCTTGAAACAAAACAGCAACATATATAGTTTGGGATGGATAGGACTCTTAGAGATAGCAGCTAGATCATGGTATTAGACACAAGACAGCTATGATTGTCCAGATAAGTATATCAGAACAGTAGAAGTCTTGCACATCTCAGGCAAGTGCAATTGAATCTGGTGTTCTGACAAAATGGAATAAGCAATCAATTCTTGACTAGTTATGAACAGAGCATATGATCAAGAAGCATCCATATCTTGTAGGCACTTTAATTGTAACGCAAATTGCATGCAGAAGCCTAAATACTTTCAATATGATGGCATGAACAGTCTTCAATAATGAAGATGTGCTGGAGTGTTGTTCTTAATTAAAAAAATCTTAGCAGGGAAAGCATATTCCATCTTGAATATACCCCGGCTCTTAACTGTTGAGCATACAAGTACTATAAACAACCATGGAACCCAAGAGTACTTACTCCGCCCAGCAAGATTCCATGAGAGAAGCCAATGCTGGCGGTGTGTTCTGGGGAATAGAAAGCCTTCTATTCTGAAAGGCTACAGCTCCAACCACCTGAAAGGTTCCACCATGTCGGCTTAATCATAAAAAAAAGAGTGGGGGGGTCTAACAATTTGACGAGCTGCAGGTGTCAGTTTTATGTTTCACCTGGGCAGGGCAAAGTCCACTCCAAGGTTGTTGCATAGTCACAAGCTCCCATAGGATGACTCCAAAACTGTAAACATCAGACTTCTCGTTGGAAGGCTCTCCACGAAGGAATTCTGGAGCCATCCACTCGGGCTGAAAATAAAAGTAAGAGAGTTACATGCCTGATTGAAGCACTGCGAAGTAAATTTTCAACCTGCAAGATGTTAACTGGAAATTATCTGATTTTCTAGAGTAGAGAAGAGTGCACAGCTAATTATGGAACATATTCAAAAGCCAAATCAGAAAAGAAAAAAGCAACACGAAAAAGGTCTCATGATGATGAACAAGAATGCTGTAGCTCTCAACACCATAGGAGTGTGGAAGTCGACAAAATTCTGTATAACAGCTTCAACAAATTCTCATGCCTACAAGTATATTAGTCCTACAAGTATATTAGTCTAATCTCTTGGAGAAACAACTGTCTGAAGAATTCAATTAAATAATAATCACAATCAAGGGAATTTTCACGATGCAAATGAACACGGATAATTTAAAGCAGATAATATTAAGAGAGAGAATTACTGTTCCAGCCACTGATTTTGATGATATGAAAGAGTTAGCTTTGAATCTGGACAACCCAAAATCACACACCTGAGCATGAAATTAACAATTGAGGTTAAAAATATGCAGCAAGCTGCCTGAAAGTCGAATACCATTCATGTGAATATTTGATCATTTACCTTTACTGTCCAGTTTTTATCAACCAACAAATTTGGAGATTTAAGGTCCCAGTGAACAATTGGAGGATCAAGACAGTGAAGATAATTGATCCCCTTGGCCTGCTCCCAAAAAAGAACATCAAGTTTTGCTAAAAACATCAGAAATCAAAAGCACTATGAACAACACTATCACACACCACATCAAGTGCCATACGTAAACGCCTCCTTTGATCCAGTACTTCGCCTGCAGCAGGCCGGTGTATGAGGCGGTATAGACTGCCCCTGTTCAGAAACTCTGGTTAGCATGATATTTCTTGTTAGTAGTGAAAGATGAACATCAACCGGTTACTGTGCTAAAAATTGGATGATACCTTGGCAGATATTCTGTCACAATCGATAGATGAGGGCGCTTTGTAACGGCACCCATGAAGAGAACAACATTTGGATGACGAACACGTTTCATTATTGCAACCTGAAAAAACATTAATTATAACTTGATCTGTAGCAGTGTTATTCGCCGCAGAAATAACACACCCAAAGCTGGTAATCTTTGAAGAAGAAAACCTTAAAACCTAACAATATATAGAGGAATACCCTGTGACATGCTTAGATTTTTCACTCAACCAGTAAAAATCAAAGAGATGATAAGGTGCAACCTATAATACACTGACAGCAAATTGTATTCAAGACAATCAGCTATTCAAAAGACCAATAACATTAACCAATACTCGTGCAAGGTACAGCCCATGGTTGTTGGATTCCATACATTTGCATGGACAGGTGTAACACTAAAAGACAGCATATACGGAAGAGAGTGACCAAAACCATGGAAGTACATGGGTGAGAAATCAAGAGTTCTCATTTGCTTCCATGGAAGTACATGGGTGTGAAATCAAGAGTTCTCATTTGCTTGTTTAGCTAACTGTTAAAATTCCAAAACAATGGTGACTAGAGCATATAGATAAATCACGAGCAGAACAAAAGAAACAAAACAATGAAGAGGAGAATAAAGTAGCATTTTGAAAAGATTGGGACTAGGGGGGAGGGGAACTTAGACAGAAGCATGGATGGACAGATGACACAAAATCTGCACATCAGCAAATAATAAAGATGAAATAGATAGGGTGCATTTACATACCTCTCTTAAGAATTCCCTCAACTGATCATCATGAAAATCTTGAACAATTAGAACCTTGACAGCAACATCCTGTATTGACACAAAGGGATTTACTTTCTGAAATCAATAAAGAATAGCATTCTGAAATCAATAAAGAATAGCACAACCAAACATTCATATGACGTCGAAGACCAGAGGAGCTGTGCAGGCGTGCAGCAGAATCAACTTCAAATGACTAATCATGGAAAAATCAATGAACACGTATCTAAGAGGAATATACTCACAGATCCGTGCCATTCAGCACGATGCACCGTACCAAATGAGCCTGCAAGGATAAAATGAGAGCACAGCACTTCATTTAATTGCTTCTAGGAGAAGAATAATGATCGAATACTTCAAGAACATCAATCCTAGGCTTCTAGAGATAATGAGAAGCAAAAGATTTACCAGCTCCAACACGCTCTTTGATATGTAACTCTTCCCATGAGATCTCAAGCCAATCTATGGCAAGTGAAGGTTCAAGATTCAAATATCTTGGGATGGTCAAGGAAGGAAGTCTGGCTTGATTGCCGATTATGCTCTCAATTTCCTTCTTATCCGACTGACTGGATAGGTTTACTTTGGTTTGCTTGACAACACTGTTTATGACTGGACCTCCAGATACAACTTTCTCTATGTTGCAAGTTTGTTGTATAATAACTTGTTCTTCTTCAAGTCCAGAACATTCATGTACAGATCGCCCAGCTGCGTCAGGAGCTTCAGCATTCCTTATCAAATCCAAAAGCATCAGGGACGATTCTTTTCCAAGGCAAACTTGATCCACTGGTACATAAGTGGAGGGTTTCAGATGTTCAAGCCAACCATCAACCACTGTGTGTTCCTCTACTTCCTTATTGCCTGCAAGAGATTGCTCCCCATTAAATAAAATTGTAAAACAAGAAAAAGGTTTGCATAAAATAGGAATAGATACCAATGTAGGAAACCTTGTTGCTTAATAAGGTACGAAAGAAAATAACAGAAATTTAGAGCTGTCAGCTATCCATGGAAATCAAGAATGCATGCTATTGCAAACAATTGCAATGCAAATGCCAAACAAAACAGAAGTGCAAAGAACCAATATGTTATATGTTACACAACCAAAAAAACTTAAGTGGTAGCTATGTCATCGTTGGTTATCCTAATTCCTAAAGTTACTCTCACCCCTTTGATGCATGATGCATGTAAAAGTTAACTCTGTGAGGCATACCTGAACATAGAGGATTTTCAGGAAATGCACACAACTGCTTAGAGTCTTGAATCTCATAAGGTGCATCATCGATGTAAGGTTGTTGGGATTCTTTTATATGTGGGATTTGAAAAGGTGAAGACACTGAAGAAAGGAATCCTCCATTTATTGTGGAATCTGGACCGTGGAGATTTCCTGGCTGCCCAACTAGATCAACTACATATTCCCTGTTAATAAAATGCACTCCTCTGTATTAGCAAAACATGAAAATGGTAGACTACCATATGTAAAGGAGACAAGTTCAAAGACATTCATAATTCCATCTAATTGGATTATGGAACAGTTTTCAGGTGATCTAAACAGTTACCCATATTTAGGGAGAATCATGAACTGGGAACACACATAGATTGGCAATGGTCAAATAGATACAATGGTGGCCAAAAGTTCATATGTATACCAGTCAATGTATAAACCAAAATAAATAACAAATAAATGAACAAAAGAGGATACTTAACATCTCGAAAACCATTATTGCTGCATAGACAAAATTGCTTGGACAACATGAAGAAAAGAACACATGGCTAAGTATATACTCGGGGTTCAAAATTGAAGTGACGTAACTAAATGTTAAATCATCTTGCAAAAACTACAAACATTCTTCAGCAAATAGAGAAATCTAGAAGACTGGTTAGAGCTTTCCTCAACTTGTTTTACTTTAACTTTTTCTTGTTTCATTTTATCTCACGTGATAATGTAAGGTAGAATTAAAAGTATCATACCTTGACAACTGCCTGTCATCCTGGATTTTGACAAGACAAGAAGACCGGTGATCAGCTACACAGTACTTGCAACCCCGAGCGATCCGACACGGCAAACCTATATAGTCTGCCAATTTCTGCACATGCAAAAATATATCACCACAGGTTACTAATGCATGGAGAAACTCACCTTTTTATAGTATAATGATCATGCGCCGCCCACAGATTTAAAATCAGTTTTGGGTACTTCTACAAAATAGTAAGTTGCTGAAAATGTAATTTTCCTATCTGCTTCACCATGATCTTGCTAAATTTATTTTCAACTTTAATTGGATTTAACGAGACATCAGCATAAGGACCCTGTCTACAACGACACAATGGAAAGATAGCTGCCCATGGTGTGCTTTACTCAATGATGCTCAGAAACAGACATGATCCACTGGCAATGAAATTAGTTTTCAAAGATTAAGCTTATATCCTTCAGTAAGTGCTACAAATATTAACTGCAAGAACAAAATGTTACGCGGAACAATCAGATAGGCTTGACATCATATTAGGACCCACATGAATTAAAGATTTCAAACAAATAGTCATTTACTGCAACAAGCTACAAATACCTCACTTAGTGATCAGGGGAAAGAGCACTCTTAATGGATTGCTTTATATAATTGTGGGTGACACTTGATTCTTCTAAATCAGTTGCATTCTCATGCGATACCACGCCCCTGTTCAGACAGTCAGGCGTGCTTTAAAAATTTCCTTCTATTAAGAAAAGTGAATCCTGGCACCATATCTATGAACTAAATGTGATCTTCCAAAAAAATAGTTTCTTCAAATTGGTCGTAAGACGGTACAAATTGAGAAGGAAAATTAAAGAAGAAAACACAAAAACACGAACTGCCAGATTTTTCCATGCTAATACCTAATGAAAAACATGTGTACCCACTCAACTGGCAGTCACATCAATCCATACAAAAGAGAAATGAAACAACAAAGACACCAAAGCCTTCATCCCTAATCCTAACAAAATGTGATGGATCACAAGCCTACATATCAAGAGAACCTTCTTGCAAAAAACAAATAATTCCTCCATGTAACACATCTATCCAATAGAATTTCGCGAAAGTTCAAATATGATAACAATTATAGTAGAATCACCAGCCATTGGCATATAATATTACTGAAGTCCAGAGCTAGCATCCTTTGAGGAGGATTAGCTAGGGGCTCCGATAAAAAATCACTATGAACCTGTGCTCTTGAACTAAATAAAAAATAATAATCAAATGAGTATTTCCTAAATCATGCGGTAGTTGATCTCAAATTTCCCATGTTGAAAATTCCTTGACAGGACCTTATGAATTATATATGTATACAGTCCACTGCAGCCCTCCCTCCCCCAATCTGAAATTTCCAAAGTAGGGCGTAGATACCACCACACATGTACACATAGTTATCCTATCCAATTAGATTACCATGAAGGCTAAGTATCCACTAACAAATATCCTTCAGTTCAATCAAGTCTCTTCTCTGTAGCACCAACTCGTTGAAGGTTTATAAATCAGTGGACTATTAGTGTTCTTTTGATGGACGAAGGAACTAGTAACAGAAACCAATACCGATTTTTTTTTTAATTAAGAAAAGTACCATGTATTTTTTACCTTGAAAAGAATGGCGCGATGTCTGCAGAGTCCCATGGATAGGCTACCAATAGGGAGCACAATACACTTATGGAAGTCCCTCAACCTCCTGCTAGCCAATTTCCATCGCTTGTGGAGATCTCCTTGCTCCCAGAGGAAACTTCCCCTAAACATTTAATCCCACAAAAAAGGGAGGGAAAACACAAGCGGAAAAGTGAACATTCAATTAGATAACAAAGAGTAATCATATCATGATAAACACCTTACCCCATGTAAACAGCAACAAGTTTGCCCAGTTGCTCCACTAACACCAACGTGCTCTCCGAAGCACAATACAGTTCTTGAGCTTTATCCTCCAATTCTTTAAGACGCGAGTCACCACGTCTATCAACAAGAACCACCTCCATTGATGTCTCACTTGGTTCAATTTCTTTGAGCGACATTAATGGTGGCAGCCTACTTCCTTCCTCGTCCTCATTGCACATCACCCATAGATATGGATTCATTCCCAAAATGTTATAGAATCCATCCGATATCTTGTCACTATACGACAAGCATCCACTCACCTGGAACGACAAACAAGATCATATGCATTCGTCATGACATGAAAAAAAAAATCGTAAAAAAAAACATTATGGGATGGATTGTACTGTACCCAGAGACGATACGAAACGGTTCGTGCATCGGAGGCTTCAGGTACGCCTTCCTGCAGAAACAAAAGCTCACTAGCAATACCAGCTTGAGCACTCAGTCTCTTAGCCAAACTAAGCTGCAAATAATAACTCTCCTTAGTCTTTAGCACCAAGTTTTCATTCTTATTCTGCTGATCCTCCTTTTCCTCAGTCACCTCCTGCACCACTTCCTGCTTCATAGTCGGCACATGCACCAAAGTCGACGTGTCAACCTTGATATCGGTAGTAAAGTTTCCATCAAGTGTAGTAATCCCCGAGAACAAGCTACCAGCGTAACTACTCCCACTCGATAATCTTGGCAACGACACTTGCCGGTCAAAATTCCGGTCAACATCCCTCTCTTTAATTATCCCCGGAGCTGGAAGAACAGGCTCTGGTTCCAGGTCCGGTGTAACTAACAGTTGACAATCCTCCTCAGTCGATAATCTTTGCAACTTCACGTGACTAGTAGATTTCTCAATTTTTTTCTCGGACAACCAGTCGAAAAAAGCGGCAAGTTGTTTT
>Ga0307512_10007414_pt1 | contig 10885 bp, 11 predicted proteins | sample 14_EM_MG_FD_200267 | JGI IMG/M metagenome (GOLD analysis project Ga0307512, IMG submission 200267) | Populus trichocarpa ectomycorrhiza microbial communities from riparian zone in the Pacific Northwest, United States - 14_EM | ecosystem: Host-associated > Plants > Roots > Unclassified | place... | reverse complement strand
ACATAATGCAGCATGATTTCCATCAGACGCGGAAACGAGTTCTCATCTTGGGCAAACGCTCGTGAGCGGCGGGTGAATAGGCGCTTCCGGGCAGCCTCGAATTGAGAATGAGGAAAATGGCGCAAGGCTAGCGGGGTCATGACGGGTCGTGCATCGTGGATGGATTCTTCGGGTTTGGAGAGTTGGTCTATAGTCGCTAATACCAAGGCCAGTACCATGATGGTCTTTCCAGTCCCTGCAGAAGAGTCCGGTCAATAGTCTCATACAATGGCGAAAATCAGGAGAATGTCGTACCAAGTTCCTCGCACAGCACGCCTCCATGGTGCGCAGCGACCAAGGGGCGTTCTCGTAGGACTTCCATGGTAGCGGGTTGAAAATAGAAAACAGTCCCGTCCAGGCCAGTGACCGGGATATACAGAGGATCGGGCGCATCTGCCTCAGACATCTCCCTGAGAAGCATAGCTGACACCGATTCTCTTTGGTATGGGTAAAGCCGGCTTCGTAGACCTGGGATTTGTCGACCAAGCATGATTCCACATATATTTCCATGCCAGCTAGAAGATTCGGATAGCTGAGGGCTCAGATTCAAAGTGGGGGAAGGGAGGTCGCTGTATATCTCTGCTAGGGTACGGTTATCCTAGGCCGAAATGCTAGTAAGTTTCTGGACAAAATCGAAATGGCAAGACAACTACCGTATCAGAGTCCAAAAGGTAACGTGGAGCACTTGGCGAGGGATCGAGGTCATGGGAATCCCAGAAGCTCTTGTCTTGTATGACTCGAGGCATCACATTTCGCAAACACACTCTAGCAGGTCTCAACTCTGCGGCCTCATCCCGGACTCTTAGTTTTCCTTGGACACCCGGGAGGTCGTACGGGACAATGTATACACGAAGTATGAGGGCTGTTCGCGCGTCTCCGACTTTGCATTGAACGACGAGAAACTTATGTTCAACCAAGAAGTCCAGATGGCGGCACAGCGTTTCGTTTTCCTGGTCTGCCAGCTGCGGAAGCAGAGACTTGCCGAGAAAGTTGTGCCAGCCCCCCGCCGTATGAGAGTGATCACATATATTTCTGAGGTCCGCTTGCGAGATCGGCAGCGACAGCGTGCCTGCCGGAAGGAGATTCTGCACCGCGAAAGGCCCAGCAGCAGTGACATCGTGCTGACTCGGAGTTAGCCCTGGTCCAGATGTACAAGACGAGCAGCAGAGGGTGCACTGGATCCCAGAGTCCATAGCTTCCGGTCCGCGTACGGCTATCAGCACCAGTCCTGAGGATATGTTACGACACGCGGAGAGGAGAAGGCAACACGGTTACCCTGACTGACTGGTTTTGCGGACCCCGTCCGGACCGGAAACGGAAATGGCCACGCGAGCGCGAGGGTCAGCACGTGCCGTCGATGTGTCTGTCACAAGCCTCAACTCAACTGAAACTGCAGGGATAACTGACATGGCTATGGTCACCTCTTCCCTTCGGCCCTCACCGTTCGTCTTGCATTGCGTATCGCGGAGAAACCTCCTCGCGAGCGCGTCTCGGAGAAATGCGTTAATATCGATCCGTCTCAAGTCGATGGATGTCTCGCAGGTGGCGAAGGACACGCTGCCGTGGTCAGACTATCTCGCCATTCGGCGAGGGAAGCGGAAGTGGGAAATGGTATGTGGTTATCTTCTCATCTCGATTTTGGAAGTTGTTTCTGAGACTACGTGACTGGAACTCTGTTCATTTTTTTCCCTTCAGGCGCTGACCATACCGTGCGTGCTGGCAGGGTTAGCTGGTGGCGCGGCGTACTTTGGCTCGATGGAGTTGGACGCGACGAAGCCCATCATGGTGCGAGGAGCCTCCTCATCGCGCGCTCTGCACCATTCATCTTTCCACAGGGTATTGACCCACTCCTCTTCTTTGGCGGCGCGACCCTGGGTTGCATGGGCATGTGCAGACGCTCATCTAACTGGACCCCTCGCTCACCATCTTTACGCATAACTAGGTGCAGGATATCTCCTTGGCCCTATAATCGGCTCGACGCTTTGGCGCGTAACGCACCGGCGCACCATGGCCCTCATCGAGGCACGGGACCGCGAGTTCCATCACCATATTGTCAAGAACCGCGTCGACCCTACAGCACAGAGCGCTACGAATCCCGTTCCAGACTTCTATGGTGAGTGAAAGTCCTCGATCCTGGTTTTACGATATGCATAGGAGTATTTCTTTCCAGGCGAAAAAATTGGCTCTCTCCATCAGTATAGACAGGTGGGTTTGACTGGTTGATTCTCCTGTGGCTTTCCTCAGCTCTGACGGTCCGTGACGCAGTGGTTGAGGGATCAAGCCAGGTATAAACGGAAGTCGCAGTGGCCGGAACACCAACAGTAGACTATTTATTAGCCCGACCCTCCTTGCCTTCGTAATATCAGCGAACTTGCCGCACGCGCCCGTCAAGCTGCTTGCTCTATTACTGTTCTCGCCCATTCTGCGTTACAAGCTGGTAAAACCAATAAGGATTCATCTCACTATACATCAAATTGGATACACAAAAGTCACAGTACGACTACAAATAACGTGGTTCGTACGCAGAAAATTCCTTGGCAACAAGAAGTTAGAGGACTACCATGTGTCTGACTAGCAGGACCGAACGAAGTGAAGGTCTGAAAAAGCTTTGCACCCAGTGCGAGATATTCGAAATAGATAGGGGAAGGGAGATTATCACCAGCAGAGTTATGCAGTCCACAAGTTATAAACCCGGTCAAGCGGCAACGACACTCACCAGACAAATAAGCAATAAATAAGTAACAAAGGAGTGTCGGGGATCTACGAAGTGCAGAAGAGAAGTGGTGTCTGCGGCACCAGCATATGAGAAATTGGTCGTGGGTGTAATATGTAGTACAACGGATGTCAGGGAGCCTGTTGGACTCCCGACGTCTGCCTACTTGCGTCGTGCACCATTGAATGTGAGACCCGAGAGCGTCGCACGATTCTTTATGATGCGTGGGCGCTCGGTTAGACAGAAGCGCGGGACGACGCCCTTCTCCGCGTCGGGGGGACCGACGCGCTGCACCAAGCACCACTCGTCCTCGAATTCCTTGATAAGCCGCAGAGTCTCGCCGACGCGCAGGCCAAGTTCGTCAGAACGGCTCGGTTGGAACGAGGCCGTGACTTGCATCAGCCGCGGGAACGACTTTGGCGTGAAGATGGTAGCGAGACCCGTTCGGGGGGCGGAAGAAGGCGTGCTCGCGACAGATTGGAAGGACGCAGAGCGTGGGCTGGGGCTGGGAACAGGTGGCAAATCGAACGATTCGCGCGTCGGAGTGGAGACGGTCGTAGTAGGGCTCCGATGCATGGGGGTAGGAGGCGGGATCTCGGAAGGGGGCAATTCGGGTGGAATTGGGGGAACGGGAACCGAGGTGAGACCCAGGATGCGGTAAGCGGGAGGCGGAGAGGGTACCGGCGACAACGAGGGTCCACTGTTCGGGGTCGGAGGGTGCCCGTCCTGCAATTTCGGGGTACGCTCGGGAGCAGTAACTGCAATAGGAGGAACAGTGACACCCGAGGGAAGTGTGACGCTCCTAATTTGAGGTACCCAACGGACATCGGGGTCGGACGGGATGCGCGGCGGCAGTACAACCTTGTAGGAACCGTCGACAGCGCCCTTGTCGGCGAAGGAAACAAAGTTCTGCTTCTCTGACGTTCCATACGCGATAGAGAATTTGGCAGCGCGGGCGGCCAGAGCACGGGCCTTTCTACGCTTGCGGATGGAATACAGCTTCCAAGCGACGATGGCTACAAACGTGTCAATTTCAGCGGGATTGGAGCCTGTGAAAGCGTACAGACCAAAGAGGATGGCTCCCACTATGATGGAAGATCCTATTAACGACCTTGCCGAGGTCGAGAGGTGGGGGAGAGGAGCTTTGGAGGACGTCACTGGTGTGCTTGCGGATTCCGGCGACGAGTCGACCTCACGTTGAACATCCCGAGCAACGTGATGCTTGAAAGAATGGAGTCGAACGTGCATCGGAAAAAGGACGTCTCAAAGCAAAAAGGAGGGGGGGGGAGGAGAAAAGGAATGTGGGGGGATGGGAGGAGAGAGGGAAGGAGGGATAAAGAGTCGTTTACCTTTGCGGCATACTGAAAGTGAAGTGCCAGATATGGCACGTAGAAACTGGAGAGTCCTCGGTTACAATCAGTTGATCCCCATTTGGAATGGACGAAAATGATGATGATGATGCGAGTAAGCGGACCCGTGCATGCTCCTCATATCTCAAACAAGGCCCCAACTCGACACGCCACCGGGGTCCATCATGGAAATATAACCACAGATCATCTGTTCTCCTCACCATATGATAACCTTCGTCTTGTCATCATGATATATCTTTGAGCCATCAAGCTCATCAAGCTTCAATTCGAAAAGAAACGATCTGTGAACGAAGCAGTTCAGTATACAGTATGAATGGCCCCGAATGTTCGGACTGCCCGAAGCCATCACGCTTCACTTTACGCAGAACACCCCGCATCGCCCTGGCAATCACTGAGACCCGGTAGTCCGAGGGTAGCAATAGGTGTTTTCCCCTACGGCCTACGGATACACCTACGGTACTTCCCCGGCCGCGGGGGTAGAGTAGGCAACGCGTTTAACGTGCGGATAATACATGTGGAGGAACAATCTCGTCTTGCACAGCCTCAACCGCAGGCCATAAGTGTCGTGTTTAACCTAAACCTCTGAGATTCCACGGCCATCCGTAATAGCAGCGGCAACACAGCCCCGTCTCATTTGATCAAGTATGCCACTGTTTGCCGTGCGATCATACGCTCAAAGGAAACCTGATATATCAGCTTCGCTGTTCTGTTCTGGCAAAGTTACTCACGAGCTGGGAAAAGAAGCGTAGTGACGCGAACTTCTAGTCGCCACAAGCGGATCGGACCCACACAGGAAGAAGGTGATGATTATGTACGTGTGCTACTTTGTTATATTAGTTCATCTATGTTCGTGAGTAACGATGCAACAGCGCGATGAAGCGAACGTGCACCCTCTTCGGGGATATAACACTCGATCGCTTCACGTGCGACGCGCTCCACGACATCGGAGGAGATCAAAGAAGCCCGTTCTCCGCAAAGTGAACAGAAAGCCTCGGTTGCTATCGCCATCAACTCGGCCTCCGTAAATGGGGTGAAGGGGAGCAGCATCGTAACACGTGAACTTAACGAGGCCTGAAACCCGAAGGTTAATTATAATGTGTGACGGGAGCAGAAGAAATTTTACGCACCCCAAGACCCTGCGATACGCATGGACGTAAAAGCTGAGCAAGCTTCAGATATTCTTCGCGAGTCACATTGCTTCCAGACAACGACCCACAGAACTCAAAGATGAGTTCATGGCCGATGTTTGACGTGCCGAGCCAAATCACTTGGCGAACATCGATATGACGACGGTCCGCCAGCGGCGAGCATCCTAGAACCGACAACGTTAGGGGAAGGGGACGACAATTTAAGGTAGCGAGGCTCTTACCGAGCTCCCAGGGCATTAAGAGTGAGTACAATACTTTAGGTTCCGACACCTTCTCTATCTCCTGCAAGTTCATTTATTATTCACTTTTCTTTGACTCGCGAAGTGCTGACTGCGTACATCTAAGACCACCACACATCGCTTGCCTTCGTTTTCAATTAGGAACTGAGAAAGCGTGTTCGTGGACATCTCCTGTGCGAATGATGCGTACGGCAAGATAACAGTAAACCAAAGCATACCTCATAAAGGTTCATTGAATATGCGTCCCAAAGGTCGTGAGTGGATCGTAACGTCGTCACGTTCACGGTATGTGTCGGTACACCAAGAAGAGAGCCGACTGCAACAAGTTTAGCTCATGCTTAAAATGATGAATATTTAGAGGACAGGCATACATCTCCGAGCTAGGAAGCTCTTTCCGTGTCCACTAGGCCCTATCCAGGCATTTCGCCGTTCATTCGTCATGTGTGAGGTTGATATACAAATACACTGACCACAAAGTAAGATGATGAGAGGGGATGGTGATTGCCTCCTAGAGTGTTGATTGAGCACGGTGAACAGCTGCTCAAAGACGTGATCCTGTCCGACAATTTCATAGCGAACACGACTCAATGGTTGGAAGAGTGAGTGCTGGAGGAGCTTTGTTACGTGACGCGTCTGCGGCGCGTCGGCTCGAGAGACGTAGTAACTTCCCGTCGATAGATGTGAGATGTATGCCTTATTTGGTGAGCGGTTTGGCACTTACCGCATTGCCGGATCCATTACTTCAAGGGTCGTAGTCGGTGGTGGTGAGAGAAGCATCGCGTCGTCACCTGCCGAAGCGTCTCTATGGGGAGGGTTGAGCTCCGGATTACGGAGCGCAGCTGGATCTGCTCCATAGGCGAGCAGCACTTTTACGATGTCTAGTTTGTGGGAGAGACGCTCGTTCGTAAGTGCAAAAGCCAGTGCGGACTGTGGGCCCATTGATTCGTTTGGGTCCGCATGACCGTGTTCGAGCGCACGACGGACAGACTTTGCGTCGTCGCTGGCGATAGCGAACATCAGGCTGGGCTCAAGCTTTGTCGCGGATGTGGGTGCAGGAGAGGGTACGGAGGACTTTGACTGCAGAGGCGTCATAGTGGGAAGAGGTACTGGTGCACGGGTAAAGGTGCGAAGCTGATCCTCGTCTTCCGGGGTATTGGTGTTGGTCCCTGTCTCTTCAGGAGAACGACTGTAGATGTGTGATTTAGCGTTAGGTTGGAGTGAGTTACGCCATGTGTCTGTGTGCGGTAGGGGAGCCGATTGTAGGGTGTCATTTGTAGGTGAGTTCGAGGGATGATGTTCAGAATGAAGGGAATTTTGGACATGACTACGTTGTGGAAAATGCGAGGAATGTGAGGAGGAAGATGCAAGCTATCAAAATTTCGTTAATCAACGGAATGGTAGGTTAACAGGGAGCTCACTGAATGGTGTTGAGAGCATGACGGACTGGTAGATGTATTTACATCAGATGAAAGAGATTTTTTGTGTAAGTTAAGACGATGGATTAGGAGACCCGTTTCTGAAGGGCGAGACTGGACATATCATCAGTACGATCGGTGGGCTGGAGAATCCATGGTGAACGTACCAGGTGGAGAGGCCGAGCCCAGCTTGGCTTTGACTGTGATGATTCGGAGGAGAAGCTGAGAGCACTGCTAGGTGTCTCATATTGATCAATGGATGGAACCGAGGACAATGTCAGGGCACTTGGACGCTTGCGGGGCCTGGGAGCGAGTGCTTGCAACTGATCCCTGTCAGCCTTCTCACCAGTATCAACATACAAGCCCATCGAGAAATAAGAACTAACAAACCACTAGGGATTGACGAAACCCGAATGGAACTTTTCGCGACGTGGACACACGATTCCATTTACTCCTAGTTGGCTCGGATTCTGAATGGTTGTTCAGGGTGGACGTCACTTCTTTCAGGGGTGCAGAAATCGGTGCAGACTGAAGCCACTGATTACCAGCAGGGGAACAATTGCCCTTCGATGTGTATGTCGACGGAGATCGAACTGCACGACTTGACTCGGGTCGAGGGACAGGGCTCATGTGAACGGATGACGCCGAAGCATCGGCCTGGCTCGAGGTGGATGATATAGGTGTCCCCGGAAGTGGGCTAGAAGTGTAGCTTGTGGATTCAGATTCCAGGACGGGCGTGACTCGCAAGTCACATTGACGCGACCATGGAAGCACGCCAACGGCTGAGTGGGGACGTTCCGGTACGTCAACAAGCGCGGATGTGGAGCAAGCAGCTAAAGAACTACCCGTTGACCCAGCCCTCCGTGGTAGTGTCGGGGGTGATAAGCAAGAGGCCCATGACATACGTTTCGACGCAGCTTCTTCTGGGGACATGACCAGAGACTGAAACAAAGCTTCATAATCAAGTCCTGCGACTTCTGCTGTTGGTTCAAGAGAGATTGGTGATCGTAGAGGTAAGGTGGCATCAAGAGGAGATGTAATCTCTGTATCCATGGGTGGTGGGGGCGAATGTGCCACATTGGCAGCATGGCTTGAATCTACTGATGAGGTCTGCTCCGAAACTGGAGGGGCTTCCACCGTTCCTTCAACCGCGGATGGAGCACCTTCCCCTCGTTGGCTGGAAGGACTTTCGCAAGGGAGCTGAACGTCAACGAGATTCTCGCCAAACGCCATCGGGGCTGAATCCTTTATGACAGGAGTCTCGGAAGGGAGCATGGGGAAGAAGGGTGTTCCTGTGGGTGATCCGGACGACAAACTTAAGGGCGAATTTGATTCGCAAAGTACCCCATGGTTCAGGCTAGCATCCTCTGGTCCTCCCTGTCCAAACGGAGAAGCGTGATGTGGAGACTGTAGGACCTGCGTAGCATACATCAAACTGATGCCATTCAGAGACATGCGGGAGGAAGGGAGTGTTGGAGAAGCAGTTGTAGAGACAGGTGACGAAATGAGGTCGATGGAATCCCGTGGATCTGGGGAAGTAGTTTGATTCCGGGTAGGCGAAGGGGAGAACCGCCGTGGCAACACACGCGATAAGGGAGACCCGAACGGAGAAGAGAGTAGATCCAGCGTCGAGTTTGGCTGGTTCAACTGAGGTGGAGAGAGGGAAAATGGTGTTGGGCCAACCCAAGTTTCGGCATAGCCCGAGTCGACAGAGTCAACGCGAGACAAAGTGGCACTCAGACCGAGAGCTACGTGAGGGAATGGAACGGGAGGAACGGAACCGATTTGCACCGGAGATAGAAGTCCGGGTGGGGTGTTTGCGACGCTCTGCGGATCCTCGGCTGAGGCGCTCTCGGATGCAGAGCAGGTTGGGGTAGCGACGTCCCCCCGAACAGTCTGCACAGGTACGTCGTCCGCAAGCATGCGACCAGCGCTTTGCACGGTATCGTCGGGATGGGGGGAATTGTCAGACGCGTCGGGTGACGCATTGTCTCCTGCAGCGGCAGGAAACTCGTTCCTCTCCGGAGAAGGGGGTCCAATGATACCTCGAAGGGCGGAAAGAAGATTGACCATGCGAGGGGAACGTGCAGGAGAGGGAGATGAGGCGGGAGAATGAACTGAGATGGTGAGCGGCGGCTTCACAATTGAGGTCATTGAGGACGTCGAGTTCCGACAGGACTCGGCATCAAGGGTTGAGGTAGGGGATTCTCGGGTGGCGGGAGTCTTGATTTTAACATCATGTAAGAAACCACAGGAGTCGGCGAAAACGCAACGCCCTTGGGAATAAAATGGACATGGACGAGCTGTCGGAGAACAAAGACATTCAGAAAGACGGTTGAAAAGCACATAGAGCACGCGACCTCACTTCTTTTCTTCCATGGCGGGTCAGGAATACTCATCGAGATTGCATAAGATGCCTAGAAAGAAATGTTGGAGGATAGCATGGGGTATAATGGAGTAAAACCCGTCGCATTGCTGCCGGAGGCCGCTCGGCGCTATTAAAGACGACCCGTCAGTGACCCGTCAAGTCGTCGGAACAGTGAATTTACGTTATTATAATCACCGCAACGTGACTGTGGATGGCCACCAAACTTCCAACCAGACTTGCTCGCCTCACCCTCTATTCGGGCCCCAATTGCTCTCTTTGTGACGTACATATACCTCATTTTTCCGCATTACGACGTTGACTTAGTCTGTCGCAGGTTGCCAAGGCCGAGCTCGCAAAAATCACGCAAACGGTGGGCATTTTCTCTGGTCGCGGTGGCCCAAAGTCACTCACTTGAACCCTCCCTTGTTTACAGCGTAATTTCGAACTTGACATAGTCAACATACAAGAACCAGGACAGGAACACTGGAGGAAGAAGTATGTTTATTGGATCCCGGCTCTACACATCGACGGCCAAGAAGTCGCCAAGGGTCGCTGGGACGGACAGACAGTAACCCGGGCTCTGGATGTATGGCAGAAGAACCATCTCGAGACTCTGGAGGGCAGTTCCAAGAAGCAGTCATAACCGAGGGCATACTTTTCAGTGACAAACACGGCAACCTTAACAGCTATCCCTACTTGTCATCACCACCCATCTATGATCGATGCACTGTGGACGTCCTTGGGGCCGAAATAGAGGATGTGTTGTCGTTTGATGAAAACGTCAGTCACTGCTTCAATTGTGGGTCTACCCAACACCTCGTTTCGTCTTGCCCCACACCCCATAATGTCGAGCTTATTGCACTTTCGCGTCAAATGTACAATTTCTTCAAACCTTTCCATTCTGTGGAGCAAATGACCATATCAGCCGCGGCAGAATTCAAGCGCCAGCGACATGAATGGATTGACAGCTTCGAGCCTGGTCATGTCCGCGGTCCCTTGTTACGCGCGGCTCTTGGCCTTCATGATGATGACGTGGGCTCTGATGTACCTTGGCTTAAGAATATGGCAGATTGGGGCTATCCGAGTGGGTGGTTTAGTGAGGGGGATCCCCGAGAAGGGATAGTTCAAAAGATTGACCGTTTGTTCGTGGAGGACCTCGATCTAGGAGAGGGCAGTCATTCCTTAGCTATCTTCGGTGATGAAGAGGCCGAAATCCTTGATATTGGGGCACTGCCCGCTCCAAAGCCCCCCCGTCGCGAAGACATTGACAAACCACAAGACCCCCGAGAAAGTCCGGTTATTCGGATCGACAGGTCAAAACAAGTTGAACTCGAGCGTTGTCGCCGCTGGGCCACGTATCCATCAACCTTCTTCTCCAGTGACCTCCTTCCCGTGTACAATGGCACGCGTCTTCCTCCCATACTACCCACGACATCTTCCACGTTCACGAGTGAACGCCACCTACTCTGGAAGCGTTTATTAAATGATGCTGCTATACCCGGCCCGTTTCTCAGGACATTAGATGCGTCAGAAATGGTTTGCAACACAACTCCATCTCCACCACCACCACCTCCCATCGCGCCGCCCCCATCC
>Ga0307512_10007413_pt1 | contig 10885 bp, 7 predicted proteins | sample 14_EM_MG_FD_200267 | JGI IMG/M metagenome (GOLD analysis project Ga0307512, IMG submission 200267) | Populus trichocarpa ectomycorrhiza microbial communities from riparian zone in the Pacific Northwest, United States - 14_EM | ecosystem: Host-associated > Plants > Roots > Unclassified | place... | reverse complement strand
AAGGAGAGGCACCTGCTCTGGCCACTCTCGGGAAGATACGGGAAAAGCACTACTGTCTGACCCAATCGAGAGTTATCCTCTTTACGCTGATGAAATCTAGTGCCAAGGCGAAGAGTTTTCACGTCGCAGTGCGGGGTAGTTCCCCGCAGCACGTGACTTTGACCAGACGGATACTTATACGACGACCCACCGACGAGCGGTTGTCATCAAAAAAACGATCTTCGGAATCATCATCGAAACGATCATCGGAATCATCATCGAAACGATCATCGGAATCATCATCGAAACGATCATCGGAATCATCAGCGGAACCATGAACCACAGAACGGTCAATCATCAACGGACCACCTACCGGTCACAAAGCCATCGAGTCAACAACCATCCCCCTACGAGCGATCCTACGAGCGATCATACGAGCGATCCTACGAGCGATCCTACAAGCGCCGCAAGTGAGACGACAGTTGATCAGGAAGGAGACGGGAGGATACGCAAGGGGCTCGAGAGTCTAGGCGGGAGATAGGAAGGGTCTGATGGGCAACACGTCGGTCGGCACGGATAGGACCCCCGTTGAGCGTATAATCCCCGAGGCCGTTGCCAAGGGCTGACGTGGGGTCGTGACTTGAACCCAGCTATAAGCTGAGGGAATGGTACGGTCCGTGATACCTTTGGGCGGATCCTATTGTCAGACCGACCAGGACGAGTAGCTTCGGGCTCCGGCCCACACCCAGCAGGGTCTGGTGTGTGAGCATATTCCTTACCTTATCTTACCTGTGAGGCAGTTGTCGAGTGAGCCGTTTGGCAGTCGCAGAAGCATCAGATGATCCGCCGAACCGAAACGATATACGCAAGCCGTCTGGCACGCTGCCGGGCATGCGTCGCACCATCCGCCGAAGTGCAGATACGCCTAAGCGCGGCGAGTGAGACGAAAGTGGATCGGGAAGGAGACGGAAGGATACGTGAGGGGCTCGAGAGTCTAGGCGGGAGATAGGAAGGGTCTGATGGGCAACACGTCAGCGGCACGGATAGGACCCCACTGTGATGGGTATAATCCCTGAGGCCGTAGCCAACAGGCTGACGTGGGGTCGTGACTTGAACCCAGCTATAAGCTGAGGGAATGGCGCGGTCCATGATACCATTAGGCGGATCCTATTGTCAGACCGACCAGGACGAGTAGCTTCGGGCTCTGGCCCTCACCCAGGAGGGTCTGGTGTGTGAGCGTATTCCTTACCTTATCTTACCCGTGAGGCAGTTGTCGTGTGAGCCGTTTGGCATCCGCCGAAGCGCCGCGAGCGAGCCGTCGGGCAAGACGCCTGGCCCGTCTTGATCCGACCATTGCGCCGAAGCGCCGCGAGCGAGCCGCCGGGCAAGACGCCGGGCTCGTCTCAATCGAACCACCCGCCGAAGCGATATACGAGCGAGCCGTCGGGCAAGCCGCCGGGCCCGCCTCGAACCATCCGCCGAAGCGATACATGAGCGAGCCATCGGGCAAGATGCCGGGCCCATCTCAATCCGAATGATCCGCCGAAGCGCCACGAGCGAGCCGTCGGGCAATCCGCCGGGCCCGTCTCGATCTGAACCATCCGCCGAAGCGATACACGAGTGATCCGACGAGCAAGCCGTTGCTGCGAAGCTGTGTGCGATCCGGCGCTCAAGCCGCAGCCAGCGGGCGCTGCAGGTATCGAACCGAACCCCTTAGATTATTCGCTGTGAATCCCTTAACGGTGGGCGAGCTTGGAAGGATTGTCATGGGGGGTGTTATTCCTGTATAATAACTGAATGCCGGCGAAGACCGCGCACGCCCCATCTCCTTCGTGACTATCGAGAAACCTGACCAGCTCAATATTACCGTCACTCCGACGTTGACCGGACGTTCCAGTTTCACATGGACGGTCGGTTCTGCGTCCATTGCTTCTGCTGCCAAGACCTTCTGCGTTTTGGCTTTGGGAGCCGAGTCGTTCTCCTCTTCTCTTCCTCGTTTTCTTCCTGCCGATACCATTGAGGGTGCCTGGGGAAGTTCCGTTCCTTTGGCCGTGGTTCTCGCGTAGCACTTATGCGACCTGTGTCCCGTTCTTCCACAGCGATGACATCCTGTTCGTCGGAGCTCGGCCCGTTCCATCCGGGGGACGCCTTCTAAGGCTGCTTCGTAGGATCCCCAGGTCCCCGGTTTCCCGAATTCATCCCCCGTTTTTGGGTTTCTGCCGTCGTTGTCCGGCTTTTCCGTAGGCGGATTCTTTTTCTTTTCATCTTTCTTCTTTTCCTCGGACCGGGTATTGCCGGTGGATCGGGCGGCTTCCCGGGCCTGTTTCAGGGCCTTATTTTTCTCCACCTGCAGGCCGGCTTGGTGGGTGGCTTGCAGGAAACCCTCATTGTCTGGAAACTCCTCCAGATAGTGGGCGAATCGCATGTCGAGTATCGTGTCTGGTATTGTCAGGTCAACTTTTTCTTGCAGAGCTTCTCCGGTTGCTCTGGCGAAATTGTTGAGTGCTCGGAACTCCGTGAGATACGCGCGGATGGATTCCTGGTACTTGAGTTGCCCTAGCTTAAGTTGGGCATCCGCGGCTTCTCACTCGTTCCGGTATTCTGCCCTGATGGCCGCTGTGTAGTTGACCCAGGTGTCGTTCTCTCCCAATTCACAGTATCGGTGGAGGTGCCATACTAGTGCGGAGTCGGAGACGAGGGTTCCGATCCATACGATTTTCTGGCGGTCGGCCGTTTCTGGGTAGAATCCCAGGTACATAGTGACCGCTTCCCACCACTGGTTGAAGGTGGTTGAACTCTTCCCGTCGAAAGTTTCTGGGTTTTTCATTTTTAGCCGGGCAATATTGCCCTGCTCGGGTCGCGCCGGCCGGTCTTGCCGAGCTCGCTTCACTCCTTCTTCCACTAGCCGTACGAGGTCCTGCATGGTGATCGTGGGCGCAGGGTTTCTGGGGGGTGATGGAGAGCGGAGGTGCCTGGAAGGTGGTCGGGGCGGTTCGGAAGGCGGGCCCGAGTGGGGTCCGGATGCTGACCCCGGTGGTGTCGAGGGGGGGTTACCTCCCTGTCCTGCCATGGGTGCGGGTGGCCTTGGGGATATGTGGCGTCTGAGTTGTTCCAGCCGCTGCCTCATTTCCGGCATCGTGGGTACTGCCGGGGGCCTCTGTCGTCTGGACATTGGCAAGGGGTTCAGGCGCAACAGGCTTCCCAGCGCCGGGGGTGAATGGGCCGATGGGGCGCTGGTGCTAGTTGGTCGGACGGGGCTTCTCCATGCGGGTGGTCCTGTTTGGGCTGGAGGTGTTGTTGGCAACGGGATTCTGGCCGCGATGCGCTGGATTTCCGTCCTTGCTTCCCGGAGTTGGTTTTCCAGGGAGGCCACTCGGTTCTGGTGCGCAGCCGCCCATAGCTCCACGTTTCCCTGAAAGTTAGCCAGGTGTTGGTTCCGGGCCGTGTTGGCTTCTGCCAGGAATGCTAGGGCATCGTTTATTCGGGTCAGCTTGGTGGCCTGACATATCTGTCGTTCGTTGGCCTCGTTCATTCGCTCGATGATGGCCTGCCAGATGTTCCTGGCTAGGGATTGGTACGTGTTCGCCACTTTTGACAGCTCGCTGCGTATCCATTCTTCCGCTATTTTCTCGTTAGCATGGACCCGGTCATATACATACCTCGTGTCTTCTGCCAAGGTTTGATAGGCTTGTTCGATTTCCCTTGTTCTGTGGTCCGGTCTATCGTAGGCGTTGCCGCACATCTCCGTGAGCTGTTTTAAGTCGTTCATGGCCTGTCGCTGCTGGTTTACCAGAGTTCTGACGCAGACCGCGGGATTGGCTATTTCCACCGCTTGCTCTGGCCTTGGTGTTCCGTCGGTGATCTGGAGCAGGTCACGGGGGGCCTCGAGCCGGAGCATGTTAAAGTCTGAGCAGGTCGTAATGGTTCAATAATCGTCGATGAGGTCTCCGGTGTAGATGGTTTCGTTGTCGGTGAAGTAATAGTCACAGAGATCCTGAAGCTCGTCTTCTGTGAATTTGGCGTTCTTATGATTGTGGGCGCAGTTGAGCCAGTATTGCGTATACCAGTTCCAGGGCTCGTGGTCGCCTTCTTGGTAGGGGGTAGGGATAAGTCCGTTGTTGAATGTATCCCACTGTTCGTAGTTGGCTAACTCACTGTCGATCGATTGGAAGGTGTAGTCAAAGCCGTATTGGGATTTAGGCTCCAAGAAGGTAGATAGCTCGAGTAGATAGAGGTGGTCTTCGAAGTAGGTATCGTCGAAGCAAGCCATAAAAGTAGGGTGATTTTTGAGATCAAGATTAGAGTGTGACACTGGGGTTGTAGCGTAACCGGAGTGTAAAATAGAATCAGAAGGTAATCAGGCTACTTTCGATAATTCACAGCGGAATAATCTTAGATCTTGCTTGTGGGGTCTCGTTGAGTCGGTGTTCGGTGCTGCCACTCTTCCTTTCTCACCGAGCGGGACTTTCGCCTGGCTATATAGTCTTCTGGCGACGTCACGTGGTTCCTCTAGAGAACCTGTACTTCCCATCCTTTCTCAGGAGATTTGTCCGCCAGTCAAGGCCCCGCAACCCCACGGGCTCGGTCCTTTCAACTTCATTGGCCCTTGTCGGTCTAACGATAAGCCGACTGATCCCCGCACCACGCAAACCCCTCAAGCCCAGCGGGTGAGTGATTTACCGGCCTATCAGAGAAAGAGAAGATATTGGTTTTATGACCTCACTCCTCGTATCCCGTATTTAGTTGCGTTTGCAGTTCTTCCGGAGATTAGCCCCTTTAGGTCCGTTACGGCCATAAGGTCTAATCTCGAGGCTATCTCCCGCCTAGACTCTCTGAAGTCGACTGGGCTCGACTTCCCCCTTCCAGCGGTACTTGGTGAAGTCTCATGTGCCCTGACTACGTAGCTATCTAGTATCCCTGGTGTTTTTCGGACTGAGGTGTAACACAGGGACACGGACGCGGCGGGCGGGCAGCCGACAGGGACGGAGGACAAGAGGGGAGAGACAACTAATATATTGTGAGGCGAGGGCAAGGTAGACAAGTGACATTTAATTCCATTGTGCTTTAGTACTACAGACTATATGCACTCCTCCACACCGTACCACCCCCATGGGGCTCCCATCTTTCCCATCCGCCTGAAAAAACTCGCACCAAGACAGAGAACAGAAATCAGAAAGCTAAGTGTGCACACCAAAGCAAAATGAGAGGGGGAAATAGATGGGCAAAACACAGAGGACCTCGTCCGCTATCCCATCCACTCCATCGTTTGTAGGGTGTGTTTATCGTTAAGGTTCGAAAACGCCGAAGTCTGGCTCGGGCGAGTCGGAGTCGGAAGCCTCACCAGTCTGGGTGGTCGCAGGTTGGCTGTCAAAGGAGACATTCGCAGTGTGGCCAAGCCCGGTGGCTTTTAAGAAGCGCCGGATGCTTGGCATATTGGTGGGGTTGGTGAGGAAGGAGAGCGATTGAATGTCTCCAACAGTAGAGAGTTGCATGAGGGAACGGTGCTGTGCGAGGAGGGTGCAGTCGCGTAAGAGATGGTGCGATGTGTGCAGATCCTGCCCACATGGACACGGATTAGCCACTTGGTTCGGAAGTGGATCAGAAGGCGACCGGTTGCAGAAAACACGCCACAATGCACGTGTATCTGCCCAGTCCGCCCCACGAAGATGGGTAGGAAAGGTGAATGACGGTTTGGAAAGCGGAAGCTCTTTCTTCCACCGTTGTAGGAGTTGGGCTCGCGCTTGTGCCAAGAGCCAGAGCTTTGTGGTGATGGCGTATCGACAGGGTGTGGTACCGGAGGCTCCCAATTTAGCGAGCATGTCGGCACGGTCATTTCCAGGAATATTGCAGTGAGAAGGGCACCAAACTGTACTGATGTCCCATCCCAGCAGGCGGAGCTGTGCCATAGACTCGAGGGTACGGCGGGCGTATTCGTGGTTGTGTTGATTAAATTGAAGTGTGTCGGTAGCTGCTTGGTTGTCGATACATATGAAAACCCTCGAACGTGGAGTGGTAAAGGTGAAAAGGAGGTTGATGGCTTCTTGAACGGCGTGAAGTTCTGCATCGTAAACTTCTGCCCTATTGCCGAGATAGCAGCTCCCCTCTTTGATCCGGAAGAGTTGTTGGTTGCCAATGTTGAAAATTACCCACCCGCATCCGGTTGCCCCATTGTCAAGCTTGGAGCCATCCGTATATATGACAATGGTGTGGTCCGGAAGTGATCGGAGCCAATGCTCGTGTATTTCCTTAGGTCGTGTTGTTTTGTCGGTATTGGGGGATATCATCTTCCGTACTCCTTCTGCCATGGATGTGGTTGTACGGTCTTCCAATTTCCCCATGACCAGGTGTTTGCTGAGGTCATAGAGACGGTGGAGTCCTGGAAGGTTGTGGTGAGTTGTCTGGCACGGGCGTGGAGGACCTAGGGCATGGTGTGTTGGCAGGAAGTGGAGCCGAATAGCAAACCGAAGAGAGAGGTAGTCCAGATAGGCCTCCATAGGAGGGAGGTGTGCCAGGGTATAGAGGTTGGTGAGTCTTGTACTATATGGAAGGCCCGTAATCCATCGGGCTATTGCATTATAGGTGAGTTTGAGGGTGGAGGTTAATGTCGCCGTACCAGTCCACCAGGCCGGGGATGCCCAGAACATAGCGGGCAGTATCATCGTCAGTGCCAGGTGGTGTGCGACATGTGCAGGTATACCACGTGACCGGTGTCGTAAGAAGTTGAGGCTACCAAGTATCCGCTTTCCTTGGCTGGCGGCCATAGATGCATGGTGAAGGAAACTGAGAGATTCATCGATATGGATACCCAGATACTTGATCTGACGTGTTGGTGTTATGGTGGTATTCATTACTCTGAGCGGGGGGTGGGACGAGAGGCTGATGTTCTTGTGTTTGCTGGTAAGGGGAAGACAGTAGAGGAGCTCCGCTTTATCTGGAGAAAAGGTGAGTCCAAGGAATTGGCCCCGCCGTAGGTACTCTTCGGTTCGATCTTCCAGTAGTGTATTGGCCTGCGCGATTGTTGACGACATCTGCACCATGCAAACATCATCGACGTATGATGTGTCAACTGCATCCGTAGGATAGTGCTGCTTCTCTAGCATGGCATTACTGAAAATCAGGAAAAGGATGGGTGAGACTGGCGACCCCTGGGGAAGGCCGCATTTGTAGGGTTGAGGTTGTTCTGACTGCTGATCGAAACCAAAGGCTAGCTTTCGGTCCGTATTAAATGCCCTTATCCAATTGGTGAGGTATATTGGCATACGTCTTTGGTGCATAACCTCTCGCAGAGTTGTAGGGTGGACTTGGTTGAAGGCTCCTTCGATATCGTGTGTAAGTACCGCTGGACGGGGTGCGGAATTCTTTGCTGTCTTTGTCGTCTTTTTCTTGCTAATGGCGGCAGCAATCGGGGTAATCGTACGTAGAAGTGCATCGATGGCTGAGTTTTCTGACTGGGCACCCATCTGAGAGGGGTGAGTGGCACCACATCTGAAGGCAGCATGTGTAAGACGTTTAGCCACAATTGCTTCCAGGAGCTTGCCAAAGCAGGACTGGAGGGAGATAGGGCGATATGATTTTGGGAGGGTATAAGATGTTTTGCCCGGTTTGGGAATGACAACGCAGTTAGCCACTTTCCACTCCGGTGGGTGAACAGCGTAGGTAAGACAGGCATTGAAGAGAAGAGCGAGGGTTTGCGGTGTACTCTCGTGTAGGTGACGGAGTGTTGTATAGCTGATCCCATCTGGTCCTGCTGATGTACCATATTTCAAATGGGTTATGGCAACCTGTACTTCGCGGATCGTAACGGGGTGGTTTTGTTGGTACATGTCGAGTTTCGAGGAGAGAAAGTTATCGGGAAGCGGTTGTCGCGGTGCACTGTTTACCGCTGGAAAGAGTGCGTTGCGTAGGATATTGCATTTTGCTTGAAAGCCTGACTGTCCTTCCAGTGGTGGGATAGGACGATGATGGGTATTGTGGTGGTGTAAGGTTTTCCAGATGGATTTCGTAGTGGTCGACTGGAGTTGCTTGATCCGGTATGCTGTTTTGGCTGTACGTACCATCAGGGTCCAGTGTTGGCGTTTGGTCTGACTATCCATTCGGCTCGCAGTAGATGGTTGTAGTCGAGCCCGTTTATCTGCTCTTTTAACTGACCGCTTGGCAAGCGTCAGGCTGTGGTTCCACCAGGGTGCTGCTGTACGCCGTGATGTACTGAGAGGGACCGCGACATCGGTAGCTTGATAAAGTATAGTCGTGATGTTCGTGACCGCCCGTAGGGTATCTTCTCTCCCATGTAGATTCGTGAGGTCGAGACCAGCAGAGTGGATATATTCGTGGAATGTTGCCCAGTTGGCTTTGTGCCAGTTTCGTCGAGTAGGGGTTCGGAGGATGGTATACGGAAGTGCAAGGGTGGCAGTGACAGAGCTGTGATCTGAGGTGGTATTGTGGTCGACGGCTAGAACCAAAATCGATTGTGTTGTTGATCCTCGAGATAGACATAGGTCAATGGTAGAGGGACGTCCGCCATTTCGAGGGTGGTGGGTGGGAATTGCGGGTTCGTTGTGTAGATAGAAATTGTTTTCTTCGAGCCAGTCCGCAATTGAATGGCTTGCAGAAGAGATACGGACGGTTCGTGGAAGGGGTCCCTGCCACCATGGGTGATGTGCATTAAAGTCTCCCATGAGTAGACAGTCTGTTGGTAGTTTGAGAGTGGGAAGGATAGCTGCCAGTGGCTCTGCTCGTCCTGGGGAGTAGAAGTTGAAAAGGGTGAAAGTCTTTTGGTTGTGTAGGGTAGTGATCGTGGTTCCCAGGAACGAATCCTGGGCTGTAAAGACAGTGGTGGCGGTTAAACCAGATGTGCGGCGTACATATGTCGCACACCTTGGTTTTGTTGGGGAGGGGGTAAAGGTGTCAAAGCCTGGTAATGTGGGAGGATGTCCGTTTCTGTCCCACCATGGTTCTTGTAGGAGACAGATAAGGTTTTCAGGTTTTTTCGCGAAATCTTGCAAGACTGAAATCGTAGTCGCTTGGCCTCTCGCACAGTTCAGTAGCTGTACGGACCCGACGGCGTGGAGGGCCATTCTATTCGGCCACTCCCGCCATGGGGGCGTCTCCCGGGTTTGTTCTGTTGAAGATACGGAGCTTAATCCGTTCAGGGCAATTGGGATCACTGGCCTTGTGTGGTGCATTGCAATTCACACATCGGATCGGAGGGTGGGTGCAGCTGGGACCTTTCTTGCATGTTGGAAGCGTACATGGGTGCGCTTTAGTCTCATGAGGGCCAGCGCAGACAGCACAGCAGGAGTCGTTTCGACAGAGGGCAGCAGGGTGACCGTAAATCTGGCAGTTACGGCATTGAGTGCTTCGACCATAGGAGATGTAGTCATCGAGTTGGCATTCTCGATTGCAGACGATAAGATTCTGGCGGCCAATACTAGCCTTCTTGACAGTACCTGTCAGCGTCATGACAATTGTAGAGTTGGTTTTGTGCTCACGCCGGTCAGGTGTTGTCAGCCATCGTGGGGTCTGTCCTTGTATCAGTTGCGGGTAATTGGCTGCAATACTAGCTGAGATTTCTGGTAGCGAGAGGTGGGTCGGGACTCCGTGGAGTAGGAACTGGCTGAAACGTTTCCCAATTTCCACCCTCTCACACTTCCCGTAATAGGAGAGAGCATCCATGATTATCGTACTGTAATCCTCATAGACGATATTGTTCTGGGTATTGCTTGTGGTGAAGATGATTGAGCCACGTATCGTGACTCGAGCACGAATAAATGGGGATACAAGGACGTCCTCATTGTCAACCAAAGCTGAGTTGACCCTGCGAAGTGCGATGTCTGCCAGAGCCTGTCGTTCGATATATGTTTTGTCGGATTGGCCAGGTTTATCGATGTTGTCATTGTGAAAGTGACAAGTCACTTCGCGTTCGGCTTGTGGGTACTTAGTCGGAATAAGTTTTGGTGAGGAGATCTTCGGCTTCGGGGGTACGGTTTCCCATCGACGTGGATTGGTTGATGGATTCTGTGATGTGGCTGGCAACACTTGGGAAGTAGTTTCGTCAGTAGTATTGGCAGTTCCGGTCGTATTCTCGCCGGTATTCTTCCTCTCCAATTTCTTCTTGAGGACTTTCTTGATCGGAGCAACTGCTGGTGCAGTTGGAGGAGACTGAGGGGTGTTCTGGTTTGCAAGTTGCTGCTGCATCTGGGTGATTCGAGTGTTCAGCAAACTGATCTGTTGACGGAGTTCGCTGTTGGTCCGGAGAAAAGCGGCAGTGTTTTCAGTTACAGACGCATTGATATCGGTTGTAATTCGCCGGTAGAGCTGCTCCATTGCTGAAGAAGTAATGGCCTCGAAATCGGCGCGGATGGCTGCGTGTTCAGGGGTGAGAGGGAGTGGCAACTGCGGGCTGCCAAATTCGGGTATATCATCTGTACCACCCAGCGCCTGGGTGGCGGTCATATGCTGGGTCTGTTCGAAGTCCATTTCGTCCGTATCTGTGTCTCCGTTATTGCTGTTCTCAGAATCGGAGTCCTCACGAGCGCGTTTAACAGGTAAACGGAGGTGACTAGCAGCAGTGGCAGGAGGCAGGAGTCCAGAGGTAGTTCCACCGGTGCTGGGGCGGATGGACGAATTGAGGGGTTCTTGGCCGTGATGAGAAGATGACATGGAGCTGTCGATTTAGTGGTAACGGTTGGGTACGCAAAGCCCGAGGTTACCACAATGGGTCCGAGGAGGATGGTGGGGTCCAAACAGATGCCCAAGAGGTCCGGCTTCCAGCTAATGGGACTGTCCAGCGGCTCTTGGAGAATCTTTTTCAGGAAGTGTCAAGGGTTTGAACGGTGGCGGGAGGGAGATTATGTTCGTCGAAAAACGGGGGGGTTGAGAGAACAAGTTGTTGCGTGAGGAAGGAAAA
>Ga0307512_10007412_pt1 | contig 10886 bp, 12 predicted proteins | sample 14_EM_MG_FD_200267 | JGI IMG/M metagenome (GOLD analysis project Ga0307512, IMG submission 200267) | Populus trichocarpa ectomycorrhiza microbial communities from riparian zone in the Pacific Northwest, United States - 14_EM | ecosystem: Host-associated > Plants > Roots > Unclassified | place... | reverse complement strand
GAGTCGGTGATGAGCCAATTGTCCTTGGTGCCATTGCCGATGTATGGGAAGGTACCCATGGAAGCAACCGAGTCTCTATCAAGTGTTTGAGGGCTTCTCTGACTAATAAGACCCTTAAGAAGGTTCGCATTCTATGCGGCACGTCTTTATCGCGACTGCTCAAAAACACCCACGGGCCTCGTAGTCATTCTTCAAAGAGGCCATTATGTGGAAAAGGCTAATCCACCCGAACATAGTCCCTTTCATCGGCGTTACAATAAAGCCTTTACAAATCGTCTTGGAGTGGATGCCCAACGGAACTCTGACGGAGTTCGTCAAGAAAAATCCAAGCGCGAGTCGGATAGGTCTGGTGAGTCCTTCCCTGCAATCGCACTCGACCGATAGCGTTATCTTCCCAAGTTATTGGATATAGCCAATGGTCTCAACTATCTCCATGCGAACCGCACCATACATGGAGACTTGAAAGGGGTAGGTATTTCTTCGGATCATTTCGGGCCTCACCGATGACCCTTGCCACTAGTCCAGCATTCTCGTCGATCACGACGGTCACGCTCGTTTGACGGATTTCGAGCTTGCTTCGATTGTTCGTGGAACGGACACCGTGACACAGGAAAACGTATATACTGCGGTATGGACTGCGCCAGAGATTCTGGAGGGAGCCGATACGATCACACGAAAAGCGGACGTATATGGTTTCGGCATGGTTGTGGTAGAGGTTGGTCCTCATATCTTGCCACACCTAGTGTTGGAGGTGAACGGACGGATGGTCCACCTGACAACCGAATGCTGCCTAAGGCTTTTACAGGAAAACGTGCGTTCAGCGAATTCACAACCCCGACCGTTATTTCAAAAGTTATGAATGGCAAGCGGCCGGCTCGTCCACAGGAGACGCAAGAACTTGGTCTGACAGACTCACTGTGGGACATGACGGTCCGCTGTTGGCACCAAGACCCTGCTCAGCGGCCAACGATGACGGAAGTGGTCGAACTTCTACGCGAATTGCTAGTTTCTTCCCTCTCCATAGAAGCAGACCTAAATGGTCTCCTCCAAGCGTATAAGACTTGGGACAAGGATGGCCAGGGCAAGAAGGCACAAGAGTTTGCTGATAGGCTTGATGAGGTGTGCCATACCGAGGGGCATGCTATCGCATCCTCTCACCACATATCTAGATTCTTGATGTTGCAGATTTTCACCGACGAGGACGCGAATATCTGCGGCCTCTGCAAAAGTTATGTGGTGACTTCGGCGTTCTTCCATCCTCGTTTATCCTCCCGCCAGCATCCGTTGAACGCGATGCTACTTCCTTTGCCTCAAGCGGCTACTCGGAGGTGTACGGGGCAACCTTTAATGGTCGTCTTGTTGTAATAAAGACTCTTAACGTTACTTCTCAAACGGAACGAGTGAAGTTACGCAGGGTAAGTAGCTTTGATTCAAAGACATCAAAGCGATTGCTTACGCTACACCTACAGCTCCTCATCAAAGGAGTGCTCGTATGGAAGAGGCTTCGACACGATAATATCTTGCCATTTGTAGGCGTTATGTTCGAACCTTCCATTTTGATCGCCTCAGAACGAATGGAAAATGGAAATATCATGGAATTCATCCAGGTCCACCAGGATTACAATCGCCTGCATCTCGTGAGTGAAGGGAAAGCGATATTATCATGTCACACTGATCGTCTAGACAGCTTGTGGGTGCGGTGACCGGGTTGAAATACCTGCATGAGCACAATATTGTCCATGGAAATCTCAAGGGAGTGAGTTCTTGGTTTGCTATACAATTGGTGACGACACCGAACAATGTCGCAAGGTCAACATACTGATAGATTCTGGGCGCCGTGCTCGCCTGGCGGACTTCGGGCTTACCGCGATTCTTGATAAAACAACTGCTATGACCACCCTTACCGGTGGCGAATTTAAGGGCACGAGTCGGTGGATGGCACCGGAGTTGATTCTCCCTGAAGAGTTCGGATTTATTGACAAACTCGAGAAAAAGCTTCCCTCTAAGGAGACAGATATCTATGCGATTGGGATGACAATCCTTGAGGTGAGCGTACGCCCTTTCCCATCGAGAATACTGAATTCACCCCGGGTAGGTTCTAACGGGATGTGTTCCGTTCGCCGACATCACTCGTGATGAGTCCATTCTTTTCAAAGTCATCGAAGGGGATCGGCCAGACAGACCACCCTCGGGGCTCTCGGACACGTTGTGGGAGCTGTTGGAAACAACGTGGGTTGTGCAAAATTATCAACAATCCCAGGGGCGGCCAGATGCTGGCACCGTACTTGACCGGTTGAAGGAATATGTCGATCACTGGGGGGAATCAATTGACCCACTCGTCCCGGAATCCTGGCGAAAGGACGTGTTGAATGTCCCTGAGAAAATTCCACAGTTTATCCATGTCCCTCCTACGACGACAGGCTCTGATGATGGTGATACAGTCAGATCGAACACGACTGTAAGTGGTTTTTGCGATCGGATTGATCACCCTGTCGTTGACGAATGACTGAATGATCTGACTCTTCTATACGACCATCCGACCGGGCGATTAGTTGGAACATCCGGGTGGCCCTGGGGTGTCTGGTGGGCATGCGCTGGTGAGTAACAAGCCTTTATTGTGAACCCGCATCACTAGTATCCATCTATCTGGTGAGAAGAGATGCTAAGTGCTTGTATCCCATACAGGACGTCGCGGAGGCACACATTCCGCCGCCATCTTTGATACTAAAAATGAGGATTGCCATCTCACGTACCACATTGGCTGTTCGGAAGTGGCTTCCCTAGTTATATGCATTCTGTCACGTTCCCAGCACCGGTCTATTGTCTGTTTGACTACTCGTGTTTTATTTGTTGTACTTAACTGTTCGTGAGTACGTTGGCACAGCCAATGGACATTGAAGACTTTTAAGGTCGTTCTCCGGATAAATGTATCACGCTGCTCTTGATGAAAGGTGTTATCGCATTGACTCTGATTTGAGCCGCGCGGAACTCTTTGCTTCGTTTAGGCTGTTCACAATGCCCACCTCCGCTTCATTTACCGTATTGGAAGATTCAGTCGACCTCGTCGGGAATGTCCAAGTATGAGACTGCGAGGACGGGAGAGGGAAAGTGGACGTCCAACCAAGTCCCATGGGATTGAAAATTGGCTTAAAGTCGTAATCTTCCCCGAACAGAATTTGTAGATGGTCAGGCTGTGACATGTGAGACCCGGGAAGTAGGGTGTATAGGATACCTCCTGCGCGCCTCTACATTTCCTCTAGAGATGATGATGGTTTTGCCTCGTGGTACTGGTAGCGCTAGGCCCTCATGAAGTACCCTCACCTTCGATGACCTTCACGCTACCTCTGAGCTGCCCACGATGTCTACCCCTTGGATTTTACATCGCCTCTACTCGCTTGACACTTCCCTTTATTTCTTGCGCTACCTCTATTGTCTGATTCTGCATGACGAAGAGGAACATATTTGTCCAGCCTCCTGAAGCTTCAGGGACAGGAATTGACTCGACTCGTTGATTTCCTTGATGGCGTGCTCTCCCTTCGGCCTTTTTTCCAGTTACAAAACGGGTTCTGCAGGCCTTCAGTGTCATTTCCACCAACGACGAATTTTCTCGACAATGTCTACAGAAATTACAAACCATCTACGGTCTCCGAGCGACCCTGCATCCCCATACATCGTAATTGTCCCCTAGCAACTACGAATAAGCGTCTCGACCTCGGGGATTCCATTGAGGTCTGTTACTGCTTAACAAGAATGTCCAGATCTGCAATGTAATGCGGATGAAATCTACGAGAGGCTTATACTGTCTTCGCCGATCTGCCTAATAAGCAATCACGATGGCAGTCAGCCCGTTCTCGGCAACTCCGTAATTGAATTTGTCGACAACTACAAAGAGAGAGTTGAGGAGCAAGGCAATTGGGCTGGGGTATCGGGGCGAACCTGCCAGGGCTGCCATCGACGGCCAATTGCTTTGAGATCTTTGCGAGACCTGAGCCTCCTACGAACCCAATGGCGACTTGCTTTCGGGACTCAGACAGAAACTCCAGAATCGCGGGGAATGCTCTACGCCGTCACAGACAAAAGACACATCACTGGCGATAAATCAGTAACCAGGTAGAACGCATCTCTACCTGGCGGGCGTGAGGGTGCCATCGACATTGCATAAGACCAGCTCGTTGATAGACCTGTCAGCGAAGTCCTTGGGGGTCATCATGGACGAGACGATGATGGTAAAAGCGAGAAAACGAGAAGCTAGTGATCGCGTTCCCTCAGCCACCAACGTGCTACGTCATGAGGCAATTGAACCGACGCGCTCCTCATCTCTCCTCCAACATCAAGCCACCTTCGTCTTCCTAGTTCCTTCAAGGAGAGTGTTCCATTGGCGAGAGCAAAGTGTAGCTTTGCTCGGAAAGTAGGGTTCACGCAGGGCCAAATTGAAAGAGACCCAGGCTGGCGAAACTGACACGACAACTTGGAAATTTGGAGGGTGAGCGCTCGAGCAGTTGACAAACACCCCGAAGACATACTAGGCTTCCTACGGTGGTTCTCCATTGTTCATACCATCTAATATATCGATCTAGACTTGAGCACACAGCCGGTGCCTTTGAGGCCCGGGGAACCCCTTCCGACATCAGGTGGACGGAAGTCATGAGCATCAAAGTAGCTAGGAACTGGCACTGGGGCTGCTGCCCCTTGAATAACTTCAGGAAGGTAAGGACTTACAACTCACGTCTCGGCTTCAAGGTTCTCACGTATTTGTAGCACCTTGGCTTGAAACCACACAAGACGTTCTTGGAACAGAACACAAACGAAGAGGTTACTGTCGCCGCCGAGAAGCTCTATGGGACAATCCACCATCTTGAGCTGTACGCTGGCCTCCAGGCTGAGGACACCAAACCAGTCATCAAGGGCGCTGGTCTCTGCCCCGGTTACACCATCTCTCATTCCATCCTTGCGGACGCCATCGCTCTTATTCGTGAAGACCCTCTCTTTACCGCCGATTTCACCCCCCACAACCTCACCGCCGGGGTTCCACCGATTGCGTGCGGTCTCCAGAGAATCCTGGATTCGGTTCCACGCACTGTTGACTCTTCCTCCGTACTCTCCCCGAAGAGCTTACCGACAACAGTGTCTACGCCTAGTTCCCGCTCATGACTTCCAAGACCATGGAAAAAATTTGACGGAACTGGACCAGAAGGACGAGTACAACTCTAAGCGACCCGGGAGCACCCACGGCACTCGCGAGTTCAAGGAGCATCGAGAAGTATATTCTTGGAAACGGGGACAGGTCCAAACATCCATTCCTGAAGACCCCAAGGTCATCCACGGTCCAGGGTTCTTCCTCGCCACTGGTACGCCAGAAGGGGGAGAGAGGACGAAGGGATATGTTCGATGAATTGACGGAGACCCCAGAGTAAGTCGATGACATCACCAAGTCCTTCTACGAAAACACTAAAGCTCTGATCGCCGGGCAGACGTACAAGCTCGTGGGTGGCGAGAGGAGTGCCTTAGATAGTCAGGGACGTCTTCGGGGCTGTGCCGATTCAATGGGTTGCCACCCAGGCTGTAAGTGACGCAACCTCGTCATCGCATGGCTTCTGCGACTGACTGAGAACTCCTCTTCCTCTGTAGGCCAGTATCACCCTCTTCGACACCCCCGATGCTACTTATACCTTCTGCTTCTTGGACATCGAAGCTGGCCGGTGTTGAGGACTCAAACCAAGATCGGAGCTCGTTGACCGTTGACCTTCCGTCTGCGGGTAGCTGTCTGTGGCCGGAGTCACTGGTACGTTGTCAAGGATGTCCGGTAACAAACGAGACCTTGCAGAGAGGATTTAGCAGAGCGGAAACTCTACTTCTCGGAACGTCAACTCGATCCTCGCAGCCATGGTCGGTGCGTCTGTTGAACTTGCTCAGGTGAGAAACCTCGTTGGATCCAACGAGTGTCCCAAAGTTGAAGTCCTCAACCCCATTCCCCAGCACTCACCCACATGCTCAACATCCCCCTCGACCAATCTGATGTCCCGTGACCACCGACAAGGTTGAGGTCTTGGAAGGCTGCGTTACCAAGATGCCGAGGCTTGACCTGCCTTTCCAAGGTGTTCTACCGTGAAGTCAAGGCCAACAAGGCCGTGGGTTTGACTATCGTCGTCTAGGAGCGTGCTTTTGCACAACTTACGATGATCGATCATTCTCTTCCCAGGGATGATTGCATCTGCGGTGATGTTTTGACCAAGACCCTGGGTGTGGAGCTGATGTCCAAGATCGTCGTCAAGGTCCCCCAGCTGATTTCGAGCTGAAGAACGTGACCTAAGGACCCGGCCAATCTGGTGAACTCAAACAGTAATCCAAACCCGTTCCGAGTAGTTTGTAACTACATCCCTGAACCTCACACTGCAGAGGCAGGATGTTGACGGTCTTCGCAGTGTGATAACTGAAATGTGCCCCCGATGTTTGGATCACTCAAATGTCTCGTCATGAACTGCACCAACCTGTTGATGCATTTTGAACGTGGGAGTCACTATTTCTATCGAATGTTGGTTTACTCTGTCGAAAGTTTCAATCGTCTCGCTTTCCTGCCCTCGCTGTTTCTAGTTGTAAATAATAGCATATTTCACGTCCATTTTATTTGTAATCGCAACGAAATACCGGACCCGGTCCAACCCATTCTTACAATGGTCGTAATTCGAGTCAAGCCAGGCTCATGCAGCTGCGAGCTGCGAAACTCTCGGGAGCCTTGGAAGTATACGGTGTCTGATCGGTTGAGGAATGCGGGCAGGCTCATCCAGAAGAGGGACGTCGGTTCACCGGGTAGAATCCGAAAATAATTTTCGTTTATCGCCTGTGCGGAGGTGGAGAGCCTCAGTTTTCGACAACTGTTCTGTGCGCAGCACGGCTCACGGGAGGCTGACTCTCGCACTGGAGTGAACGTATTCTGCCTATATTTGAGCTTTAACCAACGGAGAGAGCACCTGTGGATGCCTGTGGCCTGGTACCTGGCATAAGAAAGCAGTAGAAGGTACTAAAGAGCAACAAAACCTCAGGCCTCACCGTCACTTCCTGCCATCTTGAGCATCAGCATCGCAGTCTCCGCTCGTTCCCGGTCTGAGATCTTGTCATACCCGTAGAACAGTCTTCGTTTCAGAAAAGGTAAGTAGTTCACGAAATGATAAACAAAAAGATGTGACGAAAACATAGCTAGACATGAACTGACCTGGCGGGCGTTTGTCCGGGGAGCTCTGAATTTAGAGATGACCTAAGTGTCATCCAGGAACACGACCAATCACCGCGATGTTGGCTAAAACTCGACCCAATTAATGCTATGAGAAGGCCGGCGACCATGTGTCCTTCAGCGATAATGGTTTCAATTCTCCTCGTGGTAACGCTGAGGCCACCACGAGGTAGTATCCTTACCTTGGACGACCTCGGCGCTGCCTCCGGACTCCTCTGCCCACGATGCCCATCCCTGAAGACCTACAAATCCTCTACTCGCTCGATACTTTTTCCCGTGATTTCTCGCGCCGGCTCTACCGCTTGATCCAGCGTGATGAAAAGGAACGGTATTTAACCAGCCTGCGGGGACCGGAGTTGACTAAGCTGGTGGAATTCCTCGATAAAGTACGTGCTGTCCTTTCGCCCCTCATCAGTTTACGAGACAAGCTCCGCAGGCCCTCGGTGTCGTCCCTATAACCGACGATGCTGCGCAAGCATGTCTACGCAAACTGCAAGCCATCTGCAGTCGTCACGCGACCCTACCATCCCCATACATCGTATCTGGTGAAATCGACAGAGTCGGTGATGGCCTAATTGCCCCTGGTGCCATCGTCGATGTATGGGAAGGTACCCGTGGAAGCAACCGAGTCTCTATCAAGTGTTTGAGGACTCCTCTGACCGATAATAAGGCTCTTAAGAAGGTTCGTATTCGCTGCAGAACATCCTATTGCGTCTGCTCAAAAACACCTGTGGGCCTCGTAGTCATTTTTCAAAGAGGCCGTTATGTGGAAAAGGCTAATTCACCCGAACATCGTGCCTTTCATCGGCATTACAACAAAGCCTTTACAAATCGTCTTGGAGTGGATGCCCAACGGAACTCTGACGGAGTTCGTCGGGGAAAATCCAAGCGCGAGTCGGATAGGTCTGGTGAGTCCTTCCCTGGGATCACACTTGACCGATAACGTTATCTTCCCAAGCTATTGGATATAGCCAATGGTCTCGACTATCTCCACGCGAACCGCACCATACACGGAGACTTGAAAGGGGTAGGTATTTCTTCGGGTCATTTTGGGCCTTAATAGTGACCCTTGCCACTAGTCCAGCATTCTCGTCGATCGCGACGGTCACGCTCGTTTGACGGATTTCGAGCTTGCTTCGATTGTTCGCGGGACGAACTTCGTAGCACAGGAAAACGGAGATACTGCGGCATGGACCGCGCCAGAGATTCTAAAGGGAGCCGATACAATCACGGGAGAAGCAGACGTATTTGCTTTCGGCATGGTTGTGACAGAGGTTGGTCCTCATGCCTTATTACCCCTGGTGTTGGAGGTGGAGGGGTGGGTTGTTCGCCTGACATCTGAATGCCGCCTAAGGCTTTTACAGGAAAGCGTCCGTTCAGGGGATTCACAACCCCGGACATTATTTCAAAAATTATGGATGGCGAGCGGCCGGCTCGTCCACAGGAGGGGCAAGAACTCGGTCTGACAGACTCGGTGTGGGAAATGACGGTCCGCTGTTGGCACCAGGACCCTGCTCAGCGGCCAACGATGACGGAAGTGGTCGAACTTCTACGCGAATTGCTAGTGTCTTCTCTCTCCATAGAAGCAGACTTGTGTGATTTCCTCCAAGCGTATAAGACTTGGGACAAGGATGATCAGAGAAAGAAGGCACAAGAGTTTGCTGACAGGCTTGATAAGGTGTGCCATACCGAGGGGCATATTGTCGCGTCCTCTCACCACACATCCAGATTCTTGACGTTGCAGATTTTTACCAACGAGAACGCAGATATCTGAGGCCCCTGCAGAGGTTATGTGGTGATTTCGGCGTTCTTCCGTCCTCGTTTACGCTCCAGCCAACATCCGTTGAATGCGATGATGCTCCCTTCGACTCAGGCGGCTATTCAGAAGTGTACAGGGCAACCTTTAATGGCCGTCCTGTTGTAAAAAAAATTCTTGACGTTACCTCTCAAGCGGATCAGGCGAAGCTATACAGGGTGAGTAGTTGTTAATCCGACAATATCAAAGCGATCGCTTACACTACACCTATAGCTCTTCGTTAAAGAAGTCGTTGGATGGAAGTGGCTTCAACACGAGAACATCTTGCCGTTTGTAGGCGTTATGTTCGAACCTTCTATTTCGATCGTCTCAGAAAGAATGGACAACGGAAATATCAAGGACTTTATCAAGGTCCACCCGGATTGTGATCGCCTGCGTCTCGTGAGTAGAGGAAGAGTAATATTCTTGTGTTACATTGATCGTTCAGACAGCTCGTATGTGCGGTGACCGGGTTGGAATACCTGCATAAGCACGATATTATCCACGGAGACCTCAAGGGGGTGAGTTCTCGGTCTGCTGTACAATTGGTGACGACACTGAATGGTGTTACAAGGTCAACATCCTAGTAGATTCCAAGTGCCGCGCTCGCTTGGCGGACTTCGGACTTGCCGCGGTTGTTGATGAATCAACTAACAGGACCACCGCTACTGGTGGTGAATCTAGAGGCACGCTTCGGTGGATGGCGCCAGAGTTGTTGAACCCCGAAATGTTTGGATTTACTGGCAAGCTTGAGAAAAAGCTTCCCTCTAAGGAGACAGATATCTATGCGATTGGGATGACAATACTTGAGGTGAGCGCAGCCCTTTCCTATTGAAAGTACTGAATTCACCCCCTGTAGGTTCTAACGGGCCGTGCCCCGTTTGCCAATATCACTCGTGATGAGACAATTATGTTCAAAATCCCAAACGGGGTTCGGCCAGACAGACCACCCTCGGGGCTCTCGGACACGTTGTGGGAGCTGTTGGAAACAACGTGGGTTGTGCAAAATTATCAACAATCCCAGGGGCGGCCAGATGCTGGCACCGTACTTGACCGGTTGAAGAAATGCGTCGATCATGAGGGGGAACCAATTGACCCACTCGTCCCAGAATCCCGGCGAGAAGATGGTGGGTGTCTTCATGTCCCTCCTACAATGACAGGCTCTGACGATGATATTACAGTCAAACAGAACTCAAGTGTAAGTGATTTTTACGACCGGATTGATCATCCTGGATCTATCTATCTGGCGAGAAGAGATACTAAGTATTTGTATCCCATACAGGACGTCGGGAAGGCACACATTCCGCCGCTATCTTGGATACTGGCAATGGTGATTGCTGTCTTGTGTGCTGCATTGGCTGTTCGGAAGTTGTCTCCGTAGGTATATACATGCGCGCTGTTCTCGGTATTGGCCTATTATATGTATGTCTGACTACCCGTGTTTTATTTATTGTACTTTCATTCAAGACCATGTTGATACTTCCTTGGTCTCACAGACTGGGTGTCTACGAATTCCGTTCGGGAAAGATCACGACATTGAGCCAACTTTCAATCCCATCGGACTTAGTTGGACGTCCACTTTCCCTCCCGTTCTCGCGGCCTCACGCTTGAACCTTCCCGGCAAGGTTGACTGAATCTCCCAATACAGTAAATGAAGAGGGGATGGGCGTTGTGAACAGCCTGAACGGAGCAAAGAGTTCCGCACGGCCCAAATCAGAGTCAGGGTTATAACACCTTTCATCAAGAGCGGCGTGATACATTTATCCGGAGAACGGCCTCAAAATCTCCAATGAACATTGGCCGTACCAACGTGCTCACGAACAATGAAGTGTGATAAATAAAGGCCGGATAGTAAAACATACA
>Ga0307512_10007411_pt1 | contig 10889 bp, 9 predicted proteins | sample 14_EM_MG_FD_200267 | JGI IMG/M metagenome (GOLD analysis project Ga0307512, IMG submission 200267) | Populus trichocarpa ectomycorrhiza microbial communities from riparian zone in the Pacific Northwest, United States - 14_EM | ecosystem: Host-associated > Plants > Roots > Unclassified | place... | reverse complement strand
CGCTCGCCGAGGGACAGCAGGTCCAACTTCCGTGCGTAGAAGGGCGCGACGGCCAGGCCGAGCGCCGCGCACGGCAGCACCGCGAGCACCTTCGGCCAGGTGGCCTGGGAGAGCGAGCCGAGCTGCCAGAAGGTGATCTGGTTCACCGCCGCGGTGTCCGCGAGGAAGATGAACAGGCCGATCAGCGCGCCCGCGAAGGCGTTCACCGCGATACCGGTGAGGATCAGCGTCACGACCTCCGTACGGCCGCCCGAGCGGGACATCGAGTACACCAGCAGGGCCGTGCCGAGACCCGCCACGAAGGCGAAGGCGGGGAGGGTCCAGTTGCCGAGGAAGTTCAGACCGAGCGAGATCGCGGCGACCGCGCCGACCGCCGCGCCCAACGAGACGCCGATGACGCTCGGTTCGGCCAGCGGATTGCCGAACACGCCCTGCATCAGCGCGCCCGCACACCCCAGCGAGGCACCGACGAGCAGCGCGAGCACGATCCGCGGGAAACGCACGTTCCAGAGCACGGACTCGGGGACGCGGGCGAGTTCACTGCCACCGACTCCGGCCCGGTGCGCGATGGACGACAGGACGTCACCGGGGGAGATCTCGTACGCGCCGAGTCCGGCGGAGGCGAGGGTGAGGAGGCCGAGGAGGACGGCCAGGCCGACGGTGAGCAGCCAGGGGGCGCCGCGACGGGGCCCGGTGGGTCGGTCGAGGGCGGGCGACGCCTCCGGGGTCCCGGCCGTGGCGTGGTCCTCGGTTGCGACGCCTTTGTCGGTCACGGTCACTTGGTGTCCCCGTACAACTGGTCGACCAGGGACTTCAGCACCTCGTCCGTGCGGGGGCCGTAGTTGAGGAGGACGCCGTCCTCGATCGAGACGACCCGGCGCTCCATTCCGGCGGAGGTCTGGGCGACCCCGGGGATCTTGACGAGGCCGTCGACGCCGCCGACGGATTCGAGGCCCTTGGACATGACGAGGATCGCGTCGGGGGCGGCCTTGGCGAGGGCCTCCGTGGTGATCGTGGTGAAGTCCTTCTCCAGACCCGACTCGGCGCCGCCGTCCACCGCTCCCGCCGCTTCGAGGAGCGAGGTGGCCCCCGAGTCCTTGCCGCCGATCAGATAGACGGAGGCGGTGCCACGGAGGTAGAGGAAGGCGACGCGCGGCTTGTCGGTCTTCTTCGGAATGTCCTTGCGCACGGCGGCGATCCGATCCTCGGAGCGCTTCGCGAGCTCCTTGCCCGCGGCCGGTACGCCGAGGGCGCGCGCCACCGTCTCGATCCGTGGGCCCACGTCTTCCAGGCCCTTCGCCGGGTCGACGACGAGCACGGGGACGCCCGCGTCACGGATCTGGTCCATCGCCTCGTCGGGCCCGGTGGTGGTCTCGGCGAGAACCAGGTCGGGCTTGAGGGACAGGACGCTCTCCGCGGAGACGTCGTGGTTGCGCGTGACCACCGGCAGCTTCTCCGCCTGCGCGAAGGTGGCGGTGATGTCACGGGCGACGACCCCGTCCCCGAGCCCCAGCGTGAAGACGATCTCGCTGAGACTCCCCGAGAGCGGAACAATCCGCTCGGCGTCCCTGACGGTGACCTTCCTGCCGTCGGACGAGCGCACGGTGACCGGGAGTTGGGGGGTCGGGGTGTCGGCCAGTGGCTCGACCCGCTCGGCGGCGGTCGTGCTCTTGCCGCCCGGCTCCCTCTCGGCCGAGCCGCCGTCGTCGGACGCGCAGCCAGTGGCCACCGTGAGTGCGAGCACCGCCAGCAGTGCACCTGCCACTCGTGTACGCATGCGTCGCACGGTCGCGTAGTTCCTTTCGGCCGGATCTGTCTTGCGGTTCTTCGGTGGGACAGGGCGCCCCGTCCCACCAGGGGCGCGGGGCTGTATCGATATGCGGCTCCGCCGCGGGGCACGACCAGCCACAGCGGACCGTCGGCCAACAAACGACCCGCAATCCCCTCTTCTGTCTCATCCGGCGCTTCCCGCATCGGAAAACCTAGCTTAGGTTAGCCTTACCTTTCTCGCCAGAACCGCCCAGGATCCGGCCAGATCCCGCCTCTCCCGGAGGACCTCCATGCCCTCGCGCCCGCCCCTACGCACCTACGTGACCCTGCTCTGCGCAGCAGTACTCGTGGCGCTGCTCCCGGCCGGTCAGGCCCAGGCGGCCGGCCGTACCGTGCAGGGCGGCCGCCTGGACTGGGGCATCAAATCCTCGTTCCAGAGCTACGTCACCGGCCCGATAGCGAACGGCAGTTTCTCCCTCACGGGCGGCGCCGCCACGGTCGGCGGCAGCCAGTTCCGCTTCCACTCGGCGACCGGTACGTACGACGGCGCCTCGGGTGCCTTCAACGCCGACTTCTCCGGCGGTGTCCACTTCCTCGGGCACAAGAAGGACGACGGCACGTATCAGCTCGACCTCACGATCAGCCGCCCCACCGTCCGCCTCTCCGGCAACGGCGGCACCCTGTACGTCGACGTCATCAGCAAGGCGAAGGGCACCGGGGCGGTCACGACGTCCTCGCAGGTGCCCTTCGCCGCCCTCTCCCTGGGCGGCATCAACATGAAGGGCGGCGGCAACGCGGTCCAGTTGAACAACCTGCCCGCCACCCTGACCGCCCAGGGCGCCAAGTCCTTCGCCGGGTACTACACGGCCGGTACCGCCCTCGACCCGGTCAGCCTCTCGGCGGACGTCAAGGCCGCGGCCGCCGCCGAGCCGTCGCGCACGCCGTCCCCCTCCCCGTCCAAGTCCAAGGCGAAGAAGGAGAGTTCGGGCCGGATCGAGAACGGCGCCGTCGACTGGGGCGTGCGCCGGACCTTCCGCGAGTACGTCACCGGGTCCATCGCCAAGGGCGAGTGGAAGCTCACCGACGGAGCCGAGGACGGCGGCGCGCTCTTCCGCTTCCCCGAGGGCTCGGGCACGTACGACGAGAAGAAGCAGACCCTCGACGCGACCTTCGCCGGAGCTGTCCGCTTCGCCGGTGAGCAGGGCCTCGACCTGAAGCTCGGCGCGCTCCGGGCCAAGGTCACGGACGACGGAAAGGGCACGCTCTACGCGGACGTGACCGGCGCCGGCGGTGCGGGCGGCGAGGACACGGGCAGTACGGCCAAGTCGAACGGCACGACCAAGAAGGTCCCCCTGGTCACCTTCACGGCCGAGGGCTTCAAGCCCAAGGACGGCCTCGCCCAGCTGACCGAGGCGCCCACGAAGCTCACCGCCGACGGCGCCAAGGCCTTCGGCGGGATGTACAAGGCGGGCACGGAGATGGACCCGGTCTCCCTCTCCGTCGCCCTGACCGCCGGCGCCGAACTGCCCGCCCTGCCCGACCTGGGCAGCGCGGAGTCGGCCACCCCGGAGGCCGCGGCCGCCGGGCAGAAGACGGCCGAGCCGAAGACCGAGGCCACCGCGAGCGATTCGGACGTCCCCGTCCTGCCCGTCGGCCTCGCGGTCGCTTCCCTGATCGCGGTGGCAGCGGCCTTCGTGATCATCCGCAGGCGTGGTGCACAGCCGGCCGCAGACGCCCCCGAAGAGAACTGAACTTCCCAGCGCTGTCCGCAGGTTGAGCGGACTCCCACACTCTGAACCGAGGAGAACCACGACCATGGCCGCCAACCGTCGCCGCCCCATAGCTCTCGCCGCAGCCTGCGCGACCGCCGTCACGCTCGGTGCCACCGCGCTCGCCGCGACGTCCGCGTCCGCCGCCGAAGTGCCGCTCAAGGGCTACGAGTTGACCTGGGGCATCAAGCAGTCGTACCGCACGTACGTGACCGGGATGGCGGCCGGCAGCTTCACGCCTGAGGGCGGCGCCACGCAGGCCAAGGACAACGGCGCGTTCACCTTCGTCAACGGCACCGGGACCTACGACTCCGAGGCCCACACCGTGGCGCTCGGCTTCGAGGGCGGCCTGAAGATCGCCTCCAAGCTGCACGGCTTCGAACTCGCCCTGTCCGACGTGAAGTTCGACAGCAAGGCCGCGAGACTCACCGCCGACGTGACGAAGAGCGGCACGACCCAGCAGGACGTGCCGCTCGCCGAGGTCACCGTCACCCGCACGATGACGGACATGGCGACCAAGCTGACGAAGGAGGCGGGGGACGTCTTCGGCAGCGCCAGCTACACCGGCGCGGCCGGCGACCCCCTGACGGTCGTGGAGAAGAAGACCGAGTCGCCGACCCCGACGCCCACGGGTTCCACGACCCCCTCGCCCACCCCGTCCACGACACCGTCGACCACCCCCTCGGGCACCCCGTCCACCACCCCGTCGCAGACCATGAGCCCGACCCCCTCGCCCACCGAGGCCGCCACCAAGGGCGACATCACGGACGGCACCCTCGGCTGGGGCGTCAAGCAGTCCTTCCGTACGTACGTGGTGGACGGTGTCGCCAAGGGCAAGATCACCGTCTCGGGCGGCGCCGCACAGGCGTCCGGCAACGGGATCTTCACCTTCCCCGACGCCACCGGCACCTACGACACGGACGAGGACACCCTCAAGGCCTCCTTCAAGGGCTCGGTCGACTTCAAGGGCCATGAGACGAACGGCACTTACGGCCTCGATCTCACCCTCAGCGACCTCAAGGCCGAGGTCGACGGCGGCGCCGGCAAGCTGACCGCCGACGTCGAGAGCCTCGGCGAGAAGTCCGCCGACGTGACCCTCGCCGAGCTCAAGCCCAAGTCGGCCGACCTGACGGCCAAGAACGACGTCATCACCCTCGACGACGTCACCGCCACCCTCACCAAGGCGGGCGCGGAGGCCTTCGGCGGCTTCTACCAGACCGGTGCCGAACTCGACCCGGTCGACCTCTCCGTCGCCCTGTCCGACGACGCCGAACTCCCGGACCCCGACCCGACGTCGTCCAACGGCGGGACGGGCGGCACCACGGGAGGCACGACCGGCGGCACCACCGGCGGCGCGGGCACGACCGGCTCCACCACGGGCGGCGTGACGGGCGGCCTCGCCTCCACCGGCTCCGACGTCCCGGTCGGCGCCCTGGGCGCCGCGGCCGCGGCGACGGTCGCGGCGGGCGCGGGCGTGGTGTTCGCGGTACGCCGCCGCCGCGCGACGGACGCCGCCACCCAGGCCTGACCGAACCGACCGTATCCGGCCGCCGCCCCTGCCATCAGGGGTCGGCGGCCGGATGCGTACGTACGACTCCCGTGGTGCTTGAATGCCCGCGTGACTGATTACGACGTGCTGCGGGTCTTCTGCGGGCCGCGCGGTGAGTACGGCAACGAACTCGGGGTCGTGCGGGAGGGTTCCGTACTGCCGGAGCGGGACGAACGGCAGGCGTTCGCGGCCAAACTCGGGTTCAGCGAGACGGTGTTCGTGGACGACCCCGAGCGCGGGGTCATCGACATCTACACACCCAGTGTGCGGCTGCCCTTCGCCGGATACCCCTGTGTCGGCGCGGCCTGGCTGCTGGACGTACCCGAACTCGTCACGCCCGCGGGTGTGGTGGGCACCCGCCTCGACGGCGAGTTCAGCTGGATCGAGGCCCGCCCGGAGTGGCCGGAGCCGCGCACCCTCCGCCGGTACGACACGGCGGCCGAGGTCGACGCCCTTGAGGTACCCCCGCCAGGGGAGTGGATCTACGCCTGGGCCTGGGAGGACGAGGCGGCCGGCCGCATCCGCGCCCGAGGCTTCCCCGGCCGCGGCGACGGCGTACACGAGGACGAGGCCACCGGCGCCGCCGCCCTCCAACTGACAGCCCAACTGGGCCGAGCCCTGAACATCGTCCAGGGCACGGGTTCACAGATCCTTACGGCACCGCAACCGGAGGGTTGGGTGGAGCTGGGCGGCAGGGTGTTCCTGGAGCACTGAGAAGAGGGGCGTGCCCCTAGTTTTTGCATTCAGGGGCGCGGGGAACTGCGCGACCAACCCCGTCTTACCCGCACCCGAAACCCAGCCCAACAGCGGAGCCCTCACGCACTGATACGGAACTCTTCCCCCAGCGCAACAAAGACCGCGATGTTAAGCGCGAACGCCCGCTTGCACTCAGCGATGATCCGCTGCTTCTCCAGATCATCCGCCAGTACACCATCGAGCAGCTCGCGATACCCCCGCTTGAACGCGGCAGGGTTCCCGATGTTCTCGAACACATAGAACCGCACCCCGTCCCCCTTGCGGGCGAAGCCCCACGTCTGCTCCGCCTTGCTCCGCAGGACCTGGCCACCGGAGAGGTCGCCGAGGTAACGGGTGTAGTGATGCGCCACGTACCCACCGGGCCACGTACGCGCGCACTCGGTGATCCGCGCCGTGTACTCCTCGGTCGCGGGCAGCGCCGTGACGCCCTCGCGCCACTGGGGGCCCCGCAGATGCGCGAGGTCCCGCTCCAGCGCGGCCACCCGCACCAGCTCGGGGCGCAGGAACGGCCCCGCCACGGGATCGCCGGCCAGCTCGCGCCCGCCTTCCTCCAGCGCCCGGTAGACGAACCACAGCTGCTCGGTGTACCGCGTGTACGCGTCCACGCCCAGCCTGCCGCCCAGCAACTCGCTCATGAACGTCGAGTCGTGCGCCTGCCCGTGCTGCTCGTGCGAGGCGGTGCGGATGAGCGTCGAGAACGGTGTGCTCGACGAGTTCATGAAGACCTCCGGGGCCGAAGGGGGACGAGAGCCGGGCCCATCTTGTATGGTTAGGCTTACCTAAGTCAACAGGTTTCCCGACGTCCTGTCGGTAAAACCGTACCCCGAATCCGCACCCGGTCCACATAAAAAAGCCGCCCCTCTGTTCGAGTGGCGGCTTGGTGTGGAACTCGGTGTGGAAATGGGCGGCTACGGCATGGGCGGCTACGGCAGGGTCAGCACCTCGGCCCCGCTGTCCGTGACGACCAGCGTGTGCTCGAACTGGGCGGTCCGCCTCCGGTCCTTCGTCACGACCGTCCACCCGTCGTCCCACATGTCGTACTCGTGCGTGCCCAGCGTCAGCATCGGCTCGATCGTGAACGTCATCCCCGGCTGGATCACGGTCGTCGCCTGCGGGCTGTCGTAGTGCGGGATGATCAGCCCCGAGTGGAACGACGAGTTGATGCCGTGCCCGGTGAAGTCCCGCACGACCCCGTACCCGAAGCGCTTCGCGTACGACTCGATGACCCGGCCGATGATGTTGATCTGACGGCCGGGCTTGACGGCCTTGATGGCGCGGTCGAGGGACTCACGGGTCCGCTCGACGAGCAGCCGCGACTCCTCGTCCACGTCACCGACGAGATACGTGGCGTTGTTGTCGCCGTGCACACCGCCGATGTACGCCGTCACGTCGAGGTTGATGATGTCGCCGTCCCGCAGGACCGTGGAGTCCGGGATGCCGTGACAGATGACCTCGTTCACGGAGGTGCACAGGGACTTCGGGAAGCCGCGGTAGCCGAGCGTGGACGGGTAGGCACCGTGGTCGCACATGTAGTCGTGGGCGACCCGGTCCAGCTCGTCCGTGGTGACGCCGGGCGCGATGAGCTTCGCGGCCTCGGCCATCGCCCGGGCGGCGATCCGCCCCGCGACACGCATCGCCTCGACCGTCTCCGGGGTCTGGACCTCCCCTCCGGTGTACGGCGTGGGGGCGGGCTTGCCCACGTACTCGGGACGCCTGATGTTTCCCGGCACGGGACGGGTGGGAGAAAGCTCCCCTGGTACGAGCAGCGACTGGCCAGACATGCCAGCGAGTCTAACCAGCGGGTGGTGGGGGACGATGTCCCTGGCGAAAGGAGCCCCAGCCATGGCCCTGTTCAAGAAGCGGACCGTCGGGAAGCCGGGCGAGTGGTACTACTGCCTGGAGCACAAGAAGGTCGAAGAGGGCCCCGACTGTCCGGGCAAGGACCGTTTCGGCCCGTACGCGTCGCGCCGCGAGGCCGAGCAGGCGATGGAAACCGCCCGCGAACGCAACCTCGAATGGGAGACCGACCCCCGCTGGCATGATTCCGCTGCGCGGAAATCGGACGACGACTAGCGGCTCCGCCGGAGGGGTCGGGATGAACGTGCGGGTCCGTCGGGGCTGAGTGCGCAGTTCCCCGCGCCCCTAAAGACCCAGGGGCGCGGGGAACTGCGCGGCCGGCCCCGACCAACCCGCGGCTAAGAACCGGCCCCAACCTTCCCCCGCGTCTCCTTCATCCGCACCGCGTGCTCGTTCGTCCGTACGTCGTACGTCATGAGCTTCGGGAGGCACAACGCGAGCGCCCCCACCGCGGCCACGCACAGCACGCCTCCGGCCCACACGGACCCCCGCACACCGATCCACGCGGCCATGCCGCCGGCCCGTACCTGGCCCAGCTGGGGTCCCACCGAGTAGGACAGCAGCTCGATGCCCGCGAGCCGTCCCCGCAGCTCGTCCGGGATCGTCTGGTTCCACATCGCCGCGCGGAAGATCCCGCTGACCATGTCGAAACACCCGCCCAGTGCGAGGAACAGCAGCACCAGCCACACATCGTGAACGACCCCCGCTGCCACCATCGCGAGCCCCCAGAACGCCGCCGCCAGCACCACCATCCGCCCGTGCCGATGCACCCGGGACGTCCACCCGCTCGTCAGGCTCACCAGCAGCGCCCCGGCGGGCAGGGCCGCGTACATCAGACCCAGTGACCACTCGGCGTCCAGTTCGTCGGCGAGGAAGGGCAGCACGGCCAGCGGGAACGCGAAGAACATGGCGGCCAGGTCGATGGCGTACGTACCCAGCAGTTCCTTGCGGCTCCACGCGTACCGGGCGCCCTCCAGGATCGACCGCAGTGACGGCTTCGCGGCCTCGTGGGAGGCGGGCGAGGCCGCGAGACCCACGGCGAGCGCGACCGACACCACGAAGGTCGCGAGGTCCGCCGCATAGGCCCAGCCGAGCCCGGCGTACGCCACGACGAGCCCCGCGACCGCCGGGCCCGCGACCCCGCCGACCGTCCACCGCAACGAGTTGAGCGCGGCCGCCGCGGGCAGGTGCTCGTGGCGCACGATGCGTGGCGTGAGCGCGTCCAGGGCGGGCCGTTGGACGGCGACGAGCGAGGAGGAGAGCGCGGCGACGGCGTACAACGGCCACACCAGGGGATCCGGCAGCAGCGCGTTGACCAGCAGCACGCCGCTCAGCAGCCCCTGCCCCACCTCCGTCCAGAGGATCAGCTTCCGCTTGTCCAGGGCATCGGCGAGCGCCCCGCCGTACAGCCCGAACACGATCAGCGGGACGAGTTCCACCGCGCCGATCGCGCCGACGGCCACCACGGAACCGGTCAGGTCCTTCATCTGCACCGGCAGCGCGACGAAGGTCAGGAAGCTGCCGAAGTTGGTGACGAGCCCGGCCACCCACAGCCGCCGGAAGTCGGCGGAGGTCCGCCACGGCGCCAGATCGGGCAGCAGCGCGCGCAGGCCCGAGGGGGCCGGGCCTGGGGCGGATTCGGGGGCGTCGCAATCGGGTTCCGTCACGAGGTGCCATGGTCCGGCGCGCCCCCGACGAGGACAACCGCTTTTCCGACCGCGGAGGACCCTCAGCCCACCGGCGGGTACATCACCACCGCGCCGGCGGCGGAGACGTCAACTGGTCCGCCAGCCGCGACAGCCGGTCCCGGAACCGCCGCCTTCCTCGCGGCGAGGGCAGCGAGTTCTCCCCGGCCGCCGCGCTGACCAGGTGCTGCACGGTGTCGAGGTCGAGATCGAGGTCCGGCTCCGACGGCAGCGCGAGCGTTTCGTGCGCCATCGCGTGCAGGTCGCGGTCGCCGCAGTCCAGCGCGAGGACCGTCGCCCCGGCCCGGCGCGCGTCGTGGACCCGTTCCAGGAGCGGGGCCCCGGGGGCGTCCGGCGCCACCACGAGGAGGGTCTCGCCCCGCCTGGCCGCCTCGATCCGGCCGAGTCCGACGGCCAGCTGGGTCGGGTCGCCGGGCCGCGCCCCGTGCCGTACGAGCGTCGGCGTCAGCTCCGGTGTGCCCGACCAGGCGGCCTCGTCCACCAGATGCGCGGCCAGGTGCCACGGCTCGTACTCCGCCGTCCCCACCAGCAGCAGTCCGCCCCCGTGCGGCAGCACGGAGGACCGCAGCGCTCCCGCGAACCGCCGCGTGGCACCCGGCCACTCGGTTCCGGCGAGCACTTCGCGCAACAGGGCGACCCGTACGGCATCCATGCGCACGCATCCTGCCGCAACCGGCCACTCGTCAGGTGGAGTTCACCATGAATTCGCCCGGGGTGGGCAGAGTGTCCGTCCCAGTCGGTAAGGGAGGGTTCCATGGCCAGTACTGAGACATCCGTGCCGTTCCGGGCGGGACAGGAGGGCTACGCGAGCTTCCGGATCCCGGCCGTCGTCGCCACCGGCGGGGGCGCAGGCAGCGGCACCCTGCTGGCCTTCTGCGAGGGCCGGGTCGGCTCCCGTGACGACTTCGGGAACATCGACATCGTGCTGAAGCGCTCCACGGACGGCGGTCTGACCTGGGGCCCGCTCCAGGTCGCCGCCAAGAACGGCGACGCGCTCTCCGGGAACCCGGCCCCCGTCGTCCTCGGCACCGGCCGTGTCCTGCTCGTCCACGTCCGCAATGCCGCCCTGGCCACCGAGGACAGCATCCGCCGCGGCAAGGTGAGCGCCGCCGACGGGCGCCGCGTCTGGGTCCAGCACAGCGACGACGAAGGGCTCACCTGGTCGAGCCCGAAGGAGATCACGAAGCAGGCGAAGAAGGACACCTGGCGGTGGTACGCCACCGCCCCTGGCCACGCGATCCAGTTGAGCACCGGCCGGGTCGTCGTCCCCGCCAACCACTCCCTCCCGCCGACCGGCAAGGACACCGGCACCGAGGGCAAGTACAACGGCGGGCACTGTCTGCTGAGCGACGACGACGGCGAGACCTGGCGCATCGGGTACGTCGACGACAACACGGACAGCTACATCAACGTGAACGAGACCACCGCCGCCGAACTCCCCGACGGCCGCGTCTACTTCAACACCCGCACCGACTCCACCGC
>Ga0307512_10007408_pt1 | contig 10893 bp, 11 predicted proteins | sample 14_EM_MG_FD_200267 | JGI IMG/M metagenome (GOLD analysis project Ga0307512, IMG submission 200267) | Populus trichocarpa ectomycorrhiza microbial communities from riparian zone in the Pacific Northwest, United States - 14_EM | ecosystem: Host-associated > Plants > Roots > Unclassified | place... | reverse complement strand
CCGAAGCAGAAGCAGCCTTCCGAGAACTAAAACAGAGGTTCACCACAGCACCAATATTGGCTCATTTCGATGCCGAAAGACCAGTGTTAATCGAAACAGACGCATCAGACTTCGCTATAGGAGCTGTATTATCGCAACGGGACGACGAGGGAAGACTGCACCCAATAGCTTTCCACTCTAGGAAGTTCCAACCCGCGGAAATCAACTACGAAATCCACGACAAGGAACTACTAGTGATTGTCGATGCCTTCAAACATTGGCGCCGGTACTGTGAGGGAGCACAACACCAGATTCAAGTATTCTTGAACCATCAGAATCTGGAGTACTTTACAACCACGAAGGTACTAAATCAGAGACAGGCAAGATGGGCACAGGAACTGGCAGGCGTTGACTTCCGAATCTATTACCACCCCGGCTCCCAAAACGGGAAACCAGATGCGCTATCAAGGCGTTCGGAGTACCGCCCAGAGAAGGGGGGGATGGAAAACCAGCCGATAACAACGGTTCTGCAGAAAAACCACCTAGCAGAGCGAAATCGGCAGGGACGGTCGTACCTCTGCTCGTCGGCCCGACTCCTCTCACTCCCGACAAAGAAATGGAGTAGAGAATTTGGGGAAAAAGTTAGGGAATATGGAAGGAAGGATCTGGCTTACGAGAAGGCCAGAGAGGAAGTCGAACAGGAAGCCGCTCTCCTGGACAAGGAGCAGCGGATGGATTGAAAGGCCAGGAGCATATGGGAAATACGGGACGAGCTACTTTACAGGAAGGGTATGCTCTCGGTGCCTGAGGGACTGGTACAAAAAATTCTGGAATCCGAACACAACACCAGGATAGCTGGACACATGGGACAAGACAAGACGATTGAGCTCATTAGACGGAACTTCTGGTGACTGAAAATGAACGAACGAATAATTGACTTTGTCCAGAGCTGCCCGGAATGCCAGCAGAACAAGGCGTCTCGGCACCAACCCTACGGAGTATCCTCGCCGCTGGAACTCTCTTAAGCTCCCTGGCAATCAATAGCAATGGATTTCACTACGGAACTGCCCCTGTCATAAGGATGCGACCAGCTGTGGGTGATCACTGACCGATTCACGAAGATGGCGCACGTTGTCCCATTGAAAAAGGAAGGAAAGACGGCTGCAGACTTGGCAGTCATCTTCGCAAGGGAGGTATGGAAGTACCACGGACTCCCCACGGACATAGTGTCAGACCGAGACTCCCGAATCACCTTGGAAATATGGAAGGAATTCCTCCAACGATCGGGAATCTGACCCCGAATATCCACCGCCTTCCACCCACAAACGGACGGCCAGACAGAACGCCTCAACCAAACTATTGAGGCATACCTCCGAGCATTTGTCAACCGAGAGCAAGACGATTGGGTACCCCTGCTACCCATGGCTGAGTTCGCCTATAACAACTTGGTCACGGTGGGAAATGGGATGTCACCCTTTTTCGCCAACTACGGCTTCCACCCTGGGGCGTTGAACCCACCAACCGGAGAAATACTAAATCCAGCCAGCACGGCCTACGCGCACTGGATGCAAGACGTACACGAAGATGCACGAAAGGAACTGGAAGCCGCACAAGAACGAATGCGCCAGTACACTGATCCGGCAAGGAAGGAACCCCCGGCATATCAGGTAGGAGACCTGGTCATGCTCAGCGGGCGCAACATTAAAACACGGAGCCCTACGAAGAAGCTGGACCACAAAAACCATGGCCCCTTCCAAATCAAGAAAATCATCTCTCCGCTCGCCGTCCGCCTCACGCTACCCTGGAAGTGGAAGATTCACAACGTCTTTCATGTCTCGCTACTCGAACCCTACCAAACTAGCGAGCACCGGGCACCTCCGGATCCCTCAAAGGTGTTACGAGAAGCGGACGACATCGAGCAGTCGGAAGAATACGACGTAGAAGAAGTTATGTCTTCGGTCGAACGCAGCTGAGGGAATAACAAGCGGATTCTCTACCTCGTCAAATGGCTCGACTATCCGGAACGAAAAGACTGGACGGAAGAACCATTCAACGACTTTTCGGTAGGCGGTCTGGAGAAACTCCGGGAGCTTCATCAACGGAACCCTGATACGCCAAGGCACTATCGGCTCACCGATACCTAGGATGGATGTCCGTGAAAGGGCCCAATGAAGCAGGAGCGATGGTAGGGATGAAGGGGCTGGAGGACTTCATCTCACAAACACACAAACCCACGACCACCTCATATAAGGAACCGGCAACCCGAACCACCCAAATGAGGATCCCATCCCCAAAGGCGTGGTCACTCCTTGGCACATTCCTCAGCTACAAGAGATGGTCCAATCGGAGGGTCACTACCTGGATACCGGTACTAGCCCATGGGACACCATAGGCTCTCCCGCGTGGACGGTTTGCAGTCGACCCCGGAACTGAAGACGATGGTCCGATGACAACGTACGAAAAGACCCGCCTATCAGGCACCCAAAATCCACCCCAGGGGAAAACAACGCTGAAGAAGAACGCCAGGTACCACACAATCCGGTAGTGAGGACACCAGGTAACCCTGAAGGGAGATATGGGATGACGACGGAGAAGGCACGGGCACTTCTTGACACGCTTGCTTCATCCCGATGAGCTGTCATGGCCTTTATCTGAACCCCGGTTGATGCCCTTGGCACACCAAATCCCTACTCGCTCTCTCGAAGAATCAAATCCCGGTTGGGACACGGTACAGCACCACCAACAGAAACACGACAGTGCAAGAACGTACCAACCAAACACGACAGTAAGAGTACACACCGTCCTACTCTGAGGGCCCAGCCATTCCGAAGGATTACAGAGTCATGTCCTGATCCGGTGGTTGGGAGGGCTGTAGGGGACGAGGACTACAGTCACGGTAACACCACAACCAGTTACCTTTGGTCGCAGAAAAGACGGGCTACTTAGAAAGATTCGAGAAAGCGCTCGGGACGAGGCTTAGGAGGGAGGGAGGTAGTGTTACACCTGGAAAATATCGCGAGCAAAGTACGTACCCTTAGAGAGGTACGTACTGGGGGGGGGAAGATACGTACAGGTAGCACACCACCTCATAGAGGACAGGTCTTAGAGAGTCTAGGCGGGAGATAACTTATCAGTAAAAAAATTGAAAGTTGAAATATATTGCTTTTTATACAGGTGAGACATAAATTTGAACTAACTTTTCTCGAGGTTTCAGCTAAAAATAAACAACTTTTTTTTTTTCAAATCATTACAGGAGCAAAATATAACTTCTCCTCTTACGGGAGTTAGCGATGCTGACGGGAGCTACGGGAGCTACGGGAGTACCCAAGGAATTCTCAAATTTTTTGCTGATGAAGATGGGGTTAAAGGTTACGGCCGAGAACCGGTCGTAAGGATTAAACTCCGGAGACAGGGGCCACAGCAAACCGGAGTGTGAGAGGAAGGGAGTTAGGATGGGACCCCAGGGGCTCAGTCGAGACTCTCCAGAGAGCTCGTTTGTCATAACAACTCAACTCCAGGCACTACCGGGCTGCAGGATCGAACTCAGTCCAGAACTGAGGGAATTCTGCGGTACCAACTGGACCCCTGGATCTCACCTTATCGCAAGCACCGACCAGGACCAATAAGAGCCCGAGGTGGGCCCACGCCCCGGCGGGGGTCCCACCGTCCTCGGAGGAATAGTTACCCCGAGTCACCAGATCTCACCCCGCCTCACGCCTATATATGTTCATCTTCCTACTCGCTCAAAGAAAGAGGAAACCAGCACCAACATCCTCAACAACACTACCACCGAAACCCACACGCAAGATCTAAGATTATTCCGCTGTGAATTATTGAAAGTAGCCTGATTACCTTTGATTCTCTCCGCACTCCGGTTACGAGACAACCCCAGTGTCACAGTACCCTTCTCGTACAGCAATGCTCGCAGATGTGGCTCTTGATGTGACACTGGGGTTGTCTTGTAACCGGAGTGTGGAGAGAACCAAAGGTAATCGGGCTACTTTCGATAATTCACAGCAGAATAATCTTAGATCTTGTGTGTGGGTTCGGTGGTAGTGTTGGTGAGGATGTTCGTGCTGAGTTTTCCTTCCGTTGGGGCGGAAAGCCTCTCTTTTTATCTGCGAGAAGCCGGCGTGAGAATGGGTGACTCGGACTTGGATTCCCCCGAGGTGCATGGACCCTGTGGGCGACTCATTGGTCCTGGCAGGGTGTAGATAAGGGGAGATGAGGTTTCATGCAAGCGAGCGGGGTGTTTGTCCACCAGACTCTTTTCTGTGTGCCATCAGCAGGTGACGTGGCATCGCCTCCTTTCGGGGGAGGGGTCATAGCCCAAGCATCTCTCCATTTGCAGTCTTCCCCTCATCTCCGGAGATATGTATCTTAGGTCGGTCTCGGCCGTAAGCTCATCTCCGGACCTTATCTCCCTCCTAGACTCTCTGAGTACGCTCCGGCATCCTTACATATGCCCACTTTTCCTAGGTAGCTACGTACTCGAGATATTTCAGATGTAACACTACCTCCCCTCTCCCTTAGCCTCGTCCCGAGCGCTAACACTTTTCTTTATCTAGGTAGCCCCGTCTCTTTCTGTTATGTGGGTAACTTGTGGTGTTTGTTACCGTGACTGTAGTCCTCCTCCCCTATAGCCCTCCCAGTCATCGGATCAGGACATGACTCTGTAATCCGTCGAAATGACTGGGCCCTCGGAATAAGACATTGCGTATTCCTCCCGTCGTGTCGTTCTTTTGTTGGCGCCACGCCTTTGTCCCAACCGAGATTCGATTCTTCGAATGAGCGGATAGGGAACCGGTGGGCCGCGGGCTGGTAACCGGGATTCGGATAGAGGCCACGACAACTCATCCGGATGAAGCAAGCGTGTTCCAGAAGTGCCCGCGCCTTCTCGGTCGTCTTCCCGTGTCTCCCTTCCAAGTTCTTTCGTGTCCTCGTTACTGAGTTGTGTGGTACCCTGGCGTTTCCTTGCGCTGTTGGGTTGTGTCGTGTGCCCGAGAAGCGGGTCTTTTCGTACGTCGATCCGAAGTCCGAGGCCCGATGACAGCCCGACCGAGTATTGGACATCACGTCTGGGCATCTCGCTGGGGGTCCGTTTCGTCGGTCGCGGGTCCGGCCACCTCAGGGCTTCGGTTGGTGTGTAGCTGGAGAGCGGGACTAACTTCGGCTTCGCCCTTTGGGTTGGGGCTCAGTGAGGTTCCGGGGTCGGAAGGGTGGCCTTTCAGCCGATTCGGTCAGTCTAGTCCGGCGTCGTGGGGTTTTTCCGAAGTTTTCCCAGTTCCTCCCTTCGTTCGTGGTGTCATTCTTTGGCCCGAGAAGCGGGTCTTTGTTCGTGTGCGTGAGATGAAGTCCTCCATCCCCTTCATCCCTACTACTGCTCGTGCTTTGCCGGGCCCTTTTATGGACATCCCGCCTAGGCGTCAGTGAGCCAGTAGTCCCTCAGCACGTCTGGGTTCCGTTGATGAAACTCCCGGAGCTTCTCCAGACCGCCTACTGAAAAGTTGTCGAATGGTTCTTCCATCCAGTCTTTGCGTTCTAGATAGTCGAGCCATTTGACGAGGTAAAGGATTCATTTGTTATTTAAACGGCCGCGCTCGACCGAGGACATAACTTCTTCAGGGTCGTATTCCTCTGACTGTTCGATGTCGTCGGCTTCTCGGAGTACCTTTGAAGGATCCGGCAGTGCTCAGTGTTTGCTGGTTCGATAGGGTTCGAGCAGCGAGACGTGGAAGACGTTGTGGATCTTCCATTTCCGAGGTAATGTGAGGCAGACGGCCAGCGGGGAAACGACCTTTTCAATCTGGAAGGGACTATGATTTTTGTGGTCCAACTTCTTTGAGAGTCGGCGCGTTTTGATGTTGCGGCCGCTGAGCATTACCAAGTCACCTGGTTGGTATGCTGGGGGTTCCTTTCTCGACGGATCGGTGTATCGGCGCATTTGTTCCTGTGCTTCCTCTGATCCTTTCCGGTTTTCGTCGTGTACAACGTGCATCCAGCGGGCATAGGCCTTGCTGGCGGGGTTGAGCAGCCACGTCAATGCCGGGTTCCCGGCTATTGGGCGGAAGCCATAGTTCGCGTAGAACGGGGATGTACCATTACCTGTGGTGGTTGAGTTGTTGTAGGCGAACTCGGCCATTGGTAATAGTCGTATCCAGTCGTCCTGCTCTTTGCCGACAAAGGCTCGTAGGTAGGCTTCGATCGTCTGGTTGAGCCGCTCAGTCTGTCCGTCCGTTTGTAGGTGAAATGCCGTGGACATACGGGGCTGAATGCCGGAGAGCTGTAGGAACTCCTTCCATACCTCGGACGTGAACCGCGAATCCCTGTCTGATACGATGTCAGCGGGGAGGCCGTGGTGTTTCCATACCTCTCGGGCGAAGATGATTGCCAGGTCTGCTGCAGTTTTTTCTCGGAGTGGGATGAAGTGCGCCATCTTGGTGAAGCGGTCGATGATTACCCATAGCTGGTCGCATTCCTCCGAGACCGGCAGTTCCGTGATGAAGTCCATTGCTATCGACTGCCATGGCGCGTACGGCAGCTCTAGCCGGGAGGACAGCCCATAGGGTTGGTGTCGAGAGGTTTTGTTTTGCTGGCACTTGGGGCAGCTTCTGACGAAGTCGATGATTCCTTCGTTCATCTTGGGCCACCAGATATTTCGCCGGATTAGCTCAATTGTCTTGTCCTGCCCCATGTGCCCGGCTACACTTGTGTCGTGTTCGGATTCGATTACTTGCTGTATCAATCCACTCGGGACCCAGAGCAAGCCTTCTCGGTACAGCACCCCTTCTTCGATCCTTATTTGCTTGACCTTTCGGTCTTTCGGTTCCCGTTCCTCAGCCACTGCTTCCTGTTTCCTCGCCTGCTTGTAGGCCGGATCCTCCTTTCCTTCCTTTCTGATTTTTTCTAGGAACTCTTCGTTCCATTTTTTTGTTGGGAGGGATGCCAGTCGTGCTGAAGAGCAGATGAAGGTTTGTGTTCGCCGCACTTCGAAGTGGTTTTTTCTCAAAACCGTCGTTATCGGCTGGTTTTCTACCCCCCCCTTCTCGGGGCGGTACTCCGTACGCCTTGACAATGCGTCCGGCTTTCCATTTTGGGTTCCTGGTCGGTAGGAAATCTTAAAATTGATGCCGGCTAATTCCTGTGCCCACTGTGCTTGTCGTCGGTTTAGTACTTTGGTTGTAGTAAAGTACTCCAAGTTGTGATGGTCCGAGAACACCTGCACCTGGTGGACCACTCCTTGGCAGTACCGTCTCCAGTGCTTGAAGGCATCCACTATCGCCAGAAGTTCCTTGTCGTGGATTTCGTAGTTGATTTCCATGGGTTGGAATTTCCTTGAGTGGAAGGCTACCGGGTGCATGCGCCCTTCTTCATTGTGACACCTGGGTACTCGGGTACGGAGGTGGAGGTAAAGATAATATGAAGTCAGGTTCGATTGGTCTTTATTCACAGCGGAATAATCTTAGGTTCCTCGTGTCGGGGTGTTTTGTGAGTGTGGTATCCGAGGATGGGGAATCCAGGCGTCTTTCTGGCGCGGTTTCGAGCGGTATATATGCGAAGTTTCTTTCGTCACGTGCTTTCTTTCTTCCTATCGTTACGCCGGAGATTCAGACTTCAGACACGCGGTCCCGAAGGTTTCCGCGTGTGGGTGTGATTGGTCCTGATCGGTTCTAGCGATAAGGGTGGAGGCTAACAGTTGGCGACCTCGGATTCTACCAGGCGCTAGTCTTTCAGACTATGCCGGATTCCTATCGAGGTCCTAGTCAGGATCGGTTGTAACTCTTTCGGAGTCTGCCTTCCCTCATAGTTTGCTGCTGGCCCCGCTCCGGAGTTATTCTTACATCCGTTCGTATTGGCCATAAGGTCCTAACTCCGTGTCTTATTTCCCGTCTAGACTCTCTCAGACCTGTCTTGTGACATGAGCCCCGCTTATGGTGTGCGACTTGCAGGAAGCTAGTCTTCCCCTTATCTTGCTCCCGTATGCAGCGGCTACAAGAGTCGGCCGTGCGTTGGGTCTACCTGGCAGGCTGGCCTAAGATCCATCACCTGCTGAGGTTACCCTTCGCTCCACTTTCTCTTGCCAAACTGCTTTCCAAGGTCCCGAGATATCTTTGGGTATTCCCAGTTCACGTGACTTACCGTTCGCTACCTTTCTCCTGGTACCTTTATTCCCGTTGTTACCCTTGGGTGTAACACTACTCCCCCTCTTTCTTAGCTTCGGCCCAAAGCTAAATAACCTGACTTCTCCTCTTTCATGGTGTAAATAGTTAAATGCAGTCCTCCAGCCCCTGCATCCCTCCGGTCACCTGGCCCGAAGAAAACCCTCAAGCGGGAAAAAACTTCGGAACCAATTCGGCTGACGACCGGCCCTCTGATCTGGGTGGTCTTCCGACCGGTCCAGGATCCTACTGTTGGAGTGGTGCAAAGGAAACCAAGGAACAGCGGCGCTCCCCTGAAGAGGTGATAAGAAGACGGGTTGACCTGGCACGCCGGTGTAGCAGGGGATCAGGCTGGCCATACGGTAGTCTCGCCGCCAGAGCCGGCCAAAACCAGTGGCTCTTAACCGGTCAACCATGCCTCGCCACAGTTAAATGACGGCCGCTGTTCTTTCTGGGATTACAATTCCTCTTGCTCTTCTGCTCGTTGAAAAAAAGTCTTTGTTGGAATGAAGTCCTCCTCCCCTTCATCCTACTACCCCCCGACCGTGCTTCAACCCCGTTGGCTTCGATATATGCCAGGGGCAGGTCGGAGTCTAGCCCTTGGTGAGCCGGTAGTCCCTCAGCGCATCTGGGTTCCGTCAGTGAAACTGCCGAAGTTTCTCCAGACCGCCTACCGAAAAGTTATCGTATGGTTCTTCCATCCAGTCCTTTCGTTCCAGGTAGTCGAGCCATTTGATGAGGTATAGGACACGGCGCCCTTTCCTGGTGCTCCCAAGGACCTCGTCAACGTCGTACTCCTCGCTTTGTTCGATATCGTAGGCCTCTCGGAGGATCTTCAAGGGGTCCGGCGGCGCTCGGTGTTTGCTGGTCCGGTAGGGTTCGAGCAGCGACACATGGAAGACGTTGTGAATCTTCCACTTCCGGGGGAGCGTGAGTCGAACGGCAAGGGGCGAGACGATCTTTTCCACCTGGAAGGGGCCATGATTCTTGTGGTCCAGCTTCCGGGAGGGTCGGCGCGTTTTGATGTTGCACCCGTTGCGCATCACCAAGTCTCCAATCTGGTACTTCGGGGGCTCAGTGCGCTGAGGGTCTGTGTAGCGGCGCATTCGCTCATGTGCCACCTCCAGTCGCTCGGTGGATGCCTTGTGTACCGCGTGCATCCAGTGGGCGTAGAGTTTGCTGGCGGGATTCAAGGGTCCCGAGGCGGCTGGGTCGGAGGACATGGGGTGGAAACCGTAATTGGCGTAGAACGGAGACATCCCATTGCCCATGGTAATTGAGTTGTTGTAGGCAAACTCCGCCATCGGGAGTAGGCCTACCCAGTTGTCCTGCTCGTGGCCGATGAACGATCGGAGGTACGCTTCAATTGTCTGATTGAGGCGTTCCATTTGTCGGTTGGTTTTGGGGTGGAAGGCCATCGACATTCGAGGGCGGATGCCGGACAGCCACAGGAATTCTTGCCATGTCTCCGAGGTGAACCGTGAGTCCCGGTCCGAGACGGTGTCCGTGGGTAGTCCTTGGTGCTTCCAGACTTCCCGTGTGAAGACAACCGCTAGGTCTGCGGCGGTCTTCTTTTCCCTTTCGAGGAGGAAGTGCGCCATCTTTGTGAATCGGTCTATAACCATCCACAACTGGTCACATTGCTCCAAGAGTGGCAGTTCCGTAATGAAGTCCATTGCGATGGACTGCCAGGGGGCGTACCGGAGTGTTACACCTCAGTCCGGAACACCAGAGAGGATAGATAGCTACGTAGTCAGGGCACATGAGACTTTACCTAAATAACGCTCGAAGGAGGATGTCAAGCCCAGTCGGCTTCAGAGAGTCTAGGCGGGAGATAGCCTCGGGATTAGACCTTATGGCCGTAATGGACCTAAGGGGCTAATCTCCGGATGAACTGCGAATGCAACTAAATATGAGATACGAGGGGTGAGGTCATAGAACCGATATCCCCTCTGTCTCTGATAGGCCGGTAAAACACACACCCGCAGGGCTTGAGGGGTTTGCATGGTGCGGGGATCAGTTGGCTTATCGTTAGACCGACCAGGACCAATGAAGTTGCAAGGACTGAGCCCGTGGGGTTCTGGGGCCCTGACTGGCGGACAAATCTCCTGAGAAAGGATAGGAAGTACAGGTTCTCTAGAGGAACCACGTGACGCCGCAAGAAGACTATATAGCTAGGCAAGATCCCGCTCGGTGGAAGGGAAGAGAGGACAGTACCGAACAGCCACTCAATGAAACAAACCCAAAAAACAAGATCTAAGATTATTCCGTTGTGAATTATCGAAACTAGCCTGATTACCTTTGATTCTCTCTACACTCCGGTCACACCACAACCCCAGTGTGACAGGGAGTTCCAAGGGAGAGAAGAGCCCGTACGGTTGGTGCCGAGCCGCTTTGTTATTCTGGCATTCGGGGCCGCTTCAGATGAAGTCGATGATTCTTTCGTTCATCTTTGGCCACCAGAAGTTTTGTCGGATCAGCTCAATCGTTTCATCTTGGCCCATGTGACCAGCGATCTTCGTATCGTGTTCCGATTCAAGGATCATTTTTTTGAGGGTTCCATCCTCCAGGATCCAGAACATACCTTTTCGGTAGAGTAGCCCGTCCTTGATCTCGAGGACCTCTTCCATCCTGAACATTTCGTCCCTCTGCCATACCTCACGAGGGTAGGCAGCTGCCTCCTTGACCTTCCGGTCATCCAGTGCTGCATCTCCCAGCACTGCTTCCAGTTCCCTCCATACGTCCTTATATTCTT
>Ga0307512_10007406_pt1 | contig 10895 bp, 7 predicted proteins | sample 14_EM_MG_FD_200267 | JGI IMG/M metagenome (GOLD analysis project Ga0307512, IMG submission 200267) | Populus trichocarpa ectomycorrhiza microbial communities from riparian zone in the Pacific Northwest, United States - 14_EM | ecosystem: Host-associated > Plants > Roots > Unclassified | place... | reverse complement strand
AAGTATGACAAAAAAAAAAAAAAAACAAATCATCAGAGGTTCATAAAGGATATATCGATATATCCATCAACTAATATATGTGTGTTCTTCCACAGTTCCCCCTCCCCCTACTGAAATGGCTTCCTTGATGAAAATGTAAACGTGAATAACATTTTGAGGTCCATGTAATGAAGCCTTAATTAATAAGAAGGTGAAATAGAGTAGCATATTAAGCATAAGCTGTACATGTTATTAATTAGCCGTAAACAATTAAAAATGGGAAAACAAATTAAGGTGTGTAAGAGAGGAAAAATAAGACTAGAAAATACAAAAACAAGGCAAGTGACAAAGATTACAACCATTGTCCTAGCAAAAGTGATTCTTCTCTTATTTATGGCTAGAGCTGGTTTAAGATTGTAGTAAATATTATTTTTTAAAATATTTTTTATGTTTAAAATATATTAAAATAATATATATTTTTTTATTTTAAAATTTATTTTTGATATTATTACTTCAAAACAATAAAAATATTAATTTGAAGTTATAAAAAAACTTCAAAGATTTTCAAAATAACCACAATGCCAATCAAGCCTAATTTAATGTGATTTGTCTCTGAGTGCTCCTAAGAATCTTTCTTTCTAGATCCCAATTAAGTCCCCATTGTCCATATTCATCTTTGATAATAACATTTCTCCCACTTATATATTTTTGTCACAACCGAATCTTGAATTATTAAGGCAACATCCTAGGATCACGGGCACCCCACAAGCTGACATGGTGATGTTTCATAATTTTCTAGACTCGCTTTCTGTTCTTCTTGTGTATTTCCTTAGACCGCCGGAATCAATGAACGCTTTCTGGGGGATAACAAAGACATGGAAAGACAAACAGAGCAGCTGCACAGATTAAACATTATCTGATAGTTAATTCAAATATTAGAGTGACTGGATCATAACGTAGCATGCAATGGGAGTTGGATTTATAGGTTCAATCGGACATCCGGATCAAATAGTTGAAAAATCTGTGTGGCAATTCCTGCAGGGCAACTTGCTTGGCAAGGTCGATAACAGGGGCCGGGCTAATTAGTCAACAAACTTTGCCAAGATTCCATTTATGCGTGATCAAAGGAAACAAATTTGGCTTAATGTCGCCAACACGTACGACCAATCTGATGCTCGTTTGTGCTTCTAGCTCACGTTGTCGTCGTCGATTTACTGGCTGATATTCCTGTAACCTTTACCGAAGTTGTTGTGTCACAGATTATGGATTCCAGCTTCTTACAGAATAGTTGCAATATTCTGTGGTAAATTGGCAAAAGAAAATTAGTCAACGCCATCTATCTATTCTGAAACTAAAGAGGAAAAACCAAATAACAACAGAGAATTCCATTATTATTCTTGTGAGCTTACTTCCATGTCCATATCTCTCGCTCATTATATTAGTGAATTAAGTAGATTTTGATTCCAGCGTAAAAGGTGCACAAAAAATAAAGGGATTTTAAACCGTGTGTCCTTAGTGTTGCGTTTCACTGTTGTTTCGAGATGGAAAAGATAAAGATAAAGAAGACAAATGAACTTGTCACAAGCTCACTCTAAAACTCCCTTTAATTAAACACATTTTTGCTCTTTTTTTTTTGTATCTATCATGGAACACTACTAATTGTTTTTTGAGAATTTACCCTTACTGTTAATTGTAGAGATGTTAAAATATTTAGTTACTTGAAAGATGAAAACTAACCTTTAATTGAACTAGATTAAAGATGAAAATTTCAATATGATTTTACTAGTGACAGAGGGAAAATTAGAGCATATATCTTGATCTCCTGCCCACCTCTTTGATTGGTATCGAAGACATGGAGATGTTGTTGTATTCGATACATCAGATAGGATAAATTTTAATTTTAATGATATGCCTTTTAGTATTTTCGTAGGAGTGGATAAAAATGGAAGGACTATGCACTTCTGCGCAATGAAATAACAAGAGCATTTCAGTAGTTGATGAAGGTAATTTCTTTCTTTCTTTCCTTTTCTTTTTCTTCTCATTTTACAATTTTCATTTTTTAAATAAATTTTGATGTTACTCATGAAGAATTCTTACTTATTCAAAACTAATTTGCAGGCTTCTGCCTCTTCATTCGCCTCTGGTTGTCGACTTAATGCTGCTGCAAATCCTCCTCCTGCGAGGACTTCTTCTACCGACTTTGCTGCTGCAATTCCTTCTGCCGTGACTTTGCTGGAAGTTTCTGCTTGCTTCTGTCGTGCCTTTTCTGCTCTATTGTAGACATTTCTTATTATACTATCTTGGTTCTCATCAAAGACATTGAACAAACATTGTTGCTGCTCTATTGATAATTTCTTGATGCAACATTGTATGGAGCCACAGAGTCAAGAGCATGTTGTCTTTTGGAATAGTGAATTTTTTTTAGTCCTTCGCAAATATTGTTTTAAAATTCATTCTATGTATTTTCCATTACGCCATAACTTTCAGGAGAAATTGTTTCGTCCGGTGAAGAAGTTCATGACAAAAACCACTGGTGCTTTTGTTGGAAGTCCTCCAAAGTCAAAGACAAAAGAACGTCCCTTGCAATAGAGAAAGGAAGGTGGAAAAGAGTTGAGAAAACAAACAAGGACGTGGAGGTTATGCAAGCATGCTGGTCACAACATCACCACTTGTCCAGGGAAGGAGAATGTTAAAAGAGAGTGCTGGGATCCCAAAGAAAGCTAATAAGAGGAAGACAAATGATTTAGGACATGAAGTCTTGGATCCTGTTTTTTCTTCCTTGTAAAAAACCAACTACTGCATCTTAATAAATGCATGAGACATTTTAGGTGACCGAATTGTCATCAGATGGGTCAGGTAATTGAAGGGAATTCAGGTCTTCTGTCAAGTCGTTCATAATGGCACAGGGGTTCAGCGTATCTGTCCAGCTAGTTGCTAGCCACTGTGACCTCCTTTAACATTCATGTCAAATCTGTCCATTTTCAGAATCTAGCTGTGGGATAGAAATATAAACCAGAAAAACTAATCATGTTGAAGAATAGTCAAGTTTCAATCTTAATTTTACGGGTCAATTATAAGCCCTACTTGGGATTCCATTCCACAGTTGATAACCAGCAGGCAGCGTCTAAAATTTATGTTTCATGAAGTCTTTATCCTTTCAAGAATCTTGGGAGGAGAAGAATCCCATCAGGATTAACTGAATTGTCTAAAAGCTCCAGTTTGATCATCAGTGATAGCATGTTGTTGAAGTAAATAAAATCATCAAGAATAAGAGCATTATGCAGCTTATATTTAACAGCCTGAGTAATCCACCCAGTCAAATCTTGTCCAAGCATTCAATCATGGAGTGAGTTCTCTTGTTACTTTCCATCCAAACATTATAGATAGTAGAGCGCGGAGCAAGCCTTAGCATAACTGACAAGAAGGAACTTTTCTGCAAATTCTGTTTGGCCCATTGGAACCCTGCACTCCAAGAACTAACCCTTCAATTAATACAACTTCTCTGAGATATAGAATTCCAAAAATCTCGCACAAAGGGACATCCATTGAAAAGATGGTCTCTGTCTTCAGCAGCATTGTTGCCCAGAACGCGCGCATTCTGTATCAATACTTGTAACATCAATAAGTTGACAAATACAGATGTGCAAACTGCGAATTAGACTTTTTCTGTCGTGCAGTAAACAATTTAACTACTAGGAAATCGAAATGGGAAAAATGAGATAAGCAGATCTCTCAGAGCATCATCTTTTATAGTCAATTTGCTTGCATGAAAGTTCAATGACACTGGCCTAACATCTTAAAACTCAAGCCGACGAATGAAAACCATCAGCAGCCCAGCTCATGAACCAAACCATCAAGAAAAACTTGGACAAAATCAAATATTGTGAAATGTTATTTGATCAGGCTCAGCAACTTGTATTTCTACTTACACCAGAATCTCAAGGCATATCTCTTTGTTATGTTACCAAAAAGAAAAAAAGCAAGAAAGGAGGGGTTTGCTTTTATATGTCAAACAAAACTAAATTCTGGACTTAGCACTGCCATTGGAAATTAATTGCATGTGTGCTTGGTAATATGCTGCAGGTGCTTTTTATCATATTTTTGGCATCTTCATGTATCAGTATTTGCTTAATTCTTTTCAGTTCAAAAGCATTTTCAAGCGCTGTACGAAACGGGGAAGGCATCCCATCCAACCATTTAATGAATTGGCCTACTTAAGGATCCCACACACGTTCAATTAATCCAATAGTTGATCATATTATTTATTTCACATGTCAAATTTGCAACAAAATAAGTGGCTTATTTCCAACTAAACTGGTGTAGCCGGGCTAGTTGATGGTTCCAAGCACTTTCATGTAGCCGGGCTAGTTGAGGGTTCTATGTTTTTATAGGTAAGGGGGACAAAGTTAGGTTGTAGGAGAGATATGATCGTGTTAAACCAATATAATATTAATAAGAGGTTCTAATTTTTAATTTTAACTATTAAATAGCTTAAATTTTAATAAAAAAAATTTTAAGACTCAGTTCTATAAAAGACATGACTTGCTGTAACTAATCGAGCCCTAAATTAAAAACCCATAGATTAGGTCTCAAAGATGTTTGATTCAGTTTTGTTGTGCAATGTCATGGTGACCCTTCCCGTGCAAGGGTCTATAAGATCTTTTTGGTTGGTTAGAAAGTATCACTTAGTTTTACGGCTATTAGGAACCTTAACCGATTTTTTTAGAGATATTAGGCAAGTGACTAATTATGTAAAAGCACCCCTAGTATGTCTTACTTAAGGTAAGCTACATTATAATTTTTTTCAATTGTTTACTATGGTTTAATGATGTCTATTTCTATTAGCCTATTATGGTGGATTTGCTATGATGAACAAACCCTCGTTTTTTAAATCAAGAACTCAATCTGAAAAGATGAAATATCCTCAATTATTGTTAAGACTTTTTTCGGAGTAAAACTATTCCAGATATAATTCCTTGTGGATTTTATCCTTATATTAAAAGTGAATGAGTTGTATTCATAATAATATTTTGAATATTAAACTCATATAGTTTTGCTAAACATATAAGCATATATTCTATATGATGAGCTTGACCTTCAAGGGGTGACACACAGTCATAAATCTTGTATGATGAACAAAAATCTTGATTCTTGCCCAAACTCTTCACCGAAAATTTTCTAAGTGACAGTCATGGTGTCACTGTCACCTGTAAGTCCTAAACTTAAGATGCTACATAAAGAGCTTGTCTTGATGCAAAACATGTGTAAGGAGGAGTATACACTTTAAAGGCAAGTTCTAATTCTTTTATGTGAGATAAGGGGTGAGTTTTCTACTTGGTCTCTAAACAGGTCTCTCGTTGTCCTAGTGATCATCTTCGTGAAGACAATATAGAGGCTTAGTAGGCAATGAAATGGCACGCATATCAATCATTACTAGTCTACGCACTCAACGAAGAGTTAAGATTTACACAAATTTAAACCTTGACTAAAAGTCATAGGAAAGCTGTTAATCCCCTATTTATTCAGAAGTTTCACAACGTGTGCCCTTACAACAAAAAAGTAATGTATGATAAAGCTCTTAAACTATTCATAAACTGAAAAATAAACAAACATCAATCTTTACACAACATAAATAAACAAAACAAAGTCTAGTTCAATAGTTCCCAGTAGAGTTGTCATCTTGTCATACCCTTGATCGCGGGAAATGTGCCGCGACATCACACCTTTGTGATCGAGAGTATGACATAAGGTTTAAGGGGTTTTTTATTTGTGTTTTAACCCTATTTTAGTGAATTTTCTATCTCGCTCCCCCGCGGCATAAACTAATTACACATTGCATTTATGCAGGAACCGATCGAAGCGAAACATGCTGGAACAAATCGACATCAATACCTATTTATGCTATCTCAAATCTAACCAAAATGAAAACCTCAATTCACTGCAATTATTTTAAAAAACTTCTCGAACAATTTTTCCCTTCTAAAATATTTTACATCACATATAGATTACATTCACTCACTATTAGAATTTAGAATCCAAATAAAGTAAGAAATCAAAGGGAAACAAAACATCACAACATAATTCAAGTGGATCATCCACCTCAATCTACACAAATTATCACACACATTAATTCAATGGAAGGTAATTAACTAGCAAGTTTTAACTTCTAAGATATGGAGAACCTTCTCCTCCTAGGCTTGGTAATATCCACACCGATGTTATCATTAATATGAAAAGTATCTTTAGATCCATGCTTGAAAGGATTCAACTTCCCTAATGTTTTCGACATGGATGAGAAGAAGGAGTGTTTTCGAGATCCAGTAGTCGTCGGAGCAGCTGCAGCTGCAATACCCTTAGTTGAACTCCCTTGATTCTTCTGCATGTCTGAGATGTAAAGCTTCATCTTCATAAGCTCTGACCGCAAGGCCTCATTCTCTCTGACAAGTGAAACATCAGACTGCAATTGACTCCTTGTTGCAACAGCATCAGGCTGGTCATTCACACCACTCCTTAGTTTAAGCTGATCATAGTAAAGTGCATGCAAAACAATCTGTACTGGTAATCTTTTGTTTTGAGAAGCATGGAGTCGAGCTTCATAGGACAGTTTCAATGGGTCCATAACACTGCAAACCTTCTCCCGTTCTATCTCATCAAGATTCGGATGAGCCTGCAATCACCACTCAAAACGATTACTTCTATGTCTATTTTCAAAGGAACAAATAGTGAAAAAAAGAGAGCTTAATTTGACAAGCATAGCTGATAAAATTTCAGTGGTTTTACCTTTAGAAAGATGTCGATGGCACGATATAGATTATCATCGACCTTTCTGGCTCCTTTTGGCACAAGAATAGCAATCCCATTGAATTTAGAAATGGTGAGATCCGGATAGGATGCAATCTCACCAAGATATGAGTCTACAGTTTTGGCAACTCCATGCATAGCTGCAGAATATGATCCCTTAAAATCAGCACCACCAAAGACAGCCATGTTCTTCTCCTTCTCCACGAATCCTGATATGATCTTCCTCACGCTATCCAGATCGAAAAGCCTCTCACCATCATAAGTGAAAGACATGACTAGTAGATCATCAACTGTGACATGCTCTAATATCACCGAGATTCGCTTCTCGAGCTCATTCTTGCAAGAATTTGAGGCGTTGACGAAGATAGCAGTACGGAGAAGGCAGCAGAGGAAATTGATAGGGAAGGAAGCTTTCTCTGAGGGCAAGAGAGAGACTATTGATTGCAGAAGCTCGCGTTCACGGGCAAACAGATTGGGATCATCAGAATCGGAGGACTTGGTGCACTTGCCAGACTGATCTCGAACAAGATCTCGAAGATTTCTTTCTGTGTAAGTTATTAAAGCACTTGCTAAAGTTAGTGCTTTCGAGCCGCGTTTCTTCATTCCAGACAGGATTCTGCCTATGAATTCAATGTCTAAAATCGACAACTCCTCGGTCCACCAATTTGGCGGTGTTCTGCTTGGAAAGTTTGCCTCATTACAAGCCTAATTAGAAGCATGAGATAAACATCAGTCAATTATTATTGTACTGCAATTTAACCCGATAATTTATGTTACACAAGCTGCTAATTTACGTTAATCTAGCTAAATACCTTAAGGCTAATGACATCGACACATCTTTGGACAATCTTGAGGTCTTCAGCCAAGGGAAGGAGATCTTCACAGGATTTTAAGACAACGATGGCGCCGGAAAGGCTAGACAGGGCTACTTGAGCAAGGAAATCTTCAGTCCGACCAGCAAGATTGTAATCACAATACACATCAGTCATTTGAAGATACTCAGCAGCACAACGAAGGGCTGCAACGTTGTGAACTGTGATCTCAAAGTTAACACCATAGCAGAATTTAGCTGCTTTTTCGAAGATCTCAGGCCCTCCAGGTATCTCAGACAGATCTATCTTTGTTAGGGCCGGTTCTTTTGATTCCAGTATTAGTTTTCTTATGCAGTTGCTCTTTGCCACTAGCATGAACTGCCGCAAAGCAATCAAAGCATATGTTTAAGCACTAGCTACTACTTTATTTCATTCATTAATTATTTTCTCACACCTCTACAAATTAATACAAGATTGGTTTCAGGAAAAAGAGAGTAGCATTTCCATACCTTATGAAGAGAAAAGGTGGCTTCACACACTACAACCACAACATCTGTAGGAATATCTTGAGAAAAGACCCTGAAGAAAAATTAGAAAGAAAGGCTGACAATTAGCAAGAATGTTTATGTAACCATATATAATCAATTACAAACAAGAATATATTGTTAGTACCATTGGTCAGTTCTCTCCATGGCAAGAGAGAGCCTGCTGTTGCTTCTGACAGGAGTAGCCATGTCTGCACAGTCTGATCTGAAGAAAGAGATCTTCAGATAAGGGGAGCATCCATGTTGCGTTATATAGGAATATATGTTTGGATGGGTTGCTTTTTCTTAATCTCGTACTTATCTACAGTAATACTTTCATTTTTTTTTCCTTCCTCTAAATATAGTTCTGCAGATATTATCTTGAATATTTTAACCTAACCTGCTATGGACTATATATTCTACCCTAGCTGGCAAATGGGCATTAATATACCGCGACGACAATTTTGAAAATATCAACAAGATTCTCAATGATTGTTTAAGAAAATAATACAAAAACTATCCCAAATCAGATTTGTACAATTAAATCGTTTTGATTATCAAAATCACAGTACAAAATGGCTCGGATTCCATGCAATATACTTTGGATTGATGAGATATAACAACGAAATTCGAAATTCTAAAGAAAAGGAAAGGGGAGGAGGGAGATAGAGTGGGGAATTCAGTTTGATATTATGATAAGAACATGCAGAAAACATACAGGAAGAGGTCCATTTTTAAGATTATGATAGCTAAGCTGTTAAGTCATTACAATACAAATCCAAAATCCATACGGTGAAGAAAGGAAAAAGGTAGACCAAACCAAACCATTATTGGATGGAGGTCTCGAGATAAGTCTCTGCCACTCAAACAAGTGGTCACGACTTCTTCAGCTACCGTTGTCATAAAGTTTTGGCCAGTGAGCCACCACGTCGTATTAGGCATCCCATCCCCTGCTGCTATAGTGCCAACACCAATCCACCCTCTCTAACTTTTGACTGACATTTATGTTTTCCTTGCTTGCTTGGATAATTTAAGGTGGGCTCCCACTGTAATCATATCTCCATCTACTCTCATCCACTATCACATCTACACGTGGCATGTACTGCCACGTCGTCCACTCCTATTGAAGAAACTGGTGTTCATGAATTTTTTTTTTCTATAATCAAATGGGTTAGGCCCTGGTAAATAAAAAACAATGCAACTGCACCTGATACATTTATTTGATTTGCTTGCATTTTTTAATAAAAAAAATTAAACATGCAAAATTTTTCAACATAATTTTTATATAAAAAATCTTAAGTCTAAATCAAGAAATTTTATGCACTCATCTGATTAAATAAATCAAAAATTATTTATATCAATAAAAAAAATATTAATAATAACTAAAAACATAACAGGAAAAATTAAGATATTTGATTTCAGAACATGAATATTTTACTCGATTGTGTTCAATAACTTTATTTATTAAAATTAATTTTTTTATTTAATCAAATGATAAATAAAAATATACACACATGAAAACTGATTGAAAAAAAATCAAAGAATAAAGATATCACACAAGGTTGCACTTGTTAGAAATGCAATCTAGAAATATATTTTTTTATTTTTAAAAATAAATTTCATCCATATAAAAATTTAAAAAATATAGATAAATTAGAATAATCTCTTCAAAAATTAAATACATAAAAAATAATTAAAAAAACTATTGCTATTTAAAAAAAGATAAAAATAATAGAGAATGGTTATTCATTTAAATATAAATTAAAAAATTATTATTAAAAAATACATATAAAAAATCATCAAATTAAAAAAAGGAAAAATTAGAGAAAAGAAAAACAAAAGGAAAGAAAGAGGTCATGTGCTGTCGGGGCTTCCTAAATAGGCTAGGTCAACGTGCTTGGCCCGTTTGAAAAGAGCATGCACGTGAGCCCTTTTTAAAATGCTAATGGGGCAGGTGACATGTTGCTCGTTTAATTTTTTTTTTTAAAGCCAAAAAACACGTCATCTATTTTTCTCTAGAATTTGCCCATTATGATGACTAGAAAATCAGGGTTAATAGTTTTTTGATTGATAAATTAGTTTTCAACATATTTTTAACTCAAAACAACTAGAAAAGACCTTAAACACTTTAATAAACTCATCAATGATCTTAAATAACCTAAAAAATGCACAAACAACCTGAAAATCAACTCGAAATAAAAAATTTTCTCGAACTTAGATTTGGTTGTTTAGGCAATGTTAAGGTGAAAAAAACACCTAAATGTAACTCCCCTTACTAAATGAAACATGTTGAAACCAAGATCAACTATTTTGATAGCCGAAATCGGTGTCAATGTTGATTTTTTCTCTTTACCATTGGAATGTGATGAGCTCTTTCTCTCTTACATCTCAAATCAGGAATTGAAAAATAATATTTTATACTATAATTGAATTGAAAAAATTAAGGGATCAATTAAATGGTTATAATTTGAAAAGTAATAGGATTAAATTGAATTATTTACGATAAATATGAACCCACCACTCATTTTTTGTGTTTTCCCGACGTTGATATTTTTTCTTTCAATTTTATTCTTGATCAACAAAATTGAATCAATTTTCCTTTAATTTGATCTTAAAATATGCAATGGTCCAAAAAAGAAAAATGTGAATATCAAAAAAAAAAAAAAAAGCTTTAAACAATGAATCCAGTGTGAACAACATGATGATTTCCCCTACAAAGCTTAGAGTTTTTTTTAAAAAAATATTATTTTATGAGATTTTGATAATGATGATCTTGCAT
>Ga0307512_10007404_pt1 | contig 10895 bp, 11 predicted proteins | sample 14_EM_MG_FD_200267 | JGI IMG/M metagenome (GOLD analysis project Ga0307512, IMG submission 200267) | Populus trichocarpa ectomycorrhiza microbial communities from riparian zone in the Pacific Northwest, United States - 14_EM | ecosystem: Host-associated > Plants > Roots > Unclassified | place... | reverse complement strand
CTTTCTATGTCAATGAGGGGATACCTGTTCAACGGGTTGCACGGATGGCCTAGAGCCCTTCAGGTATGATGGGGGAGGGTCACGTCTCGGAATGACACTCCTCTGCTGCAGATGAGTCGCGTCCAAGGTGCCTCTCGGTCACAAGGCGGGCCAGACCGTAAGTGTTACAAAGAAAACTTCAGTCGGAGATACTTATACCTCCTCACGGTAGGGAGCGGTGATCCACCCCCAAACCAATCGTCCAGAGTAAATACTGGACAAGCGAAAGTCGCAATATTAGAGGTTGATGTAAGCGTGAAGGGTCGTGTAAGGAAGAAAGCCTCGGCTGTTGCCGTGCTACGCCTACCTCTTGAATGTCTCGCGTCTCGCCATACGCCCCAATACCCCGAGGTGCACGTCCAATCGCGGATTCTCAGTCCACGAGACCCCTCGAAATTAGTCGTTCGATTCGGCCCTCGACTCCCACCAATTCCGCCTTTTCGAATGGGCCATCGCGACCACACAAATCCGGTTTGAGGACGAGACAGGCCTCAGTCTCGTCTGTAGACTCGCGCATAACTCGAGACTCAAAGCTCGACTCCACGTCGGAGACCCGTCATGTGACACCACCCCGTTCGCGATCAAGACCTACTGCAATGCCGATTTCCACATCTCCAGAGGAAATGTCCCCGCTTTCCGCTGCTTCACCGAACAATTCTGCCACTGTGAATGCTGCGCTGTCGGCACTACAAAGCGCGGGTCAGAGGAGAAGGGCTATGACTGCTGGAAGCCAGGATGCAGAATGGGAGCGTCAGCGAACGCTCGAACAAGAAGCAGAACGTCAGTTGCAGAAGCGCATCAAGGACCGCGTACCTCAAAAGCGTGCAAAGGGAAAAGCAAAAGCTGGTGATATCGACGGTATGCGCATCCCACTTGTCGTCGTTACATGCAATGTGGTCTTTACAGTGCGTTTGTGTCCTAGCGGTGCTGGATCAAATCCAAGACGAATGGGAATCATGCACATCGCCAGATGTAAGACCTATCGTCCCGCCCGGATAAGGAGCCTGTCATACAATACTGAAATGACAAAAAGTTCACCCCTGTAGATCTCGCCCTCGAACTTTTGAACGAGTCGGCCCCGGGAAAAGACATGCGTTCCTTCCAATATACCAAGCGTCTACTATTCGATGCTCTCAAGGGGTCCGTCGACAGTACGTTAGTCACCTTGCCCTTCTCGGACAAGATCTGACCTGTCACATAGAAAATCATCAGGCGTTTGCCGCAGCCCTACCTCACCACGCATCCATGCTGATACAACTTAACAATACCCAACTTTATATGAAGGAAGCCCGAGCCTCTCTTACGGAAGCTAAGGAGTCCTTAGGTAATAAACGTGCGGACCTGTTACAAATGTGGTCACGACGACAAACTCTCGAGGAGATGACGCGGATATTGGACCAAATGTACGATTTAACGACTTGATCGTGACCTCGCAGTCGCTGATCGTGTTTCAGAGAACATCTTAAGTCCGTTCCCGACGCTCTGGAAAGTTTGATCTCCGAGAAGCGTTTGTTGCAGGCGGCTATTCTGCTCATTCGCAGCCTGAAGACCGTTCGGAATTCTGACATGATGGAGATCGGAGCGGTCACGGACCTTCGAAACTATCTCGTATCCCAGGAACCCGTAAGTATCTCTGCATTTTCTATCCTGGATTGACTTTAACTCCTAGCAGGCATTGCGCGAGATCCTCATCGATGAGCTTCACAGTCACCTCTATTTGAAGTCTGTGTTTACGAGTTCAAGATGGGTTGCGTATACCCCGAATCAACAGACTCGTGAGTATGGCCCGGGATGCATCTCTACAAAACACTAGCTGATTGACCAATAATAGTTCCGAAGACCGAATACGACCTGGAACTGCCGGAATCTGTACGAGCTGCTCAAAATCACGATTCGGAGTCTGCGGAGAATCTACCGGACCGCTACAGACATTTCCTCACAGAACTTGCGGTACGACCCAATGATTCCCCGCTGGACGTCGAGGACCACCGTCTACGGAATAGCGCATCGGCATCATCCCCCACAGCCGGAGCCGGTTCCATCAACTCCTTTGGTTCGAGTTCAAACCTTGCGGTGATCGCTGCCTCTCAGAGCAAGAGCCCGGAATCGGATTCATTCGCGTACATGGAGACCCTGTTGGAATCTCTAGCAGTGTTGGGTAAACTCGGAAGCGCGTTGGATGCTGTCGCCCAACGGCTCCCACAGGAGATTTATGCGTTGGTCGAGTCGACTTTGGATGAGGTTTCTGAACGAGCCGATTATCTCAAGAAAGGCTCGGTTTTGGATGCTGGGGAACTTAGGACGGGTATCGAGGATATCTACGTTGTCTCATCTGGACCGAACCCTGCAAATCTCGGTTTGCTTTCATCAACTGCCCATACCCTACTATCGGCTGCCGGTAAAGGACAGGGTGCTTTGCTGAGTCCCTCGTCTTTGAGGTTGGCTGCCTTGGAATCATCGACGAAACAAATCGATCACGAGATCCTAAAAGACTTCTTCTGGACGTTGTACTCGAAGCTCGACGCCGTCGCCCAGGGACTTGGTGTTGTTTCGGAAGTAGCAAACAGGATCGGATCTGTGAGTATCACTTTGCGTCAGATGCCGGCGTATCTCACAGCTAGAGTTCAGCGACGAGACTTTAGGGATTCATCGGGTGCCAAGCCCGGACAACTGTTCCCTCTTAGCGAAATCGTGGTCCCTCTACATGCAGAGGTACAGTGTCCTACCACGAAGATTTATAGCTCGTTAAATAATTGTTGTAGATCCGAATATTGTTGTCCGACTACCTCTCTGACGAAGAACAAGGTTCGGTATCGGGCAGGAATCCATTAGCCTCTATCAACGAAGTGTTGCGTGAGGGAAAATTTGGAAGAGATAGGTCGAAGGTAACTTTGTCATCCTCACCCTCGGGGCATCGAGACTCATTTTTTCCACTCAAGCACGTCTTCCGGTTCGCCGACGGAGACGTGAAGGTAACGAATAAGGCCCTTCGAACACATGAGGACGAATTGAATCGTGTTTTGAAAGACACGGTTCCTGGTCTTGTCCCAGGTTCAGCCGAGGCATCGGTTCAGGCCACGCTTTCTGCAGTTGGGATGGACGATCACCTTATCAACCCAGGACAGCATCATCGATTACTCATAAAACCCGACGCTTTCCACGTCAGTGTGCTGTTCCAGCCTACTCTCGCGTTCTTGCAACGGACCGCGGACATCTTGCCGAGCGGAATGGATTCGACGCGAGCGTCGAGTGCGGTTATGGACGATTTCGTACTGAAGGTGTACCTCCCGCAGTTGCAGGAGAAAGTTACGGAACTTTTTTTGCATTCAGTCAATGGTAAGCGACATCTTCACCCTGGTATGGCGGGGATTTATCTGTTAGTAGGGACCTACGCGTTCCAACCGGATACCACAACCTCCAGGCTTTCCCACCAACCACTTATCAAGGCTACGACGCAGTTAACGGCATTGATAAACTCCCTTTGTGCCATGCTCCGCACGTCACCATTCCACAAGGAGAACTACTCGCGACTGATCCTCACAGTTGTGGTGGAGTTCTATCAGAGGTGTTCCACAAGGTTCCAGGAACTCATCTTGACCGGGGAACAGAAGACGACCGATGCTGACCCAAAAATTGCCTTGGCGGCAGATTGGGCGCAGAGACCAGATTTGCACCCTTGCCTGTCGGAGGTATTCAAGATATCTGAGATCAACACCCCGAAGAAGGATCAGCTGTACCGACAGGAAACGCATCTGGAGTTGAATTTTGTCGGTGAAAACAGTACTGTGGAGAAGAATAACCTGATTGGGTCTACGAGGAATCTGGCGACGCTTGGAAGTCTCTACACAAGCTTGGTAAGTGGACGTCAGACCTCCCGTTTGTATACAGCTGAACAAACCGTTGCATTTTTCAGCGATGGTTCACCGAGGCACTGGATACTCTTAAAGCTGTTCCTGAGACACCGCTGTCGCCAACCACTCCACACAAGTTGGTGCCCATGTCGGCAGTAACTCCGTACACAGCGGGTGTCCCCTTCCTGCGACCGTTCAACCCTTCAGAACCACTCCAATTGCCATTATCAAAGGAGATGTCGCTGTAAGCCCTCACTCTTTTGCTTCCTCGCCAATTGTGACAAAGTATTGCCTTTTTAGCCGTTTCGATTCTCTGTTCGAGACATACAAGCAATTGGCCGAGTGGGTGCTCTTTACGATACGTATGGATATACGGTGTCGGGCAATTTACCACCTGGTGTTGTCCATGCGACATGTAAGGGAGGCCTTGCGTTGTTATGGGACCGACGATACTGAGTATCCCCAAGGGCAATTACAACCTCGAGCGGGAAGCATCCGAACCGGATCCTCACATTGTTGATTTGAACGGCGAGCTGACCAAGTGCGAGGGGCACTTATCGACGGCTCTAGGAGAGAGGGAACACGCGTGAGTGTGTTCTCTGCCGCCCTATCACATCTCCGATCTCACATTTTGGTTCCCAAAGGTTCGCTTTTGAGGGGATCGGTCAATTACTCGAACATCTCTTGATTTCAGAAGCCAAACGCATCCGTCTGGCGAACGCGAACGGGATCAGGAAGATGATCAGGAACATCTTGGCGCTCCAGCAGAGTATCAAAACCCTCACAAGCGATACCAGGGGAGCAGACTTTGATCGTGCGAAGAGATATTACACTCTGTTCTTCAGGACTCCAACGGTATGTGCCCTCCGCGTGGAGGGTGCGTTTTGACCTGTGTCCTAATATGGTGCATAGGAATTGATTGAGAACATCAAAGTCAAGCAGGAGTTCGCGTTCGAGGAGTATCATGTCATGCTCAAGCTCATATGCGGAGTGGACCAAACGATCCCCAACACGGGCCCTGTTCAAGCCGCCGACAGGTCATACGGGATGCATGTCATTGAGTTACAGCAGTTGGAGATGGAATCGGCGAACGAGGATTATCGGTGACCACGTCCGCTCTCGATCGTTCTTTCGCCAGGTCACCGAAAGCAAAACGTCTGGAAGGGTGATCGTATAAAGATTGTATTTATTAACTTGCATAATATTATGGCTCGTTTCCACGTTGCGGAATTCTAGAAAGTGTATAAGCCTTACCCCGTATACCATAATTAATGCGGGGAGTGGAGTACCGAGGGAGGGAGGTCTATCGGATGCATCACTACTGTGGTTGGTGCTTGTCAGGTTTGACCAAACTTTCCTTGAACGGTTAGATACCCCCCGGTAGAGGAGAACCGGGATGAGGAGGGGATTTCCCCCTCTTAGGAGTTGTTTCGTCAAAGCGCCTGGGTCTCTTCGAGTCCTTCAGGAGATGACTGGGTCTGGTAGGTGGTTCGTCCACCCAATTTGATCCCGAGGGCAACAGACGAATCTTGCGCTCCAGTTTCAAGAAAACTCGAGGGCTATGATCCGCACCTGACTTCACATCCGCTCTCAGTCGCTCCTCCCGATTCGACTCGTGCTTGAGTTTCCCGCCGACCCGAGGGTTTCGATCCGGCTTCGGCTTCTTCATCGTCAGCTCCACATTCACCTTAGGCTCCTGGGACGGAGTAGATTCCATTTCTACCTTGGGTTCTTGAGGGGGAGGCGGCGGTAACCTCAACCAAGCCAAGTCGGCCTCATCGGCCATCGGGACGGCCGAGGTTAACCTAACCAACGAGCCGGAGTTCGCCAAAGGTGACAAAGAGACCTCGTACTTCCCGGTTGGCCAATTGGGATGCTTGGAGTACGTCAGAATGGGGATTTTCCCGAGGAGTTTTCTGTGTTGACGGCGAATGAAGCGGTTGACGGTGGAAATGGATAGGATACCGTTTGTCGCGCTATGGAGAGACGGATCCCTAGTACGTTTTGGATGGTTTGGGTTCGGAGAGGCGATAGCTTCCAGGTCACAGAGAACGGAGGTTCCCTGAAACCCTACGGATGGTGGTATAAGTTGCTCCGCATCCCCGATCTCTGCCCCCTCGATTGTGCCGGTCTCTACGGGCTTGCCGTGTGACGTGGATGCTTGGACAATATGTACCCGAGAAACCTCAATCGGAGGCTGCACCTTCGCCGTCTCCTGTTTGAAAAACCTCCGTCTCAGATTGACCTCTCGCCTCTTACTCAAAGGTCCAAGGATCTTCGCGTCGGCTGACTCAGGATCAGCCCGTTGTGGCAGAATAGGTGGGTCTCGCAGCTGCTTTGCCGTACGAGACGCGCCGGGACGAGACAACTTTGATGTCAGTAGTGCGGTCATTTCGGGGGAGTACACTGGTGAACGAGAAGATTCGAGGGGAGGGATGATAGGTGGGGGAAGCGGGGCGGATGGATCACTAAGGAGGGGCTGGAAAAGGTTGGACTCGTGGGCAGGTCATAAACGAGACACGGAGACGTACTCACTTCGATTAATTCCCGCCGTAATTTGCCTTTCCTACCATAGGCAAGGGACAGGACATGTTGGTACGCTGCGCTGTTTCCATTATTCGCCGCTTCGAGTTTCCTCAACTCCTATGGGATCCTTTCGGTCACGGCAATACAAGCAATCTACGCCGATACGCACCCTCGAGACGCGCTTGTACCTCGGTTTGAAGCCAGGAGACTCTGGGCTGGGTAGGGCTCTGATGTCATCTTTGACCTTGATTTTATAGAATTCCCTGCAAGCACGGCGGAATAAGACCAGCATTCACGAAAATCCTTACTTGCGACTCACCGTAAGTACCTCGTAGGGAGATTTTCAATCTCTCTCGCGAACGCACGAGACAACGACGCGACAGCGTTGGCGGATGACCCGCTGAGAACGGGAGGTAACATACCGCCGATCGTGTTTAGTACGCTTCGGGCCAAGGGACTGTTCGGCCCGGACCGACTCCAAGCCCACAGCTCGAAGAGTTTTCCAAACTCGAATGGATACTCAGACAGTGAACGCGTGTATCAACATAATTGAGCATTAAGGATACCAAAAAAGTCCGAGGTGAAAGATAAAGAGTACAGTATTAAGTAGTACATCCGCGTGGGTCCGCTCTATGCGATAGTGTCGACCGATAACTTACAATCGGATTCAAGTCCGTGGGAGTTCCTCACGTCCAGAGAAAACCTCCCAACGCTAAATGCTTTCGATATGTAAGTCATTCCGACATCTTCCATAACGCGCTCAACAGTACTACCCGTAGCGATCACATGGTTGTCGGGGTCAACCCGCAAGGGAAGTCCCTGCCGCTAGGAATCAGTAAGTTTTTGAAATGTGGTCAGTCGGTGACTGACAGCTGGCGACGGTCGATTTTCTCGGCGGAAGGAGTTGGGGTCTGATAAGATGGCCGCGGGGAGCTCTTGAGGTGCGCCGATGTGGCGGTCGCGGATACCATCGCGGGCATTCAACCTGCGGACCAGGAGATATTCAATGGATATTCCTGGAAAAGTAAAGTGGAGACGGACGTGGCGAGGAAAGAGTTTGCGTAAAGCTTGCTGATCATGAAATGCAGTGCAAGGAACACCAAATTATCGTTCATTCCAATCCACTATTCGGCATTCTTAGTGAGGGGCGCTGGGACGAGTAGAATCGGACACTCACAAAGCCCAATGATATGATGATGGCGATGCTGGATGTCGCGCACTTAGAAATAGAGGGGGAGCAATTGGAGTGTACCTTACGTTGTTAACAACCCGCTTTGTATTGTGTACAAAGATAGCGCATCGATGACTTGATCAATGCTAACGGGGGGCACTCAGTTTTGTCGTCACACCAGACACCTCATGAGAGGCTTACTTTGCGAAGCCAGTTTTCGACTTCCTTAGGTAGTACAGCAAGATCCCGGTCAGGAAAATATCCAGGGCAGATGAGGCAGTGAGCCCTAAGGTAAAGACCCACTGATCCGGGTGCGATGAGGCCGATTCCAGAGACGAGGTGAGACGAGAACTTACTGCAACATTGTTAAGGAAAAGTGAGAATCTGCGGTATGCGAGCATCTTGGCGCATGTCGCTGGGTTTGAAATTAGAGACGTGAAGAGAAGTGGACTAATGTATACACACCACAAGCAGCACCGACACGGAGGAGTCCGAGAACAACCTGAGAACCCAGATGAAGCCACTTAGCAGAGAGGATCAAAAATAAACTTACCAACGGCGTAATAACCACAAAGCTATGGCTGACTTTAGGTTACTCGTTAAAAATCGTGCAAATCTTGGGAGAAGAACAGGAGCCTACGTCGGTATACCCGGGTGATGAAAAACCCGTGTACGATAACCGTGATGACGGCTGTGATGATGACAGAGACCTGGCGTAGGCCTCAGCAGAAAAAAATCGCAACGTGACGTTGACCATACAGCAATCGTACTAGACATAGGTCTGTTTAGCACCAGCACAGGAATCATGCAATGCACAAGGACCTACGGGGGAATTCGGTCTGTGTCGGCGTTACCGAAGTTGGCGATAAGCCATGTCCAACTTGAAGCGATTACCATGACTGTATGAAGCATATCGAGAAGCCTGTTTGAGGATTCCATCATTCAATATGAGTTGTGATGGGGTTGTAACCTTCGGAAGCACCGACCAGATAGCGAACACCTTTCTGGGATTAGACACTGCCGCCGAACGACCCATCCAGTAAGGGACTCACCATAAGTTTCGTGGGAGCCTTATCCCTCTTGTACCGTCTGAAATATATCGACACTTGTGTACATACAACACCGGTGAGTCTGTACAGTGGTTTGTTTCACCATCAGTGAAGCAGATGGGTGTGGAGAAAAGGACGTACACTCCAGCGAGGTTCGTACCGATAAAGACAGCACCTAGAGTCGAGGGAATGCTCTTGGACATGGTGCTGAGATCAGAACGGGGAAAATAGATGGGAGAGAGAGGGGAATTCCACCAATCTGGTTCGCATTAAACTGCATGGTCCCATACATATATGCGGGATTCCGGCGCGTCTCCCGGAACGCGGAAAATCGAATAAGAACATTGTTACCGTGGCTTCCGGACGGCGGCTTTAGTTAAGCGAAACCAACAACAAGTCCCAGCGATTCGGGGTACAGCTTTCCACATATATAAATTGGATTAATCTTATCACCCACAGGAAGTTGCCGCACGATCGCCGTAGACGCGTGTCTGTCCGTTCGTGCGATTCGGAGAGAACTGACGTGTATAATGAAAAGGGAGGGAATTGCCCCCTTTCTGCCAGACGGAGAAGCGTGTCGTAATCCGATTTTGAGGCCCTGCAGATGGTCTCGGTGGCTAGCGAGTAGGATCTGATGACCTTGTATTTAATTAGCTTCCGTTCATCACAAGATCACGACGGTAAACAGTTGATCTTACAATGACAAGGTGAGACAACCTGCGGCTTCGGCCATTCAAAGGTCGTTGCGCAGGGGTTAGTCTCGGTAGTGAAATTGGGGTGGAAGAGTCTTGCCCCGCGTCGCCAAACGAGAAAGCGAAGTGGATGGAAGCGACGGAGCCAATAGCCCGGGAGCCCCGCGACGGGTGTGGGTCCTCTCTGAGACGAATTCTTCTTACCATATCGGCAAGCGAAAGGTGTAAAGACACCATTTTGAATCCACGTCGAAGGGGAAGAAGGCGGTTGACTGATGACCGAAACATTCCAAGTTGTCTCACAGCTTTTACGATGAGACATCGCTGTCTCGAACATGCCCTGAATATAGGACATCTCCCGCCTTCAACGTCCTCTCGAACCAGGGAACCATTCCCTTTGAGTGAATATTGAGGTTCCAGATCTGCAGACCTGAGGGTATCGCGAACACGGGAGATTTTCCGTGGGACGGAGTAAAAACGAATGTTCGGAGAATTCCGACGCAGGACAGTCCCACGGTCAAGTTGACACGACAGGCTGGCCCGCACAAAGTTGCATTAAAGTTAATTCGGGTGCCCAGTGGATTATGAGCGTTCCAAACACGTCGATTGTTCGTAAATGAGTGCCACAGCCAACGTAACGGACATAGGGAGGCGGGTGTAGATAATGCGGTCATAGTAAAGGTATCGTGGAAGAGACCAAATGCCCAAAGGACGCTCCATACGGTAGAACGGGGGCCGCGGTGTCAGGGAGAGGCACAGGATAGTGATACGATGCCCTCTCAGCGAGAGTACCTACCGTTAATGATACTAATATTGGGTGAGAGCATCGATGTCTCCATGACGAGACATCGTTTTTTCCGCAAACGTCGATAGGTTTCCGATTCTAGTGGAGCTAATGGTGATCGAGTTCCTGATGTTTCCAAACATACTGTACGGGTATGTATAGATATAAGTTTTTTCGATGCTACGTAGATGATGCGGAGGCGAAAAACACTCACTTGGCGCGATCCGGCTCTGATTCAAGGAACCGTACCACTCCACCGGGGGCCGACATGCCAGAGCTACCCGACCCGCACTTGCCACCGAAAGCCCCCAGAACACCGCAGCAGTCGGCCATTGTCAATGGCATAGTGTGCCTTCTACAATCCTGGCGGTATCGGAGGGGATAAACTTTCTCAATTGATCGCGTTATCTGAATATCCGGTCATGGTACTTGTGCCTTGAAACACTCTACCGAGGAAGGTATTCCAGGGACCGTCACCGAGACCGCCTTCCCCAGTCCCATCAACGCGGGCCCAAAGTCCGTCGTTGTTCCGAAAGGAGCGTCCATAGAGTGGAATATTATTAAGTATAATCATCTCGGAGGATGCGCTTGCGTCGATGTTGACGCATGCTTTGAGGATTCTGTCTGTGGAGATCCCAGCATGATCACCCCTGAACAGATTTTCACGGTACTCAACGCGACCAAGTCATCCACCGGGGCGTCGTACACCTAAGCAAAGTTATGTTGGCCGTAGATCACAACGCGGGGAACAAATCGCTCGTACCATCGTATTCCAATAACTCA
>Ga0307512_10007403_pt1 | contig 10896 bp, 12 predicted proteins | sample 14_EM_MG_FD_200267 | JGI IMG/M metagenome (GOLD analysis project Ga0307512, IMG submission 200267) | Populus trichocarpa ectomycorrhiza microbial communities from riparian zone in the Pacific Northwest, United States - 14_EM | ecosystem: Host-associated > Plants > Roots > Unclassified | place... | reverse complement strand
CTACAACAGAGGCACGACACCGCGCACGGAGGGGCCCGATGAGCCGCTACCCACACCTGCTGAACCCGCTCGACCTGGGCTTCACCACGCTGCCCAACCGCGTCCTGATGGGCTCCATGCACGTCGGCCTGGAAGAGGCCGAGCGCGGCTTCGAGCGCATGGCGGAGTTCTACGCCGCCCGGGCGCGCGGGGGAGTGGGCCTGATCGTCACCGGGGGCATCGCGCCCAACGAGGCCGGACGCCCGTACGAGGGCGGCGCCAAGCTCACCACCGACGCGGAGGCCGAGCAGCACACGGCGATCACGGAGGCCGTGCACCGCGAGGGCGGCCGGATCGCGATGCAGATCCTGCACTTCGGCCGGTACGCCTACCACCAGGACCTCGTCGCCCCCAGCCCCCTCCAGGCCCCGATCAGCCCCTTCCCGCCGCGCGAACTCACCGACGCCGAGGTCGAGCAGACCATCGACGACTACGCCCGCGCCGCCCGCCTCGCCCGGCAGGCCGGCTACGACGGTGTCGAGATCATGGGCTCCGAGGGCTACCTCATCAATGAGTTCATCGCCGTCCAGGCCAACCACCGCACCGACCGCTGGGGCGGCTCGTACGAGAACCGGATGCGCTTCCCGGTCGAGATCGTGCGGCGGGTGCGCGAGGCAGTCGGTGAGGACTTCATCATCATCTACCGCCTGTCCATGCTGGACCTGGTCCCCGGCGGCTCCACCCTCGACGAGGTGACCACGCTCGCCAAGGCCGTCGAGGCCGCCGGAGCGACGATCATCAACACCGGCATCGGCTGGCACGAGGCCCGCATCCCCACCATCGCCACCTCCGTGCCGCGCGGCGCCTACACCTGGGTCACCAAGAAGCTCATGGGCGCGGTGTCGATCCCGCTCGTGACCACCAACCGCATCAACACCCCCGAGCTGGCGGAGGAGTTGCTCGCCGCGGGCCACGCGGACATGATCTCCATGGCCCGCCCGATGCTCGCCGACCCCGACTTCGTCGCCAAGGCCGCGGACGGGAAACCGGAGGCCATCAACACCTGCATCGGCTGCAACCAGGCCTGCCTCGACCACACCTTCAGCCTGAAGATCACCTCCTGCCTGGTCAACCCGCGCGCCTGCCACGAGACCGAACTGGTCCTCTCCCCGACCCGGCGGCGCAAGCGCGTCGCGGTGGTGGGCGCGGGACCGGCCGGACTCGCCTGCGCCGTGTCGGCGGCCGAACGCGGCCACGAGGTCACGCTCTACGACGCCGCGAGTGAGGTCGGCGGCCAGCTCAACGTCGCCCGCCAGGTCCCCGGAAAGCAGGAGTTCGACGAGACCCTGCGCTACTTCCGCCACCAGCTCGACGCGCACGCCGTGGACGTACGCCTGAATACCTGGGTGGCCGCCGAGGACCTGGCCGGCTACGACGAGGTCGTCGTCGCCACCGGCGTCACCCCCCGCACCCCCGACATCCCGGGCGTCGACCACCCGAGCGTCGTCGGCTACCTCGACGTGCTGCGCGACAACGCCCCCGTCGGCGACCGCGTCGCCATCCTCGGCGCGGGCGGCATCGGCTTCGACGTCGCCGAGTTCCTGACCGACGCCGGCGACAAGGCGAGCGAGGACCCGGCGACGTACTTCCGCCAGTGGGGCGTCGACATGGACTACGCGACGCCCGGCGGCCTCGCCGCACCCGAGCGCCCCGCCCCGCCGCGCACCGTCCACCTGTTGCAGCGCAGGACGACCAAGGTCGGTGCGGGCCTGGGCAAGACCACCGGCTGGATCCACCGCAGCGAGCTCAAGCAGCGCGGCGTCACCATGGTCCCGGGCGTCCGCTACGACCGCATCGACGACGCCGGACTGCATGTCACCGTCGGCGAGGAGAGCACCGTCCTGCCCGTCGACACCATCGTGCTGTGCACCGGACAGGAACCGCGCCGCGGCCTGTACGAGGAGCTGGTCGCCGCCGGTCACAGCGCGCACCTGATCGGCGGCGCCGACGTCGCCGCCGAACTGGACGCCAAGCGGGCCATCAAGCAGGGCACGGAGGTCGCGGCCGGCCTCTGAGCGGCCTTGGTGAAGTCCGTGCCGTACGCGCCCCGTAAGGGGCACGGGGAACTGCGCGACCAGCCCCCACCGGCCCGCAGGATCATCACCGCGTTTCCAGCGGAGCGCCTGGCCGCCGTCCCTAGGATGACTCCATGTCACTCCCGCACGCGATTCTCACCGCCCTGCTCGAGAGGCCGTCCTCGGGGCTGGAGCTGACCCGCCGGTTCGACAGGTCGATCGGCTACTTCTGGTCGGCGACGCATCAGCAGATCTATCGCGAGCTGGGAAAACTGGAGGCCGAGGGGCAGATCCGCGCCCTTCCCTCCGAGCAGCCGGCCCGTGGGCAGAAGAAGAGCTACGAGGTCCTGCCCGCGGGCCGCGCCGAACTGGCCCGCTGGACCGCCGCGTCCCAGGATCCGAAGCCGCTGCGCGATGTGATGCTGCTGCGGTTGCGTGCGGCGGCCGTGGTGGGCACCGCCGGCCTCGAGGCCGACCTGCGCCGCCATCTCGACCTGCACCGGCGGCAGTTGGCCGAGTACGAGGAGATCGAGAAGCGCGACTTCCCGCCGGGCAGGGACGCTCCCCAGGACCGGTTGCGGCACCTTGTGCTGCGGGCGGGCATCGACCTGGAGACCTTCTGGACGCAGTGGCTCACGCACGCCCTGGAGGAGTTCGCCGAACTGCCCGGCTCCGGGACGGCGTGAGCACGGCCGCCCTCAGAGGCGGTTCGGCTTCGCGCGCCGGCGCAGATACCAGCCTGTCGCGATGACGCCCGAGCCCACCAGGGCGGCACCCACCCCCAGCGTGACCGGTCCATAGTCCTTCACGGCACCGCCGAGTCCGCCCATCACACCGAGCGAGGGCGACGACGAGGGCGAGGGCTTGGCCGTGGCCGAGATGGTGGGGGTGGAGGTGCGGGCGACGACGACGGACTGGGTGCCCGCGGTGCTGTTGTTGGACGAGCACATGACCACCACGGTGTACGTGCCGGGGCTCACGCTCGACCAGGCCGCCGACTGCAGCGCGGTGGTGCCCGACAGGGACACCTGGCGTCCCTGGGCGAAGTTCGCCTGGGTGCTGTTGAGCAGCGAGGCGGTGCCCCAGCTTCCGCTGCTGCTGGTCCGGGAGCACGTGGTGGTCGTCACCGAGACCGTGGACCCGCTGGTGCTCACGGAGATCCCGCCCTGCGCGGCGGCCGGTACGGCGGCCAGGGCGAGCGGGAGCGCGGCGGCCGCTGCGGTCAGGGCTGAGCGGAGGAATGGCTGGGAGTTGCGCATGGGGTCTGCCCTCCGACGGCACGGTTGGCGGTACATCCCTTGCGCCGCCGAGGGTCGGGAATCGCCCGTGCTGCCTCAGAGGCAGCCAACGTCCCCCCGGCCCGCACCGCATGCGGACCGCCCCCGGGCAGGTGACGGATTCCATCGTCCGGCCCATGCCGCGTGCGCCGTCACGGCCGGGAGCCGCCGGCCGCCCCGGTCGTCACCGCCCGCTCCGCCGAGTAGCCGCCCCAGGTGCCGTCGGGCAGCCTGGCCCGGATCCGCACACGGTGAGTGACCCCGGTGTCCCGGCCGACGTAGAAGGAGTACGACGCCCGGTCGCGCGGCGCGTTCCCGCCGTACACCAGAGAAGTGGCCTCCTGGCCGTCGAGGCGGATCTGATACTCCGTGACCACGCCGTCCGTGCGCGGCGGGATCCAGCCGAGGTCGAGGTAGTACGCCCCGTCGGCGCGGTGGCTCGTCGCGCGGAAGGCGGTGGGCGCCGTGTTCCGCCCGTCGTCGGAGCCCGGGGTGGTGAGGCGGACGGTGGCGCCGGGAGGCGAGACGTTGTCGGCCGCGTCGCGGGCCCGGACGGTGAAGGCGTAGCGGGTGCCCGGCCGCAGCCCCGTGAGCACCGTCGCCATCTGTGCGCCGCCCACACTGTGGATCTTCGAGGCGCTCTGGAAGATGTCGTAGGACACCACGGCCCGGTCGTCCGTCGACGCGGACCAGGACAGCTCGACGGCCCTGCTGCCGATCGCCCGGCCCCGAGCCTTCGCCGGACGGGTCGGAGCCGTGTCGTCCGCCGCCACGGCCACCGGAGTCGTCGCGCGGACCTCCCGGCCCGGTGGCCCGAGCCGGCCCTCGGTGTTCCGCGCCCGCACGGTGAAGACGTACGGGGTGGACGGCTTGAGCCTGGTGACGTCCACCATGTGCTCGGAACCGGGCACCTCGTCGACCTTCGTGGTGCCGCGATACACCTCGTAGACGCTGACGCGGGGATTCGCGGACACCGCGTTCCACATCACGTGCACGCTGGTCGAGCTGCCCGCCGCCGCGGTCACGCCCGAGGGCGCCCCCGGCTGCCGGCCGTCGTTGTCGTCGCTGCCGCTCCAACCGCAGGACCCCAGCAGGGTCAGGACGGCACAGAGCGCGAAGGATCGGTACACGAGATCGGTGCTGCGACGCACGGCGCTGCCTCCCCGGACGGCATGGCGGCAATGGTCCGGACCAATATGGCCCCGCTGACGTGATCGCATCAAGGGGGCGGTTACCAGGGCGATGGCGTTGGTGACCGCCCGGGGGAGTTACGTATGCTGAAGCTCCTCGCGGCTGAACTCACCTTGAGGGCTGGTGAGTTCATGCCGGTGGCGCGGGCCGCTGTCGTCGCTGATCCCGCGCCGGACGCGGGTGGCCGGGCGGCCGGAGCCGACGCAGGCTCAGGCGCCCGGCCCCTGCCGGAAGTTCCGGGGGGCGCGCCACGCCGTGACCGGGCTGGAGCTGTGGGCCGTCCGACCCGCCTACGGTGTCCGCATGATCGTTACGGCACCGGGCCGGGCCGAATGTCCGTCGGTGCCCCTTCCGGAGAGGGCCTCCTATCGTGCGTTTCCAGTCGCTGACCCTGGCCGTGGCCGGCGCCGCCCTGCTCGCCCCGCCGCTGTTGTCCGACGCCGAGCCGCGCGGCCGGGCGGAGCCGGTCGCCTGGCGCGAGGGCGACGTCCGTGCCGCCGACCTGCTGGCCAGGGTGCGTGACTGCACCCAGGTTTCCCACGGGCGCTTCCGCAGCGACGCCGGCAGGCCGGCGGCCATCGCGGTGTGCGGCACCCGGCGCGCCGTCTTCTGGAAGGCCGACATGGACATCGACTGCGACGGACAGCCCGGCGCGCGCTGCAACCGCCGCGCCGATTCGCTGTTCTCCCGCGCCACCGCCTACCAGCAGTCCGACGGGCGCTACTTGAGCGCCGAACGCCTCCCGTACATCGTGGTCCCCGCCGCGAGCCGCATCTGGGACCACGACGACGACGGAGTCCGTGGCGGCTCGGTCGCCGCCGTCGTCTACCGGGACCGCGTGCAGTACGCGGTGGTGGGCGACATCGGCCCGTACAACATCATCGGCGAGGCGTCCTACGCCACCGCCAAGGGCCTCGGCATCCCCCCGGGCCCGCGCGGCGGCGGCGCGTCCTCAGGGGTCACCTACATCGTCTTCAAGTACTCGCAGGCCAAGCCGATCGAGAGCCATGCCGCCGCCGTCACGGCGGGGCGGCGGCTGGCGCGGCAGTTCGTACAGGGCGAGTAGGCACGCGAGCGGTCGTCAGGGCGGCCGCCCAGCCGTGCTCGACCGGCAGGAGCATGCCGTTGACGTTGCTCGCGGCGTCCGAGGCGAGGACACGGTCGCGGCGGCCTGCTCCTCCGGCCCGGACACACGGCCCACATGGCCGAGGTACGGGCCGAGGGCCGTCGGCCCGTGCGCGCTCCTGTCGATGTCGGGGACCATCCCGTCGCGGTACCGCCCGGGGCGATGGCGTAGGTGCGGATGCCCTGGTTGCGGTACATCACGGCGAGGGACCTGGCCAGGCCCACGACCCCGTGCTTCGAGGCCGTGTACGCGGCGCCCCCGGCGCTGCCCCGGACGCCGGCCTCGGAGACGGTGTTCACGATCGCGCCCTTCCCCGCCTCCGCCGCGGAGGTGAGGGCCGAGCGAGGACAGGGGCAGGCCTGCTCGGACTTCCGGTGGTCTCAGACCTTCCGGTAGGTGTACGCCTCCGCGGCCGCCGCCTCCACCGCAGCGAGGTCGGCGCCCGTCGAGGCGGTGACCACGGCGGCCACCGCCCCCTCCACGAACGGGGCGTCCACCAGCCGTGTGTTGTCAGGGAGTTCGTCGCCCTCGGCGAGCAGCGCCTTCACCGTCAGCACGGCACTGCCGAGATCGGTGAGCACGGCGACCCCGACCCCCCGGTCCACGGACGCGGCCGCGGCGGCGATCAGCTCCGAGCTCGTGCCGAGCCCGCCGCCCTCGGTGCCGCCCGCCGGGGCGACGGGCACCGAAACCCCGCCCGCCAGCCCCTTCGCCAGCTCGGCCACCGACGCGGCAACCTCGGCGCTGTGCGACACCAGCACGATCCCGACCTGCTTGTCGTCACTCACCGTCGGCCTCCGCGGCTTCCTGGAGTGCGGCCACAAGCAGCGCCGACGAGGTGGCACCGGGATCCTGGTGCCCGATGCTGCGCTCACCGAGATAGCTGGCCCGGCCCTTGCGGGCCTGCAGGGGCGTCGTCGCGAGCGCGCCCTGCTCGGCGGCCGTGCGGGCCGCGGCGAAGCCGCCGCCGTCGAGCGCATCCACCGCAGGCACCAGCGCGTCGATCATGGTCTTGTCGCCCGGCGCGGCGCCGCCGAGCGCCATGACCGCGTCCACCCCGGCCCGCAGCGCCTCGGCGAACTCCGCCTCGCTGACCTCACCGGCGTCCCCGAGCGCCTTGCCCGTACGCCGCAGCAGCGTGCCGTACAGGGGCCCCGACGCGCCACCGACGGTCGAGATCAGCTGCCGCCCCGCGAGCGTCAGGACCGCACCGGGCGTCTCCGGCGCCTCCTTCTCCAGCGTTGCGGTCACGGCCCTGAACCCGCGTTGCAGATTGCTGCCGTGGTCGGCGTCCCCGATGGGGGAGTCGAGGGCGGTGAGCCGTTCCGCCTCGCGGTCCACGGACGCGGTGGTCGCCGTCATCCAACGGCGGAAGAAGTCGGCGTCGAGCACTGGATCTCCTTGCGTGGTAGGTACGTTGACACCCGGTCCCGTCCGCCGCCCTACATTCCCCAGCGCAGCCCCGGTGTCTTCACCGGTGCGTCCCACAGCCGGAGCAGCTCCTCGTCGATCTGGCACAGCGTGACCGAGGCGCCGGCCATGTCGAGCGAGGTGACGTAGTTGCCGACCAGCGTCCGGGCGACGGCGACACCGCGCTGGGTGAGCACCCGCTCCACCTCGGCGTTGAACCCGTACAGCTCCAGCAGCGGGGTTGCACCCATGCCGTTGACCAGGACCAGGACAGGGTTGCGCGGGGTCATGTCGTCCAGGATGGCGCCGACCGCGAAGTCGGCGATCTCGGCCGAGGTCATCATGGCCCGCCGCTCCCTGCCGGGCTCGCCGTGGATGCCGATGCCCAGCTCCAGTTCGCCGGGCGGCAGGTCGAAGGTGGGGCTGCCCTTGGCCGGCGTGGTGACGGCGCTGAGCGCGACGCCGAAGCTGCGGGAGTTCTCGTTCACCTGCCGGCCGATCGCCTCCACCCGCTCCAGCGGCCGGCCCTCGTCCGCGGCCGCGCCCGCGATCTTCTCCACGAACAGCGTCGCCCCGGTGCCGCGGCGCCCGGCCGTGTAGAGGCTGTCGGTGACCGCCACGTCGTCGTTGACCAGCACCTTGGCGACCTGGATGCCCTCGTCCTCGGCGAGCTCGGCCGCCATGTCGAAGTTGAGCACGTCTCCCGTGTAGTTCTTCACGATGAACAGCACGCCCGCCCCGCTGTCCACGGCCGCCGCGGCGCGCGCCATCTGATCGGGAACCGGCGAGGTGAACACCTCGCCCGGGCAGGCCGCCGACAGCATGCCGGGACCGACGAATCCGCCGTGCAGGGGCTCGTGCCCCGAACCGCCCCCGGAGATCAGGGCGACCTTCCCGTGCACGGGGGCGTCCCGCCGTACGATCACCCGGTTCTCCACGTCGACGGTGAGTTCGGGATGGGCGGCCGCCATGCCCCGCAGGGCGTCCGCGACCACAGTCTCCGGGACATTGATCAACATCTTCATGGGTACCTCCTGGTGACACTTGCAGATGAGCCTTGTGGCGGATCGGACACGAGTCGGTTGGAGCCCTGCACTCGGAAGTATCGACCGTGTGGAAGCGAAGGTCACGTGGGCGACACCTGGCGATCAAGGTCGTTCTGGGCGGATCGGCGCCCCTGACGGCGATCCCGCGGTGCTGCTGCCGACGAATAGCCTGCTCATCGTGCTCGTCGTGATCGTCACCGCCGATCATCGGCAGCCGGCGTGCTTCCCAGGGAACGGAGTGGTCCGGCCCTGCGCGATCACGTCCGGGGCTGTGCCGGGACGGACGAGCGGCCCGGCGCCGCCGCGGAGGCCGCGGGCCGGCCGGGGTCGCCGTGCCAGGTGGGCCAGCCGAGCAGACGCGGCCGTTCGGTGACCAGGCACGGGTGTCGGGGCCGATCCCGGCGTCGTGTCTGCGTCAGAAGAGGCCGTGGGTGTCGCTGCTCGTCCGCCCGCCGTCACAGGTCGTGCGGCGCGCGCTCGAACGGATCGAAGGACTCGTCACGCCGGACCACGCACAGGGCCCAGATGACGAACCCCGAGAACGCGATCATCACGACCGACCAGACCGGGTAGTAGGGCAGGGAGAGGAAGTTGGCGATGACGACGAGTCCGGCGATGACCACGCCGGCGATGCGCGCCCACAGCATTGCCTGGAAGAGTCCCAGGCTGACGATCACAGCGACCGCGCCCAGGGCGAGGTGGATCCAGCCCCAGCTGGTCAGATCGAACGCGAAGGCGTAGTTCCGCGTGTTGACGAAGACATCGTCCTCGGCGATCCCCATGATGCCCCGGAAGATGTCGAGCATCCCGACGAGCAGGAGCATGACTGCCCCGAAGACCGTCAGACCGCCGGCCCATTCCTGCTTCGTCGCGTGAGTGTGCGGGGTGTGTGTCGCGGTCATGCGGCGGCCTCGATTCGTGTCGTCCGGCGCTTTCAGCGACCGGAGGTGGCCGGGCCGGAACCCGAGTGCTCAGCCGGACCGTGACCGGTGAGGACCAGGTCCTTCGCCCTGCTGTACTCCTCGTCCGTGATGTCGCCGCGGGCCCGGATCTCGGACAGCTTGGCGAGTTCGTCGGCGCTGCTCGGACTGCCGTTGCCGCCCGCGGTCTCACGGATGTAGGAGTCCAGGGCCTTCTGCTGAGCACGAGACTGCGCGGTCTCCCGGCGCCCCATGTTCTTGCCGCGGGCGATCACGTAGACGAAGACGCCCAGGAAGGGCAGGAGGATGGTCAAGGCCAGCCAGCCGGCCTTGGCCCAGCCGCTCATGTCGTCGTCTCGGAAGATGTCGACGATGACCCGGAAGAGCAGGATGAACCACATGATCCACAGGAAGAACACCAGCATGGTCCAGAAGGCGCTCAGCAGCGGATAGTCGTACGCGAGGTAGGTCTGCGCGCTCATGTCTCTCCTCCGTCCCGGGCGTCCGCCCGGCTGCCGGTCTGTGCCGTCTTCAGCGTGCCCACGGGAAGGTCCGCACGGCTTCACCCGTCGCGGGTGATCGTGTGAGCCGCGCGGCAGCCGTGCGGTACGGGATCTACGGGTTTACGCGATCGGAGAGTCGTCCTGCGCGTGTCGCTCGTCCCGGAGGCGGCTGTCACGGGGCCGGATGCGGGCGGCACCGGCGACACCCGTCAGGCTCGCGGGGGCGGTTCAGCCGGGTGACGATCCCGGATCCGGTCACCGTTGCCACTGCCCCGTCTGGAGGCCAGCAGGGACCGCAGGGTCCTGGTCCCCGACGAAGGTCGGTCGGCGTCGTCACGCTCGCCGACGTCAGCCGTGCCCTGACCTGGTTGACGCACGCGACCCTGCCCCTTCCTGAAAGGCCGCGCCGACCGCTGAACACACTGTCCGTATCGGGGTGATATAGGCCGGATGGCCCGGTGAGGGTGCCCGGTCGGCCCTCCCGTACGCCCGGGGTGACATGGGACGTTCCGGAGGGGGACGTCGGTGACGGCCGCCTAAGGCGCAAAGAGGTGTCGAGCGATGGCGAAGACACGTCGAACGAAGGCCACGACCGTGCGGCTGTGGCGGTGGCGGCGCAATCCGCTCCTGCGGCGCAGCGACCGCGTCGAGGCCTGGATCGTGCTCGTCGCCTGGATCTTCGCCCTGCTCGGTGGCCTGCTCGTGGGCCGGGCCGCGACAGGGGCGATGGAACTCAGCCTTGCCGCACGGCGTGCGCAGGTGCACCCCGTCTCGGCCGTGCTGACCGAAAACGCCGCGAGGACTCCGCCCGCGGCGACGTCCGAGATCAGTGACAACACGGTGTGGGCGAAGGTGCGCTGGACCACCGCCGACGGTTCGACTCACACGGGCCGGGCGAGGGTCGAGCCCCGTACCGAGAAAGGCAGGTCGGTCACGGTGTGGACCGACCGCAGGGGCAGCCTGGTCCACATGCCCGCCGGTGCGGCGGAGGCGCGGCTGCAGGCAGTTCTGATCGGGGCGTTGGGCGGGCTGTGCGCCGGTGGCGCGGTGCTGGTTGCCGGACGGCTCGCGCGCGGGCGGCTGGACCGGCGGCGCATGGCGGAGTGGGACGCGCAGTGGGCGCGGGTCGGCCCGCAGTGGCGCAGGCGGATGACGGGCTGACAGGGCTGACCGGCCTGGCATGGGGCCGGTCGGTCCACGCACGTCCCGACCCCGCAGCGTGACGCTGGAAGTGAAGAAGCGGAAAAAGTGCCTCTATGGCTTTCGTCAAGCCGTAGCTGGTGTGGGCGGTTGGTAGAAGGTGCCGTCGCGGAGCATGGCGAAGAGGACGTCGATGCGACGTCGGGCCAGGGCTATGAGAGCGGCGGTG
>Ga0307512_10007402_pt1 | contig 10896 bp, 13 predicted proteins | sample 14_EM_MG_FD_200267 | JGI IMG/M metagenome (GOLD analysis project Ga0307512, IMG submission 200267) | Populus trichocarpa ectomycorrhiza microbial communities from riparian zone in the Pacific Northwest, United States - 14_EM | ecosystem: Host-associated > Plants > Roots > Unclassified | place... | reverse complement strand
CTATTCTCATGGTCCCCGATAGAACCATCGACATGGGTCCATACATATTCGTTATAGCCACTTGAATTCCCCCAAAATCCTCTCGGTCGTTTCCCACAGTTCCTTGGCCAAGTCCTCTCTCCTTGCGTCCTCGCTCGCTTCCTCGATGACGCCATATGGGACCAGATACTTCCCTTTGTAGTTATCGCGCTCTTCACCGACTTTGCGTGAGGCTGCCGCCCACGCGGGTGTATATCCGCCGTCGTGTGCAGAGATGAAGAAGAGCGAGAATCCCCAATTGACCAGTTTTCCAAGGGTCAGGGACGTGAAGAGCTTGACGTTCCCCTCTGTTCCGTGTGATAACAGATTGACTCGTGTCATTTGCTCGCAGTTCCCACCCTGGCACAAAGTGAAAGCGTACCTGACATGACGTTCCCAGGATGTACGGACATGACCGTAATGGGTGTCTTCTCCGCATCGAACCGGCGTTGCAACTCGTTTGTCCAGAGCACGTTCGCAAGTTTTGTGTACGCTGCCCAGGTCCCAATGCCTTTTCCTCAGCGGATGACTCTCGTGGGTCAGAAAAACGGGACCTCACCATAAACGTTTGTTTTTGGCTTGTACGTGCTCGAAAAGTCATTGTTGAATGCCCCCAAGCTGTCGTACCGCGGAATCGGTACCCATCGATGCGCCACCGAAGAGACCTGCCCGTATGAATTAAGGCGCGGCTCTGCTACCTGCATGCACTGCGCTACACGTACATTAACGATCCGCACGTCCGAGTCAGGTTCAAGCGCAGTTCTCTCCAGAACCGGTAAGAGCGTCTTTGTGAACAAAAATGGGCTTATATGGCTGTGACCCGATCAGGACGGGTCAACGTGGATTCGCCAGGGATGCGATGAAAAGCTGATGCGCGTACTTGATGACCATGCTGTCCGAAATACCATCGGCGGTTCTTCCATATTCGCTCAAGATCCTAATTGCGTTTTACCACGCGAAACACAAAAGTCAACGCAGAGAAACGACACGTCGGAACCGGACGCACTTGGCGGCATTATTCACTACGGCACGAGAAAGTGAGCGATCAATTACCCCCAACCACGTAAAAAAACACAATGATACGGTCGGTCTTTTAGCCCCCACGTACCAAGTATGTCCAGTCTGCTCTCCCTCTTGAGGAACCACTCTGCGGCCGCCCTGGCCCTATGCGGATCCGTTAGGTCGATCGGAAGCCATACCAGTCGACCCGGGTGCTCCCCCATGCCCTCCTGTTCCATCCGCACGATCGCATGTTCCGCCTTTTCCTCGCTCCTGGCCGCAATGTACACCTTTGCGCCGCGCCTCACGAGGTGGAGCGCAATGTACAGACCGATGCCGGAACTTTTAAAGCAATGGTTTCCCAAACAGAAGGGGTAAAAAGGTTTCCGTCAGCGAGTTAGTTGTGCGTGCAGCCAGTCACCAGCGCCGCGAAATGAGGGCAGGGTGATGATCAAGGATGACGATAACGCACTTGGCACCGGTGACGATGGCCACGCGGCCGTGCAAGTCGAGCAGGTCTCGATCTGGGGAGATATTGGACGCAGCACTGCCCATGGTTATAATGACGAGAGTTCAGGAGCCGGGAAATCTGTGTGTACAATTTACACAGCGCTGCTTCAGAGGGGCTTTATGGCATGAAGTACTCGGGTCCGAGGTTATTCGAAACCGATTCCATTCTTTGCATTGGTCCAACCGAAGTAGAGCCGAAACTGATCCTGTGTAGTTAGCAGGACCCGTCTTCACTTAAAATACGTAGAAACGTTACGCCCTAAGAAATTTGACCAACTAAATGCACGGCAATCCATCTCAGGCTACACCCGGATCTCACACAACACTAAGTTAATAACCGAGCAAGTCAGTCCATTGATAAGCGCCCAGTGCACGTGAAAACAGCTGTGTTGGTTAACGTATGACAAGGCGCTCAACTTGAACAACAAAAGTTCCTGAGAAAATAGAAAACTTGTGAAAAGCACCAACTCATCACCTCCGATACAAGCACTTTTACTGTTACGAAAGCTGAAGTAGGCAATCACACAGTTCAACCAGTTGTGGTAGGCATACTGGCGCGTGCAGTGGCCCACTGACTTTTGTTACGTTGACATGCACTACAGTGACTACACAATACGAATTATGCTCAACTACTGAGAGGGGAATCCCACAGTCGTATACAAGGCGACGCAATATAGGAGAGAAAAAGGATATGACAACGACAGGCAAAGAAATGAGGAGTATCGAGGTAACGTACGTATGGCAGTGGAAAGAGTGGTTGTGAGACGACGTACGGTGCTGATAGGATCCATGTGGATGATGACTTGGGCGAGACATGTGCTGTCCACGAAGAACAGTGTACAAGTAAACAAATACAACATTTACAAAGCGCGCAAGCTAGACCGTTGGTTGAATTTTACTGTGACACGGCACAAAGCCATGGCGACACAAGGCAATCTGTTTGTAAACGAAAACCAAATGCGAGAGCAGACGAAACAGAAATAGGAGCGAAGGACAGTTCATCCGCTTCCGGAGCGGATCTTCGTGCCGATGTCATAGGCGGCCACGTCGTGAGCCATCGCGGCATCGGCCTTGTCACCTCCGTGTTCTTCGCCACTGTATGCACCGTAATTGTCACCGGGATGGGGGAACGATCCGAAAAAGGGTGTAGAAGGGCTTAGTGTGGATGGTGTGCGTGAGGACGCGGACGACGATGAGTTATAAGTGAGCGCCGGAGAGGGTATGAGGAACGGCGAGTCTGCAACCGAACTATGTGGCTGAATTGGCTGAATGAACTTGAGGTCCGAGGGGAGCGGATCCGCCCGGCGATTGATAGACAGCTCGCCCGAGGGGATCCCGACAGTAAGTTTCCCTAATTGCCCTCGATCCCCAATTCCAGTGCCAGAGGGGAGATTGGGAGAAAGGATACCGTTCAATCGCAAGTTGACAACTCCCTTATTGTGAACCGTGTTGGAACCGCTGACAGTAAAGTGGGGAGGTAGAGTGGTAGAACGCATGTGGGCCGCGAGATTGTGTTGTTCCTCGCGCTGAGTAGACAGTCGACGGTCGGAGCTATTAGAGACCAGATCAAACGAATTAGACGGGCGAATGGTGTTATCCCGATCGCCGATGAGATTCGAGCTACTATTGTTCTTCAGACTACTGTCATTAGTTGCAAGACTAAGAACTCTGGGGTTGATCACACTGGCATTGCCAGGTTGTTGTTGACAAGAGGGTAAAGGCAGTGATTGAGGTTGTTGAGAATTGTGTGACTTGTTGGCATGATAATCGTCTGCAATTTCGGAGGGCAATAAATCGGCCGATAGACGAGAGGAGAGCGTTGAGCTATATGTGTAAGACTGGTGAAGGCGAGACGCCGGGCCACGAGGAACAAATTCCTTGGCAACATGTGCAGGTCGAAGACTGACGCTATTCAGGGACCGCGAAAGCTCTTCAGTTTGGTCGGCGAGAAGAGATGGCATCTGGATGGGACCCCCCGACACTGAATGGTTGCTCTGAGAGCCATACAAAGCTCGCTGACGTGCGTCAATTTCTGATTGCAGACGTGCTCGCAGAATGAGCTGTTGCTCGAGTGGTGTGAATCCATTTGCGCCAGCGGTACGAGAGAGCGTGGAAAGATCTATCTCGCTTCCCAGAGCAGTAGGAAGCTCACCAGGGACCAATTCATTGCGACCGTAGAGGCGAGCAGGAGCGGATTGTGAGGTCGTCAAGGGGCCGTTTTCAAATCCTGGCTGGCCCTGGGTTATAATTGGGTGAGGAGGAAGCTGGCCGTGTTGATTATGTACGCCAGAAAGGTCATGGACACCGACCGAGGACTGAGCGGAGAGGTTGGTGGGATGCTGCGACCCTCGGAGGCGACCTTGTATTTGCTGTCCTCGCAAGTTGAGCAAAGCGGCCTGTGCCATTGTGAGACGGGCTGGCGAGGAGTCATCCCCGCGACCCGATCGTTCCGAGCGCTATACATATTATACATATAAAGTGGCAGAGATTGTGAGATATGAACACGTACTCGCAACTCTCGTTGCTCGGCCGAGTCTGCATAGCGTACCGAGATTCGGCTTCCGGGATCATTCCATCCTCTAACCATACGTCCATGAAGACGCTTGATGACTTCATCGCACGCAGAGCGTGTCTCTAGCCTAACAAGATATCAAATGGCGTGTTGATTGGCACATACGACCGACGAACCTAACGAAGGCAATGGTCCTGGGTGGATGACTGAGCCTTGTCTGGAAGAATCGACTACTTTTGATGGTGTGAGGAGCCACTAAAGCAGCCATAGTCTAGGTTTTCCAAGAGAAATTTTTTCAGAACGAAAACAAAACGAGTACTCATAAATACATACAGGCTCGTCAATTTGCAGAGGAAGCCCCTCGATATAGAGGTTTGTGCTTGCCTCGTCTTTGAGTCGTTCCATTCGTGCCTTGAAAGTGTCGCCATCTGTCCCAGACGATGAAGACTGGGAAGGCGGTGTCCCAGAGGACGTGGCGGATGCATAACGAGTGCCTGGGATGGGGTGGAAGTTCTAAAGTGCAATGTGACTGGGGGCCGACAAACAGGTAGAAAATTTGCCTGCCTTGCAGAACGACGGGTGGAGATTTCGATACCGCCTAAGGGCCTCAATACACTTCTTAGCACTCTCGATCGTTTCGTATCTGATGAGAGTTTATAAAAACCACAGAAAAAGCTTGTGGTAGGCCATACGCACAGAACAAAGCCATATCCCCTAAATAAGGATTGAATGGGCGTGATCATCATGGATAATCAGAATACACGTACGAGGGGCGATCGCTGACGTGGCGGGTAAATGTCCTTACACTGACAACGGGGCCAAAGTCCTTTGTGAGCGCATACAGCTGCTCCTCCGGAAAATTTGGCGGGAGGCCGTTGATGTAGACATTGGGTACACGCAGCTCGCTTGAGTCGGTTTTAGACACAGTTATTCCACAGGGCGGCTCAGGATCAACTTGAACCCCGGGAAGCGAATGGGATAGAGTGGCCGGTGGCGTTGGTGGCGCGGCGGCTTCTGCGAGACTGGCCGCCGGAGAACCAGATGATGTGAGTTGTATAGCTGTAGTAGTCACGCCAGACGATCTAGGGGGGGAAATAGGAGGTTGAAGGGGACTGGAAGAGGAAACGGAGTGGGGAGAGGAACGCGGATGAGAGACGGGGATAGAAGGATGCGAATCAGTTGTAGGGGTTGAAGGTGCTGGAGGTTCCATGGTAGGCATAGGTAGTGAGAGGTTTTGATCTATGCTTCCTAGAAGGGTGTAGCGCGCGGACAAGAATATTGGAGGATGTGGAGAGAATAGGAATATATACTGCAGATGTGGGCAGAGGCAGAAAGGAGAGGGAGGAGGGGGGTTGTAAGAGGCGGGGAGTCATTAGTACTTATAACGGGTGGGTGGGGCGCCAGGCGAAGAACGACGATGGACGATGAATCGATGAACGGTTACATTACAGGGTCCGCGGACGTCGAAACATGTGTTATCATGAAAATTCATTTTCGGATGCTTGATCCACTTCTGGTGTACTCTCCCTTCAACAGAAGCACGTTGCACGTCAAATAAAAATGTTAGAAAAGGCTAATTCCTTACCGCTCTCGTCTTTATGCATAAAGGAAGCACCGGCCTTTGATCGTCTCCCTACGCCGATGTGGAACGGAATGAATGAATGGCTCGAGCATCATGGCCGTATCCGCCGGCTCAGAGTCCATGTCGCGTCTCGTTACACCAGCTCTCTCAAGACGAGACGTAGAGTGTCTAGGTAATCGGAAAGGACCCGATGACCCGTTTGCTGATGCGTGCTGACAGCGGTACCAGAGAACACTCCCCTGTTCTGGGCTTGACATGACTTGCTGACAGTCTGCGAGTCAAATGCCAAAACTTTTTTCTGGGGGTAAAACTTGTACGGGAAGTAAAGAGGCTCGTGAATGGGTCGCGGTACGACAGGATATAAATGGCAAGATGACATTGGTCCCGTCTCAAGCGCTCGTGTTCGACCTATTTAGGAATATTTATTTTATGGGTCCATATTTACGTGCTGTGTATTTGTGTGTCCAACTTATTTTCTCCTCTGATCGATAGTGGGTCCTCGTGGACCCCCAATAAATGGCTTTCAACCCCCGAGTACGCCACCTGAGGCCTGAGCCCCGCCTCCCCCTGATATGTCGGGCTCGTATATAATCCATGGTTTGTCGGTCTCGGTCTGGAAAAAACGTCTCCTAAACCTCACCCTCTTTACAATTCTAACAGAGCATTCCACACTATTCTCGCAATGAATGCCTTTCGTGCTTTCCTCGGTCGTGTGTTCTCCCCTACGGCCATCGCCTCGGATCCAGAGGCCCAGCATAAGCGGTCATTCGTCACAGGATATCAAATACCCGCTCCTCTTCGTTATTGTGCCCGGGGCACAGTAGCCTCGCTTTCGTTCACCTCTCCCACCCAACCAGCAGTGGATCAATACTCCGCGGTCCCCCAACCGACTCTGCACCCAACACCGCCCCCTACCCATGAGCGCGGCCCAACGGAGCCCGAGAACCACTCCGCCACGGACTCGGATACAGTGTGGGCTTGCCGCCGTTTCTACGTGGCCGGAATCGTCGTCGCTCTCATTGGCGTGACATTCGTGTTCGTGACTGCCATGTACTCCGAATCCTAAACATCCCTGAGCGACTCAAGTTCCAAGTTACGTTCTCAAGTCTCAATACTGTACTGATTCCGTAATCGTTACCGATTTTCTTACATTTTACATTCATTGCTGCATTTCATACATACTGGCACGCTCCCTACCTACACTCACTACTTAGTTCACTTCACGAACGTTCTTTTTTACGAAGCATCCGTCATGTATTGATCTTCTTGTCATGTACTCACATCAGTAATCATCAGTAGCATACAATTGAATCACAAGATCATTTTAAGATAGCCTGCACCGACCAACCTTGATAAGTTCACTAGATGTCAGCCCTTTGTGCTTCCGGTGACAGCACTTGGTTGGCAGACTCTGCGATTTTAGGGTCACGGGTAGGGGGTAGGCGTGATAGATACCAATCCCTTATTCCGGATATGATTCAAACCTTCTGAATTATGGCAGGCTGATCAGTCCCGTCGACTCCGAGTCAAGTCCTCTTGCCCGTCGCCCTTGTCCCTAACGAGTTGGTCGAACGCGACGCCGAGATGCGTTTGTTATCACCCTGCCCCACGATGGCGTTGGCAGAGGCGGATATTCCAAAGGCACTGAGGGTAAACCGAGAAAACGGCGTCCGAGTCCAGCACCTTGGCACATATAAATGAGTAATCTGAGAAGTCACAGCATAATACAGTACAGTGCCGACTTACTTCCAGAAGCACCGCACTTCCATCATACATTATTCAGCATGAGGTTGTTCAATCATCCTCTGCACACAGTGAGCCAGGCCTCTGGGCATCCATATGAAACGCGGTGCTAGTCTCTCGTTTACTTCTATTTCAGAAAAGAGGAAGCACAGCACTGCCAGTCGTACGCCGTCACTGGCACCGAACCCCAGTCGCGCAGTTTCTTCTGTGGAGCGCGGAGGAGAACGAGCATATCAAGACTCAACCTGAAGGGAGCTCGCGATTTGCCAGCCTGAATGCCTGTCGCCGGTTAGCTGCTTTCAAGTTGGATTCCATTACCTTATCATGATACTCACCCGAGCTCTCCTCTCACCAAATAAGATAGGGACCGAGCAGCTACATTGGACTTAAAGTTCAAGATTCGCAGAATCAAGTCATCAACCTATCAACCTATCGAGTAATGACAGTATTGCCACCGTTCATAAAAGTGGATCGGGAGCACGCGGCGGTGGCGATCGCGGTGGTATTAAATTAAATACCGATCTTCCACTTTGCGATGGTCCCGCCGTCGCAACGCTGTTCCCAAGTCCAAGGCCACGGTGTGAGGACTGCCATAGATTCATCCTGGATTCCAATGCGAATGCGGTCAACAGAACCCGGGATTAGGTAGCCGACATCATTCTCCCGTGGCCAACAAGGCATCTGGCATCACTCATCAACCAACTTGTCCGCGAGTATCGTGGGAACATCAGCGCGCTTAGATGAGCCCAGATCCAATCTACGTCATGACACGATGTGACCCCCAAAAGGGCGCCGCCCGCGAGTCAGAGATGATGCAGCTAGAAGGCAACTCAACGCCATCCACTCCAACCACTAGGACTAAACTTTGAGGCCTTTGAGGGTGGATAAGCTCAAAGAGTTGGTATCATACAACAAAATAAGGGAACGGGCGATATAATCGGGACATCATCCAATGCATACGAGGACGTAAGCTGACAACACCCTCATGACGAGAAACTCTTCTCCTCCAGCTCAAGCTCCCGGCCCTCCTGCGTGAGCGCACATGAGCGACAACATAACGACGCGAGGCAATCGTCAGTGCTCTCCCCACGAATCTCATAGTGGTTGCGAATCTCCGTCCGACTTCCCATCTGAGCGCCTCGTAAAAACTGGGGGATCGACGCAACGGAGCCTGTCCACTGATCCGACATACCTGAAACACCCAGTAGAAACAGGGCACGGCCATGCAACAGTAAACGCGACAGTCGTGGTTGAACGTGTCGCCTCCGCCCGGGAGAGGAGCGTTATGGTGATGCAAATGGCGTAAACGCTGCCTGTTCTGGCCGTAAACGACGCAAGGACAAAACGTCGCCCTGCAACCTAGAAAAAAAAAAGAGAAAGGTAGGGATTCAAGTCAGGCGTCACAAGCGATAGGCATATCGAGTTGGCCTTGATTACAGAGGCGACGCGCGGCGAAGCAGTCCAACAAGCCATAACTCCAATCACGCAACCCGTCCTCTCCGATCTCGCGCTTCAGCACGTTCTTGTTCCCTCCCGCTCTAATCGGCGCTTTCATCGGCGCGACCGCCTTTCTTGCCCGGCAAGGAGAGCCACCCATCAAAATCAAAAAGACACGTGATTAGGCGTGAATGAATGACAACTACGCACCCGAGGCGGGGAGCTGACAGGCTGACGCTTAGTTGCTGATGGCATGCAGTGGTTGAGGGGAGGGGCGTGAGGGCGGTAGGTAGGAATCTCAAGACTTTAGACGAGTTGCGCCTGAAGCCCTGTGTTCCTTATATGCCCGATCCAAGGACAGCGCCCGGTCCACGCACACGGATAAGTACGGGGGTATCACATTCCTATTCCTCGCTAAGCGCTACGTGGGGAAACCCCTGTGACAGATTTGCAACCCAGAGGCGGGATGATGCGGCGACGCTTTAGGCATACTAAAAAGCTCTAAAACCCCCAAGCCCCAAAAGACTCAATGTGATCAAACCACGTCCGGGCGGGTGCAGGGCCAATATCACCATAATATGCGAACCCCTCGCTTTCTTCGAAGTTCTTCGCATCCGACTGAATGATCCACTGATGTATTATCGCAGGTTCTTGCGATAATTGCCGCCCGTAGTGCAGCTCTGCTTTCCCATAAGGACCCTTGCCAAGCTTTTGGGGAGTGTAAAATATTTAAACACCGCTCCTCCAGTGTCTTGCCTGTTACTTCCAGATTGGATATGGATAACATCACCTTCAGACCCGTTGTCCCGACGGGTTTCAGATGATCGTTTGTTTGTCGCTTTGCCGATCTCTTGGCATTAGCCACACTGATTCCTGCTCATATCACTGGCGACATGACGTACGACATTGGTGAAACATTTCAGCTTGCACCACCAACAATTCCCTAGACTCCCCAATAAAATTCACCAACCAAACCATTTATGTGTTTATTGGCGGATACTTTGTGGCTAACAAAAGGAAATATCGAAAGGATGGACAAAACGCTAAGTGGCTGACATCGGAACTTCGGTATAATGCCAATCCCGGTAGTCGTCTGCAGGGGCAACAATACTTCGGCGTCTTTTGTACGCCAGAACCTGGGATATGTACCTTGTTCATTCGACCTGACTAGAACATGAGTAAGTAAAAGTGATAGCAAAAGGGCGCCGCGGGTTATCTCTCTTATTCCGTAGGTTGTGTACCAGTGGAGGCAGCCACGCAGTGTACATGTGCGACTTGATATGATTGCTGAATTACGACACATATAATTGGCCCATAACGTTAACAGTGATTGATTCGTGGACAGGTCGCCCTTGCTCTTGTCCGGCACTACATCACAGTCGCCTTGAAGCTGGCCATGTGATGCCCCCAAGACAAAGCGTGGGTGTCGCACCTCCCTTGAATGACCTCAGTGCCTGGGCCTTTATAACTGATAACCGCCGTCACGTCCACTCACACTCACCTTCATGAGCGCCACCGCCGCCGATGGACCTCGAGGCGAGCCAGCCAGAGATAGAGACGAGGGATCCAGTTTGGAGAACACTTGTAGACCCCTATTTGTTGCGCCAATCTAGTCCTGTGTCCGGGTTGGCCGATCAAATGTGGCTCAGATGTGGTGTTCGGCCTTTGGACATTGGTATTTTGCAAAGGCTTTGTTGGTTCGCACGCGCGTGCGTCTGTTGGAACGTTCCAAGCGCCACGCAAACAGACAGATCCGTGTTTGGGCTCATTTATCTGAAAGCCGCACCAGTGTTGCTTACATCCTCCCTAATGCTCCCTGGGTCCAAGTAGACGATTCGGGAACAATGCCAGCAGCCGAAAGGTCTAGATATCGGCCCTGCCAAGTTTTAGCGATCTGCTGGTTAAGGTCTCTGCACAACCCTTCCCCACTCACACTCTTCTTTTCTTCAGTGGTGTTAGCGAATACTGTGAAGACTTCACCACTCAGATGAACACCCATTTATTCAACCCGGCTGGGGCCTAAAGCCGGAAACAGCTTGTTCCGTCTTCTTTTGGTTAGAGGGTTGTAATACAACCCGAGCTAATCACTATGAAC
>Ga0307512_10007401_pt1 | contig 10898 bp, 10 predicted proteins | sample 14_EM_MG_FD_200267 | JGI IMG/M metagenome (GOLD analysis project Ga0307512, IMG submission 200267) | Populus trichocarpa ectomycorrhiza microbial communities from riparian zone in the Pacific Northwest, United States - 14_EM | ecosystem: Host-associated > Plants > Roots > Unclassified | place... | reverse complement strand
GCTGCACAGGAGCAAGTAATCTTTGCGAGAGCCTGATGCACAATGTCAGCGATGAAAACAATCATTGAGATGATTCATTTACCACTGAAATGTAGGCACATGGAGGGTCTGAGTTTCTCTGGGCTGGATCAATCCTGGCGATTTCCTCATACCACCAACTATGAGTCTGGGCGGTCTTCACCGCATTCGTGGCAAAGGGATTCACAAACATCGCATAATTGATAGCTATAGGCTTCACACGTGCCATGACCATCGCCGGAACTCCTGAAAGAGTTGTCTGGGCGTCGTACTCTGCGCCGACGATGAGGCCTGTCACATCGTCAACAAAGGGCTCATATCGGCACAGATTTCCAGCTTTCCATGCAACCAATTGCTCACCATCTTCGTTTGTATGCTTCCTCTAGTAAATATATACATTAGTGGGCGGATTCAATCATTCAAATGCTTAATTGGATACCTTCTTGGATGCTAGTGGCGCAGGCTCATGTTCATCCTCCTTCTCTGGGACAATATAGACCTCCTGACGCTCAGGATGTAGAGGTTGCGCCGACGTAGGAGTTGATTGAGTTGCTGAGACTCGTTTTCCAAGTGTTGACGTGAAGGAATCTTTTGATGGCTGCTTGCCCATTGGTTTCCTGGATGGTCGCCGAACAGGCTCGTCGTGGGATTCTGAAATGTCATCTCGACAATCATTGTAATTGTCGGGTATTATGCCGAGATCGTCATTGAGATCCTCGTCGTGGATGGATTGTCCGCTTCTTCTGGTCCTGGAAGGAATAGGAGGAGGAGAAGTGCGGCGCCTTCTTGTCATGATTTAAAAAGGCGGCGAGTGATAAGTACGAAAACTTAAAGCAGTGACTAAAGGAAATGTGAATGAATGTAGAGTAAATGAATTAAAGCGTTGTGTAAAGGGAAGAAAGCATTGATATGATTGAAAGCATTGTCGTGATGCGTCTCTTTATCCTGTCGACGATTCAAGGATCTTGGCTTGTTCCGCCCCCCACACTTCCAACTCCTTGGATGGACGGGAACTCGGAACTAAGAATGGCAGGTGACAAGCTTGCCGTAGGGTTGTTGATTGGCTTCGTTTGACGAAGATTGTTATCGCAACGAGCTAAAAAGCGTTCGCATCTCACTAATCATTCGGGTTAACTTCTGCTGCTCAAGATACCGAACTACCAATTACATGATAGCCATACACGGAGTCCTATCACTGCCACTCTGCCATTCCCAAAAATAAACTTCTCAACGATTAATCCCAACATCGTGAACTCGGAACACAGCCCTTCATGCATGAATATGAATGATGTAATAATAAAATAAACAAAACACCAAAAAGAGACCAAAACATCACCAAATAACTCCAAATTATCACCCATCCGTCCACCCTCCAAAGTGCCAGAAAAATACCCACCCACAACGCAAATCCTTGAACAACCGTCCAGCCAGTGCATTCAATCCTCACAACAACTAATCTGCAGCTGGGCAGCTGCTTGTACACTTCCTATTGGCCAAAGAACCTGCAGCAGGAGGATTCACAATGTGATTGTGCTCGCGTAGCCAAGCCACAACCTCATCAGCAACAACGCTTTGCTCGTAATCGGTAAAGAGACCAAGAGCATGGTTTCGGATGACTTCAAGGTATCGCTGCTGTCTGATAATCCTCTTGTGCATCTTCCGTTCAAACTTTTGGAAGCCTGTTTTCGTCGTTGGGAAGCTTCTTGGATTTGGGCGCCACGTCTCACCATCATCGTCCGATTCCTCCCCGATATCGTCGATCATATCCTCGGCTGGAGGTGGGAGGATGTCATCCAGAGGAAGGTAGCTGCGGCCACCATGCATAGGCGTCTGGGCACCATCTGTGCCGTAGGCTTGTTGGCCACAATAAACGACGCAAAAAAGCGTTGGGTTGCTTAATTTCACCCCCGCCTTTACCGATCTGGCAGCAGTATTGTTATCGAAGATTGGGGTAACATTAGGGGCGTACGGACCACCATCTCCATTAGCCTCCTGCAGGCAGCCCCAAAGCTCTCGGATTTTCCGGCTGGGGTCTGGCAGACCGGCGATTGCAGCATTCACGATTGATAAAATGGTCGTATCGACAATTGATGTAACTATCGGAAGTATCTATTCATCATCCCCAGGCCAGTGCCATGAGAATAGCTGAGTAATGTTTTCACCCACCCTCTTCCCAGCAATGTCGGGATCCACATAGGCTATGGTAAAGCTACATGGCTCGACAAGGAAATCGGTCGAGGCGTCCGAACGCACACTCATCGGCAAAGACCTGTGACCCGAGGTTCGTTCCTCGTCGTATTCTGGATCTACATATCATCAGGAAGAGCAAAAGAAGCATCGGGGTGATGAAATATATACCAATGTGCACAAGGTTCCTATTCTTAGTCGGGGTTTCTTCGAGCCTATTTTTCCTTCGGCGAAGGCCAACCTCCACAAACTCGTCCAGTGTTGCCTTGAGTTTCTGACCATCGAGGTTAGTCTTGTCTGCCATGTACCATTTCCAAAGCGGCGTTTTAGACTCCAGTTCGCTGATTCGAGTAACGCAACGATCGATTAGGAGATCTCATTGCTCGGGGCTGGCGCCTTGCCTGTTGATGATTCTCATGGACTGGGCAATCTCCCAGATGCACTCCCTCACTCTATCATCCATCCGTTGTGTTGTCAAGCCACCCTTATCCTGCCAAATCCCCATGGTTTCTGCTGCCCATTGGCTGACTCCATCACCGGCGTTCTCGGCCCAGACGCAGACTTGAAGAGTCGGCATCTGGATTGTATTAGCATCTGCGATGACTGATTTCGGCAACCAAAAGGCATCACATTACATTTTACGTTCTCAACGGTGGTCAATGATTGAGTGGTAGATATCCAATGCTTGTTACTCTACACAAGCGTCTGGAGTGTTGAATATATCGTCAAGGGTGATGCAATGCGTTAGCAGAGGTGAGGAGGGTGTGTCGATGGTTCTGGAGATTGTAAGTAAGATGGGCAGGCAAGGCGAATATATATATGGGCTTGGAGGGTTTTCTTGATCCGGCGAAATCATCTTGGCTGCAATTCAGCTAGTAGGCAATTTGCTTAGCATCATCTACGCGCCCTGATTCGTCGACTGAACACTTAAGTTCATCACAAAGACAACTAAAAGCATGCTCTGCAGTCATATCTCACTTGTTTGTCCTTGCTCTAGTTCTTGTACCCCGCGATGACGTCGCTGAGTCGCTATCTAAGGAGAATGCACGGTTCATGTAAGGTACCAACTTAACATAACGTGACAACCATACATCAGGCAATGGGCGTAGGAGGGTCTTGTGAGGGTGGAAAACAATTGCCGTGATGAGCTGAATGCAGATGCGGTATGCTTTTCGAGATCCAAGGGATGTTGAAATTGAGAGAGCGAGTGAACACTTTGCAAACGTGTGAAGGAGGATGAGAGAAATCCCACGAGAGTGGTAGGACCCGTTTTTGGAAAAAGTAAATTGAGATGCGGCTTTTTCCGAGGACAGCCGGCTTATAATCGTGTGAGTAGGTAAAAGACTGTCGAGACGCTTCATAACGTTGTTGCGACAGTTCATTTTGCTAACGAAACATGAATCTTCGTCAACAGTTTCTTTACTGCTCGAAGACGTACTCCTACATCGGGGCTTATATCACTCACCTCTGTCGCGACCACAAAGAAAGGATAGTGAATTCATCAGCCAAACTACTGCCAGATGATGGTTTTGCGATCGAGCACGATAGTATTCTACTTCCATTCGTGCATGAACCGCATCACAACCCGTTCTTTCACCCTTCCGACGATGATTGCAGCGATACAGAAGCCGACAGTGAGAATGAGTGTATCGATCCAGAGCAACCCCCAGTTCAGACACGTATTTGTGGTACTCCACACTTGGACAACTGTCTAGCCGGCAAGCCTATTAGTAACGAGTATTTCGATGTCTTCGACGATCAAATTGATATATGGTCACCGATTTCTGGCGAGGAGGAGTATCGATCAGCGCACTGGTGCGTCATGCACAACTTGAGCAGAGCTGCTATCAACGGGCTTTTCGGGAACCCTACGATGGCAACTGTCAGCAACTTCACTTCTTCCCACACTTTATTCAAAAGGTTGAATGAAATGTCCTATGCAATGGGCATCGACTCTTGGAAATCCGGCAAAGTGTGTTACAATCATTTGGCCGATTCAAACAACCTTCGCGACAGTGATTACACACGTTTCTTTAACCGCAATCCTGTTGAATGGATTGAGTTCCTGATGCAATAGCCTGCGTTCAGGGAACATATGTCGTATGCACCAGCAAAGGAATTCAATGATGCTAAGGAACGATTCTACTCAGAGGTGAAATCAAGCGAGCGGTGGTGGAATGAACAGGTACGTTAGTTGAATTTCGTCATAGCTACAATGATTGTGACCGCTTCATTAGCTACGGCGGCCGCTTGGAGCTACGATTGTCCCTTTATTCGACAGTTCAGACCAGACACATCATCCAAACTATTCGGGCGACAAGAAGGAATGGCCAGTATATTTGAGTCTCGGAAACATCGACTCGACGATTAGATCAAAGCCTTCAAATCTTGCCAGCATCCTAGTTGCCCTTCTGCCCGTTCCTCCCAAATATCACTTTAAAGGACATCGAAAAACAACTGCCGTGAAGGAACAACAAATCCACAATCGACAGGTTTTAAGCAAGGTCTTTGAGCTTATCTTTCGTCCTCTCGACACGCTTTTCAACACTGGAAAGCTTATGCTTTGTGCGGACGGTCAGATGCGGCAATGTTATTCTGTCATCTGTGCGTGGACGGCTGACTACTTCGAAAACATTCACTTGCATTCAATCAAGCAGCCCCATTGCCCTGTGTGCGAAGCACCGAAATAGTCGGTTGGAGAAGGGAATTCATCGTCGTGGCAATTGAGAGACTATCGGCTAGATTTCCAAAAAATGATACTCGCGACTCAGGGAGATGAGACGGAGAGACGGGAAGCAAGACAATATCTGGAAGATCGAGCGGTTGTAACCTCAGAAGGCGTCTTCTGGAATATGAAATGCATCTCTCCAACGACTATTATCGTACCCGATATTCTTCATACTGTCTATCTCGGTATGCTTAAGCATTTGAAGTACGGGGTAACGTCCTTCCTCGAACAACATTCCAGGATCTACAAATTCAACCAGCTCTGGGCGATAATGCCTCCATATCCTGGCTTCGCTCGATTCAACAAGCCATATCGCCAGGTGACACAATGGAGTGATAAGGAGATGAAAGCACTTGGGCGTGTGAGTGTTCCAGTTTTCGCGGCGACTCTTTTAAACCCTTCGGCGAGCCAAAGGATTCCCTTCACAGAAGCCCTGTTGTGCGTCAAGAACTTAGTGCATTTTCACCTTATGGCACAGTACCGGTACCATACTGAGGCCACGATCAAGTACATGGAGAATTATCTGGCGGAGTTTCATCGTCACAAGGATGTTTTCAGTCGATTCCGCGCCAGTAAATCTACAAAGAAGGTCTCGGAAGCCTTGAAAAAGCTGCTTACTTTGGACAAACAGGAGGAACGGGAGAGTGACCCCGCTTGGATCAATCTTTCTGCGGCTGCAAAGCGTCGTCATGTTGATGAAGATAGAACGCAAATCGAGTCAGAACTTGTACAACATCTTGTCGACAAATCAGATTTCAACTTTGTGAAGATGCATCTCCTGAACCACTTCTCTGACCATATCTGCCAGCTTGGCAACCTCTTAAATGTAAGCTCTGAACTCCCAGAAAAAGCGATGATAGATCTTAAACAAGCGTACCGACAATCTTATCGTAATGAGGGCGCCTTCCAGATTTTGCGATCGAAAGCCCGAAAGGAGGTCCTTCAGTATTGAGAGCTGAATGCAAACGCTGCAAAACAACGTCGCGATGATGATATGCCTCTAACCAAAGCGCCTATCAAGCGAATGAAGAAAAACCCGCAACCAGAAATCAAGACCCTTGATGACTTGGCCGAGTGGTGTGCAATGCCAAAAGGGGAGCTACAGAATCACATTGCTTGGTGTTTCAAGAGATTTGCCGACTTCACAGACTACGTCAATCACAATCAGTATTTCAGTCGTCTCAACGATGCAAAATACATTCGGTACAACGCAGTAGCGATTCCGTTGACGTCTTTTCAATGCGATGTGCAAGCGTTTCATATGGTTTGTTGCACTGGGTCCACAAAGTGGAGAAAGCATAAGCCACCAAGAAATGATACAGTGCTTCTCTGGATGGGGACGAGTCCGGATAGCCACTTTAAGTCGACTGCGGGATGCATTCCTGTGTGGTTGAAATGTCTTTTCGTCGTCGAGGATGCTGAATTGAGCGTTAAAGGGCTTCTTGCCTTGGTTCAGACATTTGCAACAGGGCCGATACGTCAGACTGCTGGTATGGTGATTGTCAATGAGAGGCATCAACCTCCGATGCAACCCTTGCACGATGGAAGCTACAGTCGTAAGCCTCTTTTCGGCGTTGGAACCACTTATATTGTCCCTATAAGCACGATCCAAGGAGCTGTACACCTTCTTCTGCTGACGCTGCAGCCAGATAGCTCGCAGTGGTACTTGAGCAACACGATTGACTTGTATGCTTTCAATTTGTTTCACATGTAGATTATTTGACTCGATGCCTGAAGTAATCGTTGCAGCGATACATAGAAAACTGATGTGTTTCCTCTGGGTGTCTTAATTTTTGTAATCGGAGTTGTGCAAGCTTGTGTATAATCGATGTCTCAAGGGATTAAATGGTTAAGAGTATTCTTCAAATCAATGGAACAGTTCAAAAAACTGTCGAAACGATTAAAATCTAGATGACCAACGTGAAAGAAACAAGTGCAATAAATTGGCTTAAATGAATAAACACGTTTTGAGATGTCACGACAATGCGATCACATCAGTGAACACTTCGAAACATGGTGGAAGATTGCAAAGAAGTCGCACAGATTATTTGTGGAGAATGTGGGGAAGAATCGGTGCGTGGGGTCCATTTTCGGAAACCAAATTCACTTTTTGCTAATGTAGTGTGTTCCAGGTATTCATGAAGAATGCATATGTGTCTGCAACGCCAGGCGAGGTTAACAACTTGCGACCCGTTGCAGCGCAGCAGGATGCGTTCTTACCATCATCATTCTTGTAATAGAAGTAGTTCGAGCGATCAGGTCTGTCCACTTTCAGCTTTGACTTCGAAGCTTTCAGATGAACGTCTTTGTTCTTTTGCCACTCCAGGAGAGCATGGCGCATCGCAGTGCAGGTAAACATGATCAGGGGTGAGGGTATATGACCATCCTTGTCATCAATCATGGAATTATAAAATCCATCAGCATACTTTCCGCGGTTATTCGGCCGATGATGAAATTTGATGTAGATTCACCGTGGGATTGCTTCCACCAGCAAGTAAACTGGACGCTGCCCATTGGTTAGCAGCTTTCGACATTCTCTGCGTTGCATTTGGATTGCGTACACCACCTTCCACACACTCTGCCACAGGAAAAGGATACTTATTGTCTGCCAGAAGGGAATCAATGAATTGCAAACGCTCTGCGTTGGATTCAAAGCGGTGGAGATCATATAGCTCCGCTATATTGTCACTTGCCAATTGAATAAAATGGGATTTAACCTTATCGACTTGTGCGCGAACCTGGTACCGGTTTGAGCGTGTAATATCCAACGTGGGCCTTTGCTTCTGCATACCTCTTTCAAGATCTCCTTTGTGCCTGCCTCAAATGCTATGGACCAAATGTTGTTTTGCTGCATTGCGGTGTTCCAGTACGTCTCAATTATCTACCAGTGTGGGGCTTCAGCTAATGCTTTCACAACGCGCCGTGTTGCATAACATATCATCTCCAAGTTGCTTGCACTCATACATGGCCGTCTGTTCCACATGTAGAGCTCCAGGAGTCTGCCCGTTGCAAATACAAGACAGGTAATGTCGGATTGACCGAATCGATGAATACTGCCACTGCAGTAGACCAGTCATCGAGGTGTAGACACCACCTGCATTCGCAATTGCCACCGCCTCAGTCACTCATTCCCGTCTGTAGTTCACATTCGCAGTGAATTCGTAATGATTGCACGGGCTTCGCGATTAGGGATGGGGGTAGGGAGGTTTTCAAGACCGCTGAGAGGAGTGGGAGTGCTAGAAATGCTGGATGTGGGGCTGGATACAACATGACGCGTTGAGTCTGTCTGTGAGGGTCTGCTGGGTGCTGGTGTGTTACGACTGCTTGTACCCGGCGTGGCGGTTGGAGTGATTATTGACTGTCGCTGTGTAGTGGACGGGGTGATATCTGCAACCCGAGAATTGTTCAGCAAAGATGACGGGGTGGAGCTCTGACCTTGGATTGTAGACGCTATGGGACTCCCTCCTTGAGAGGAATCCCTCCCGCAAGCTGGTACCGAAACGCGTCTCTTAGCAGGTGGAAGTTGAGAATTCCCAGAAGGCCCACGCTTTTTTGATTCTGGCCAATAGCAAGACTTCGAACATTTCATACGACCGGAGACGTGACAGGGTGAGTGCTTTGGGAAGGCATCATCCAATATGGATGTTCAACGTTGAGACTGTAGGAATATCTTCCTCTGCATGCATAGGCAACGGTAGGCGAGGTAGACTCCTATTTGAGCGACCATGGAGGGATTCGATAAAAAAGGTAGGCGCAGTGTAGACCGCGCTATTCTCTCAACCCTGACAATACTCGGTGACAAGATCCCTTCATAAGCATTCAATTATGGGGTTAACTGCGATCAGATTAAACTAAGATCAAACTCAGCATTGATATTCACTGGTACAGCAACGTCTGAAAGTCTATTTACACCGCTTGAAGGGTGTTTATGCCTTCTTGGCGTGATTCTCACAGGATTGCACTCGTTCTTGGCACAATACTTCAAACCATCGATTGTGTATATCTTCAGCTTCCTGGTGGAAATCCCCCTTTGGCAGAGCTACAAGCATCACAATGGGAACAATTACGTATTCTCTATCCTATGACATCAGTTGCGTGTGCTTTTTCCACCGCTAGGCATTGGTAGCCGTGTTGGATGGTTGCACAGTTGGGACAACTTGAGAACTACTGAGTTTGCTCCGAGACCGACGAGGTATGAGCAGTAAATGTGGTATGTGATGCCAAAGCAACGCCCCGCATCGTAAACTGTCATCACCACGAGTACTAAATCTCATCTTGAGGCTCCTCATTGCTGAGGTGCTTGGTCGTTGTGCAAGATGAAGGCTTGGCCGTTTTGTGTTCATTAACCAACAAAACGCAGGGTCTGAATCTGATCGCAGGAACTCGAGTATATAAATCCCTTCTTCCCGCCTACACCTCCATTGTCTTTTTGTCCCGTATTAAACACACCGCCTGCATCCTGAACCATCTCGGCGTCACGTGACTTGCGCCAAACAATGCCTCTCGGTCCAAAACCCACCCGAAAACCTACACAACTTTGTACGTTCACTCTTGGCCTCCTTCCGCTACATTCAACTGTATTATAATGCTAACGCCTCGGATGTAGATTCATTTTCAACTCACAGGGATGGCACCAAAGGGCAGCCGCAAAGGAAAGGGAAAGGCAACTGCTAGGGCAAAAATACTGACATTGGTTATGAATCGACGCCTGTCGTTGGATTGGGACTGTATGAAGGGATTCATCTCGAAACACATCCATGGACTCATACGGATATACAATGTTTGTGGTGTCCAGGATGAGAGGACCTGGGACCTCTTGTACGATATAATCTTTCTTGATCCAGTCACGACTCGCCACTTTTCACAATTCCAGCTAATGTGGCCCCACCGCAAGGGCAGGAGGTCACCTTTTCTGGAGTGGTGGGCAGCCTTCCGTTCATATAGGGGGCAAATGTTTGACAAAACCCGTGACCAAATGAACAATTGGAGGTGGGACAAACCCCATGCCTTCGGGGATCAAGTTGATCGCTCCAATCAGCGGACAACCAACTCGGGAATGGTTAAACGCACCGGCGAGCATTTCTCTTGGTACGGTAGCAATGGTCTCAGGGTGAAGATTGAGCCGCCAAGATGCCAGCAGTACAAGCCCGGCGACTTCCTGGCCATTAGACCACTGAATTGGGATGAGATAATCGACAAGGATGATGGTGATGAGTACTGGGCGGATCCCCGAGCACCGAGCGGTGGACGGAGCCGTCCTGGGGATGACAATGGCAATCACGACGGCGAGGGTGAGGAGGACACACAGGGCGGTGAGAAAGGGACCAGAAAAGGGAAGGGAATAAAGGATGGGAAGGGGAAAGGGAAGGCGACTGAGGACGGGAATGGGCAAGGGAAGGGGAAGGGGAGGGGAAACAGTAAAGGAAAAGGTAATGTTAAACAAATCCCAGGGGGAGATGATATCTCTCGTGCCATTGCTTTGCAGTTGCAGAAGGAAATGTCAGAGGCAGACTTGGACATGGAGGGCTAACTAGAGCGGGTATAGTTAGAGCCGGAAGCATCGCCCGCCGTGTGAATTTCCTCAGATGATGATTCCAACTCTACCGAGTCGGACGGTGAATATTACTCAGAACATGATTCTGATGTGGATATGCGCATGGAGGATGATGTGGATGCACCAGACGGCATTGATTTAGAAGGCGATGTGGATATGGCAAGGGACGGTTACGCTGAAGAGGAGGAAGCTGAAGAGGAGGAAGATGATGAGAAGAAAGATGAGGAGGAGGAGGAGGAGGAGGAGGAGGAGGATGAGGAGGAGGAGGAGGATAACATCAGCAAAATGTAAAATGGTTTCGAAGTCATAACCGAACAACTCAACAACCCTTAACAGCCACACTGATCCTTCCAGATGCTCCCAGATGCTCCCAGATAGGCTGAATGCAAAGCGATGTGCTCTCAGGTGCTC
>Ga0307512_10007400_pt1 | contig 10900 bp, 10 predicted proteins | sample 14_EM_MG_FD_200267 | JGI IMG/M metagenome (GOLD analysis project Ga0307512, IMG submission 200267) | Populus trichocarpa ectomycorrhiza microbial communities from riparian zone in the Pacific Northwest, United States - 14_EM | ecosystem: Host-associated > Plants > Roots > Unclassified | place... | reverse complement strand
AGCCGAGGGGGCGGGCGGGGGCAAGGACGGCGACACCCAGCCCTCTCAACGACGTGCGCGAAGCACCCACCTGCGCACGAGCAGCGCGCCGACCACGGCCAGCAGGAGCACAGCCGCCAGCACGACGGCAGGCACCTCGTCCCGCACAGCCGGCATCGCCTGCGCCCGCCCGGCGGACCGCGCCGGACCGGTCTCCTCGGCCGGCCCGACGAAGCCGAACTGCGGTGCGGCGGTCGTGCGGTCACCGAAGCCACCCAGGCTGCCCATCCCAGAGCCGGGCACCGGACTGCTCATGCCGGGACGGCCCGCCAGCAGGCCCTGGTAGTACCGCTCACTAGCGGACGGCCGATACGGAACCTGCTGCGCGACAACAGAACCAGGCGTGCCAGCGCCCGTGCCGCCCGGCGTCTGCCCCGGCATCTGCCCAGGTGCCTGCCCGGGTGCCTGCGGCGACTCCGGGGCAGGCGTGTTCGGCAGCAGACCACGCACCAGCACCTCACACGACGTGGTCAGCGTCTGGCGCACGACCGGAGTCAACGGCTCGAGCACCAGCGCCAGAACGGGAAGCTCGCCGAGCCGCTCGGTGACCGCGTCGGCGATCCGGGTGCCGGGGATCACCGCCTGGCCGGCGGGCACGGCGCCGATCGGAATCGGTTGCACGGCCTGCCATGCCTCGCGGAACGGCCCGGCGAGCAGGCCGAGTGGGTCCAGTCCGGCGAGCACACCGGCGATGGGATCCGCCAGCGAGCGAGGATCCAGCACCACCTCCTGCCCCGGCGTGCCGTCGACGACAGCGGTGCAGTTCGGCGCGACCAACGACTCCGCGGCAGCCGCGGCCGGTGCGCCGGCAAGGCAGGAGAACGTCAACGCACTAACGGTGAGAACGCATCGGGCGCGCATGCGGAAATGCCTCCGGTCGGATTTCTCACTGGCTCGCGAAATGGCCGGACTCCACCATCGTGACATGCGGCGGGAGCGAGGCCAAATAGGTTACAGGTGCCACTGTGCGAGCAATGCCGAATGCGCGGCCGGCCACGCGCGAACGAGGAGGCGCACGTCCCGGCCGAGCTGAACTCGCACCCGCCGGTGGAATTCGGTGAGGTGTGCCGCGGTGAACGGGTGCTCACCGGCGAGGAACAGCAGGACGCCGCGACTGTTCACCGCCACCAGTGCGTTCAGGTGTCCGGACCCGGACGGTGAGCGTGGGTGGGTCCAGGCCACGAGGAACGTCCCCGGTGCGCAGTCGCCCGGCTGCCACGGCGGTCCGGTCCGACCGAGCAGCTCCCACCGGCCCAGGTAGCGGTCGATCGTCGCCGGGCTCAGTGGGACGCCGAACCGCCCCCGGATCAGCTCCGCCAGGGCCTTTCGTGTCCACAGCAGACTCGGCAGCCCCACCTCGTCGGGCGGACCGGCCGAGACCGTGTCCACCACCCATGCCTGCTGGGTGGTGGACAGTGCGAGCCGCCGGCCCGCCGCCCACGCCGGCGGGGGCGAAGCGCCACCTCGCCCCCGGCCTGGTAGCCCCGCACCCAGTTGCCGACGCTTTTTCTCGACACGCCGAACAGTTGCGCGACGCGAGACTGCGAGATGCCCGACTCGACCGCCGCGACGGCCTGGCGCCGGATTCGTTCCAGTGCGTCGGCCGGCAGGCTTCGCGCGCCTGCCGCGCCCAGCTCACGACGAACGTCCATGGTGGTCCCCCTCCGTGTTATCGCGCGCCGACCGGCACGCGGACGACGGCCTGGTCGATGTCGGAGGTACGGACGGTCACGGCCAGCTCCCACCGGCCGGGCATGGTCACCGGTGCGTTCAGCCCGATCGCGTGGTCGCCGCCGATGAGTCTCAGGTCGACGGGAATCGGCGCTATCCCCCGGGCGGGCAGCCGGAGCTCCGCGCGCAGCTCCGGCACCTGTTTCGGGCGACCGTTCCGGTCGAACACCGCGAGGTGCACCTCGTTGGGGCCCACCGCACCCGGCGTCACCAGCACCGCGAGCCTGCCTGCGCCCTGCTGGCCACCGGCGTCGAACGGGACCACGACGTTCACCGGTCCCACTCTGGCGGGAATCTCGGCCTCTGCTTGGACCCTGGCCATCTCGGCCGTGGCGGGCTCGGCGTTGACCAGTCCTGCGGTCGCGCCCAACGCCGCCGCGGCGATCACCACCTCCACCGTGACCATCCGGCGAAACCTGCTGACCTCACGCCGTTCCGGTCCCCGGCGGGCACGCTTCTTGTCGGTGACGGTGACGATCGCGAAGCCGTAGTGACGCCGCACCCAGTTGCGTGCGAGCGCGCCGAGCACGACCAGCACGGCCACCATGCCGAGCTTCGCGACGAGCACGAGCCCGTAGGTCGTGCCGAACAGGGCAGCGGGGGTGCCGACCTCCCGCCATGCCTGGTAGGTGCCGGTCGCCACCAGCACGCCGACGCAGACCAGCGCGGTGCGGGAGAACCGGGGCACGGCGATCCGCATGCCCGGTATGTCACCGGAGCGCAGCAGCACACCGAGCAGCACGGGCAGGCCACCGAGCCACACCGACATGGCCAGCAGGTGGATCGTGTCGACCGGCAACGCGAGCACGACCCACGTCCCGGCCCCGCTGTGGTTCGCCAGGCCCCAGGTCACCGCCAAGGCCGCGCCGACGCCGAGCACGATCCCGCCATGCCGCACGGGGTAGGGCGCGAACGGGGCTCTGCGCCGCAGCAACGGGATCGCGGCGGCGACCAGGCCGAGCAGCCCGACCCGAACCGTGAGCACCACGCCAAGCCGGCTACCGAGCAACGCGGGATCGGCGAGGGGGCCGCCGGACAGCGGCCCGTAGAGCACGAAGGTCGCCAGCGTCGCGCCGAGCAACGTCGCCCAGCCGGTCCACAGTAGACGGTGCACTCCGCTCGTGACCTCGCCGCCCGGCCAGCACGCCGCGACGAAGAACGCCGTGCCGACCAGGACGGCGAGCCCGGCGTACGCGAGCCAGCGGGCGATGCCGGCGAGCACCGACGCGAGCCAGTTCGCCCCTTCCGGCTCGGCGCCATGCGCGACCCCGCCGGTGACGGCGCCGACGCTGAACGCGAAAGCACCCTCGACGGGATGCGAGTCGGTGGAGATGACGTGGTAGGTCACGGTGTAGGTGCCGCGTGCCAGGCGGTCCGGCACGGTCACCGCGACGGTGTCCGCCCGGCCGGACGGATGGGCCGGCGGCGACACCCCGTCGATCTCGTCGCCGCGCGGCCCGAGTAGCCGAACCCGCGCCAGTGAGACGTCGACGGACTCGCTGAACCGCATGGTGACCTCGTGCGGCGCGGCGTCGAGGACCTGGAAGCCGCGTGGCGTCGTGGCCAACAACACGGCATGTGCCGATGCGGTTCCGGCGAGGGCGATCATGGTTGTGACGAGCACTGCTAGGAGAACGGCGAACCTCCTGGCGAGCATGGCCCGCCTCCTACAGCCGCGCCTTCTCCCGTTCGGGCGCCGCTCCGACCTCCGGCGGTGTACGCCGCCGCTTTCCCCATGCCGTCAAGGCGACCGCGGCGAGCCCGACGACGAGCCCGGCGCCACCGAGCACCCGTCCCGCGGTGTCCGAAGTGGACGTTGCGGCTGGCGCGGGTGGCGGCGCCACCCTGACGATGGGCGCGGGATGCTCGGGTTCCGGTTGCCCCTCGGCGGCCACGTCGATCCACCGCACGACCTCCCCGCTCGAGTAGGTCTGCAGCGCCTTGAACGCGAGGTCGCCCGACTCGTCGGGCATGGCCGGCACGTAGACCGGAAACTCCTGGTAGGTGTCAGGCTGGATCTGGCCGCCCTCCCACACGATCGACGAGACGGCCTCCTCGACCAGCCCGTGCCCGGTGTCGACCGGCTCGTCGAGCGCCTGCCTGGTGACCGTCACGGTCCACCCCGGCACGGTCCGCGGCACGGCGACCGCGAGCGGCACGTCGGTCGGGAACGCGATCTCGAGCCGCACGGTCGACGTGTCGTCGCTTTCGTTGGGCACCCGGAAAGCGATCGTGGCCGGTTCGCCTGGCGCGGTGCTGTCCGGCGTGACCGACACGTGAGCGAAGGCGATCGGCGGCGCGACGACCATCGCCGCGGTACAAAGGAGGCCGGTGACGACGAGTCGGCGGAGGTTTTCGGCGCGCATTTTCGCCCTTTCTCGAACTGTTAACCGAGCGAGCTCCGGACTACCCAGGAAGCCGGTGGTTGCAGGAAGGCCTTAGCCCATCCTGCCCAACCGCGTGCCAGGCGGATGACGCTCCGGTTAGTGGCGTATTACAAGAGACCGGGCCATGTTTCGTGGACCAGCGGCCGAGACGAGCGACGCTGATCATGCGTTCACAAAATGTGTCACAACCACGGCTCGGGTATGCCGGACGCATTTGCGCTGATAGGAGAAGGCGAGACACACCAAGGCCCGTCGGCTCGGGGTGTCACCTATTTGCACAACGGTCAAATCTGTGCCAGAGCCGAGATTTCCGCACCCCGGTCCCCCACGACAGGACCGGTACCAGCGACGATGGTCATGTTTCCCCGATGTGAACGGCCCGTGGCCGCGTCAACGCGCCCGCAAACCACCGCCGGTGAACCCTGGACACATCGGGCACCGTGCACATGGCATGAGACCAACCATCGACGCGGCCGAGGTGGATGACGCCACCCTCGTCGTGCGCACCGACTACTCCGACGACGAGGCGTGGGAGACACTCGTCCTGCTGCTGGACTCCCCACAGCCACCGGACCACTACGAGCCGGTCAACTACTTCGTGGACGACCCGGCGTGGCACGGCGCGACCGTCGACGAGGTCCTGGCCGCGGCCCCGGACGCGGGCGGCGTGGTGTTCGTCGCGGACGCGGACACGATGCGGCACCCGTACCCGTTGCTGGCCGTCAACACGGTGACCCGAGCCGACTGTGCCGACGACGACGAGTACATCTACGAGATGGAGTTCGGCCGGGAGTTCCGCCTGCTGCCGGCGGGTGTGCGGGATGTGAGCGCCAACCTGTTCGTGGGGAACATGGACTTCCCGGAGTTCGCCGAAATGGCACAGGACGACCCCAGCGGCCGGTACCAGGGCCTGGCGGCCTCGAAACGAGGCCGCGAAGCCCTGCTAGCGCTGATGAACGCCCATCCCGACGAGTAACGCTCAGTTCCCGTAGAGGAACAACCGGCTGTGCTCCCGCATGTTGGCGACCAGGTCGGCGGGCGCCTTGGCCGGTGAGCCCGCGTCGTGCGGTGGCTGGGGGTCGTACTCGAGTCCGAGCTGGATCGCTTGCGCCGCACTGTCTCCGGCCATCCGGTTGGCCAGCGCCAAGCCCATGTCGATGCTGGCGGAGACGCCGGCCGCGGTCACGTACTTCCCGTCGAACACGACGCGTTGCTCGACCGGCTCGACCCCGAACCCGGGCAGCTGGTCCAACGCCAACCAGTGCGACGTGGCCTTGCGGCCCCTGAGCAAACCAGCCGCGGCCAGTATCAACGACCCGGTGCACACCGACAACGTCCACGTGGTGGTCTGGTCGACCGCACGCAGCCAGTCGAGCACCTCCGTGTCGGTCATCAGGTCCTCCTGCCCGGGACCTCCTGGCACGAGCACGATGTCGGCCGAGGGGACCTCGGCGAGCTCCTTGTCGACGACCAGTCCGAGCGTGCCGCCGCCGGCCCGAATCTCGCCTTTCCGCTTGCCGACGCACACAATCTCGGCATCCGGACCAAACCGCAGTACCTCGTAGGCCCCAATGGCGTCGAGCGCCGTCATTCGATCATAGAGCAGGATCGCGACACGCATGTCAAACTCCCCAGTTCGTCGTGATCCGGCAACAGTAGCGGCTCAGCTCACCCCCGCGCCATGAATCGCCACCCAGCGTTCCATCGAGTACTCCACCATCGTGATCAACGTGTTCTTCACGGAATCGCGATCACGCGCGTCGCAGCGGACGATCGGCACCGTGTCCGACACGGCGAGCGCGTCGCGGACCTCGTCGATGCCGTGGGTCTGCTCGCCGTCGAAGCAGTTCAGGCCAACCACGTAGGGCAGGTCGCGGTCCTCGAAGAAGTCTATGGGAGCGAAGGAATCCGCCAGCCTGCGCGTGTCGGTGAGCACGACCGCGCCGATGGCGCCGCGCACCAGGTCGTCCCACATGAACCAGAACCGTTCCTGGCCTGGCGTGCCGAACAAATACAGCACGAGGTCCCGGTCCAGCGAGACACGACCGAAATCCATGGCCACGGTGGTGGTTTGTTTGCGTGGCGTCGCGTCGAGATTGTCGATTCCGACACTCGCCTCGGTCATCACCGCCTCCGTGGTCAACGGCATGATCTCCGAGACCGAACCGACGAACGTCGTCTTACCCGCACCGAAGCCACCACCGACGACGATCTTCACCGATGTCATCGATGGCCCTGCGCTGCCCGCGTCAAAGCCGACGGAGTCCACTCAAAACCCTTTCCATCAACATGAGATGTGCTTTGTTGGCGCCACCTGTGGCCGTTTTGTGCACGATGACCAAGCCCAGGTTGGTCATGTCGCCCAGCAGCACCTTGGCCACGCCGAGCGGCACCGACAGCAGTGTGGCGACCTCGGCGACCGACCTCGGCTCGGCGCACAGCTCCGCGATGGAGCGGTGCTCGGTCTGCGTCAGGGCCTCGATGTTCTCGCCATGTTCGCTCGTGGACACCATCGTCTCGATTCGCAGGTCCACTGTGGACCTCGTGCGGCCCCCGGTCCACGCGTAGGGGCGCACGATCGCCGCGTCCGCGAGGAGATCCTCGTCGGACACCGGGGCCGCCGCAGGCGTCACGGCCGGCGCGGACGACGGGATGGTCCACGACCAGTTCGCCCGCTCGGCGGGCTTCTGCTCGGCGGGCTCCTGCTCAGGTAATTCTTCCCCGACCGGTTCCTTCTTCTTGCGCTTGCGCCGCCCGCCACTCAGCGCGAGTCCGTTGAGGACGTCGGCGAAGCCGTCGTCACTCACGCCGGCACCATCCTCCCGCCGGCGCCCTGAAGCTGTGCCCGCAGCTCCGGCGTGAGGATCTGCCCGACGCGGTCGACGAGCAGGGTCATCTCGTACGCCACCTGCCCGATGTCGCACAGCGGCGAGGAGAGCACGGCGAGCGACGACCCGTCGCTGATCGCCATCAGCAGCATGATGCCGCCCTCCATCTCCACGATGGTCTCCCTGACCCCACCGGCCTCGAAGCACCGCGCCGCGCCCTGTGTGAGGCTGACGAGCCCGGACGCGACCGCGGCCAGCTGGTCCGCGCGGTCGATGGGCAGTCGCGCGGAGGCGGTGAGGAGCAGCCCGTCCGCTGACACGACGACGGCGTGTGCCACGCCGGGGACGCGCTCGGCGAAGTCGTTGACCAACCACCCGAACTGACTTGGTTGGACGTGCGGCGAAGTCATTCGTTCTCCTGTTGTGTGTTGTTGTTGGCGCCGGCCCCCCGATCGGCCAGGCTCCTCCGCCCGCGTGACAGTCCTTTTTGGAAGTTGCCGAGCCGGCCGCGCATCTCCTCGGCACGGCCGGTCCGCGCCGCCGCGCCGCCGTTCCCGTTGCCGTTGTGGCCGACGCTGCCCGGCAACAGGTTCTGCCTCGGGCTGCGCCGGGGCAGGCCGCCGGAGGTGAAGTCCACCGGAGTCGACGTGGACACCTGGTTCGCGGCCCGCCAGCCGATGTCCGCGGCGAACCGCCAGCCGGCGCCGCGCAGGTCGAGCTGTGCCGTGTCGGCCGGATCGTCCGAAGTGGACGGACGGGACGGGGTCACCGGCGCGGCGCTGGGGGTCGAGGGGGACTCGACGCCGGGCCGGTGATCCCGTGCCCTGCGGACGCCCTGCCGGTAGTCACTCAACCGGCTTCGTACGTCGTCCGCATCGCGTCCGTGCCGAGGTGGTCCGGCTGTCGCGCCCGGAGCGGCGCTGCCAGGAACCAGGTGCTCCCTCGGACTACGGCGCGGCAGCCCACCCGAGGTGAAATCGGACGGTTCGGCTTTCGACGCGGCGCGAGCGGCGTCGAAACCGGAGTCGGCGGCGAAGTTCCATGCCTCGGCGCCGCTCTGCGGGTCGTCCTGACTCGGGGGCTGAAGTTCGGTGTTCTCAACTGCTTTCTCGCTCTGCGGCGGTTCGCTGACCGCGCGGAACCACGCCGACGCCATCTCGTCGAAGATCGGGGTGGTCTCCTCGATGGCGTTCCGGTCGGCCCACCAGCCCGTGTCGCCGGCGTCGCGGGCCGGGGTGAACAGGCCGCGTGCCGGCTCGCCAGGCTTGGGGCCTGGCATCTTCCCGCCAGGCGAGCGGCGCGGCAGCGGGTTGTGCCCGTTGCCGGCGGCCGACTCCTCGCGCTGCTGCGGCAGCGGCGACGGCGTGAGCCCGCTCTTGATGACGTCGTTCGCGTGGCCGTTGGTTCCGTTGACCCGCAGGCCGTTCGTCTGCCCGTTCAACGAGAACGGCGCGAGCAGGCTCGTTCCGTTCGACGTCGCCCTCGGCTTCTCCGGCTCGCGGACCTGCGTCGGCTCGCTCTCGAGGATCACGTCGGCCGGCACGGTCACGGTCGCCCGCACGCCGGGCACCTCGTGGCCGCCGTTCAGCCGCACCTCGATGCCGTGCCGCCCGGCGAGCCTGCCGACGACGAACAGTCCCATCCGCCTCGACGTGGACGACGCCGCCACGTCGACCGCACCGGCGTCGGCGAGCTTCTCGTTGGCCTCGTCGAGCTCGGCCTGGCTCATCCCGATGCCCTCGTCGTGCACCGCGACGCACAGCGACCCGTCCTCGAACGCGTGGCTGGCGATCGTCACCTGCGTCTCCGGCGCGGAGAACGCGGTCGCGTTGTCGAGCAGCTCCGCGACGAGGCGCACCAGGTCACCGACCGCGTAGCCGACCACCTCGACCGACGGCGGCGGCAGCAGCGTGACCCGTTGGTACTGCTCGATCTCCGACACCGACGCGCGGAGCAGGTCGGCGAGCGGCGCCGGCCGCTGCGAGCGCCTGCCGACGTCGCCGCCGGACAGGACCATGAGGTTCTCGTTGTTGCGCCGCATCCGCGTCGCGAGGTGGTCGAGCTGGAACAGCGTGGCGAGCTGGTCGGCGTCCTCCTCGTCGCGTTCGAGCCGTTCGAGCAGCTGCAGCTGGCGCTGCACGAGCCCCTGGCTGCGGCGCGAGAGGTTGACGAACACGCCTGCGTACTTGGCGCGCAGGCCGGCCTGCTCGGTGGCGAGCTTGAGCGCCTGCCGCTGCACGGCGTCGAACGCGCGGGCCACCTGCCCGACCTCGTCAAGCGACCGCACGGGCACTGGCGGCAGCTCGATGTCGCCTGCGTGCTCGCCGCGGTCGCGGATGCGGGCCACGGCGGCCGGCAGCTCCTTCTCGGCCACGTCGAGCGCGCCGCGGCGCAGGGCGGCGAGCGAGCCGAGCAGGTGGCGGCCGACGACGAACATGACGGCGACCGCGACGACGAGTGCCACCAGCAGGATCACGGCGGCGAGCCCGGCTGCGTCGCTCGCCTCGTCCTGCAGTGTCGCGGACCGTGCGCGGAGGTCCGCGCCGAGCACCCGCGTGACGTCGGCGATGCGCCCGATCGTGAGCGCCGAGCCGTCCTGCCAGTCCTGCGCGGTGGTCGGGATCGGCGTGCCGGCCGGGTGCGCGATGACCGCGGCCACGACGTTGTTGCGGCTCGCGATGCCGGTGCCGCTGACCTTGTCGTCGTAGAGCTGCGCCCGGTCGGTGCCGGCGACGGCGTAGAAGTCGGTGAGGCGGTCGGCCTGCCGGCCGGCGGACACGCCGAGCGCGTCGACCTCGGGGCCGGAGAGGCTGCCGCGCACGATGCCGACCGCGATCACCGCCTGCTGGTAGGAGACCTCTTCTCTGATCTCCTCGAGGTCGGCGAGCGCCGTGGTGGTCGAGGCCAGCGTCGGGTCGAGCGACTCGGACGCCATGGTCCGGTTGAACCGCAGCAGCGCGTCGATCACCGCGGAGTAGCGGGTGACCGCGTTGGCGGCGTCGAAGCCGGGCACGGCGACCTGCTGGCGCACGTCGGCGAGTTCGTCCAGCCAGGTCAACACATCCGCGTAGCGCGCGGCGCCTGCCTCGTGGTCGAGCGTGACACGGCCGGTGGCGCGCAGGAAGTCCGCACGCGTGCGGTCGGTGGTGCGCTGCTCGCCCGCGAGCCGCACCACGGTGTCGGCGGCGCGGGCGGCGAGCAGCACGCCGGCCGACGCGCGTTCCGCCTGCAGCGCGGCGACCAGGTCGCGCAGCTTCTCGTTGACCACGACAAGACGGTCGACCCGCCGGTATGCCGCCGCCTTGTCGACCTGGTCGGAGATCTGCATCGTGCCGAGCACGACGGCGAAGACGACCGGCACGAGCGTGACGGCGGTGAGCTTGACGGGGATGTTCCAGTCCCGCCAGTTGGCGAGGACGCTCAGCAGCGCAGACCACCGGGACGCGGGCTCCGTCGCAGCTTTCAAGGCACGCCTCATTTCAAAAGATGAGACAATTCGAAGTCGAGTGCCGCGCGAACAGCAGGCACGGCGAGAACTGAGTGTTGATCGTACCTCAGCGGTGAGATCACGAAAGTATTCCGAAGGCACGCCGTTGACCTGCGGCAACGGGAAATAAAACGATCAAATAAGGACACCCTGGCCAGGTCTGCCATGATTTCGATCATGCCAGTTCTACTATGCGTCTGGATTGGACTGACTTGATACCCCGATCGGGTAATCTCCCACTCGACCCGTCCGAGAACGGCGTGGCACTCGATCATCGCGTCGCGCGTGACGGTACGGGCAGGATGTCGCACGTGACGTTCCGCAACACCCTCAACAGCGCAAACACTCGTTGTTAACCATCACACCATCGCGTGATGAGCTGGTGAAACCCACGCCAAACCAACAAAGTCCACACAGTCCGAACATCT
>Ga0307512_10007399_pt1 | contig 10900 bp, 9 predicted proteins | sample 14_EM_MG_FD_200267 | JGI IMG/M metagenome (GOLD analysis project Ga0307512, IMG submission 200267) | Populus trichocarpa ectomycorrhiza microbial communities from riparian zone in the Pacific Northwest, United States - 14_EM | ecosystem: Host-associated > Plants > Roots > Unclassified | place... | reverse complement strand
CGCAGGGCAGCAATCCGCAGCACTGGCACTGGCTCCTCTGCGACCTCGTCGACGATGGTGTCGGCGATCTCTTGAGGGAGAGACGTTTCCATGAAGAACCGGTTGTTGAGGCTTGTACGACTGTGAGTTTGGATACGCTCACGCTGAGGGCTGAGTCTGGGCGTGCAATTTCACTGTCAGGCTTGTGCGATAGAAAGTGAATGGGTAAGAGAACGTTACCAAAGCAAGGAAAGAAAGTCCTTTGGCGTAGAGACAGAGAGGGATCCGTGAGGGTGGAGGTAAGCTGCAAAGCTTAAGACTCCGAGGGTGACGTGGCGAACCCGACCCGACCCAGATGTGCCAGTAAAATATACAAACCTGTACCCAAGTTCGCCACCCTATTTCTAGAAATACCTTCCAAACTCGTCACCGAGACCGCCTCTCTCGGGTGGCATTACCCGGGCTTAATCGAGGCTCTTCTTGACAAAAAACTGAATCAAACTTTGCTAAGCGGTCGGGTATCATCGCGTAGGAGGGGCGTTTTGCTGATGCACACCCAGATCCACCCGGGTTTCCATTTCACGTCCCCCCGCCCCGAGCGAAACGTTCCATCCCCTATTCAAGCGATCAATCATAAGAGTCCATCTACCTAGCTTGAAGCACCGGGAACTTCAGTGAACACCGAACCGCAGTGGGAATGGCCACCGACTTTGGTCATTACTCACCCAATACTTCGCTTACTCTTCGTCGATGAAGTGTCTGGGTACCAGGAAGGTGGAGTTTTGCCATAGGACTTCGATCTCGCGATAGGAGCATGATTAAGTCAGTAGCAATCGTGGGAATCGAGATGCAGTCAATGATGGAGCCGCCTCATGGCACTGAGCGACTTCATGTGGCTATCTCTGCAGTCCGTCGAGAAAAACATGGGGCATCTATAGGCATTCGCATAGAGGCGCAAAATAACACATAATTTGATTACCGCGTAACGGAAGCATCACAGTACAAGAAATGGATAGTCACTGCAGTGATGGTGAATTACCGTGAAGTCGTGAATGATGAATGTCCAGAGAGGCATATAGACAGTAAAGATCATAGGGGTCAGGGAACACCTACACGGAAACTGCGTGGGCCACGTACCGCTCGTCTGTTCAACCGCAACCCCGTAAGTCGGGGAGTATCAGCGTACAATTGTTGCTGGGGCTGAGAAGCATGATCCTGCTACAATCCTAGGTTAGTGACCGATAATCCAATCTTCTCGAGAGGCAAAGACTCAATTGACCGCCCACCTAATCGAAAGATTGCTTGCTCGGATGGTCGCCACCATCAGGGGGTCCGCAGCGTAAAACGTACATATACTAGGAGTAGGATGGGACGGTCGACCCTCGAGTGATCGCCGTGGCCGCGCACGTCCTTCAGAGATCCAACCGCGAATACAATTTCTCTCGACCGAATAGGTTCGCGTGCACGAAGCGTGTCATGACAAATTGCCGCTCGGCTCTATTAGGGTTCCTCTCCCACACTGTACCGTTCTCTCGTGGCTGCCTCGAATCTCGATCATGAAAGTCGAGTCCCAACAACCTAAGGGGCGGGAGGGTGCTATCTCGGCCTTGAATGCAGCAATCGAGGCCTTGAATCGCGCGAAGGAAGTCTCGAGTATTACGCCAGCTAAGGGTACTTTTAGCTCCGTCAGCGTTATCCTCGCATTGATCAGAGTGAGTTTCCTTCTCGTCCTTTGTTGATCGATCCCAAACCGAAATGCACCCAGGACACGATGATCAACAAGGAAGATTACGTCGAACTAGGACTGACCTGCGCCGACGTCTGTACCGCGCTTGACCGGGGGCTGAACGGGAAGAGGTTGAACGATCTCGATAACTCCGTACGTGAGGCAATCAAGCAGCTAACGACGTGAGTTACATCACCCGCGCACACTTTCATTACATTATTAACGGTGCTTTCCACTCGACCCCAGGGCTGTGGCGGAGATCGAAAGGAATATTATCAAGGAGGGAAAACGAAATGTGATTTCTCGACGTCTCCATGCAAAGAACAATAAGGAACAAATCGCGGCCTGGAAATTGGACCTTGACAGGATTATTCAGGTCTTTAACGTGCGTTCTGTCGTTTGAGTGATGTCCATTGCTAAGCGCTAACTTACCGCTCCAAGAAGTCACTTGTAACAGACACAGATCCAACCGTTTCCGCCGTTCGGAATGATTCCACGAAAACCCACACCATTGTTTTCGGAATCCAGAATGACGTTATGAACACCCCCGCTATTATTTCTGACAGTCATCGCAGCGCGTTGAAAAGACCCGAGGATACGCGCGGTCAGAATCGGGTGGTAAGTGCCATTCGTACTCTACCTGTCGTCGAGTAACCATTCATTCCTGCCTAGACTCACGCCAGGTTAGCGGTCTCGGTTAGGGATGAAGCTGATGTCTAAGCTTTGCATCTAGTGCACCTGGAGAATCGCCACCTCCCCTGCCAGGGAGCACGGGTGGAACCATTTCCGATATTCGTCAGGACGTCCGCGCTGTCGTTTCCGAGTTTAAGCGCACCCAGAATATGGTCTCCGACATCCATAATAACGTGGTGAAAGGTCAGGAAGGCAGTGATGGGACAAATCCGTCAGTGAGTCAAACTCGTACTCTATCCACAACCGAACGACCGCTCACCGTTGCCTAGACCCAAACCAGGTCAGCAATCTCAATCATCAACGGATCCATCATCTCATATTTGCTTCTAGAACACTCGGTGAATCTCCTCCTCCTGCGCCGAGGGCGTGTTTTGGACGTGACGAGTTGATTGAGAAGATTGTCGGTCTGGCCGAAGACCTCACACCCATCGCTCTCATTGGCGCAGGTGGGATCGGCAAGACGTCCATCGCTCTGACTGTCCTCCATCACGATCGCGTCAGACAACGATTCGGTGACAACCGTCGCTTCATTCGCTGCGATCAGTTTACCACATCATGCGCTCACTTCCTGAGCCGGCTGTCCAAGGTCATCGGTGCGGGTGTCGAGAACCCCGAAGATTTGGCCAGCCTACGTCCATTCCTATCCTCGAAGGAGATCTTTATAGTGCTGGATAATGCGGAGTCAATCCTTGATCCTCAGGGGACGGACGCCCAGGAGATCTACACCATGGTGGAGGAGCTGAGTCAGCTCAACAACATCTGCCTTTGCATCACTTCGCGGATTTCCACCATTCCTGCCGACTGCGAGACTATCGACGTACCGAGATTGTCGATCGAGGCTGCATGTGACGCCTTCTATCGGATATACAGGACCGGTGAACGGTCAGATCTCATCATCGACATCTTGAAGCAACTCGACTTTCACCCGTTTTCCATCACCCTCCTCGCGACAGTTGCACATCACAGCAAGTGGGACGCGAACCGATTGACGAGGGAATGGGGGCAACGACGAACGGGTGTGCTACAGATCGAGCATAACAGGAGCCTTGCGGCCACGATCGAGCTTTCGCTCGCCTCCGCCATGTTCCAAGAGCTCGGCCCTGACGCGCGAGCGCTTCTTGGCGTTGTCGCCTTCTTCCCGCAAGGTGTCGACGAGAACAACCTTGATTGGTTGTTTCCGACCATCCCGAACAGAACCAATGTCTTTGACAAGTTCTGCATCCTTTCATTGACACATCGGAGCAACGGATTCATCACGATGCTCGCGCCACTCCGAGATTACCTTTCACCCGAGGATCCGAAATCGTCCTCACTCCTCCGCACAACCAAGGATCGCTACTTAACCCGGATGTCGGTCAATATTAATCTGGACGAGCCTAGCTTTGAGGAATCACAATGGATCAAGTCGGAGGATGTAAACGTCGAGCACCTGCTTGATGTATTCACAACCATCGATCCGAACTCGGACGACATCTGGGATGCCTGCGCCAAATTTATGCAGCACCTCTATTGGCACAAGCGTCGGCTCGTCGTTCTGAAGCCAAAGATCGAAGGGCTCCCAGATGACCATCGTTCCAAGCCTGACTGCTTATACGAACTCTCACGGTTGTTTGACACGGTTGGAAATCAGGTGGAGCGCAAAAGACTCCTTACTCATGCCTTAAAGCTTCAAAGAGAGCGGGGGGTTCACAATAGGGTCGCTCGGACATTGTACCTGCTATCTGATACAAATCGGCTAATGGGCCTCCCCAAGGAAGGGATACAACAGGCGAAAGAAGCGTTGGAGATTTATGAATCGCTCGATAATACGGTGGGACAGGCACAATGTTTAAACTACCTCGCTTGGTCGTTACATTCAGACGATCAACTTGACGCCGCAGAAGAAGCCGCCTCCCGCGCGATCAATCTCCTCCCAGAGAAAGGCGAACAATCTCTGGTCTGCGAATCTCATCGTCTTCTCGGACTTATATATCTGTCCAAGGGCGAGACGGAGAAGGCGATTCACCATTTCGAGGTCGCTCTCGAAATAGCCTCCTCTCTCAACTGGCACGATAACCTATTTTGTGTTCATTACGAACTGGCGAAGCTGTTTCTTGATGAAGGCGGGTTCGACGATGCACACGCTCACGCTGAACATGCCAAATCCCACACGTTCGATGACGCATATTACCTGGGTCGTGCGATGGAGTTGCAGGCTGAGATCTGGTATACACAATACAGGCTTGAAGAGGCGAGGACGGAGGTTCTTCGCGCTGCCGACATTTACGAGATGCTTGGGGCTACAAATGACGTGGAGGACTGTAGGGAGCTCCTCCGGAGGATAGAGAAAAAACTGAACGGTCCGATTGCCTCTGGTGAGTTCCCGCAAATGGTGTTATTTCCTGCACGTATTCACTTTTCATTCTAAGCCCAAGGAACCGAATGAAAGTATCAACTGTCGTGTCTTCGAACGTATCTTCCCGCAAGTCAGCGACATCTTGTCCCTTCCCCTCCCACGCCTTCCCTTGTGCTTTTTACTCAAAATCGATGTTTTCTTCCTCTCCAAGAATGTTCTCCCTCTTATTTGCCACGTCGTCTCATATTTGTTGTCCTACCACTCGTCTTTCGCACTTTACATCCTGTATCACGTCTCTCCGTCTCCCTTGTCATATTTTTTATACACGCATGTGTATCTCCGTGGCCTATTTTGAAGATGCTACAGTTACCACGAAATCGTTACCTTGGCTAGGTAGGCAGCGCTAGACCGAGAAGTCGGTCGCTGTGCCACGTAACCCCTCCACATCACCAACAAGCGAAGGAAACGACGCCGCGACGAATTCTATGGCCTCACCCCACCTGTCGACGTCGCCCGCCTGTAAGGACGAACGATCGGGTGGAGACGTGCATGATATGTTCCCCGTGGAGAAAAACGAAAACACAGTTGTCATTTCTAGATAAATCAAGCACACCTGCGATGTGAGCTGCGCCAAATACACAGGAGTTTCATCCCAGCACTACAAAGAAAGAGATGGAGAAACCGCATATTCACTCTCCAACGTCAACACGGTTGCCGCTTGAGAATCTTTCTTCAGTGATTCCGGGTCCCCGAATCGCCTTGGACCCTGAACCAACGACACAAGAAGTTCAACCTAGCCTGCTGGAAGGCGATCGCATGTTCTCCACCATATTTTCCGACCAAGTCGAGAAGGTCATTGATTTTGGCCCGTCCCATCTCGTCTCTCGATGTTGAATTAGGGACGACATCAGTGACGCCGCACTGCGCAACAAAATATCAGTACATTATCAAGCAGGAAGGAACACATCAGAAAAATCCATACGCCGGGGACTGTCGCAGTGACTCGGTAAGGGAAAAGATATAACGTCAACCCAACGCTCTGAAAGATGTTCTTGAACATCGCGATGATCTGGAACGCGAGTACATCTCGTCTACAGTCGTCTCCGACTTTGAAAATGGCCTGTTGCCAGACATCGTATTCAGAGCGTTTCATTCTCTTGCCTCTCGGCAACTCCGTCCGGATCGACATCGACGATTGTCCTGGTCTTGTGGACTTTGAATGTGGCCATAAACGGTGCCTGTGAGAGAGATGATTCGTTCGAAACCCGTTCATGAATTTGGGGGGATGAATCACCTTGGTATGATTCTGTAGCCGGCGCCCGGACTTCCTGTCTATATCGATGACCTTGCCATCCGGATTACTCGGGAGGTAGACTCCACGTCAACCACAACTTTCGCCATCTCGTCGATCTTAGCCTAGTATCGGCGAGTCAGCTGCCCGTTCTCAACCACTTGAGTTCCTCAACTACCTTCTTTTCGGACCTTTTCTTTTTGATGTAAGGCTTCAGCTTGCCGGAGATGGAGGTCATCTCGTGGAAAAATCCGAATTCTCGATCATAGAATAAAAGATTGGATCTTTTCAACGATCGTCGCTGAAAACTCCACAACTACATCAGTGATAGGCTTGCCAGACCGTGCGTGGGTAATGATTGGTGAGCTGAAGCAGGGAAGAGACAACGGAGTAGACGAGTTGGTCGGATAATGCCCAATCTGGACTCATTATAGTTGTGAACGCGAACCCAAAACAACGCGATGTAGATCCAGTAGTTACCTTCCCAAGCCAAGGACGAATCGAAGTCAATGTGTGGAACGTCCTTCAGGATGTCGATCGGGGCGGGGATGGTGTTCGCGGAATGCTCGTCAGAAAGGTTGATGGCTAGTTCTGCGAACCCAATGTTGCACTGTATAGTAGCGGCGGACTATCGTTACGTTTGATAAGCTGGCGCCGATGCTCAGTGGGGGGACGAAGAGGTGAGAGCGTACCATAAATACTCTTGCCTCTTTCTCTTCCTCTTCTTCTTCCGCATCCTGCGCTATTTGGTCGCGAGTCTGAAAATGAGACGTCACTAGGTCGATGACGAGTGTCAAATCGTGCTCAGACGCGTGGCCCCTGCACTCTCCAATATTCCGTGCGAGGTCCGTCAAGATGAGCTGACGGATATTAAACTCCAAACTGCAACTCCAAGTCAGTTCAGAACAATTTTGGGCCCCTCAGAACGCACAAAGTGCCAGTCCACGTTCACAGCTTCATGCTACAACCGTTGTGTCGAAATCCCGCGGGGGTAATGTTGGTGGGAGAGGAAGCGCTGGGAATTGGATAACCGCGCGGACAGCGGGCCGGCTTGGCTTCCGATCGAACGCCCAAGAATGGCTATTCTGCGTCCGTGGCGAGACGCTGTGAGCTATGGCCCACGACGGCCGGCCTACATCTCTTGCTCTCCAACCACCACCTTCACCACTACACCACCACTCCAACATCTTAGGCTTCCTCCGAAGATATGGAACCTTACCCAACGTCACAACCATCTCCGCAGAGGCCTCAGCCAGTAAGCTGAACCCGCAGCCAAGTCAAGGTGTGCTACACCACCCTCACCCTTGTAATCCAACAACAGAGGACCGAACCGGCCCTGGCCCCGAAGCCGATCCTGAAACAGAAGTTTGCAGTCGAGTCGGCCCAGATCATCTCTCCGTCAGACCTTGCTGGTGAGATCGTTTGGTACGCCCGCAATCCCACACATCCTCACGTCGGCTCATCCGCACACATGCTAACTCTTGTTTTCAGGTTCCAGAGCTTGTATCCGAGGCGCAAGTCGCCAGCTCCAACTCGCTAGTCGCAGTAAAAGTGCTTCCCAAGAAGGAATTGCATCTAACGAGTGAGGTCCGTATACCTCGAGCGTGAACCTTATCCGAAAGGTCAACGCCCGTAAGTGCACATCATTGAACATACATCTGATGAAACTATGATGGATCGTCACGAGATCAGCACCGAAAAGGGGTACTTGTCGCGTCTACCCTAGTCTCCGTTTCTCGCTGAAGCAGTGACAGGTGTTTCGGATACTACAACCTCTCTCTCGTCCTCAAACTGACGCCTCACGGAAGCTTCCAACAGAGTTAATTCATCAATTCGTACCCTTGAACCAGATAGATGCTTGCTTCTACTATTGCAGTGTTGTTTGCGCGATAGGGTCCATTCACAGTCACGGATTGATCTTTCGGGATATGAAGCTTGCGAGCCTTCTCGTGGGACGCGACGGCCACCTTATAATGCACGACCTCGGCATTGCCGAGAGGGGGGATTTTGGTGGAGAACATACGATCGCCTTCCAACAGGCCAGATTGAACTTCATTCAGCCGATGGCTGCGTACTCTGTCGCTTGCCACATCCTTCAGATCAAAGATAGGCACAATGGAGATATTATGATCGACGGAGAGGGCCACATAATCCACATCGGTATGCGAAGCTTGCCTTTGACGGTGGTTTCGTGCGCGCTGACCTGCATTGCAGATTTCGGATTCTTGAAGCATATCTATCCAAAGTCTCGTTCCCTTCTGCCAATTTTCCCATCGATTCTGGATGACTACGGCCTGGAGTGAGCTACACTCACGACGTTTCTTGAATAAGGTGACCGACAACAAGGTTATGGCATGTTCCAGCATCTGACCGTCAAGGCGTTCCTCGCTCTGCGGCCTTACTCCGACCACCTCATTAACACGGTTCGGTCGATGCTCGACACCGGATGTCCTTCGTTCTAAGGAGAGGGTACGATTAAACGGCTGAGAGATAGATTCGCATCGGGAATGAGTGAGAGAGGAGTGCTGCGGGTTGGATGGTGAGTGTCGTGAAGGACGCTCATGAGAACGTGAGGAGTACCGCGTATGATGAATTACAGAAGGTGAGTTTGAGACACATCCATCTCTGATTTGTGATTGACGATGCCTTTTTCTAGCTTCAAAATGGTGCATCACCACATCTACCAATACAGGGATCCCATACAAGTAACTGTTTTGGTTGCCTAACAGTAGTCACCCCACCCTCTGTCACTTTCTGCGAATAGTCACGACCGTCGTCTCGTACGGATATTCAAAAAGACCCTCTTCTTCGTTTACCCCCGTCTTCTGTTCGGTCTCGAGAATATCTTTCAGACTATCCGCCACCTTATTCTGCTCGACCTCGGGAAGGGCGGAGATGTAGCTCTTGCTCAGTGCACGAGCAACAACACCTTCGATCGTTACGAGGAGGACATATCCCGCTTCGTTTCTTCAGTGGTCCCGAACAAGTCCTGGTATGAAGGGACGTCGTATAATTGACGCCAAAGTCCTGGAGATAAGTAGATTGTCACGGAAAGTCCACCGGGACTAGGATGGTGAGAGGTAGATGCACCTAAACGGAATTGGGGTTCCCGCTTCCTGAACTTCAATGACGTCTCGGGCCTTCGCGACCCAAGTCGAAGCATAACTTGCGACATACGGCGCTACAGGCTTAGAACTTATTCCATGGGTTTTGCCTCTCGCTGGACTCCTTTCTGCAGCCTATACTGCCACCGACGTCATCCAGGCATCGAGACTTCTGGAGAGAAGTGCCGTGCATGCTTTGTGATCTCGTGGACCACCTGTGCACATCGTTCCGACCAAGGTATGATGGCAGAGGCGGATATATCTCGGTATGAAGTGGTATCCAGGCTGGTATCTGGAGGTGTTGATTCCAGCGAAGGGGATACCCCACGTGCGGTGACCCAGCTTAGGACGAGGTCACACTTGTTAATGATCAGGACGGCTCGTTTGTAGGTTTTTTCCCCTTTGATATACTCCAACACAGATTCGTACATCATTCCGATGAGGATAACGTCGAAAGAGCCGACGACTTTATAAAGCTCACCGTAGGTAAATGAGCTCGATGTACTACACTCGACCGCACATCCGGGCAGTCAAGACTAGAAGTAGTGACGGCGTCATCGGTGCATTGACGGGTCGTCAGTGCGGGAGTTCTCAGTGCACAGACTTTGACTGGCGGGTGCGAACGGGATGCATAATGTTTCCACAGCTACTGCGAGGGTGTGTCTCAGACGAAGTAACCAGGAATACCAAGTCAAAAGGAAGACGGGAGTGAACGCATAACGTTGCACCAGCGGTCAATGTATAAAGGCATTCCTTCCAAGTCCGCACCCCTCTCCCCACCTCGAATTTGAGGCCGGGTTCCGGTCTAGAGGAGTGAACAAAGATCTTGGGCGATCAGCCGACAGGCCACCTCGGTGCCACTCAGGCTACATGGGGAACGTGAGAAAAAGCGTGCTCACCCGCCCCCGCGCATGATCCTCTCAGTTTTGTTCTCCTGACATATCTAGGAATTCCACCATGACCTACACATACTGCCACAGAGCGCTCGAGGAGATACGTCATCTCAAATCTCTCCACCGGCGGAGAAGCCCGTCCTCGCGTTCATCACCCTGTCCCTTTGACAGGGACAACCTGAATCTGTGAGCATTGCATCACGAACAACCTCGAGTCAACGCACGTCGTTGAACCTAACGATGGCCGATTCTGCAGTGCATCTGCAAGTCAATGCAGGTTCACAGCATCCTACCGACATCATGTGTTGACATAATTCGAAGTAGACATGCGCTTATCCCGCGGTTCATCGTTACTCGTTCCTCCCAGGCGTGTCGCATACTCCATCGCCCCGACGTTGAGATTCTCGTTGATAGCCGAACGTAGATGTGAGTGTACGCAGTTGAGTGATCGTATGGACCCCTTTCATCTCATCTGAAGTCCGTTTATGTGTTTTAACAGGTAATTCCCCCGTAGATATTGTAATCAACATGAACTAGCCGACACCCAACGACACGGAGGGATCCACCCAGACGCAGCACCCCCTATCTCGGCTGCTTGGACCCTTGCTATCTTTTACCGGATTGCATAGATTTCGTCCAAATCTCCATCCCTAGTTGCCACCCGGACAGCATTCGCTACACGTGTCTTAGTCTTTGTCATTCATACCCTCCCCAAAACCGATTTTTGCAACATCGTGGGCCGTTCTCTGAATCAGAGATACTGCTCTGAAGCTTGGCAGGGTGATTCGGCAGTTAGATTTACTTCTCGGTGGGCTGACTCACAACTTTCGTCAGGTTCACTTATCGGACTCGTGCAACAGTTGATCCGAGAACGGATTA
>Ga0307512_10007397_pt1 | contig 10901 bp, 8 predicted proteins | sample 14_EM_MG_FD_200267 | JGI IMG/M metagenome (GOLD analysis project Ga0307512, IMG submission 200267) | Populus trichocarpa ectomycorrhiza microbial communities from riparian zone in the Pacific Northwest, United States - 14_EM | ecosystem: Host-associated > Plants > Roots > Unclassified | place... | reverse complement strand
GCCCGAGTTGACAGCCATTGTCACGTAATGGCCTGCACTGGTCGAGGGATTCGATGCCCTCGGCGATGGTGGACAGATGCAATGTTCTGGCCAGGTGCACGATCGCGCCGGTGAGGGACGCTTCGGGTGCCTCGGTGGCGATCGTGTCGACGAACAGTTTGTCGATTTTCAGGATGTCGATGGGGAACCGTCGCAGATAGGCCAGCGATGAGTAGCCGGTGCCGAAGTCGTCGATGGCCAGCCGGACACCGAGCGCCTTGAGTTGTTCCAGGCGGGCGACGGTGGTTTGAACATCGTCGATCAGCAGTGACTCGGTGAGCTCCAGGATCAGGCAGAGACCGGCCAGGCCTGTGGACTCCAAGACCTCGGCGACGAGTTGCGGCAGGTCAGGTTGTTGCAGCTGCCGGGCGGAGAGGTTGACGCTGATCGACAACGGTTCGCTCGCGGCTCGGCGGCGGTTCCAGTCCGCGGCCTGCCGGCATGCCTCCCGCAGCACCCAGGCGCCGATGGGCACGATGAGGCCGGTCTCCTCGGCGAGGGGGATGAAATCCAGCGGTGGCACCATGCCGAGCTGCGGATGTACCCACCGTACGAGCGCCTCGAAGCCGCTGACCCGGCCGGAACGGAGATCGACGATGGGCTGATACCGCAGGACGAACTCGTCGCGGTCCACGGCCAGCCGCAGGTCGCTTTCCAGATCGGTGCCCTTCTTCAACGCCGCGTGCATGACTGGCTCGAAGACCTCGAAGCGACCTTTGCCGTTCTTCTTCGCGGCGTGCAAAGCCAGATCGGCGTACTGCAGAAGCGTCTCTGCGTCTTGGTGGCCGACGGCGCCGAACGCGATTCCGATGCTCGCGTTGATGAAAATGTCCCGGCCGTTGATCAGGAACGGCTCCCGAAGAGCCTGCAGCACCCGGTTGGCCACAGCCACCGCGCGGTCGCGCAGTTCCACGTCGTGCAGCAGCAACGCGAACTCGTCGGCGCTGAGCCGGGCCACCGTGTCCGTGGTCCGCACGCAACCATGCAACCGCTCGCCGACGGCGGCCAGCAGCAGATCCCCGACGGCGTGGCCGCGGGAATCGTTGATGCTCTGGAACCGGTCGAGATCCACCTTCAGGACCGAGGTCCTGGTCTGATCCCGCTCGGCACAGGCGAGAGCGTGGGCAAGCCGGTCATTGAACAGTGCCCGACTCGCCAAGCCGGTCAACGGGTCACGGAACACCTGTTCGAGGCCGTCGACTGCCTGGGCGTCGGAGATTGCCAAGCCGGCATGCTCAGCGAAGGCGGCCAGAAGATCCCGGTCGGTGGCGGTGTAGGTACGCTCGGGCCGGCGCGACGCCACGACCAGGCTGCCGATCACCTCGCCGTCGTCTCGCACAGGCGCGGCCATCGCCGTGCACACGCCGTTCTCCGCGAGTTCCCGAATCCCGGCTTGTGCCTCGGCGTAACTGTCAAACACCACGACCTCGTCGCGTAAAACCGCCTGACCCGCGGCGCCGCTGCCAGCCACCGGCATGCGCCACAACCGCCACGCCATACTGTCCGGCAACCCGTGTACCGAGACCACCTGCAACATGCCCGGGTCAGCCCGATCACACAGACGCAACCCGACGATCTCATCGCCCAGCAATCCGTGGGCACCCGCCGTCACCGCGTCAAAGACCTCCTGCAACGACGCCCGCCGTACCGCAGCACGCTGTACGACAATGACCCATTCCAACATCTGCACCCGCAGCACCGCCGGCAACACCGGCCCGGCCACGGCGATCCGGGCGAGCGCATCCAACTGGTGGACATTCGGCACCCCCACCCGTTCGGCAGATCTGCCAGGAAACTGAGCGTTTCCCCAACGGGCCACCGCCTGAGGCCGGCGGAGGCGAGCGGGACTGACGATTTCAGAAACGGGAGACCGCCGGCACACGGCCGTCATTCGAAAACTATGGCCAGGCCGATCGCTCAGCCGAACGTACAGTCGACGATGACTTTCCGCAGGGCCGTCTCAAGAACGTCGAGTTCCCGATCATCGAGCCGCTCGACGAACAGTTTCGACACACCGTGAAGGTGGACCGGCACCGTTTCGGTCACCCGGGTAGCCCCCGCGTTGGTCAAAGCGACCACGACTCCGCGCCCGTCGCCGGTCGCGTTGGCTCGACGTACCAGACCGTCGTCCACCAACCTCGCGACACGGCGGGTCAGCCCTGAACGCGAGACGAGCGCGCGGGCGGCGAGTTCCGTCATCCGCAGCTCGCCGCCGGCCTCGGCCAGCTGAGCCAAGACGTCGAAGTCAGCGAGGCGCAGGCCGGCGTCCGCCCACAGCTCTGTATCCAGCTGGCGCATGAGTGTGGCCTGCGCCTGCAGCAAAGCGCGCCACGCCCGCTCTCCACGCCGGCCGGGCAGCGACTGCTCGGTAAGCCGGCCGAAGAGGGCAGCCACCTCACCCAGCGGGGAATCTTCTTGCATATGCAACCAGTTCTCCTTAGGGTGTTTGCAGTTGCAAGTATATCCCTTGGATGAGAAGGACGTCGCATGACCCAAGTCCAGCCGGACCCCGACAAGACATCCCGGCTCGTTCTCCGCAACGAAGCTGCGGGGATCAGCCATGCCTGAATCGACACTGGGGGTCGGGATCATCGGGGTCAGCCCCGCGCGGGGCTGGGCCGCCGCCGCCCACATCCCGGCACTGCACGCACTGCCGAACTACGAGATCCGGGCACTCAGCGCAAGCAACGCGGAGTCCGCGCGCGCAGCAGGCGACGTATTCGGGGTCGGCGCGGCGTTCTCCGACCACGAGCAGATGCTCGCCCAACCAGACATCGACGTGGTCGCTGTCACGGTCAAGGTCCCGCACCATCGAGAGCTCGTCTCCGCGGCACTTGCCGCAGGAAAAGCCGTCTACTGCGAGTGGCCACTGGGCCGCGACCTCGACGACGCACGAACGATGGCCGCCCTCGCCGCCGGGCACGGCGCGCACACGGTCGTCGGGCTGCAGGCCCGCCAGACCCCGGAGATCGAGTTCGTCCAACAGCTACTCGCCGACGGATACGTCGGCGAGGTCCTATCCACGACGATGGTCGGACTCTCGATCCCCGGCGACGTTGTGGGGCGGCCCAACGCCTACATGCTCGACAACACCAACGGAGCCAACCTCCTCACCATCTCCGTCGGCCACAGCCTGGACACCCTCAACCACGTCCTGGGTCAGTTCGCCGACCTGTCCGCCCTGTCGGATCTTCGCCGACCCCTGATCACCATCGAAGAAACCGGGGAACGAGTCGTGAAAACGGCCGCCGACCAAATCGCGGTAATCGGCACCCTCACCTCCGGGGCGACTGCCACCATCCACATCCGTGAGGCGGTGGCCGGCGGCACCGGGTTTCTCTGGGAAATCAACGGAACCGGCGGAACACTCCGGATCACCGCCGACGCCGCACACCCGCAAATCTTCCCGTTGACCGTCGCCGGAGCACGCGGAAGCGGCGAGCCCGTCCCTCTTTCCGTCCCGACGGCCCCTACCCAGAAATGGCCCGCACTCACCAGCCTGCAAGGCACACCCGCCTACAACGTCGGACGCGCCTACGCCGCCTTCGCCACAGACATCGACAACGGAAGCCACACCGTCCCTGACTTCGCCGACGCCGTCCACCGCCACGAGGTCACCGCCGCAATCGAGAGTTCCGCGGCAACAGGGGAACGCGTAAAGGTGTGGCGATGATGACCGCTTCTCGTTGATCCTCGACGCAGCGGTTCCCGCTCCCACCCCTTCGCTCCACCGAACAACGTCTCGACGCCAGACACACGCCGGATCGGGCGACTGGGTCTTCCGAACAGGCCGGTTGGGCCGTTGCCGTCAGGGCTCGGAGCGGGCGCTGCCGAGGGCGGTCGCGCACGCGGCGAGGTCGGCGCGCAGCCGCTGCCGCGCATCGGCGGGCAATGCCTGCGTCATCCGGGTCTCGGTTGCTGCCACGATGCCGCTGGCCTCGGCGAGGATGCGCCGCCCGGCGTCGGTGAGCTCGGTCGGCAGCGCCCGCCCTTGCGCCGCGGTGGCGGCCCGCGCTAACAGGCCGCGCTCCTGCAGGCCGTCGCCGAGGCCGCCCTCGACGGGCTGCTGGACGGCGGCAGACTCCGGGAACTCGCCGCGGAAGCAGCCGTCGCCCAGGTGCAGCAGGTGAAAGGGCTAGGCCCGTTCGCCGCGGAACTGGTGGTGCTGCGGGGCACCAACCACCCCGACGGGGTCCCGGAACACGAAGCCCGGCTCGACGCCGAGATCATCGCCCGGTACGGGCCCGGTACCACCCGCGACCAGGTCGCTCCGGCCTGGCGCCCGTACCGCACATGGGCTGCCGTGCACCTGCGCGCCCTCCGCGAACGACGCACCCAAGATCAGCCGCCCCACCACCACGACCCGGTGAGGGTGGCTAGATCGGCTGCAGGGTGTGAAGAGACGGACCTCGCGGACGACCAGATCATCCGAGATGTCGCCATCGACGGGTCGCCCTGAACATCGTCAGTTCGTCGCCAGCCCCGATCCCGTTCGTCAGTTCGTCGCCAGCCCCGATCCCGTAGGGCCCTGACGGACGGTCCTGACAATGTACTAACAAGTCCCTGCCAGCATGCATCGCATGCGAATCAGACAATGGGCTGCGATTGTTCTGCCGATCGTGCTCGCCGCGGGCCTCGTCGCCGGCGGCGCACAATTGCGCGCGTCGGCCGGCGAGACCCCAGTCGCGGGCACCGGCGGTGATCGCACGGTGGCCGTCACCGAGTACGACCTCGGCGATACCGCCTTTACCGATCCACAGAGCGGCACGGTCAGCGAACTGCGGGCGGTCGTCCATTATCCGCGGCAACTCGCGGGCAAGCTGCCGCTGATCGTCCAGGCGCACGGCTCGTGGTGGGCATGCGACAGCCAGGATGCGCAGCGGTGGCCGTGCGACGCGGGCGCGAAGCCGTTCCCGAGCTATCTGGGCTACGACTACCTCGGCGCGGCCCTGGCCCGGCACGGCTTCGTGGTGGTCTCGATCAGCGTCGACGGCATCAACATGACATCCTTCGACTACGGCGACCGGGCCCGACTGATCAACAAGCATCTGGACCTGTGGCGGCAGCTGGCCGGCGGTCACGGGCCACTGGAGCCGGCGCTCGGCCGCCTCGCCGGGCACGTCGACCTGGGCAACGTCGCCACGATGGGCCACTCCCGCGGCGGCAAAGGCGTGATGTGGCAGGCGTCCGACAAGCACCGCACCGAGGTTCCCGCCGGGGTCCGGATCCGGGCCGTGCTGGCCCTGGCGCCGGTGAAGTTCGACGACCCCGAGGGTGACAACAGCGACACCCTCGTCACCCGGATCCCGGTCGCCGTGGTCACGGGAACCTGCGACGGCGCGGTCGGCGAACGCGGCCAAGAATATCTGGACGACGTGGTGGGCAAGACCCGGGAGCCGGCGTACTCGGTGTCGCTGGCGGGCGCGAACCACAACTATTTCAACACCCAGTGGACCCCGCCGAGCCTCTTCGGCGAGGACGACAGCACGTGCCCCGAACGGGAGCTGGCGCCGGACACTCAGCAGTCCGCGCTGACCACGTATGCGATCGCATTCTACGAGCGCTACCTGCACGGCGACCGGTCCTACGAGCCCGTGCTGACCGGCAGGACACCGATTCCGGGTGTCACCTCGACAACCCGCGTGGTTCCCCAGTCCCGGTAGCCACGATCCGACGTACCGCCTGGGGCGCCTTCGGCAGGCCTGCCTCCCTGCGATGAGCAGTTGGCGGTGGCCGCATCGGCAGGTAAACCCGAACCGGGCCGGGCACCGTAGGGGGACGGTGCCCGGCCCGCTGGCCTCGGCTGATGGTGATGGCGGCCAGGATCAGCCGAGGTAGAGGGAGGTGGTTTTGGCGAGGGTCCGCCGGACGTTCCGGCTCAGAATTCCCCTGCGGTGTTGCACGGCAGGACCTGCACGACGCAGTCTTTGACCCGGTGGGCCATCGCGTCGTCCTCCCAGGCGAAGAAGGCGTCGCCGTGCATCGAGGACGCCATGCCGGAGGAGAGGGTGAAGCCGTCCTTGGTCCCGCTGGTCGGGTAGGCGATGGAGAAAGTGAGCGCCGGGATGGCGACCGGATAGTCGCCGGAGCATTTGCCGCCGGCGCCGAACGCGACGTGGCTCTTGTGGTTGGGGCTGTCCAGGTGCTTGCCGTCCCAGCAGTCGGGGAAGCGCAACGTGAAGTGCAGGGTGCCGCCGTCGCACACCGGCCAGTTCCCGTCGGTGCTGCGTGTCTTGCCGTCCTGTGGGCCGCCCGCGCAGTAGAACTGGTTGACCGCGCCCAGCGGGGTGGGTGCCTGTTTCTTGGCGTCGCCCGCGATCATCCGCATTCCGTACGGCATGGGCACGGTCTTGGATTTGTCGTCAAGCAGTGAGCCGTAGTAGACGACGACCTGCTCTGGTTCGACGGGCTTGCCGTGCTCGAACAGGGTCGGGATCCAGTACGCCGAGTGGTCCTCGACGGGTTTGCAGCTCGAGGCGGTGAAACGGGTGAGGCTTTCCGGGGTGGATGTCGCGTTCGTGCTGTCATTGCCGAGGAACGAGTGCAGGTGTGAGGCGCCGGCCATGTTCGGGAAGACGATCGGGTCGTCCGGTGCGGAGTGGCTGTACTTGCAGGTGGCGTTGAACTCGGCGTTGCGGCGAGGGTTCAGGGGCGCCGGGCGGGGTGTCATCGCTTGGAAGGCTGCGAGCTGCGCCGCCCAGCGCTGCTGGTCGACCGGAATCCAACCAGCCGCGGCCGTCGCAGTCGCCGAGGTGGCAGAGGTAGGCGAGGTAGCCGAGGGGCTCGCGGTCGGGACGGTAATCGAGGGCGACGCGCTGGGCGTGCCGGAGGAACCCGGGCTGATGGCGAACCAGTTGAGATCGACGAAGTCGTTCGGCTGGTCACTGCGGATCACCAGGAAGACGGTGTGCTTGCCGCCGGGCGAGGAATGGACGGCCGCCGTCGCTGTACGCCAGGCTTGATTGCCGCCGGTGTGTCTGACCGGCACCGCTGCCAGCAGCCCGCCGGTGAGCGAGTCGATGCGGACCTCGACCGTGCCGCGCCGCTGCTGGTAGGCCGCGGCGAACCGCACCGAGGTCACCGCGTCGCCCTTGGCGCCCAGGTCGACGTCGTCATAGCGCAGCCAATCGCCGTCGGAGAGCCAGCCAACGTTCTTGCCGCCCCCGGCGTCACTGGTCGTCTCCAGGGCGGCGCCGGACTGCGCGGCGTAGGACGAAGCCCGGACCACGCCGGGTGGAGTGGCCGCACCGGTCGCGGCGTCCGCGGTCGGTACCAGCATGATGGTCGCGGGTACACCGGCCAATACGGCGACGGCCGCACCGATCGCGACAGCGGGCCGGGGAAGGCGCCACCCGGATCGGGTCGCCGCCTGGCGTCCGGGGGGTGTGGAACCGTGGGGCACGATTTCTCCTAGGCTTTCGCGGGGACGGCGTGCCGGTCCGGGCCGGCTACCGCCAGGACGGTAACGCTCAGTGGGGCAGGCGCCCTGGGCCTAAAGTCCCAGGCCGGGTGGTTGACCTTTGCGCCGAGCCTGCCAAGGTCCGCTATATTCGCCCCGGTCCACCGCGTAGTTCTTCTGGGGAGACAGTGAGCGATCCCGCCGATCGAGACGTCGAGGCCACCGTCGCTGCGGTCTGCCTGCGGGTGCTGCTGGGGGTCCGGCTCGTCCTGGCGGTGGTTGCAGGCGGTGTCGGACTGATCGCCGGCGCCGAGGTACCTAGCGCGCTGGTCGTGGCGGCGCTGAGTTCGGTTGCTCAGCTGACATTCGTGACCCGGTGGTTGCCCGGCACCGGACGCCGGGCGGCGTTCCTCGCCGTCGACGTTGCGGTCCTGCTGGGCGTTCTTGCGCTCGACCGGGGCGGCCCCGCATATTTCGCGTACGCCGCGAGTTGTGCCGCGTTCGCGGGTGTGTTGCTGGGGTTCCGGGCCGCGCCGTTGTGGGCGGCTCAACTGCTGCAGGGGTACGTGGTGTGCACGATGGCCGTGCCCCCTTCGGAGTTGCTGACGGCGCCCCAGTCGGCGATGGCGACGGCAGTTCCGCTGACTGGGCTCGTGGCCGCGGCGGCGTGCCGCATCCGGCTGCGCCGGCGGTTGCGTTCCGCCGCGGAGATTGACGCTGTGCAGCGTTCGGCGGCTGCGCTGGAACGGGCCCGCCTGGCGCGGGAACTGCACGACTCGGTGGCCAAGACGGTCCGTGGTATGTCGCTGGCCGCTCTTGCCCTGCCCCGCTCGGTAGGTGGCCAGCCGCAGCTCGCCCGGCAACTTGCCGACGCCATTTCCGCCGGAGCCGCCGCCGCGGAACGCGAAACCCGGGCGTTGTTGTCGGGCTTGCGGCTGGACGCACCCGACGAGGATTTCCGCCGTACCCTCGAAGGGCTCTGCCGGGTGTGGTCCGCGGAATCCGGCATTCCGGCGGAGCTGGACATGCCGCCTCTCGACCCGCCGGTGCCGGTGCGCTACGAGTTGGCCCGGATCCTGCACGAATCGCTGACCAACGTCGCGCGGCATGCGCGGGCCCGACGGGTTCTGGTCCTGGTCAGACGGCAGGATCGGACGCTGCTGCTGGTCGTCCGCGATGATGGGTACGGGTTCGCCGTGCCGTCGGACCTGGCGGTGTTGCAGGCGCGCAACCATCACGGCATCGTCGGGATGGGTGAGCGGACCCGAGCGATCGGCGGACGCTTCGAGGTCGTCTCCGAGCCCGGTCGGGGAACAATCGTCACCGCCCGGGTGCCCCTGTGATCACAGTGCTGGTCGTCGACGACAACCCGAGCGTGCGAGCGACTTTGCGTCCGCTGCTCGAAAGTGACGGCGAGATCAGCGTGGTGGCCGAAGCGGGCAACGGCCGCGTTGCGTTGACCACCGCGGCCCGGCTGCGGCCCCAGGTCACCCTGCTCGACTACCGGATGCCGGTCGCCGACGGGCTGTCGGTAATCGAGGAGGTGGCGCGGTATTCGGCGGTACTGGTGCTGACCAGCTCACCGGAGCCGGAGCTGATCGGCCCGATGCTGCACAAGGGGGCACGCGGCTATCTGGTCTACGGACAGTTCGATCCTGCTGAACTGCCGCTGGCGGTGCGGGCGGTGGCGGCGGGCCAGGGCTGGCTCACTCCGACGGCCGCGTCGGTCGCCGCGGCCGCGATGCGAGACGTTTACGCCCGGCACCGCGCCGAACAGGCCAGGATCGAGGATCTGCGCAGCGTACGGCGCAGCTTCAGCCTGACCAGCCGCGAGGAGGAGGTGCTGAACCTGCTCAGCGCGGGTCTCACCAATATCTCCATCGCCGCGCACCTCGGGGTCAGCGAGAAGACCGTCAAGAACCACCTGAACAGCGTGTTCGCGAAGCTGAACGTGCGCACCCGCACCGAAGCCGTGATCCGGTGGCAGACGTGAGTGCCGCCCAGCTCTGGCGGACTTCCGCAGCCCTGTGCCTCATCGTCGCGGCGTCGTCCGTCCTAGTGCCGCGCCTGGTGCCGGCCCCACTCGCTCATCCGCGCACGGTACGAGCCCTGCCGTCCCGCTCCCCCGCCGTGACCAGTTCCGCTGCCGTGCAGCCGTCGGCGATCAGTTTGTCGCCGCGGCCCGCGTTCCAGCCCATCCGGATCGCCGCGACCGATCCCGCCAACGACCTGATCGCCGTCGAAACGATCGACTGTGCGACGTGCGCCTCCGGAAGCCGGGTGCAGTACGTCGGACAGGGCCACGCGCTGATCGTCCACATCCAAGGCGTCCCGGCATCCGGCCGCCGGACACTGGTCATCGTCTACGAAACCGACGGCACCCGCCCGCTCGACGTCATCGTCAACGGCGACGACACCGTATCGCTACAGCTACCCGGCAAGGGCAGCTGGACCACACCCGCACGCTACAACCTTCCGATCACGTTGCCCGCCGGCGACTCGGAGATCAAGTTCTTCCACGCCAGCGCACCGGCCCCCGACCTCGATCAGTTCCTGATCAAATGATCATCCAGCGCAGCCCGGCCGGCGCCGGGAGATCCCGCCGGTAACTTCGGGCAACGAGGGTGAGCTGACTGCGCCCGCAGCACCGCCCGGACACTGGCGACGTGCAGCATGATCGCCTCGACCGGCGCTGGATGGCCCGGGTCCACGATCACCATGTCCTGCCGGGTCCGGACACTGACGACCATCCCCACCTGCGGAACCGCCGCCACCTGCTCGTCAGTGCAGGGGCAAGGCACGCCCGCGGAGGAAGTCGTCGAGAGTGGCGACCGGCATCGGCTCCGGTATCGGATGGCGGGGCTCGGCCGCGCGCAGGGAGTCCTGGAAGCCGAAGAATGTCCGGAAGTCCCGCGGATAGCGCCGCGGGGAGACACCGGCGAAGGCGCCGGCGACGGTGGCTCGTTTCAGCAGGTAGCGCCATTGCTCGGCGGTGGCCATGCCGACTGTGTCGGCGCCGTGGCAGAACAGGGCGAGCTGGATGTGGTCGTACGGCTCGGTGGTGTCCAGGTAGCGGTGCAGCGCCGCGAGGGACGGTTCGACCGGGAAGACCGACCAGTAGGGCACCGCGGCGGCGCGCAGCGTCCACCACGGGTCGAGCAGCATGAACGAGTCGGCGAAGAGCTGGTTGCCGGGCAAGCCGCGCCGGCGGTACCAGTCGCGGTAAAGGTCGGCGACCAGCGGGCTGAGGTCTTCCGGCTCGTCGAAGGTCAACCGGCGCACCCGCCAGCCGTGCCGGTCGGCGAACGCGGTGATGTCGTCACGCAGCGCGGGCTCGAAGCCCCATTCCGCCTCCGGCGCGTCGCCGTCGGCGGGCGGCGCCGTCCACCCGGTCTTGCCGGTCCGGTAGCGGCGCAGGTAGTCGGCCACCCGGTCACTGCCTTCGCGGTATTCCTGCGGCGGC
>Ga0307512_10007395_pt1 | contig 10901 bp, 11 predicted proteins | sample 14_EM_MG_FD_200267 | JGI IMG/M metagenome (GOLD analysis project Ga0307512, IMG submission 200267) | Populus trichocarpa ectomycorrhiza microbial communities from riparian zone in the Pacific Northwest, United States - 14_EM | ecosystem: Host-associated > Plants > Roots > Unclassified | place... | reverse complement strand
TTAATTGGAGCCAAAAATGTAGGAACCGCAAAATGGACCCGTGGTCCGGTTCCTACCCGGCCAAAAAACACAGGGTTTCGGTTCGGTCCGGGTAACAAACCCGCCAAGACATAGCGGTTCGGGTTTTTGGCCGGGTAACGACCCGAACCGAACCGCCGGCCAAAAACCGGACCGCTGGCAGGTTACCCGGACCCGTTGCTAACACTGCTTGGATGTAGGTACTGCTTTCCTAAACCCCGAAATCGACGATGACAACATCAATATGACTTTGCTTGAAGGATGCTCAGAGGGCCTCAATGCACCAAAGATCATTGTCAGACTCAGGAAAGCTCTCTACGGCCTTAAACAAGCTCCACAGCTATGGCACCACAATATCAATGCCTTTCTACTCTCTCTTGGGTTCACACAGTCTTCAGCCGACCCCAAACTCTATCTCCGCAGCGATGGTATTCTAATACTTCTGATTGTGGATGACATTTCCACGTCATATCTGGAGACTGCCGCCAAAGCTGCAATTGTGGTCAAGACAAAACTCCAGGAGAAATATAAGATGACGAACCTTGGCCCGGCGCGCCAATTCCTCAGCATTGAGATACACTCCGATGGTACAAGCATCAGTCTCGGTCAGAAAGCCTATATCACCACAATTTTCAGATGATTCGGCATGGAGCATACTGACGATGTCTCGACGCCCATGGACCCCAATGTAAAGTTGGACTTGGCCAAGGATCAGGGGGAGAAGGAATTGGATGATATCACAGACTATCAGGAAGTCGTGGGATCACTAATGTATGCAGCACTTGCAACTTGGCCAGATATCTCGTTTGCGGTCACCGCTCTTTCTCATTACTATTCGAAGCAATTCACCAGCCATATGACTGCTGCTAAGAGAGTCCTTAAGTATCTCAAATCTACAACCGATTTTCGCCTACACTTCAACTGCAATGGCATTGACATCGACATCAGCAATAGTCACGGAGGGTACTGAGATTCCGATTGGGCCAATGGTAGCGCGGACCCCAAATCTCAGGGAGGCCATGAGTTTCTCGCCAGCAATGGAGCCATCTTGTGGCAGTCGCGAAAGAAAAGTCTCGTCGCCATGTCAACTCTCGAGGCCGAGTTCATTGCATGCCCGGAGGCCTCTTGAGAAGGGAAATGGTTACTTCAATTACAGAACGACATTCACGACAAAGACTCACCACCGCTGCTAATCAACTGCAACAATCAAGATGTTCTCACTCTTATCACCACGGGAATCATCAAAGCTGGAACTAAGCACATCGACATTTGCTATCACAACGGTCAAGATCTGCATAGATGACGAATAGTCAACTACTCCTACGTACACACAGACGAAAATGTGGAGGATATACCAATGAAAGCACTTACTAAAGATTAGCATACGAAGTTCACAAGAGCAATGGGTTTATGGTAATTGGAGGTCAATTGGAGGTTGTAAGAATACAGATTTCTTTGTTTATATGAATGGTCATCCTCAGGCTACAGTAGTACTCTTTCCCTGCTCACATGCCACGCAGGGTTTTAAGAAGGCTACTATGGGCATCATTTGTTTATTTGTTTGTTTGTTTGTTGTTTGTTGTTTGTTTTTCTTGCTCCACGAAGCGTAGCAAGAGGGGGGAGTGTTGCATATACAGGTCTCAGCCGGAGATGAGTCTTGTATGGCCGGAGCGGAGATGTCTTGTATGGCCGGAGACGGTGATGTCTCGTATGGCCGGAGACGGTGATGCCTTGTATGGCCGGAGATGACTGTTGACTCTGATACGGGCTGATGGCATTCAGCCGTACTTACACTCTCATATATATTGGCCTTGTGGCCCTCTTAGATAGTATACAATCAAGCTTCAAAAGCATCACAATTTCAACAGGTATTCCATACCACGACCGAGTCAAATCTTGTGCGGTTATCGTAGCCAAAAAAAAGAATGTCTGCGTGCACGTCATAACTCAAAAATTGAGGGATAATAAGTGTACGCCTCCATACACGATTACTGATTTAGATCAAGATCTAAAGCTGTGTTTAAAGTCCCCACTACTCGTCTACCCGATATGACTCATACCACCTCCCACTCCGATTCCGTTTTATTATAATTAGATACATATTTTACCTTTAGATGGATCAAGACACGTCTCTGTCTCCTGAAGTGAATATTCTCCATGTCAGCTGTACGGAAAAGTTTGGAGCTACATCCCCACTTATTTGGAGCTACGCGCATGATTTGAACTGTTTGGTATACAGACGTAAGTGCTGCACAGAAGACTGAGATGCTCATTTACGTGAGATGGAGCGTAACCGCATTTCCGACGAGCCGGTTTTTACGGCTTTTTACTTCGGGAGTGATGGCATATGATGTGAGAGGGTCCAATTGGTAGCTATTTGATTATTCTGGGCCGGGCTTTAACGGGGTTTCTAATGCTGTACAATTAACTATTTTTCAGCCTAACACTGTTTAGCTTTCCGAACTTTACCTAAGATTGAAGCATGAGAACTGGAGTAGCTAACTTAGTAGAGGAGCAGCTGCTGACCTTGATCCGCATTGGGCTATATGGGAAGATATATTTGGCGGTAGTAGAGGGAAGCTATACTTATAATCGATACACTAGCTATAGGGTAGATGGGTGCGTATGCAAGTGTACAAGGTATACAAGGTATACATATAGTTCGATATATAGAGGCTTCTTAAGCGTGAATAAATGCATAAGATTAAATCACTTCATCCTTCAAGTAATAAATTCAAATAATATCGACTATATCCTGTCGTCGCTGAGTAGTTTATGGAAGCTGATTGGTACAAAGAAGTGCACTGGACGGTCACAGTAGGAAAGTTGGGGATGATAGGGAAGCGGCCGGAGGTGGCCATGTGGTTTAAACATAGAAAGAAGGACTAGAAGGCAGAGGAGGCAGAGCATTTCATGCAGAGTGCGATCATGAAGTACTAAAGCACTGCAAGAACTATTAAATGATGCTCGGCATTGGTAATGGGTTTGGAAAAAACAACATAAGTGAGAGGTTTCTAGAAGTCTATTATCGAGCCGCTAGCATGCATTTACCATATTGCCAAAGCTCGATTCATCACTCTCCTATCCCTACTCATTGATTGTACTTCGAGCCAGTCACTTCCTTCAGCTACTCTCTTATCTACCTATACCTTAGATCCATCCGTGGAAAGAAGCAGTGAAATCAACCATCCCGTCCGTCCGGGATCACTGAGGACGGGGACGGACGGCAAGGCGCTGTCCGTCCGAGGGCAAGACGGAAACGGGGCCGTCATTTTGGAGGCAGGACGGGGACGGTCAGACAGGACGGCCGGGGACGTCACGATGCCGTCCCCGGCAGTCACCGGCAGTCACCGGCATTCCCCGGCGGATATCCATTGCTGATGAAATTCAGAAGTAGTAAGCCGAGTTGAACCATACCAACTCACAAACTCCGTTGCGTGATGACCATTACGGCTCAGTGGACGGATATGACTGCCAGAGTCCAATGCGTTATATAAGAGAGAGCGTAGTGGAAACAATATGAGGCGTGAATTGCTAGATGTAACAGCGCTCAAGAGCTAGATCGATTATAGAAAGCAGACACAGGAAAATAGTTTTGGGAAATCCAACACTGTCAAATTTTGCAAACACATTACAGAACTAAAACAGGTCCAATACAAACACCAATTAATATTCTTCCATATCGAAATGCCATATCTCGCATATTCCATCCCACCCGCATACCTTACCTGTTTTGTGTTCCCTCACGACTCGTGCATGGCGCTTACTGAATAGATGAACATCCCGACAGACACTGTCCATTTTATGGTCGTAGACATCGCAAGTCCATTGTCGCTTAAGTTGCTTCTCTCACCGTTTGTGATCTCGCGCTTCTCGTCTGAGCTCCTATCCCTCCGCTTTTCACGCGGCCGGCGTGCTTTTTACCTAATAAATGTCCATCCCGGCAGCCACCGTCCATTGTAAGATCGCAGACATCGCAAGTCCATTGTCGCTCCAGTTGCTTCTTTCTCCGCTTCCTATCTTGCGCTTCTCGTTTAAGTTCCTGTGACTCCGTTTGCTCACGAATTTTCACGCGGCGGTCGTGCTTTTTACAGTTTCCTAATAGATGTGCATCCCGGGAGCGATTGAACATGTCCACTGTAGAGCCACAACCATCGCAAACCCACCACCGCTTAAGGGCTACCTTTCCCATTATGCGGTCTTGCACCTCATCCCGCTTGCGACCTTGCACCTCTCGTTTGAGCTCCTGTGCCTCTGTTTCCTCACGCTCCTCCACGCGGTGAGTGTCCATGCGGCAGGCGTCCACGTTGCGGGCGTGCTTTTTACCTAATAGATGCCCGTCCCGACAGCCAATGTCCATTGTATAGCAACAAACATCGCAAGACCACAGTCGCTCAAGTTGCTTTTCGTTTCGCTCCGGTCGTTTGTATTTCTTTTGTTGTTGTTTGTTTGGTTTTCGTCCTTTCGCTTGCCGCTGCTCGTACTTTTGTGGTCCGTGCAATCCGAGCTCCCGAATCCACATTTCGTCTACCGCCTTCCATTCTCGCAGCGCCTTCATATCAACTCGAACCTTCATGTCTATTCGATGCCGCTTTAACTCTCGTTTCCGCGCAGCTTGGTGGTGGTTTTCGTCAGAGAGATGTTCGTCTCTCAAATAACAAGCTATCGAAACGTCGCAGACGTCACATGCCCAGTAATGCCACTGAGCCAGTCGCTGTAGTCTCCATAGTTTTCGGTCTTCAAGTTGCCTTGTGTTGCTATTCTTCTCTGCAAATGCCTTCGCGTGTGATCTACCAGAGAGGTGGGCGCCTTTCGAGCTAATCGGCATTGTAGAAGTGCATAAGCCGCATGTCCACGATGAATTCACTCCGGTAGCACCACCGTAGCCAGAACCGACCTTTTCAGGCTCCCATGGCAATTCCTGCATGCTGTGGTGTAGAGAACCCGCCAGGTGCGACTCCATCGACGCCCGCTTCATACTCCGTACGCAAACCCAACATGTCCACCCGTCCTTTTTCGCTCGGATTTCGGACTTCTCTCGCTCCCGCAGTGCGTCAATGATTTTCCGTGTCTCGCGCTCCCGCTGTTTCCTTTTCTTAACAGCTATGGCGTGGGATTGCGAGGTAAGGTGATGCTCCCGCGCGCCGGCGCTCATTATAAGGCAGCATACCTCGCAGGTGAACTGTGGACAGGATGGTTTACTCCATGCTTCGGTCGATGGTGTGGCATAATCGAGGCCCTCGCTGGGGAGGTGGTAGGATTCAGGGAGTGCGCCGCGCTGGAGACTCATCGGCTGTGCTGTGGTGAAAAGGTGAAAAGCTGTAAGAAGATGAGAGGCGGCGATAATTAGAGTAAATATAACCCACCGTATGCAGAACTCCGAATTAAGCACCGGTATGATATGCAACTACTACTGGATGCAGGCGTCAGACAAAGCGGTGTAACTCTTAGATTTGGTGACGTAGCTCCCTAAATACCCCTCACGGGTGTCAATTATTTTGCCAGGGATGATAACATTTGGGTTACGTGCCCAATTTTCGGGGTGCTAATCAACATGAGGCCTATCCCACCAGTCGTTAGGCATAGAATCACTCGTCGCTGGTGAGTGGGGTTCCACACAACCTTTCAACTTTCCTGTTACCATTCAGTTATACCAACCAATCTAGAACACATGGTTCCTGGAATTGAAATGACGACAGTGAGTCACCGTCTGGAAGTACGCAATGGAGATGCGATTGCAGGGTTCCCCGCACACATCTACAAAGTGATCCACAAGACTGCTCTCCTTTCATAGGATACTCTGGTCGGCTACTGCAGAAGATTGTGGCCACCGCACATGTGTCGGAACAGCCAGTTGTAGAGATACGGCTACCTATTATTAGGAATCAACAGTGTTCCTAAGCGGCCAGGCCCGCCAGCCGCCAAAGCTTTCTGCGATGTAGGCTTTTCAAATAGAGGCCTCAGATTTTGCGGCCGGGCCGGCCTGATCTGCAGGCTGTTTAGGAACACTGGGAACCAATCGCATTGCGAGCAAAGCTTTGTTTTTTGTATGTCAATATGACATTGGCGGCGCTGTGGGGTAAACTATTGGAGAGGGAGAAAATCCTAAAAGAAATGCCAGTCAAAACGTAAACGAACTTAAATTCAGCGTAAGCTCTAATAGGCGGGATGTGCTGTGTCTGTATAGCTGCGATCCCTACCCTTTCCCTTTTATCGATATCGATCTGTTGCAAGGGTTGAATGCATTTCCTGGAGACATCCGACTAATGCGCCGTACATTAGCAGGTCGGACGAGATTTTTGTTGTGACAGATATTTTCTATACAAAGTTCCCAAGAATTGGCAGATTCCTCGATGAAGCATTTCTAGCGCCCAACGTCTGAACATAGGGCTTGGTACGTTAAATTAAGGGTGTCGGCTGGCAGGCAAAGGTGATGCAGTCGCAGGGTAAAATACAGCAATAGTGGGCGCGTTTCTTTGCCGTGCTGTCTCATATTCAGTCTTCTGTTAAGCACTACAGCAACTCAATTAGGGCTCCTCACATCTACCTTTTGGGGCCGTTTCACGGTTCTCGGGAACGCTGTTGGCCTTTATGCCCAGTTATTCTAACCCCGCCCAGAATGGGGAGACAGAGACCAGATGATCTGTTGTGTAGATAAGATAAGAGATTAGGTATCGATAAGAAATCGCTTAAATAATTCTGACGATTGTGGCAGATCCGATCGGACCAACTTCCAAGTTATCGGAGTTTATCGCTCGCCATGTGCACATGCCCCACCCTTGAGTTTTGTATCCGTACCGTCGTTCTTTATGGAAGTGATACAGAATACTCTTCTCCATTTCATAGGTTCCTCTGGTCGGCTTGTACAAAAATTGTGCCCTTGTACATGTGTCGGAACGCCCAGTTGCGGAGACACAGGCACCTAATTGTTATGGCCCACCCGCATTGCCAGCAGAACTTTGTAGTTTGTACGTCGTTATGACATTAGCGGGGCTATAAGCTGTGCTAGAGCCAAGAGGAGAAAGTTCTGAACGAAATGCCAGCCAACACGTCAACGAGCTTTAACTCGGCGGGATGTTCCACGTCTTATTGCTGCGATCCTTCCTTTCCTCTTATCGATATCTATCCGCTACAAGGGTTTATTTGGGTGTGGGCCTAAAAACCGGAAAGCATCTGCCTAAATTCATGATTAAATTACTCGTCATAATACGAAATGAGTCCGCGTTAACGTTCACATACGGGCGCTTGCACACGCACGCAACATCACCCATCAGCAGACTTACCAGTAAGTCCAAGACATGACCTCCTGCAAACTGTTGCGAGAAGGACATTAAAATACTTTAAGAACTCGAATCAGTTTAATTTTGCCGAGAGTTAGAAGGTCGTAATGATTAATGTTCAGTTCAAATATCACATATTACTCGGTGTTTCCCCTGTTGCCAAGCAGCATTAGCAGTTGGACGCTTCAGGCTGCCATAAACATCCGCTCGTCTCCATATTGCAATTGAAGGGCGTTTGAAGCTGCTTAATGTGATGTCACCCGAGTGCCATGATATCTGCACCCCATAATACTCTACGGATGACTAAATGCAGCCACCTAATCTCAAATAGCGCACAGTTGCGCCGAATGCAAGAAGCGATTTTGTCACACTCTGCGAAACTTCTTTCGCAAAAACGGACAAAACCAAAAGGTCGACAATCATTATACGCAAGACAGACAGATACAAACCGAAGTCAATCCAAACCAGCAATGAAACGCTACAGGAAGAAAATACCCACAACCCTGTCCCTTCAACAAAGTACGAAATCACTATCAACCCCGCGCTACTCGGAATTAATGTGCCCCTACGGCCATGATATCTCTGCTAACTCTGGGTGACTAGATAGCACTCCTCCCATCGATCGAACACACTCCGTGGAACCTTCGCGTCCATCAACCGGTCTCCAATATCCCCCGAAGACACACGGACACGGCTTTCACCTCCATATTCGCAACACGGTTCGGTGAAAATTTCGAGTGATAGTTCATGGTCCGGCTGCAATACCGCTAGGTTCCGCCGACTTGCTTTGAATGGGTCGAGTTTTGCAGTAGTTTTTTGAGCTGCTGTGCCTTCTTTGCCTCGCGTTTCCTCACGCCTCGGGCGTGACGTCTACCGAATAGATGCGTATGCTGATAAGCACTGTCCATTGTAAGGTTGCAGACATGACAAGTCCATGGCCGCTCAAATTGCTCTCCTCTCCGCTTGTGCTTCCTCACAGCACAGGCGTGACTTTTACCCAATAGATGCGCATCCCAGTTAGAACTACCCATTGTGCGGTTGCAGTCATAGCAAGTCCATAGCCGTTCAAATAGCCCCTCTCTCCGCTTGCGGTCTCTCGCCCACTGTCGTTATCTCTGCCGCTGTCGTTTCCTGTCTTTTTGCCTCTAGATATTGCAGCTTCCACTGCTTTTCTTCTAGCCGTTCTAGCTCTTGTTGTCTAAGAATTTCATTGTGAGATTTATCACTGAGATGTGCGTTTCGTAAGTTACTGGCAATCGTACGGTTGCAGACATCGCAAGTCCAGTGTTCCTCGAGCTGCTAGGCATTGTACGAATGCAGATGTCGCAAGTCCAAAACGTATTCGGTCCGGTCACATCATAGTTGCAAGGAGTATCGGCTCTCGAAACCTTTCGTTCCAACACGTCTTGGTGTAGAGCGCCCGCCAGGTGTGACTCCCTCGACGCCCATTTCATACTCCGTTTACAAACTCCACACGTCCACTCATCCTGTTTTGCTGTAATCTCTATCTTCTCTCGCTTTCGTAGTGCGTCTGTAGTTTTCTGTGCTTCACGTTTGTGCTCATGATTTTGCTTCTTAACAGCATCGGCGTGGGGTTTTGACGAAAGGTGATCTTCCCTCGCACCAGAGCCCATCATGCGACAGCATACCTCACAAGTGAATTGGGGACCTGCCGATTTGCGTAACGATTTTATCGATGGCGTGGCATAGTCGAGATCTTTTCCGGGGAGATGGTAGGATTTGCGGAGTGTGTAGCGACGGAGACTCATCGGTTGTGCTGTGGTGAGAAGCTGAAAAGTTGAGGGAAGGCAGGAGACTGGATCTGGGGATAACAAATATACCCCGCCATATGTAGAACCCTGAATTAAGCACCGGTACGATACGGACGTCAGGAAATTCCATGTAATTCATTGATTCGGTCTTGCAGTTCACTACACTGCTTTCATGGAGCGCCGATCGTTCGTAAGAGACGATGACGTTGGGTTGCGTGCCTAATTTCTGTATACTAATGAATATGCTACCTATCCCACCATTGAGCATGCATGGAGTGATAGAAGTGTCTCACCCTTGGAACATGCGACAGCGATGCAATTACAGGGTTCCCCGCACTTACCTACAAAACAATTCACAAGATTCACCTCCTTCACAATCGATACCCATGCCAGCTGGTACAGACGATTCTTACCCTCGCACTTGCGTCAGAACGATTTGTTGCGGAGATACGGATACCTAATTATTACGAACTACTCGCATTGCGAGTAGAGCTTGTTGTTTGTACGTCGGTATGACAGTAGTGGTACTGTGGGATAACTGAGAAAGTGCTGAGCGAGATGCCAGTCAGAACGTAAACGGCCTTCAATTCAGCGCAAGCTCCAACAAGCGGGATGTTCCGTGTATGTATGGTCGCGATCCCTACCCTTCTCTTATCGATATCTATCCGTTGCAGGGTTCAATATATTTCCTTCAGACATCCCAGATCAATGCGCTGAACGGTAGCGAGCAGGACGGACGAGGTTTTGTTGTGATAGATTTTTCTATACAGAATTTCCAGAAACTGGCGTATTCTTCGATGAATTCTCTTCGAGGAAAGTATTTGTGATGCGCGACGTCCTAGCACAGAGCTTGGTACATTAAATTAAGTACCGTATCCATTACTGCTGTTTCAGGCACCCTAACCCGATCGGGGTTGTATCTTATACATCGGCGGAAACGGTATTCCAGCTCTGGAAGTGACAGATCTGCCGTACAAACAAGCACAGCAGACCTTCAACCACAGTTTTAGTCTGACAGATGCCTAGGGATGCAGATCTAATAATAGATACGGCAACGATTGTTGGTGAAGGCAGGTAGTAGTCAAGAGGGTGTTGACAAGGACATATTGCCGTTACATTGTCGCATACCGGCGACCAGGCATGACAGTGGTGATCGGTTCGCTAACTCTCTTGTAGTTATGGGACTAGTTGAGTCCCACCCAGGGTCTTTTCTTTCATAATGCTATTATGAATGATTACCCTCTCTTTTAGACGGACGTTTAAGCCCACTACACTCTGGCAGAGCGAAGTTCAGCAATTATCAACCACCAGCTTGACTAATTTCATAATATAAATCCCAGGAAGTACATCAGATACCTGTACACGATGATCGATACTACTATATGACCTGAAAGGAAGTCGCCGATACACTGAGATTGCCGAATTGACTCACAGGCTACGGACTCGTAGACTCATCCACGAGTTTTCACTTGCAACCGCCACTGGTATTTGCAATCGTGAGCTTCCATGGACTTCCATGGTGTTCCAGGCTCTCATGTATATAAGGACAGAGATTCTCCTTAGATAGTAGAATAGACTTCGTCCGCTTTACATTCGTAACAATCGAGTTGCTAGATATATGGAGTGACAGCAGGTGATGGAAATGCATGGAGAGATCTACCTTGATTAGGTTCTTGAGATCATGAATACTCACATAGCTCACTGCTACATACATACCATTCGGGGACACCTCCGACAACACACCACACCACCTTTTAGTTTTGCCAAGACCGATTTTATCCAATCAAGTTTGACATCGCGAGAAAATTTTTGCTTCGGTTTTCAACTGAAC
>Ga0307512_10007394_pt1 | contig 10901 bp, 11 predicted proteins | sample 14_EM_MG_FD_200267 | JGI IMG/M metagenome (GOLD analysis project Ga0307512, IMG submission 200267) | Populus trichocarpa ectomycorrhiza microbial communities from riparian zone in the Pacific Northwest, United States - 14_EM | ecosystem: Host-associated > Plants > Roots > Unclassified | place... | reverse complement strand
CCCGTCATCGGTGTATTGCTGTTTCGGCGCCGGACACGGCAGGATGTGTGGCGCCCCCACGACCAGGAACGCGAGCACCGCCGTCGAGGTGAATAGGGATGCTGTCGTGAATGATTTTGGATGCAGCGCTGGTGGCATTGTGTGGTGAGGAGGCGGAGAGGAGGAGGGGAGGGGCTAGGGAGCCATTCGGGTTCGGAGTTGTGGGTGAAGGTTGGAGGTAGGAAGGAGGGAAGGGAGGGTAACGGCGCGCTAAGAGGTTCGAGGGGTGACGGGTGATAGGTGGCGCTGAACGAGGGTGGGGGTATACAGGTCTACAAGTATACAACTAGCCGGATATGTGTGGTGTAGCAGCACTGGGTTGCCGGGAGGAGGGTAGTTGTGGCCGAGTGAGAGGGTGTGAATATGTCTGATACTGTACCGAGCACAGTGGTTGGGACGTCAGCTGTCAGCGGGGGGTGTCCATCCCAACTTTCTCATGAGTTTTGTCAGTGTCAGAGGCAGCTGTCCGGTATGGCAAAAGTGTCAGCGGGACAGATTTAAATGACTAGTTATAAACGGAGAGGACCTAGAGGGAGATCTAGACTTGGAGCCTGGCCACCCTTTATACCTCTAGTTCTAGCAACATGTCTCTCACACTACTGATATTAACATCCTCTGGAGCACTAACCTGATCAGCACTTGCCACTGTCCCAGTAGTCTTCTTTATCTGTCAGGGCGCCCCCTCTACTTTAAAACTGTCAGGCCTACACCGTCCTATCAAAAAAAGTGGTCAGTCAAGGACCCCGTCCCAACCACTGTGCTTGGTACAGTAGGGGTGGTGTGCGTTGCCGAAAAAGAGATATCTCGCACAATAGACATGCTGTCCCTTCCCACGCACTCACCAGATCCAGGCTTTGGAACATATTAACCCGCACTCTACCAGCCCCATCCAGGTTTGATTATAATTGGTTGGGTATAATGGCAGCCCTCTGATGCAAAGAACCACGGCGAATGGTGTCCAATTGATCACGACGAAATACATCACTCCAGGAATTACATCTCCACAGTGACCCAGGTAGATAGTACTTCCCACTTTCGTGCTGGATACCGCGGACAGCAAAGAGACAAAATGTGGTGGCAGTCGGTGAAAACTTTGGTTCTGTGCGAATGGCTAAAGGGGACGACGGAGATAGGAGCCTCTGTCCTCGCCACAGAATCACAACGCTTCCCCGCTCGTTGTGGCCGTGTTTGTTAGACTCGTTCGGAAGGAAGACGACTTGGTCGCTCACGCGACTTTGTATACCTGGGCAAAATGACGACTGGATCAGATGACGCTAATGTGTATGTGGTGGGTGAGGACCTGAAAAAGGCGGTCTTTGAGGTTATTTACTGCAGTAGGACTGGGTGGCCAGTCTGAAAAACCTATGTCAAGTCAAACCAGGAAGTGAGTGCGCATGCGTTGGGGTGGTGATAACCCCCATCTTGAACCGAGCTATATACTCCTGCCGGAGAGAAGTGATTATGTTTGAACCCAGCTGATACCACATTTTTGTGGACAGGTGATAGTGAGCAAATAATTGAAGTTATGGGCGGATATTGGACTGAAACAAGCTAGGACGGCCACTGTAGCTGGTGCACTGACTCCGCCGATTCACCCGCTAAAAAATGGCGCTCTACACCGACCCCGCTGCCACTGGGGAACCTACTAACCAGGTAGACCCAAACTCAAAGCTCATCTATACAAACTACCACACTCCTCTCCCACACCCTGCTAAATCTGTAGTTGTCCCCTGAAACACACTGTTCTCAAAATCCACCCTCAGGCCCAGCATGCTCTCCCCCTCCCCATTCATGCAATTCCACACCTGGTTCAGTTCTATCACCGCCACCTCTGTCCCCCCGCCCCTGAAACCACGGTCCTCTCAACCGCACCCCTCCCTTCCAGCCGCGTAACTTCAATGAACTCGAACTAGCTTCATTCTATACTCCAATTTTGGCACCTCCCACAAGACCGCAGACCTACGCATCAACAGCGTGGCACAGGTGTTTGGTAAGATAAACGATAGAGGAAAGGAGAAGGGAAGGATGGATGTCGGATGTTTGCATCGTACAATACGTAGCGGCTATAGTAAAGAACGTGTGCATGTAAAGGCTGGTAGAGAGCAGAGAAGGGACCTGAAACTCGGCAACAAAAGAGGCCCAGAACTACAGTAACACCCGGCACCGTAAGTTGCGCATTGCACTCGTTCGAAGTCACAATTATTGTCGCCGCCCCACAACCATTAAAGCAAATCGGCACAAATCTCTTCAGATTGTGTGTTCCCAAAGTAACGCCAAGAAATATAACGTGAATTTGTTGCATGTGTACCTATGAAAGTGATGGAAGATGAGATAAGATAATAGATAGATGACATACTATAAGCCCCAATTAGGTACATTTATCCGCCCAGAACACAACGCCTGATCGAGGCTAACATTTTTCTCGGTGGGCTACTGCGAGGTTAAAAAGAGTAAAAGGTATCTATAGGTTTTAAACCTGCGGTCTTGGTGTTTATAGCACTCGATGTTTATAGCATTGCAGGATTCGATCCCGCACCCGGCGTTTATAACACCTGGTGTTTCTTGCGCCAGCTAAGCTATGCGCTCAGTTGTTGGAATGAGGTTGAGATCAAGCATCGTCTTGTGGAGTTTTTGATATGTAAGTACACGGCATTATTTTGTTTCGGCGGAATCTGGATGGGCTACAATTGGGGAAAATTGTAACCTGCAGGTTTAGAGCCTGCGATCTTTAGTGCTTACAGCACTGCAGATTTCGAACTCGCCTCTGGCTGGTGTTCCTGGCACCAGCTGGGCTAGGCTTGTATAAGTGTTGGTTTCAGTCATGGTAAAGTAAATTTCCGAGTATGGGCCATAGCATTTTCCGTTCCGGCGAATCTCACTAACTTGGGGTTATGGATGAGTCGAGGAGGAGCAAAAGAGTTTCTCTACAGGTTTTTGAGTCTGCTTATGACTTAAGTTTGTACAGCACCGCCGTGAGTCAATCCCGGAGGACCTTTCACTCGGGGGTGTATGTATTATTCAATGGGGCCCTAAAATAGTCATGTTCTGAGGAGGTGACAAAAGATGCGCAAAAACTACAGTACCAGGGATTCCCGCATGGTCACCCACTGCAGTACTAACCTGGCGATGTTATGCTTAGATATGGCTGAGCGGACGGGAAGCCTCGTGTTCATAACTCAATGACTGTAGCTGATCTTGGTTCATCTCTTGCTTCTTTGTTGAGTGCCTGCTTTGTCACGAATTCGAGTTCGAATTGGGATATTGCTGTGTAGACAGTATTGCGCTGGGCTGCGGTTGTTTTGGCGGATGCAGTCGATTGTGGTTGGAAAGAAAGTTGGATATGAGCAATTAACGCATGTCATATCACTCAGGAAGGAGTCGGTGGAATTCACGTAGCAACTTTCTTGATTGCTACTGGCAAGTGCATTGGGCTCGTTGATCCGGTTATGGTGTCGAGAAATAACGGAAGTCATAGGTTCCGAGTTGACGGCATAGTTCATACACCTGTAGTAGCCATAAAACAAAACGACTCAATTCCTTTCATCAGTAGTCTGTGGTGATGGGCCATGAGCCTGGTCCCAAGTGACCAGCGGATGAAAATTTGCGTTCTATTTTCCACCCTCCATCCTCACCGTAGCTCTGCATGATAAAGGTTAAAATAATCGAATCAACGAGGAGTAATCTCTTACTTAGTTGGCTGAACATGGTGCCGGAATACCACCAGCTACAGATGCAAGTTTAAAACCTGCAGTGTTCAATAGGTGCTAGAAACAGGCTGGAAACCTGCGGTTACTCCCCTTTTACGTGGAATCGGCTTATGTGTCAGAAACCTCATGATATGGCAATATATGGGTGTGCGATGATGGGTGAGAGGCGAAAAGCGAGTCACGTCAAAGCAAAAGTGAAGGCAGTCAAATTTTTTCCCATGGAGCGAGTGATCACCAATGTATTGTTTGTAAAGTACATAATGAAAGTAGGGTAACAGATGTCGCGTGAAAAATTTCCCCCCAAGGCCTATCGGCCTAATACCCTGAAGTTTCACTGGAGTTTCACTTCAGAGTACATATGCACAGCTCTTCTACGTATCCGTTTTATCACTCGTCGCTATCCTCCGCGTTGTGACTGAGCTGATCAGCTGATGGTAAGGCATCCAGTCTTTGAGGATATATCATTTGATCGCCGTTGCCATGGCCCTGTAAGTTCTACTTAATTCTCTCCGTTTCCCATGAAGCATCTTATGATGAATTTACGCTTACCCTTCGAAGCATAGTTCCAAAATGGCCACTCCGAGTCAATCAAACCGCTGCCTCCGTGTTTTGTTACCCAAAGGAAATCCTTCCATTCTCGTCGAAAACGACACCAGGCCATCCAGTGCGACTGGCAAGGCGGTTTCGACATGACACCCCATCGAGCAGTCCCAAGACGGCCCATTTCGATAATGATGGCCTTCGGACCTCTAGTAAGTGTCCCCTCGGCCATCGAACGATACCCCGAGTCTAATCACCTCTAGACATGAATAAACCATTACCTCAGGTATTCCATGAATCTTTGGGCTCGGATGTATTTAAGACAAGGTCTGTTGTAGGTGGTCCAATAGTAAGTACCACCGAGTCTAAGCATGGAGGGGTGCTAAGGTATAACGATCGTGATAGACTCCGCAGCTAGCCGCGACTCAACGGTTTACTTCATACGTCTCATGGCCGGGTACCCTGTTTGTCGACAAAACTAGATACATTGAGCTTCTCGATCAATCTGGAGTCTATTCGAATATGTTCTTGCGGCCACGTCGATTTGGGAAGTCTACATTTCTTAATATGCTCTGCGAATACTACGACATTGCAGCGGCTGCAAAGTTTGACGACATCTTTGGTGGACTCTACATTAGCAAAAATCCGACAGAGTTCCGTAGTCGGCACCTCGTTCTCAAATTGGATCTCTCAAGTATTGAAACTGGTGATATAAACCTCTTGAGGGCTAGCTTTAATAGGTACATGAATACTACACTGGCTGCGTTTCTCGACAAGTACCGCAGTAATCTTGACGAGTTTAAACCTGCGGACATTCTTTGCCTCGAGGATGGTTCTAGTTCTTTACGTCAAACGCTTGTAAGTGAGGCCTGTCTTAATTACGGCTAGTCTAATCTTTTCTCCCAGATGCTGGTCAAGAAGTCCAAGCATACTATGTTTGTAGGGATTGACGAGTACGATGCACCAGTGAATAGTGTGGTGTTTGTTGGTAGCAGCTATGAAACTAACCTTATACGAATAACTAAAGTGAATACTATCGAAGATTTTTTCAAGATGAACCTTTTCTCAAATTTTAAGGAAGCTGTTGGCGATGGCCCTACCGGCTGCGTCTCGAAATACTTCCTTACCGGCGTGCTGCCCGCATTTCGGTCGGGGATGAGCCCACTCACCGCAACCAACATTATATCGGAATCGCCAAAATATCATGGCATCTGCGGATTCACTGAGAAGCAAGTGGAGACGATTACTAGGGCCTACCTTGATCAAGGCAGCGGGGACCCAAACAGCAAAGACTCAGGTAGCCAGGACCAAAGCAGCCTAGAGCAAGTCATCTCGGGTGCTTGTTGGGCTATGAAAAGGTACTACAATGGATACTCTTTCACGACCTTAGGGAATGAGGAACGGCTTTATAACCCACTACTTGTTCACTACTACCTTTCTATGATTAAAGAGGGTGAGGTAGTCGCTAATCCGGAACAATCGCCAGCCGTTCATGCCGTCAACCTTTTAAAGTTGATAGCCGATACCGGCAGGTTCTCGTCAGATGATATCATAGAACTCATGATGGTGGGGTCTCTACCGGTGACCGGCGGCGTTCAGAATGAATTTAGTTTCATTGATGTTATGCAGCAGGTGGGCAAGGATCGCAGTGCCACATTATCGTTGTTATTCCACCTAGGTATTTTGACGCATGCCGGCAAAGCTGGCCAGCCTTACCAGCTGCGAATCCCGAACGAGGTTATGAAAATGAACGTATGTTGGTCTGCCGAATCGGTTGATATTGGACTAAGATCATGTTAGGTTTTGAGCCGCATTCACAATTACATAAGTGCCCAGCAACAAATAGAGAATCAAATAGCACCTGCCAATAGGAACCTTCGGAATGGATCGGTTAAACTATTTGCTAAACTATTGGGAGATTTCCTAGCTACTCGGACTATACGGTCACTAAGGTCATCTAACGAGGTTGTCCTACAAGGTGTGGTGGAGATTCTGCTGGACCCTCCGCGGACACGTGTCCCTGAGCTTTATCTAGTGATGGATGGAAAGAAGCAGAAAGGCGATGGGCGGTACGCTTTTCCTGACATGTTCGTTGTCAGCAATGATAATAGTGAGTCTGCTGTCGTGCTCGAACTGAAGGATATTCACCTAAGTGGGCTATGGAACGGCGCTCATGGAGGTTGGACAAAGTGGACGATTCCCTCATACGAGGAGCTGGAAGCGCTTGCAGAAAAGGTGGCCGTCATGGATGAGGCATCGATGGATAAGATGCGGTATATGTACTGGTCGGATCGTGACAACAAGTACACCTCAACAACCATCGGTAAAATGAGAAAGGACGCACTCGCGCAGGTGAAAAGGTATGTGAAGGTAATCAAGAAGGGCCGTGCCGAAAAATTCGAGGATTCTGGGGTTAGGGATCCTCGAGTGACCGTGAAGAGAACCGGCAGTACTTTGTTCAGCTTTGTTCTAATAGCTGTCGGCGGACGGAGAATCCTGTATGAGGCTGGAAAACCTGAGAAGATGAAGTTTTCATATTCATCTACACTTGCTTAGGTGGTGTTTGGGATGGATACTGGTTCTCTGTGGCTGCCAATTTCTTCTACGCACTTTCGCAATCGTTCGCTTTGATCAGGTTTATCGTCGGAGGATTTCTTTTCTTTGAACTTTGTGATAGGTACCTGAATTAGGGAGGGCTCGCTACAGTTCTTCAGTGATAGTATATTCTTAAATAGGGTGTGAAAATTGTGCAAGTGACACGTCCGAGGAATTCGTGACCCAAATAATGGGCACAGAGGCCCGATTAACGGGGCCAAGCACCTCAAAATGGGTTCGTTTTCGTCAGAACATCATTAGGTAGAGTACATCCGTGCAGCATTCTGAGATAGGTAAAGCACTATCCGTTCCTTTCTTATTGAATATGTACTGGGGCTAAAAACACTGCGAGGCATCTATCGACCTGTTTATATATTGCGGACTGCAGGGACGTGCTAATCCGTCGAGAAAACAAACTCAGGAAATCCATACTCCGTCGGTTTTCGTGAATACTGGTGTAGGGACAGCTGATATCAAGCGTAGGCGGGTTTGGAACTCGAGGTTTAGCTTGTTTGTGTTTGTTTGTGAGAAGTGGAGGCGGGTTTGATAGAGGTGATGGGCGAAGTTCAAGTTAATAGGGAATCCCAGGTACCCTCGCCTCAATCGGAGCGGGAAGTGAATTTCAGTATGGAGCTTTAAGGGACGGAAGCTGAGGTGGATATGTCTACTGCTCCCGTGGGAATGGCTCTCGGCATTGAGATTTCGGATATTTTATTTGTCTCTGATGTTTGTTGCGAAGGTCGATACAACTGCTCTAGGGCAGGGATCAGTCAATGGAGCTCTCAACAAATAAGCATCAGTTTACAAAAGGTACAGTATGTGGGACAAATTCTGCCTTCGAGTTCCCCGCAAACCTTACCTAAACCTACCTCACACACCATGACCACTCCTGCACTTCCACAAAACTGTATCGTCCTCTGCCAAGCAGAATTCAAGATAAACGACCAGAGCCTAATACACTTCAGTAAAGCATGGCTCCTCCCACGCGACGACATTGCTACCATTGATGTCCCATCCCTTCGCGCATCCCTTCCGTAGCTATGTATTACTAACAGTCAAGAAGGATCTGGAATCCGCCATTACATCCAATCTCCAACTCGAACTGGCCCATACTCCGACCATTTACACTAACGTGGTCGTGAGCAATGTTGACGGCTGTAGCCCGGAGCTGGCTCAGGTGCATCCGATAGATTGGGAGCGTCTATGGGCGCTGCATGCGTGGGACTTTGTGTATGTATCGGTGAATGGGAAGGTCAAGGGTGGTGCGGGGTTGGTACATACTGTGAGAGTCTCGAAGGGGAGGTGGAGAGTTGAGGGATAGTGAGTTCGGTGGGTGCGGCGCAAACACATTTTATACGCGCCGTTGGAATAAGTAGTTAATGAAATTGAGAATTGTTTGTGTATGATCTGGAGCTCTACTTCTCGAAGGTAGGGATCAGCTCGCTATAGATAAGCTTAAAGTTCATGTGAGACACGCCTCAGCCGTCAAGTAACGTTCCCCGCAAACCTTATCCAAACTCACACCCTACAACAAACATGGACGCCTCTGCACCCCCCACCGGGCTGTATCGTCCTCTGCGGAGTGAACTTCGACAACATGACTGGGGACATGATATACTGCGATATAGGATAGCTGCTCCTGCGCACACATTTCTACCCTCAGTCCTCACCCCCTCACCGATTCCCCCGTAGCAATCATATTACTGGCAACAGCAGCATCTAAAACACTCCATTGCATCCCATCTTAAACTCTTGGCTCAAGATCTTCTGATCATCTATATGAACGTGGCTATGTCTAAACATGACGACGAACCGCTGGAGCTGGCGATGGTGGGTCCAAAGGATTGGATGCGTCTGGCGCGATGCACGCATGGGACTTTATATACTTGGAGGACGAGGAAGAGTGTATGCAGGCCGAAGGACCAAATAAATTGATGATGATGATGATGATGAAAGTGGTAAAAGTTTCGAAGGGGAGATGGATGTAGTGGGTTAGGATGAGTATGGCAAAAATAAACTTTATACGGACCGATATAACGAGTATTGTACCGACAGCTGAACAACGAACCGCTGTCCAAAACTGACAAGTTTTGCGTTCGAACCAGTGCCAAATTACGATATCTGGGAGCGAACCAAGGCGGAACGGTACAAAGCTCAATCCGCCAGTGGTAGAATAAACATGCAAGTGAGTAGAGGAGACTGCGGAACCAGTTCTGGAGGCGTGCTCTGTTGTGTTGAGCTACTCAAATGACAAGTGACCGAATCTCCCAATTAAACGATGCTTAAAGTTTATGTATGACATGCATGCTTCAGCCTTCAAGTTCCCCGCAAACCTTACCCCAACTCATCATACAACATGAATACCTCCGCACTCCCACACGGCTGTATCGTCTTCTGCGGTGCGTCCTTCGACGATGACACTGAGGTCATGACAGACTGTGACCCAGGATGGCTCCTTCCACGCGAAGATATTGCTACCCTCGAAGTCTTACATCTTCCCTGTTCCCCGTAGCTATTACTGAGAATAATAGGGTCTGAGAGCTACCATCTCATCCCGCCTCGACATCCGGTCTGATGGACCTCTGACCATTTATACGAACGTGATTACATGTAAACATACAGACAAACCACCGCAACTAGCAATGGTAGATCCCAAAGATTGGGAGCGCCTATGTGCGTTGCATGCATGGGACTTTATATACGTGGAGGGTATTCTCGACGCAGGGCTTGTGGTGAGCACGGTGAGGGTTTCGAAAATGAAGTGGAGTACTGGAGAGTAGTAGATTCGGACGAGTACTGCAAGAAAAACTTCATACTAGGTACCTACTGTTGGAACAAGTACTTAGTCGATGTATTCGGCAGTTCTACTTTGTAGTGGTAAGGATCAGCTCGCAAAAAATAAGCTTTGTCTACTTCCTAGGTAAGTATGTGAGACACGTTCCTACGGCAGCTTCAGCCCACAAACTTTACCCAAACGACATGACCACCTCCGCCCCCCCACAAAACTGTATCGTCCTCTGTACAGCAACCTTTGATTATGAAACTTGGGCTATGATAGAGTGCGATTCGGGATGGCTCCTCCCACGCGAAGACATCGCTACGCTCGATGTCTCACTCCTTTCCCACTCCCTCCACAGCTATTACTGACAATAACAGGGCCTAAAAGCCACCATCTCATCCCGTCTCGATACCCGGTCTGATCCTGATGATTTTCCGACTATTTATACGAACGTGATCATATTTAAACCTACCGGCGAGTCACTACAACTTGCGAGGGTGGATGTAAGAGATTGGGAGCGCCTGTGTGCGCTGCATGCATGGGACTTTATATACGTGGAGAGAGTTTTCGACGTCGCAGGGCTTGTGTTGGACACGGTGAGGGTTTCGAAAAAGAGGTGGAGTATTGGGGAGTAGTGGCGGCAATAGTCTAATATACGAGAGCAGTAGATTTGGGCAAAAATATACATTTATACCTACTACTAGAGCGAGTGGTCCGTACCTCACGTCAAGGTTTAGGGTTTACTAGTAACTGTGTATGCCATTTTGACTCCTTCATAAGCTATCACATACGGTGGATAGTTATTAGTATTGTATCAACATCAGCAGTCTTTCCCCCCCACTCTACGTTCTGCATGATGCGGCTTAAAGGAATTGCGATTCCTTCGCTGATTCATCCTAACGAATTTCTCCGGTTCCGGACAGATGCATAGTAGCGGCATCCATATTTGTCGCTGGTTGGCTACATTTCCAACTGCACCAACCTCCCTGCCCACACTAATATACGATTCCTTCGTACTATAAAGAGTGCACCACCGACCACGCGTCACATCCTCACAGCTGCAACTATCAACAATGGCGGATTCTTCGATAACGCTGAACTATGGAGGCAAGGTAAAATGGATTATCCTAGCCTTCGTCGTGAGTTCCCCTCGCCCGACGTGATAAATTACGTCGCTGATTAGCATGTTAGGTCAATGCCGCGCTCTTCGCCTTAGGTGTATGGACCTGGTATCTCACCTG
>Ga0307512_10007393_pt1 | contig 10902 bp, 12 predicted proteins | sample 14_EM_MG_FD_200267 | JGI IMG/M metagenome (GOLD analysis project Ga0307512, IMG submission 200267) | Populus trichocarpa ectomycorrhiza microbial communities from riparian zone in the Pacific Northwest, United States - 14_EM | ecosystem: Host-associated > Plants > Roots > Unclassified | place... | reverse complement strand
ATCAGTGATAGAAAATTGAATAAAATAGATAAAATTCTGAAAATAAAGATGGAGATAGAATAGATTGAAAGCCGGGGGGTCACTTAAGATGGCTCCACAATCTGACCAGCTGTTCAAGCAGGATTTTACCAAATCTAGCCAAGGCAAATCCTGCTTGAACGGCTGGTCAGATTGTGGAGCCATCTTAAGTGACCCCCCAGCTTTCAATCTATTCTATCTCCATCTTTATTTTCAGAATTTTATCTATTTTATTCAATTTTCTATCACTGATTTCTCAAAAACCATCGGCTTAGCTGCAGCAACACTATCTCAACTCAACTGGTGTTTTCCACTTTCCACCGTGTTTTGCGTTTGAGGCAGCCAGTTGCCAAATAAGGGTAAGTATCCCACGGGGCCAAGACCCCGCCAACCCGTAATCGTTCGTACTTTTTTTCCCAGTACAATACCACTCGACCATCCAGCACTCTCGTGGGCCCTCACTGATGCTAGCGAACCCCCGCAAGCACAGGTGTGTATTATAATAATTATCATCCCAAATGATTAAATAACTAATCGAGGTTTCACATCGTTGCTCTCGATTGCCTGTCCGCGGTCATCTTGCTGGTCACCTTCGCTTGTCCCATAGTGCCCCTGCATTGTCAAATAGGGTGGGCTCTTCCGAAGGCTTGTCGGTGGGGGAGCTTTCAATGAATCAGGAGGAAGAGTCCAATGACGCACGACGTCTATGTAGGTTCATGGTGCTTCCTCGTCTGCTACAGGTGCTGACAGGTGCGGTGTGCGGTAGGGCAGGTGACAATTGATATTCTCCCAGATGATGTCCACCTTGACATATTTGATATGTATGGAGGAGATGATGACCACTTCCCCATACGGATGTGGGTGTCACTGGTGCATGTATGCAGAAGGTGGCGACGTATCGTCTTTGCCTCACCCAGACGTCTGCGTCTGGTACTCGAATGCGATGCCAGAACATCCGTAAGCAAGTTATTGGATACCTGGCCGCCGTTGCCGATCACCATACGCTATTCACCTGTGGACGCCATCGAGGGGGAGGAGAACATAATCACCACACTGGAATTACGTGATCGGATAACTGGGATCACATTTGACAAGTTACGAGGATCGGAAAACCTAGAAAGATTCTCCACCACGCCATTTCCGGCTCTGACACGCCTTGATTTAGTATCTGAACGTCGTTTCCATCCGGGACTGATCTTTCCCGAGGCCTTTTTGGGTGGGTCTGCCCCACAGCTACGATCATTCACCTCGTATAGCATCAAATTCGTGGAATTACCCAAAGTTGTTTTGTCTGCTACTCATCTGGTCAAACTTACCCTTCTTCAACTTGGCCCCCCGGTTGCTCGGTGCTGCGCCTCACCCGAGATGATGGTCACTTGTCTTGCCGCATTCCCCACTCTCGAAGAATTCTCCGTCGGATTTAGGTGGCAGGCCCCCGCAGGTCGCCCTGATCCGATAAGTCCACCTCACCGGACACGTGTCATACTGCCCGCCCTCACCCACTTTCATTTCGAGGGTGCTAGTGAGTACTTGGAAGACTTTGTCTCCCGAATCGATACACCCCTACTTGACGCCCTCGAAATCGTGTTCTTCCAAGCTGTCACCTTACACATTCAACAACTCCACGGGCTCATTCGTCGCGCAGAAAGCTTCAAACCACTGAAGAAAGCCTACATAGGTTTCTATTCTTGTGACACATGCACAGGGATCACCCCTCGATCACACACTCGTTTCCTGTTGGGAATCAGGGGTCATGGGTCTTGGGCAATCGGGTTGATGGCGCAATTATGCAAGGACCTCTCGCCTCTCTTCTCTCACCTGGAATGGTTACAGATCCTCGGCGACTTGCCATTTCCTTCAGCATCACCAGGCAACGTCACTGAGTGTGGGCACTGGCTGAACCTTTTCCACCCATTTCCCGCCGTACGGATTCTGTTCGTATCGAAGAAATTTGCACGACGAGTCTCTCCTGTGCTGCAAGCGCCCACCCAGTCCGGGGAAAGACCCACAGACGTGTTACCTGCGCTGCGTGTCGTTGTCTTAGAGGACTCTAGCCATCTGGCCCTTGCAGGAAGCCCCAACACACCTATCTACATCTCTTTCTGAGATATTAGTTACTAGTATGTCTGATAATCCATTGCGGTTTGACTAGATACAGAATAAAACCCCCTTGTGAGAACTACTAATAGGCTGAATCGAACGAAGGATACCGGCAATGCCGTGTCCATGTGCCTCTACTCGCCACTGCCTGCCTGTACTACTGTAGAATCACTTGACCATACGGCCTTGATGTTATCTCTCGGTTGCGAGGATATTCAAGTCAGGTCTGTGCAGATATCAGGGCTGCTGGAGTTGAACGTTGAACCCCCGCACGGACCGGGGAATGTGTGTGGGTGTGTGTAAGCGCATAAGTAGGCGCCCTCGCTAAAATAAGGAGAGATGTCCAGGTACCGTGACCAAAACTGACGTGATACCTACCTCTCTCCATCACCATATTGTTGTCGCAACTACTCGGCTATCCGACATTCCTGCGGGCCCTCACTGATTACGGCTGTTCTTGCGAGCACAAGTATGTCCAGATTAGTCATCATGACCCTTATCTAAATTACTAACTAAAGTTTCACTCGTCGTTCCAAGCGTTGCTCCCGATAGCCCGTCTACGCTCCAGCTGGCTTGCTTGCCGACATCGTTTATCTCGTAGTCCTGCTGGATTGTCGGGTTAGATTGGTTTTCTGAAGGCTTGCCGATAAGGGAGTGTTGTATGGATCACAAGGAAGAGTCCAATGGTGCACGAGATCTATGTAGATCCGTTACGCATCTGTGTCTGCTACTGGTGCTGACTGATGCGGTGTACTAGGGCAGGCGACGGTCAACGTTCTCCCGGATGATGTCCTTCTAGATATATTTGACTTCTTTCGAGGAGACGACGAATATTTCACCGTAGGGATGTGGAAATCGCTGGTGCACGTATGCCGAAGATGGCGAAGCATCATCTTTGCGTCCCCACGGCGTCTGTGTCTGGTACTCCAATGTGATGCCAGAACACGCGTGAGAAAGCTACTGGATACCTGGCCACCATTGCCCATAATCATACGTTATTCACCCCTGGATGCTGGTGAGGAGGGAGAGAGGAACATCATTGCCGCACTGGGTCTACGTGACCGGATAACTGGGATTAGCTTTGAAAAGATACAAAGCTCGGAAGGACTGGCAAGATTCACCGCCAAGATGCGAAAGCCGTTTCCGGCTCTGACACAGCTTCATATAGCATGTGATGAATACTATTTTGGGCCAGCGGTCGTCCCCAAAACCTTCTTTTGTGGATCCGCCCCACAACTGCGATCATTCACCTCACACAACATGGCATATTTGGAACTACCCAAACTCGTTTTGTCTTCCGCCCGCCTCGTCACACTTTCCCTTCGCGCTCTCCCCACCGATACGCACTACATCTCACCCGAGATGATGGTCACTTATCTTGCCGCAATACCCACTCTCGAAGAATTCTCCGTCGGATTTAGGTGGCAATCCCTCGAATCGCGCCCTGATCCAATAGATCCACCTCGCCAGACACGTGTCGTCTTACCCGCCCTCAACCACCTTCGATTCCAAGGCGCTAGCAAGTACCTGGAAGACTTTGTCGCCCTACTAGATACGCCCTTACTCAACAACCTCAGCATCGTTTTCTTCATCCATAACATCTTCCACGTTGGACATCTCTGCGAGTTCATCGGTCGCGCAGAAACTTTCAAGCCACTCGAACAAGCTTTTATAGAGTTGCGTTGTCGGACCTTCACCATCACCCTTCGATCGCCCAATCGTCTCTTCTTGGAAATCAGATGCAACACGACGAAATGGGGGGTCTCGTTGTTGGCGCAACTGTGCAGCGACCTCTCGCCCCACCTCTCTCATGTGGAACGGCTCGAGATCCGTGGCGTCCCACCTGCCGCCCAAGCATCGCTAGGCGACGCGGAGTCCGCGCAATGGGTGAAACTTTTCCACCCATTCACTGCTGTGCAGAGTCTGTACGCATCCAAACTAATGGCCCCACTCGTCGCTCCTGTACTGCAAGTGCCCACCCTGTCCGAAGAAGGCTTCACGGACGCGTTACCTGCGCTGCGTGACCTCGTCTTGGAGGGGCTCTAGCCATCTGGGGCCGGGTCTCTGTAGGAAGCCATAAAGTAATTTGGCGTCCCGCATGATCGGCTCTCAGATCACCACGCAGGCGTCCAGCGCTGGGAACGTCGGTAGCAATGGTTTTGGGAGCTCCATGGTCGACTATAAGTGCTCCCGACCTTCCATGTCTTTCACGCTCTTCGCTATCTACTTACTATTCCTTGACACATATCCAAACCTGTTGTCTGAACCATCAACTACCCCTACTACAGTAGCTCCCTTCCATCTGATGTTTTGATACGATCGCTCAGATTTGATACGCATCACGATGATAATACCAATTTCTTAGAACCATTTTGCGGTTGCGTAGACCAAAACCACTGCGGAAACTAGCTAGGCTGATTCGGTCGATCGAAGGACGTTGATAGGTCTATGCACCTCTACTCGCCTTGGACTGCCCGAGACGTCTCTTGTCCACCCTGGTACCCCGCATTGTGCGTCTGGCGAGGATATAACAGATATTCAAGGCAGATCAGTCGCAGAGTAACTTGACTTGAAACTGTCATGCCCCGATTCCCACAACTACTACCCGGTCTAAACGAAAAGGATATAGATGTCTTCGGGTTGTCGTAAAACTCATAGGCGCCGCCATGTGCCAGGGGGTGCCTGGCCTCGATTAACGGAGAATGATACCCCCATGACCAGATATCAAAGTCGGCATGTAAGATATGTAGCTGATCTACTGATCAGCGGATAGCACGTCTTAAAGAGAAACCTATTCCCTCTAAGACATGCTATGCACTATAGAATATGTGCCCGCGACGAGCTTCTCTTGTGATTGTGAGCTCCACCATCTCTATTCTCGGAGATCCAACACCGACAGCCTAGGGAATCATAAACCCCAAAAGTGTATGACTCAGGACGTCGGGTGACCCTCTATCACACGCAAATACACCTAGATCGCTCACAGCTTCATCAAGATCGTCACTGTTATTTACGTGCACCTGAGAGGTACGCACCTTTGGCACAAGCCGCATGCAGGGCTAGAAGTTCCGAGGAAGGCACGGGAAGAACAGCGGGATTCCGGGACGTCATCTTCAGCATCTCGGGCACCTCAACGCCCTCATCGGCAGTCCTGATCTGATAGACTTTAGGTGGCCAGATTGAGCATAACAGGTATATAAGATCGTATAGAATACCCGCAACACTCACCGTAGCCTTGGAGTACATCTCCGACCGCTCAAACCAGGGTTTCGAATTCAACTCCATCGTCATGACGTTGACGAGAGAATGCACGTTGGCGTAGTTCAGGTTTTCGACGTTATCGATGAAACGCTTCAACACGGCCATAACGGCGGCGAAATGGTCCGTCTAGGAAAGGGATACCCTAAGCTCGGCAGCAGCGGCAGAAGCGTGACTTTACCACCAAAAGGACGCACCGGCAGTACCTCCTCGTTCTCAGACAGACTCGGAGGTGAGCTTCGTCACGGTATGGTGGTGAATAGGTCGAGATAGGTGGAGTCGCGTACAATGAGAACGCATTGAGTGAAAGCGATGCCCACTCGGTTCAAATATTCTCCATCGATGCTTGGAATTTTGGCTGCTTTGATGTCGTATCGCCCAGTCACCGCACACCTAAATCCATCTCGAATTAACGCCTATATGGGCGGCCCCCCGAGAAACACATCAATCAGCGATCACTTAATCAGTAGTTGGAACAATTTCAGTCGAACTCGGGGCTCACTTGGGTCTTGGCTTCCTTACGGTCCTTCGGCACCTCTTCAATCCCGGCCACCAAATCCGTCAAGTCTTTATCGAGCGAAGGACGGCTGGGACTATCCGAGTCAGAAGAGGGTGGAGAGCGATCCTCAGACTTATACTCCTTGACTGGGGATCTGTAGTTCCGAGCTGGCGCTGGACTTGCGCCCCCGCATCGCGCCACCACGGCCGCCACCCTCGACGCCGCCAGCGCCACCGGTGCCAATCCCGGTGCCAGTCCGCATGGGCATCGATTTGGGGTATTAGGATTGCGTGGACTGATTGCGATCGCGATCGCGAAATGCCATCGTCTGGCTCGAATGGGCGGTCTTCTTCAATACCCTCTTCCTCTTCCTCTCCTTCCTTGACGGGCACTTCGATCACCGCCTGCACGCGGCGGACTACTATGCGCAGGAATGCGGGCGCTTTCGTGCGTGGGGAGGGCGCGGGGACCTTGTCCTTGCCGGCAGAAGAGACGGACACGCCGCGCTTTGTTACGGAGGACGTCGCCGAGGAGTCGGCTGTTGGGAAACGGGACGTGCTTTGGCGTGTGCGCGATGAGCGTGGCCTGTGTTTGTGGGTTTAAACCAGGGGGCATCCAGGAGTGGGAAGGTGGGTGTGGGACGGCGACGACAACGGTAACTGGGGGCGTACCACTGTGAAGATGTCGCTGACGATAACTGCTGATTCAGGAGGCGCATGTGTTCGGTATCGATGCCCAGAAACTCTTCGAGGCGTGCAAACACTGGTCTTTCCATTGTCGGGCTTCTTGACGGAGCTGCGCCACCAGTTCGGCTTGGTGTTGATTCTGCGTCGAGTGCGGGGCATAGAGAGGTTCGTCGTAAGTCCGTGGTATTCCGGGCAAAGGGGACGATGAGATGAGGGGTGATTCACCACAAGTAACGCTCTATCCGCCTACAGGAGTAGTAAACATCGGCCATGAGTTACGAGAAGATGAAGGGTGAGTATGTGAGTGCATGAGCTAAGTGAGACGTGGACATGGACGCGCCTCTGTCCACCCAGCAAGCAAGGTCCGTTTTCAATTGTCCCAGACTCGCGTCCCTTTCGAAGCCTCGCTCCGTCGTCCTCTTCTATCTCACTTATCGCTCCTTCCCCGCTTCTTGCTTAGCGTTGCGCTGTGGCCCTGCTCCCACCTCCCAATCTTTTCTCAATATCTTATATCTCATCTCCCATCTCCTTCCTCAGCTCCTGAACTTGGCAGCGCCGTGCTACGTTGGCAAAATAACAATTAACAATTTCAGAACTAACGGGAAATCGATTTCAATTTAATGTTGATGCCGTGTGCCAGGTGTTGAATTTCAATCATCATGCATCATGGGCCAAGTGACTTTGGAACGCAAAAGTACCTCATCGTATGGAGTCAAATTTTTGTTTTATTACAGTAGTAATGGAGGAATACGACTTTACATAGATGGCTGCCAGACTACTGGTACCGGAGCGCGATTGGGAAGGGAAACGATGCGGGATTGTCAAATGGGCGCAAGGTGTGGCCCAGGCCTGGCTAATGACTCGGAGCTGATGTCTAATAAACTCTCATCTATTAAGTTACTGGTAATGCGAGTTGGCCCTATCAGGCCTATCAGGCCTTGCGCCTGAAGTTCCCTGAACCTGAACCTCATGTGGCTGATACCGTCTCAATAGTGCTACGATTTCTCGCGGCGACGGGTGTTCGCGGGTTTCAGTCATACTAGTCACGGACTGTAACGTCGTGGTTGGTCTACTGCGAGTTCGAAGGGTTATCCCAAGATGTGAGAGAGAGGAGAGGCTGCGATCCCGGAAGACCGAGAACGCGCAAGGGGAATCCGAAACGCAGAGGAAAGAGGAAATCTATATTCGCATGCGGGTCCTCCTGGGCTGGACAAGGGTTAAATACAGGTACTGTATCTGAAAACTATCTACGTGTGCGACAGCGGTCGCGTGGACGACGAGGGGGAGGGGCAACACGAAAAATGCAGAAGGGACTGTCCTTGTGTGGTATGGACGCGCGCTTGCTGTCAGTGGCGTTGGATTGGACATGTTGGGTGATGCGGAAAGCGGTCCGCTGTGTCAGGCAATGCGGAGCGGAAAACAGGCCATTCCAAGGCCACAGCGCATGCACACCTTACACGGACCTTCTGTAAATCGTCATGCTACCGCATCCCGGGCCTTGCCAAATCTTTGCGGTATCCGTCATGTTCTATTACAGTCCTCGTATCTATCACACGAAGCACCTATATCCCATTTCTTGCGGGCATCGTTACAAGGGGTGTTGACAGGCCGGATCAATCCATGAAGTGTAACGGCATGTTCCTAGAAAAGTCACGGTCAGTTCAACTCAGTTGATGTTTGCATTGTGATTATAACAATAACATAAAGCCCCAGCGGAATCCAACGTCCGATCATCTCCTTCGCCAGTCTTTCCTCATACAACCCTTTGGTGCTATGGCTACACAACAGGATCGCCCCCGAGTCTCAGGTATCAATTTCAGAGTGCTCATTATCGGAAGGGCAAATGCAGGGAAGACATCAATTCTGCAGAGAGTTTGCGATACGACGGAGAGTCCGGAGATCTACAGGCTTGCCAGTAATTCATGGGGATATCGCCAGCGGGTATGTTCTCGTTCCTGATGGTACTTTCGATCTCATCGTCTAGCTAGGTTCAAGTTAAACTCAACCCCACGATAGAGGTTTGACCAGCTTATTGTTATCGGCGATGGCTGATCATGAGAATCCTGCTTGTAGCGTGGCCAACACGATATCAACGACGAAATCATCTTCGCAAACCATAAGGGCTATATTTTCCACGACTCCCGCGGATTTGAGGCGGGCAGTGAAGACGAGTTGAAGACTGTACAAGAATTTGTCAAACGCAAGTCGCAAGAGAAGCGATTGACAGATAGATTGCATGCGATCTGGTTTGTCCTTTCGTGTATCTGGAGTTGTAAATTCACCGGGTCACGGTCATTTTTCAGGTATTGCATTCCAATGGACAATGACCGGCCCTCGCTAGATTTAAAGCATTTTGAGGCAATTTGCCCGGACAAGAATGGTATGTCCATGTCGAAATGCGACTCTACCGACAGAGACTGACATCATGATGTGGGATTTTCAAGTTCCTGTAATCGCAGTTTTTACAAAATACGATCAATTCAAGCGCGACATGAAGATGAAGTTAGAGGATGAAGGTCGTGATCAAGAAATGGACCTCGACGCTGAGGTGGAGAACATATTCAATCAGCATTATCTGGCCGGCCTTAATGGACCTCCCCCGTTTATTCGTTTGGAGAGTGAGGATCATGATGTCGTTAACTGATGAACATGTGCTGTTCTAATATCCATCCTGCAGAGATGCAAAAGCATGGACAACGATGTACTGGTCTCATTGAAATCACTGCTAATGCACTCAGCAGCGGCGTGGTTACCCTCATGCTTGTGGCTGTACAGAGAGATAACCTGGAGCTCAGCATAAAGCAGGCCATCAGACGGTAAGTTCTCATGCATAGCAGGCCGAAGATGAGATGAGTGTAGCCCCATTCTAGGTCCCATCATGGTTTTGGTTTTGAAGGAGGGCATGGGAGTGCAGAGTCAGTAGTAAAGAAATGCATAATGGCCTTTCCATTGCTCTGGGTATGTTGCAATCCCATCATTTGAATTGTTACTTTCTGCTGAAAGAATGCCCCTACTAGTATTGGGTCAGTCTTTCCTTCTTTATCTCTTGTTATATTATTTCTTACCCTTTCTTTCCATATCCTAACTTGTCCCTCCCTCTGCCATTTCCAGAAAGTGAGTGCCCCTTGCTCAGTTGCTTTCTTTCTGTGTCCTGACTTGTCCCTCCCTCTGCTATCTCCAGTTGGTGAGTGCCCCTCCCTTGGTCAATTCTTTCTGTGTCCTGACTTGTCCCTCCCTCTGCTATTGACAGTCTGTAAGTGCCCTTTGCTTGGTTGCTTTCCTTCCGTGTCCTGACTTGTCCCTTCTCTGCGGTCTCCAGGATGTGAGTCTCCCTTACTTGGTTGCTTTCTTATGGTGTCCTAACTTGTCCTTCCCTCTGCCATCTCCAGGATGTGAGTGCCCCTTGCTTAGTTGCTTTCTTTCCATGTCTTGACTTGTCCCTCCCTCTGCTGTCTCTAGTTGGTGAGTGCCCCTTGCTTGGTTGCATTCTTTCTGTGTCCTAACTTGTTCCTCCCTCTTCCATGTAGTCTGTGAGTGCCCCTTGCTTGGTTGCATTCTTTCCATGTCCTGACTTGCCCTTCTCTGCCATCTCCAGAATGTAAGTGCCCCTTGCTCTGTTGCTTTCCCTCCATGTCCTGACTTGTCCCTCCCTCTGCCATCTCCAGTCTGTAAGTGCTCCTTGCTCAGTTGCTTTCTTTCCATGTCCTGACTGTCCCTCCCTCTGCCATTTCCAGGAAGTAAGTGCCCTTTGCTTGGTCACTTTCTTTCTGTGTCCTGACTTGTCCCTCCCTCTGCCATCTCCAGATGGTGAGTGCCCCTTGCTTGGTCACTTTCTTTCCATGTCCTGACTTGTCCCTCCCTCTGCTGTCTCCAGACAGTGAGTGCCCTTTGCTCAGTTACTTTCTTTCCATATCCTAAGTTGTCACTCCCTCTGCCATCTCCAGTTGGTAAGTGCCCCTTCCTTGGTCACTTTCTTTCTGTGTCCTGACTTGTCCCCCCTTTATGGTCTCCAGTATGTGAGTGCCTCTTGCTCAGTTGCTTTTTTCCTGTGTCCTGACTTGTCCCTCCCTCTGCCATCTCTAGGAAGTGGGTGCCCCTTGCTCAGTTGCTTTCTTTCCATGTCCTGACTTGTCCCCCCCTCCCTTTATGGTCTCTAGTTGGTAAGTGCCCCTTGCTCAGTTGCTTTCTTTCTATGTCCTGACTGTCCCTCCCTCTGCCATTTCCAGGAAGTGAGTGCCCCTTGCTTGGTTACTTTCTTTCTGTGTTCTGACTTGTCCCTCTCCCTGCCATCTCCAGTTGGTGAGTGCTCCTTGCTTGGTTGCTTTCTTTCCATGTCCTGAC
>Ga0307512_10007392_pt1 | contig 10903 bp, 16 predicted proteins | sample 14_EM_MG_FD_200267 | JGI IMG/M metagenome (GOLD analysis project Ga0307512, IMG submission 200267) | Populus trichocarpa ectomycorrhiza microbial communities from riparian zone in the Pacific Northwest, United States - 14_EM | ecosystem: Host-associated > Plants > Roots > Unclassified | place... | reverse complement strand
CCGATGTACCATTCGAATCTCATCCCATGATCTTACACACCACTCCGTTATTCCTTATCGTAACAACCACGCCACCTCTCCTGACGTCGCAACACCTCAACTCACTTCTTTATCTATACTAAATTATGCCGCCACCATTTCGCCGCTTCCTCCGCGTCTTCCAACATCTCCGCCTTTCCGTAACACAATTCCTTCCACACCTTCCGTATCTTTCTTCTATATTTCCCAAGTACCTTCGTACCTTCTTGCGCCGTGACAGCTGCAAGATAGATTCTCGAGAGCTCGCACAGCGCAATCTCGCTTGAACTTGGTAAGTATAACCATCATAGAGAAATTTAGCTGTTAGGTGTCTACGAATGAGACTACACACAGTTGACGTGTAAGATTGACCGCTACCTCCGATGATGGCAGCGGAAGCTCCCAACAATGCCAAGACATGTGCGGATGCTCTACCACCCAGACGAATTCATACAATGACCTAGCCGGCGTTACATGAGCTACGAGTGCCGTACTGGCTATCGGGTCGGATGCTGTATTAGTTCGGCAGTGGAGATACGGAGGAATTGATGTCCGATACTCCGGAGCGGAGGAGAGTTATCAATTGGGCTTTCCTTTCTTCTGTTTCTTCTTATCTCTTCCCGTCTCTTCTCTTCTCCATACTTTTTTACATCCTTGGATCTCCGCCCGCTATAAATGGCGTCGGAACGGGTTTTACCACCTCCGGATCGCAGTCAATGTGAGGCGGGGATTCTCAGTGCGCCGGATCCGCCGAAAGGTCACCATGAGCGGTATCAATTGGTAGTGGGAGATTTGAGTATGTACGAGTACGTACGCGGCATGATTGTTTAATGCTTTTCTTTCATTTCCATCTCTCTTGTCCGGCATATGCAGCCCAGGAGGTCTGCGCCTAACGAGAATGATACTGGAACGGCGGCACGTAACCCGGGGCCGCGTAACGGCCGTTTCTGTATAGTCAGCTTGCCACGAGCCTTAAATATCTAGCGATTATCTTACCTATACATCGACATCTAGTATCACTCGCATCCACGTTTGCAACCGTATTCCATTAATTACCATACGTATACTTATGAGGCCGAACGCTGGCATACGTGCCCTTACGGTTGTCCAGGTGTGCAGTGTGTGTAGCACTGCATGCATTTCTTTAAAGTTGATGTGTTTGGCTTTATGCCGCTGTGGGCCCGTGGTACTGAAGAGCTGGGCTGCTATGTGTCGGCTAGACAGGGTTTCTCCTGTTCTGAGACAATAGCCCCCAATCCATTCCTGTCCAGATGCGTCTGACAACAGCTGTACAATTTGCCGTGGGTGGTGTAGGAGTCGGATTCCGTTCGATTCTCGGAGGCACATCTGACACCAGGAGAGGTACTTCTTGATCTCCGACGAGAGGCCAATGTGGTGAGTTTGCGATGTCGTTGTGAGGGTGTTGTAGAGTCGACGAAGGAAGGGGCGGCTGGCCGGAACCACTTTGGAGGCAAGTGACGAGAAGCCCACGGTCATTTCCAAGCTTCTGTGTGTTACCGAGTGCTGTGCGAGTGTGGAGTCAACCAGTCCCATTGCGTTCTCGTGCTTGTCGTGGGGCAGGCGTGCCTCCATTGCTTCCATGTCGATTTCCATGCCGAGGAATGTGATTCAGTGTCCCTCTTTGTCCTTTTCTTCCTTGACTCGGAATCCCATGTCGCTGCACATCTGACTGAAGTCTCCTTGTACCTGTTTGGTGCATCTGATGCTGCGGAGCGCGGGAAGGTGGCGAGGAAGTTGTCGAGGGGCTGGAGTGTACGTTCTCAACCCTGTTGGGTTAGGCGGATCCATTGAAAAGATGATGCGAAGTGGTCGGAGATGGCGAGCGATGTGCGCCAGCCGAAAAGGCGGAACGGGTCGCATCACCATGTTCATATTGAGCCGGATCCTAGTAGCCACCAGTCGTCAGGGTGCACCGGGATGTGGCGAAATGCCTCAGCGAGGTCTCATTTGATAATAACTGCTCAGGGCCCACAGGCCTGTACCACGGCTACAGTGTTGTGGAATCGTGTGTATGTGAGTGCCCCACAGGCTTGGGGTATATAGTCATTGACTGAGTGCCCGCTTGGTGATGATTGGTTGTGGATTCTCTCCCAGGTGCCATCTTGCTTCGGTCCAAGTCCAAGTGGTGATGCTATATATTTGGCTGTCAGGATTGTGAATCTGAGAATTTGGCTGGTGGACGCGCGTTTTTTGATGTCTTTCGTGATTGAGGTTGGGTCGTTGAGAGCCTATCACAGGTTTTTCCCGAGTATGAATTGCGGTGGGCCTTTCTCGCCGATGAACGCTCCGTAGCGGATTATCTCAATGAGCGTGTTTTGTAGGCCTGGATTTGGAACCTTCTGTGGCCAATGATCCCATCCTGTTTCATGTAGAGGTCTGCAGTTTTGGACGTTTGGTTGGCAGGGGTTTGTGGGTGTGAATGGAAACTCGAGTTGAGGGCTCCGCAGCCGCGGGTGAGTCATCCCTTTGTCCGTCAGTGGCCCTGCAGGTCCCTATTGCCGCCGGGATATGCGGTGGCTTAGTGGCGCGCCATGTTTTTGGCTGCACTGTGTGGCTGGATGAGGTCCCTTCCATATCGCGAAGGCGTCAGTGAAGCGGCCGGTCGGATTGATGAAGGTGTATTTGTTGTTGTTGTTGCAGATCTCGTTGCTGGAGCTGCTGTGGTTGGCTGGGTCACACAGGGCCCCGGCTGAGTATGCTCATTTGGTAGGGCGGGCATTATCAGCGGGCAGATGAATGAAGAGTTTGGCCATCTCGGGACTGTGGTCGGGGGTGCTCCAGCCTGATGGTTCGTATACGCCTCGGCTTATTCTCTTTTGGTGAAATAGGATATGGAATGTTTGTACACTGTCCCATGTGTCGGTGTGGAAGAGTTCGTAGACTGTATGGATGTACGTCGTGATGGGCAAGGCGAGTCGGAGCTTCTGGTGTGGTGGTGCGAATGTGCACATGATTACGCTGTAGACCATGAATGGGTGCATCAGGTCGGATATTGATTCGTATCTTTCAAGGTCGATGTCTTTGTAGGTCCTGGAGAGGTTGTGGCTGGCTTCTCCCGTGCCAAATGGGTAGAATTTTGGGAGTTTCTTTTTGGAGGTGAATGAAGCTTCGAGCTTCAGGAGGTTCGCTGCTTGGAATTTGTTTCTATATATGGACTGCACGACTGGTGTGTCCAATGCTGGGAATATATCTTGGATTGAAAGAAGCATGGGGTCAGTACCTGGTAGTTCGGCTATCGAGCCAGTGCTCGTGGTTGTCATGCCCTGCGTGCTCGGTGTTGCTGCGGGGACTGGTCAGCTCTGGGCTTTGCCAGCCGCTGTGAGGGCTCGGAGTACGACGTTGATTTCGAGATCGGGTGTGTTCTGACCGTTTGTGCCTGACTGTGTGCTTGGAGCGGTTGTTCCGTTGTGCAAGAGGTGGATTGTGTCCTGGGTGTTGGGCGAGGTTGCCTGGCTGTCTCCTTGCATCTGTTGGGATGCTGGGGCGGTGTCGTGTGCGCGGGTCCTGCTGCCGAACTGGCGACCAGTGCTGCTGCTGCCGCTGCTGAGGTCTGAGGCCTAGCTTCTGTTGCTTGACTGGCTGTAGGTGAAGTTGGAGTTTGACGACATTGTTTCCCGTTTTTAGGATCCGAGGAGGCGGCGAGAAGTGGTGCGGGACAAGTGTTTGTATGACAGAGAGAGCATGAGAAGATGCTGTGTGTTTCTTTTTTGAAGCTGGACGCACTGCTTTGCCTCAACCCCTGCCGCTCCGCTCCTCTTTATACCTCCTTTCCTTCACTCCTGGCCCCCTTACTTCCTTCCCATCCCTAGGCTTCTGGCGCAAAAACCTCATGCTCGGGCTGTGGCCCGGGCTGAGCTCTGGCGGAGCACAGACTCTGACGCTTGCTCCGACTCTTGGTTGTGCTCGTGCTTTCCTCCGGCCCGGGCCCGTGCTCTTGCTCTGGTTTAAACTTTTAGCTCAAGCTCAAGGTTTCGGCCACCATCTTCCGTTCCTACCCTCGGCCAAATTGCTCTCCCTAGCCAGCCTATGGCCATTGCTGCTCATCCTTGCCAGCCGATGGCCGTTGCTGCTTGCCCCTACTAGCCGTCGGTCAATTCCCACACACCATTTCGCTTCCACTAGCCCTCAGTCAAGCTGGACCATGCTTAAGGCGGAACCTTTAGCGTACAAAGTAGTGGAACCTGACGGAATCACCGGCTGGGGGTGACGGAAAACCTTCGGTATTACCTTTTGCTGTCGTGTTTCAGATGTACGTAAGTTGCTGTGATCGCTGCAGGGGTCTAAGCGATGTTACAAATTCACCTCGGAACCCCGCTTTCTTGGCACCCGATTCGAAGCTCAGATCAGAATGAGGATCCTCATTCTGCTAATCCAGCATAAAAACTGTACTGATCCCGCAAACCTACGTTTTCCGCCCAAGAAAAGTGTTCATCTCCTAGTAGCTCGGTGAGTCGGCGGATTTGTTTAACAGTGAGTTCATCCCACCATTCTCTCCGCTTCATTCCTTCCCTCCCACCATCAACCAACAACCAACACCTCCACCACCATGTCCTTCAACTTCAACCAAACCTTCAACACCTCCACCCACACCTCCACCTGGGAATCCTACCTATCCGCCCTCAACGCAAAGTCCGACACCGCCGTCTACCCGCGTCCGGTATACTACCTCAACAAAGAGGCCAAAGACAAAGTCCTAGACAACGTCTAAGCCCAGGAATATTCCTCACCAGCGAACCTTGAAGCCGCGCTCGAAAACTACACCATCCCCGATACTCTGCTCACCGCCACCTCTGGTCTCAAACCGAGGCCGGGCACAATCTTTGTCATCCGCAATCCTGTCGACAACCACACCCAGCGGCTGCAAAAGCAACGGGATGGAGAGCGGCAGGAGTGGCATACGGTGATCGTTCATGTCAAGCTGGGTGTGATGGCGATATATGATCCGGATTATGAGGAGGATGGGAAGGTTACTCGGGTTAGTGAGTTGAAGGGGGTGCGATTGGTTATCAAGTTGGTCGCGAGGCTGAAGGAGATTGGGAAGAAGGCTAAGGAAGTCTGGATTGGGGGTGGGGGATGTGTTGAGCAGATATGTAGTGAGATGTGCCGGGAGTGGCTGCATGAGGAGTTGGTGGTGAAGAGTGGGGCGGAATTGGGGAACTGGCAGGAGAGGGGGTGGAAGAAGATTAGGCCAAATTAGGGGGATTGTACAGGATAGGAAATGGGGTGGATACGGTCGGATTAAACAAGGGGATTCGGCAAAGAGATTGGCGCGATCTGGGGAACAGTCAGTATGGTTCTAATAGTTATCGAATTTCTGCGAGATTGTTATGTTATGTGGCTTGACTTTGGTTCTGTAACGTTTCTGTACCTTGATTCCCGCGGGCCCATTTAATTTTCAGATTCAAACATCGCCAAAAACCGAGCGCGATTCCAGTACGAAAATCTGAAATCAGTGTGTTGTATGAATCCCTAAGGTTCTCGGTCGTGACTGTGTTTAACCTTTACCCCGTGACTGTCCTCGTGTACTTCATACTCTTCTCTCCCTTCTTCACGTTGCTTTTAGGCTTGTACTTACAATCAACGCACACTATTCACATCAACACAGTGGATATCCGGCCTACTCTAAAAGCGCCAGTGTATTCGTTGCATTCAGGAGCAGCCGGTGCGTGAAGAAGACCGAAGCCGCCGAGGCGGCGCGGCAGAAGAGAAAGATATGGCTAGCAGGACGAGAGTCCAAGAGTGCAGCTCGGGACAGGCAAACTGCAACGGGCTCGAACAGAGTAGTGCTTGGCCCTACTCACAAGGGGGTGGCAGAAAGAGTGGGAGACGAAGAGGAGATGGCGAATGTGGACGAAGAACAGGATGCAGCGGAGGAGAAAAGTGACGTCATGATGGCCGAGACTGAAACTGCGACCAGGACCGCGACTGATACCGAAACTGAGACTGAACAGGGAGCCCTGGCTACCAATCATCAGAGTGATCCAGCACAACTGCGCAAGGTCATACGAATGAACCATAGCGGCGCTGGTGACGGGAGTCGAACGCAGGGCGGACGTAGTGTGTTTGCGAGAGCCACCAAGAAACTGATGAGATATTGGGATCAACCATTTGGCATATGAAACGAGAAAAAGAAGATGAGTTTGGACGGCGATACGGACGGGGAGTGGCCGGGTGGTTGATGAGCGGACGGATCTAAGCAGAGGTGCCAACACCGATGTTATCGCTACTGATGTCAGCAGAAGAGGTGAAAACATACCGAGGATTCTCAATGTTTGCAATCAACAATACTCACAGTTGGGAGAGACAAAGAGACCTGCACGAGACTTGAACTGGCATAGAGTCATTCGGAATGGCGGCACTGTCTTCACAGGAGACTTCTACTCCCACAGCAAATGATGGGACCCAAGATGCCAAGTGCAGCGATATGCTGCTTTATGGGAAGACGAGATTGACAAGAATGGACTGGGGATTAGAAATCACGGCAGGCCCGCCCACTATTGTGCAAGGCAGGACCAGGAAAGTGCTTCACTCATCGACCTGACGTTAGCGAACCAATCAATAGTAAAGTGGACCATCCTGGCCGGTTACCATGCCACCGGATCTGACCACGAGGTCAAAGAACGGGAGGTGGGAGTAGACAGGCAGGATGAGGCAGATCATGAGGGAATAGTAGGGTGTAATTTAGCTGCAATGAATGAGAAGGACGCAGAAGAAGCGGAGTAGCTATGTATGGAACTAGGGAACGAGAGAGCTCAACTAGAGGCAGAGTGCACAAAGAACGAGGAGGAGCAGGAGGCCGCATGGGGTCAGGGAGCAATGAGCTGCGTTCTCGACACCACGGCAGAGAAAATTGTGATTTGTGCCTCATCAAAGGGGTGCTGGAACACCGACATCAGAGAAAGAAGATGGACAGTCGGTCGAGAGAAGAGCAGAAGATGGAACTCAGAGGAGGCCACCCGGGTGAAGGGAGAGCTCCAGAAGTCGATTTGGCGGTTCAAAAGAAGAATGGGAAGTGATTAATTGCAAAACCTACGGGAAGCCGAGGTATGGAGAGTGGCACGATACGCAAACCCTCGACCAGGCCAGACCGTGGAGGCCCTAACAGAGAGAGAATGCACACAAGGAAACATATCATTGGAGAAGGAGGAGATGCTGAGGCAGGAGTAGTTTCCCCCAAACAACACCAACCAGTACTACGAAATCCCTCCAGCAGAAAGCGCACACACACGTGTCACTGAGCAAGCAGTCAAGCCTGCCTTATTCTCTCTGTCAGTCAAGAAAGCACCGGGACCAGAGAAGTTGTCATTTGGCGCTATACGGCTGCTCTGGAACTGGGAAACTGAGTGGATCGTAAGTCTGACGAGGGCGCCAATTTGCACAGGAAGACACCCAGCAGTACGGAAGCGGGCTAGTGGCGTCGTGATCTGCGACTCTGGCAAAGACGACTATTTAAAGCCGAAGGCCTACCGCTCCATATGGCTGCTTAGCTGCATGGGAAAAGCTGTCTAGAAACTAGCCACGGAGCTGCGGTCAGAAAACACTGAAAGACAAGTGCTACTGAGCAACAGACAATTCGGAAGCAGGAAATGACGCCCGGCCATCCACTCGGTGGCCATCATGGTCGACAGAGCTCATGCAGCATGGGGCAATGGCCATATAACAGGTGTGCTTCTCATGGACATGAACGCAGCCTTCCCAAGCGTGGCAAAAGGAAGGCTAGTCAACTAGAGGAAGGTCAGCCAAATTGACAGAGACCTTACACAATGAACGGAGAGCTTTCTGTCGGAAGGAACGGTGGTGATGCTAATCGAGGGCAACACAATGGAATCACACCCAGTGGAAGCAGGGGTCCCGCAGGGCCCACCTACGTCACCGATCCTCTTTGTGATGTACACCTCAGGACTGATCAACTTGGTTGAAGAGTATGTATCAGCAGCCAAGTGGCTATAGTGTGGACATGACCTCGGCTGGATGGTGACCGGAAGCAATGTCATCCATGTCGTCTGACTACTTCAGAGATGCGCAGCAAAGAGCATCAAGTGGGCAAGTGGACGAGGGCTACTGTTCGACACTGCAAAGATGGTGGAGGCACTATTCATGCGCAGACGAGGCCACAGAAAACACCTCCGGCCTCAACTGACAGTGAACATCACACCAATGATTCCAGTAGTCCAGGTGTGGACTAGTCCAGACTGGTTCAGTCCAGTCTAGTCCGGGTCCAGTCCGAGTAATTTTTTGAACTGGGATCGGACTAGGCCAAAATTCTGGCAGACTGGTACAGGCTTGGTCTCCACCAGTCCACTTTGGGCAAATCAGCGAAAGTCTCTGGGAGTCAGTAATACACTGAGCCACTGAATAGAGTCATAAACGGAGACTCATACGCCCAGACTCATACACGCTGTGGTGAAACGGCGCAGCTTGACGGCAGAGAGCCCATCATCAACACTCCTGTGCAACTCTGACAGCATCCAAGGGGAATTCGTGAGAAAGAGCGGTTCCACCTCGAGGAGCGGAGGAAGAGTGTGAGACGATGGGATCGGTACCCGGCTGTGAGGAACCACACAAATTGCGTCGATCTATGAAAACTCGGCAAGAGTATGTGGGAACCAGGAGCTGGGAATGATAGACTGTGTATTTCGTTGTATAATAAGATGAGATGATGTCCATCTACCCCGGGGTCTCCCAAAACATATACGACCCGTCGCTCAGTCCATCTCGGTTATCCCTGTATCTCCGTACGCCCCCCCATGGCTCGAGACTGTTCTCCCAGAGCAAAATTATGCTCACAGACAGGCGAAATAGACTACAAATCGATTCCCTGCGGACTGTGGAATGCATCAAGTCATGGGATGCTCTGCAAATTGGGCTTCCACAGGTTGTGGTCACAGGAGCACAGTTGGAAGATGCTGGCAAAGCTGAGCTAGATATACATCAGGCGAAGGACGAGAATATGGACATCAGGTCAATGCTGCGAATGAGAATATTGATCTGGAAATCATGTCAAGTCTGAGAACGAGGGTACGATTTTGGGAATTATGTAACTAGCTTGAATTGATCAGAAGTATATTCCTTGAACTGGTCCAGACCAATCCCGTCCAGTCCAAGACAGCCAGTCTGAAGTCCGGTACAGTCCGACTCTCCTGTTGGACTGGACCGGACTGAGCCCTACCCCAGACCGGGATCATTTGGACTGGTGGAATCATTGGATTACAGTGGGAAACGGGTTCGTACAATTCCACACATATGCGACACGCTGGCTGGGCGTCTGGATGGACCCACATCTGATGTTCAAAGAGCAGCACAACCAATGCATGAAGAAAGCCACGGCAGCAGAAGCTAGACTCTTAACCCTTACCAAGATATACGGCGTTATCCCTGAGAGCGTCAGGGCCGTCCAAGTGGCGTGCGTCCAAGCCATTGCACTATAAGGGGACGAGCTCTGGTGCGATCCCAGGGAAGTATGCATGCAAGACGACCTCCAACTCCTCGTCAATCGACAAGCCAGATCCATCCTGGGCGCGCAACCCACGACCCCGCAAGGAGTACTATTGAGAGAGTCAGGGTTTACACAGGCGCCAGTAATCTGAGACTCCAGACAACAACAATTTGCAGAGAGAGTAGAAATTGCATGCAGTAGCAAGCTAGAGGAGCTACACCAAAACCCCAGTTCTGGTGCACCAATATGCAGAGTGGTCAGCAAACAGCATGATCATGGCCGGTCAACCTAAGGCATGAACTGGCCGGCCCCGGGAGATGAACCAGTGGTCAGAACAACCACACTGGACGCCACTGCGGCCAAAAGCAGCTGTGGGCAAGACAGGAAGAAGCCACAATCGGAGCAGGGGTCTGGATGTGGTGGAAAGATGGTTCACGCTCAGACGATGGCCGAGTGGGAGCTGCAGCAGTGAATAAAAACCGACATGAATGATTGTCTCACCGCAGCTTTCAGGGCACTGGACGTAGGGAGGTTTCGGAACCCACACTGTGGGTGATGTGACTTGCGCATGACGTGGCGATTGACAAGAGAGACACATTGTGGCTGTATGGAGTGAAGACGGTGGAAGTCATCAGTGACTCACAGGCCGCTCTTCGATGCCTGGCGCTCCTGGAGCCAGGCTCAGGGCAGCGACCGGCGAGGAAGATCAACAGTGGGGCGCAGAGTCTCCTTGCCCACGGCATTGCACCTGAGATCCATTGGGTCCCAGGACTCTCCAGCATCCCCGAACAGGAAGAAGCAGACCGTCATGTGAATTTGAGCCGGGATGCAAGCGGAACATCAGCAACAACCCTAGTTTCCGTCTGAAACACACGGGTGTTCCGGACGGCTCTGACGGCTCTGGCGGAACCTCGTACCCTCTGACGGAGAATCAGACGCGACCCGTCGCCCAAGAGACGGGTCGCGTTGCATACCTCCCTTGCGGCGGCTATTATACCATGCCTCTTAGTCTTGCGACGCGTCGCGTTGTATATTACGCTCGCCGCTCCGGCGTCAGGCTTCCTTCACTTTGCATCCGGAATGTGGTGACGTATACGCACCATCGGAACGACACGTATGTTACACTCTCCGCAAGGGTTGCAGTTATGTAGTAGCCATTTACACAACGCCTGGCGATGTTTATGCCTTTCTTCGGCCGATAGCCACATGCCGCACTGTCATTTATGTTTAGCTTTGACATTTTGTGACTTATTGCAATACAGTCTTCGCTTCGCATACATCGCTTGCCGTTGCATTGGCTCCACCATTATCGTATTTTTCATGTCTGAAATATACTGTCCAATCTTCACACTCTCTAGTACTATGCCCTCAGTCCTCCACATTCTGCGTTGATCCATCATCGGCTTGCGATGCTTCTTCCTCCTCATC
>Ga0307512_10007391_pt1 | contig 10904 bp, 9 predicted proteins | sample 14_EM_MG_FD_200267 | JGI IMG/M metagenome (GOLD analysis project Ga0307512, IMG submission 200267) | Populus trichocarpa ectomycorrhiza microbial communities from riparian zone in the Pacific Northwest, United States - 14_EM | ecosystem: Host-associated > Plants > Roots > Unclassified | place... | reverse complement strand
CGACAGCCCCGGCTTCACCGCGCTGGCCAACGTCGGATTCGCACTGATCATGTTCGTCGCCGGCTCCCACGTCCCGCTTCGCGATCTGCGGTTGCGTCGCGCCCTGCGGGTCGGCGCCCGGCGGGCCGCCGCGGTGGTCGCGCTGGCCGTGCCACTCGCGCTGGCCGTCGCCGCGCTCGCCCAAACTCACCACCCCGCCCTGTACGCCGTGCTGCTCGCCTCGTCATCGGCCGCGCTCGTGCTGCCGATCATCGACTCGCTCGGCCTCGCCGGCACCGACATCCTCGAGTTGCAGGCGCAGGTGGCCATCGCCGACGCCGTCTGCGTCGTGGCGCTGCCGCTGGTCATCGAGCCCGGCGACGCCGCCCGGGCGGGGCTCGGCGCGGCCGCGGTCATCGCCGCCGCGGCCGTGCTCTATCTGGGGCTGCGCCACGTGGAGCGCACGGGGCTGCGCCGGCGCCTGCACCGGGTCTCCGCAAGCCGCAAGTTCGCCCTCGAACTACGGATCAATCTGATCCTCCTGTTCGCCCTCGCGGCCCTGGCCGCCGCGACCCAGGTGTCGATCATGCTGGCCGGGTTCTGCTTCGGGCTCGCGGTCGCCGCCGTGGGCGAGCCGCGACGCCTGGCCCGCCAGGTGTTCGCCCTGACCGAGGGCTTCCTCGGCCCGTTGTTCCTCGTCTGGCTCGGTGCTTCGCTGGACGTCCGCGATCTGGCCCGGCGCCCGGCGCTGATTCTGCTCGCCGTAGCGCTCGGCGCCGGCGCGGTCGCGGTGCACCTCGCGATGCGGGTGACCGGCCAACCGGTGCCGCTAGCGGTGCTCGCCGCCGGCCAGATCGGCGTCCCGGTCGCGGCCGCGACGATCGGCACTCAGCGGCACCTGCTCGTCCCCGGTGAGGCCGCCGCCCTCGTGCTCGCCGCGCTGATCACCATCGCGGCGGCCGTCGCCGCCCAGGCCGGACGCGCCCGCCCGGCCGAGTAGCACCTGCGCAGTTCGCCGTCGGAGCGGAGGTCGAGCAGGCCGGTGGTGGCGGCGGGCCACATCTCGCCGAGTGGCGGCCCGGCCGTACCCTCTTGCGCATGGTGATTGATCTCCCGGCGCTTGCTCCGCAGCCACGGTCGGCGCCCGTGCGCTGGGTGCTCACGGTCCTGATCGTGGCGGCGCTGTTCGGGCTGCCGTGGGCGGCGAGCGAGGCAGCGCGGCGGATCAGCCACGAGAATTCGGCTAGTTGGCCGCCGCCCGCCCTGGTGCTGTTCGTCGTCGGCGCGTTCATCGCGCGCCGGGTCTCCTATCGATGGTTCGACGCGTTCCTGCTGATGATCCCGCTCTTCGGGTTGATCTACCTCTGGCGTTTCGCGTGGCGGCTGTCGTTCCTGCCTTACCGGGATTGGCCGCCGCGCCCCGACGAGGAGGCGCACTGGGTGAAGGTGGCGCACCCGAGCCGCCCCGGCGCGGGGCTATATCTGGTGGATCCCGCCACGAAGTAAGCCGGGTCTCTCCGTCGCGTAACGCCCGGCCCTGCACAGAAAGCACGCCAAGCTGGGACCAGGTGGCTAGCCTCGCCAACGCATCACGCCCGGCCCTTACGCAGAAAGCACGCCAAGATAGGCCCAGGTGGCTAGCTTCTTCATCGCGTCATGCCCCGCCCCCGTGCGCAGAAGGCACGCTGAGCTGGGCTCAAGTGGCTGGCTTCTCCGTCGCGCCATGCCCGGCCACCTGCGCAGAAGGCACGCCGAGCTGGGCTCAGGTGGCTAGTTTCTCCGTTGCGTCGTGCCCGGCCCCGGTCGTCTTGCGCAGGAAGTCGGCAATGACCTCGAGTTGCTCGTCGGTATAGCCTGCGCACACGTCGTCCATCGCGCTGCTCATGCCGCCGAACAAGCGGATCAGTTCGCCCGCCCGATCCGGCAGCGCCCGCACGCTCACCGCCCGGCGGTCGGCCGGATCCCGTTCCCGCACGACCCATCCGCCGCGCTCGAGCCGATCCAGGATGCCGGTCATCGTGGCGGGGTGGAGGCCGGCCCGCCGCGCCAGCGCGCCCGGATTCAGCGGCCCGTGCCGGCTGAGCACGTCGAGGCAGTCGAGATCCACATCGCGCATCTCCAGTCGGGCTCCCACCTGGTGGTTGAGCAGCGACAGTTGGGTGCTCAACTCGCGCAGCGACTCCTTGATCCCGGTGGCCAGCCGCCGCTGTCGCCGGGCGTCGATCGCGTCAGGTGATATGGAACTCATACTATATGCACTCCAGAGGAAGATGCTACGGTTTCCATATTGTATGACGCCCGGACGGAGGACAGCTGTGCACCTCATCATCGTCGCCGCGACCGGAGGCATCGGCCGCGAACTGCTGCGGCAGGCGGTCGCCGACGGCCACGACGTCACCGCCGTGGTCCGCAACCCCGACAAGATCACCGATCCGGTACGGGTCGTCCGCGCCGACCTCGCGAACGCCGACCCGGCGGCCCTCGCCGCGGCCGTCAAGGGCGCCGACGCCGTCCTCTCCGGCCTGGGCGCCCGGACCAGCGCCGAAGCCGGCGTCGCCTGGCGCGGCACCCAGGCCATCATCGACGCGATGCACGCCAGCGACCTCCGCCGCCTGGTCGTCGTCAGTGCCGCGCCGATCGGCACGGTCCCGTCCCCCGCGCGCCCGCACCCGCCGCGGCACGACCCCGGCGACGGCTTCTTCATGCGCTACCTCGGCGCGCCCTTCACCCGGATCGCCTTCCGCACCCACTACGCCGACCTGGCCCGGATGGAGGATCTGGTGCGCGCCAGCGACCTCGATTGGACCATCTCCCGCCCGCCGAAGCTCACCGACAAGCCACTCACCGGCCGATACCGCACCGCGCTAAACCAGAACGTCCGCGGCGGCTTCTCGATCCCCCGGGCCGACGTCGCCCACCAGATGCTCGACTGCCTGACCCGCCCGGAAACCATCCGCCAGACCATCGGCCTCGCCACCTGAGCCGGATTGCCCCGCCTGGCTACGCCCCGGCGGGCTGGAAGAGCTCCACCGGGTTGCCCGATGGGTCCTCCAGCAGGATCTGCTTGCCGCCCGGGCCGGTGACGATGTCGTTGCGGAACACCAGGCCCGCGGCGCGCAGGCGGTCCGCCTCGGCGGCGATGTCGTCGACGAGCAGGTGGATCCGGTTCCAGCCGCCCGGGCCGGGCTTGCGGCCGTCGGGCATCGGCCGGCCCGCCGAGCTTTGCGGCCCGGAAAGCAGTAACCGCAGGTTGCCCCGGTTGACGTCGGCGAAGGCCTCGCCCCAGCTGGAGTTCAGCGTGAAGCCGAGATGGGTGGTGTAGAAATCGATGGCGGCCGGCACGTCGTCGACCAGGTAGCGGACGTGCACGGTGCTGTCGGATGCGCTGCTCATGATGCCTCCGAGTGGGGTTTGTTGGAGATTTGGTACAGCAGGTAACCGATCCGGCCGGCCAGCTCGGCCGCGATGCGCTGGAACGCCGGGTAGCCGTCGGCCGCGCGGGCCGGGTCGGGGATGCTCCAGTGGATCGGCTCGGGGCGGCCGGGAAACTCGGGGCACACCTCCCGGACCCGGTCACACAAGGTGATCACGAAGTCGAAGCGGTGACCGGCGAACTCGTCCAGCCGCTTGGCGCGAGCCTCGGTCAGGTCGATGCCGCGCTCGGCCATCGCCGCCACCGCATGCGGGTGTACTTCCTTCGGGTGACTGCCGGCGCTGAAGGCCGCCACGGCGTCGCCGGCCGACTGCCGCAGCAGCGCCTCGGCCATCTGGGAGCGGGCGCTGTTTCCGGTGCACAGGAACAGCACCTGAATCGCCACCGGCCCCGCCGGCAGAGCGGGTGGCGCGGGCGGGGCGAGCCGCAGCGCGGGATGCAGCGCCGCACCGGTGTCGGTCAGCAGCCGGCCGCAGCGGGCCAGGTCGAGGCTGTAGTAGGTGTCGCGGCCGTCGGCGGTGCTGCGGCGCGCGGAAACCAGTCGGCCGCCGCGCAGCTTGCCGAGGTGGTAGGAGACCAGATTCTGCGGCTGGTCCACGAGGGCGGTCAGCTCGTGCACCTGGCGGTCGCCGCGGGCCAGCTCGCTCAGCAGCCGCCAGCGCAGCGGATGCCCGGCTAGGCGCAGCACGGCCGGCGGCGCGAGGTCGGCCGTTCCTGGCTGGTCAAGGCCCATGCGGCGAGAATACATCAAATCCGTTTGATGGGTAATCGGCCTCCGCAGGGAGCTGGATGCCCGCTGCGCGGGACGATCACCGCAGCACACCGCGATCCAACTCTTCGATAACAGCCCCGCGACGACCCGGGCCCGAGGGTGCGCATGCCCGTCGATACCGGCAGACTTCCAGGCGTGGAAGCGGAACACGTGCTCGGCGGCCGGTACCAATTGATCGATCAGTTGGGCCTCGGCGGGATGGCCGTCGTGTGGCGAGCCCGCGATCAGGTCCTCGGCCGCACGGTAGCGGTGAAGGTATTGGCCGGGCGGCACGTCGACGACCCGCAATCGCGCCAGCTCATCCGGGCCGAGGCGCGCGCCGCCGCCGCGTTGTCCCACCCCAACATCGCCCAGGTGTACGACTACGGCGAGTCGTACGAGCACGGCATCTTCATGCCGTATCTGGTGATGGAACTGGTGAAGGGGCCGACGCTCGAGCAGCGGATGGCCTCGGGTGCCATGACGCCCGGATTCGCGATGCGCGTTTCGGCCGAAGTGGGCGCCGCGCTCGCCGCCGCCCACGCCGACGGCCTGGTGCACCGCGACATCAAGCCCGCCAACGTGATGCTCACATCGGTCGGCGCCAAGGTCGTCGACTTCGGTATCGCCGCGGCGATCGGGCCGGGCAGCTCCCGCGAGGAGTTCGAGGTGCTGGGCACGCCGGCATACCTGGCACCGGAACGGTTGTCCGACGACGCCGTCACGCCGGCCTGCGACGTGTACGCCCTCGGCCTGTTGCTCTATCGCCTGCTCACCGGCGCCCTGCCGTGGAGTGTCGACTCCACCACCCAGATGCTCACCGCACACATCTACATCGAGCCGACACCCCTGCCGCAGCTGGCCGACGTGCCGGAATACGTCACGGCGATGGGTAACCGCTGCCTGAGCAAGGACCCCACGCTACGGCCGAGTGCGCGCGACGCCGCGGCGCTGCTCGCCCGGGGTGCCGGCCTACGCGTCGTCGAGGACGCGGAGCCGGCCCGGGTGCCTACCGGGCCGGCGGTCGACCGCGAGCCCTCGCTGCTGATCCGCCGACCGATCGGCGCCAGCACCGAGCTGCGGATGGACCCGGCCCGCGCTCGTGCCCTGGCAGCGGCTAGCCCGGCTGGCCCGGCGGCGGCACCCGCCGGACCACCGGAAGCAGCTGCTAGACCACCGGAAGCAGCCGCCGGACCAGCGGGGGCAGCCGCCGGACCAGCGGGGGCAGCCGCCGGACCAGCGGGGGCAGCCGCCGGACCAGCGGGGGCAGCCGCCGGACCAGCGGGGGCAGCCGCCGGGTCGCCGCGGTTGCCCGCTCAGCCCAGCGGAGAGCGTCCGCGACTACCCGCCCAGCCCAGTGGAGATCCGAGGGATCCCGGGCCGCCGCCAGCCGGCCACGGTCCTGCGGCGAAGGGCGAACCGCACGACGGGCATCCGGATGCGGCGCTCGCCGCCGGGCCCTCGTCGGCCGGAACAAAGGCGCCGCCCGCGGTCACCGGCCCGTACCATCGTCGTGCGCTGTTGGGTGCCGTCGCGATCGTCCTCGTCTCCGCCGCCGCCCTGCTGTGGCTGGTCCTGCCGCGCGGGCGAGACGGCGGTGATTCCGTGGTGGTGCTGCCGACCGGCGCCGCGTCCAGTTCGGCCGGTCCGGCCCCGAGCACGCCGCCGGCCTCGGCCTCGACCCCGGCACCGGGTTCCGCGCGGACGACGCCGCCCGGCACGCCCACCCGTCGAACCGCCGGGCCGGGCGGGGGCGCGGGCACCGGAGCCCCCGACGACATGGCGCCCGCCGATCCGCCGGATGACCCGGTCACGACCACCCCGCCGGTCACCACCCCGCAGGAGCGCACGCTCTCCTCGGACGGCGGCACTGTCCTGGCGACCTGCCCGACGGCGACGACCGCGCTGCTCGAGTCGTGGACGCCGACGAAGCCCTACAAGGTCGACGACGTGAGCCCCGGTCCCGCGGAGTCGGCGGTGGTGGTATTCCGGCATGGCAACCGGCGTGTACAGATGACTGTCACTTGCAGCGCCGGAATCCCCGCCACGAACAACGAGGACGTTTGACCTGACGGCCGTTATCCGTGCGGGTGTTCCCCGAGCAGCCGAGTGGCCAGGACCGCGGCCTGCGTGCGCCGTTCCAGACCCAGCTTCGCCAACAGGCTCGACACGTAATTCTTCACCGTTTTCTCGGCCAGGAACATCCGGCCGGCGATCTCCCGATTCGTCAGGCCTTCCGCCACGTACTCGAGGATTCGCCGCTCTTGATCTGTCAGTGACGCCAATTCGCGCGGCTGCTCCACGCCGTGCTGAATCCGCTCCAATACCCGCTGCGTCACCGCCGGATCCAGCAACGACTGCCCCGCCGCGACCCGGCGCACCGCGTCGACCAGATCCGTGCCCCGGATCTGCTTCAACACGTAGCCGGAAGCGCCCGCCATGATCGCCGCGAACAGCGCCTCGTCGTCCTCGTACGAGGTCAGAATCAGGCCCTTGATCGCCGAATCCACCGCGCGCACATCGCGGCACACGTCGACGCCGCTGCCGTCCGGCAACCGCGCGTCAAGAATCGCCACGTCCGGCCGCAGGGCTGGAATGCGCCGAGTCGCCTCCTGCGCCGAGCCCGACTCACCCACCACCTCGATATCACCGGCGGCGTGCAACAGATCGACAAGGCCCCGGCGCACCACTTCGTGGTCGTCCAGGAGGAAGACTCTGATCATTCCTACTTCATACCCTGCCGCGACGCACCGCACCTAGGGCCGAAGGTCCCGCGGCGACGTGCCGAACTCACCAGTTGTGCAGGGTGCCGTCCTCCAGCCGGCTCACCGGCAGCGACGCGGGCCGATACGGGTACCGCGCAGCGAGTTCCTCGTCGATGTCGACGCCCAGCCCCGGCTCCTCCGACGGGTGCAGATAGCCGCCGTCGAGCCGGTAGGTGTGCGGAAACACCGCCTCGGCCGGCTCGGGGTGGCCCATGTGCTCCTGCAGGCCGAAGTTGGGGATGCTCAGATCGATGTGCAGGGCCGCGGCCAGGCAGACCGGGGACAGGTCGCTCGCACCGTGCGACCCGCTGCGTACGTCATAGAGGTTGGCCAGATCGAAGATCCGCCGCAGGTGGGTGATCCCGCCGGCGTGCACCACCGTGGCCCGGATGTAGTCGATGAGTTGCTCGGTGATCAGCTGCTGGGCGTCCCAGATACTGTTGAAGACCTCGCCGACCGCGATCGGGGTGGTCGTGTGCTGGCGGATCAGCCGGTAGCCGGCCGGCAGCTCGGCGGGCACCGGATCCTCCATCCAGGTCAGGTCGTACGGTTCCAGGCTCTTGCCGAGCCGGGCCGCCTCGATCGGGGTCAGCCGGTGGTGCACGTCGTGCAGGAGCATCAGGTCGGGGCCGAATTCGGCGCGGATCCGGCGGAACACCGACGGCACGTGATCGAGATACCGGCGGGCCGAGAACACCGACTCGGTCGGGACGGCCGCGTCGGCGGGCTCGTAGGGCCGATCGCCGCTGCTCACCCCGTAGGTCTTGGCCAGGCCGGGCACCCCGGTCTGCACCCGGACCGCGCGGTAGCCCAGCTCGACGTGCCGCGCCACCTCGGCGACCACCCCGTCGACGGTCTCGGCGTTCGCATGCCCGTAAACGGTGACGCCGTCCCGGCACCGGCCGCCCAGCAGCTGGTACACCGGCAGTCCCGCGACCTTGCCCTTGATGTCCCACAGCGCGGTGTCGATCGCGGCGATGGCGCACATCGTGACCGGTCCCCGCCGCCAGTACGCGCCCCGGTAGAGGTACTGCCAGGTGTCTTCGATCCGGGCCGGGTCGCGGCCGATCAGCGCCGGGATGACGTGTTCGGTGAGGTAGGCGGCCACGGCCAGCTCGCGCCCGTTGAGCGTGGCGTCGCCGACGCCGGTGATGCCGCCGTCGGTCACGACTTTCACCGTGACGTAGTTGCGGCCGGGAGAGGTGACGATCACCCGAATGTCGACAATTCGCATCGGTACACCCTCGCAGTTGATCATGTAGCAAGGCCCGGAATCTTCTTGCGAGAACTGCAAGGTCTTGCAGCAAAAGATTGACGTCCTTGAAACAGTCCGGCATCCTCGCGGTAACGGACGGCCGTCCCGCTCCCCCGTTGCCAGCATTTAGGAAGTCCTCATGGAACGAAGCTCGCGCGTCGTCCTCAGCCGACTCTTCGCCGCCGCCACCCTGGCCGCGAGCGGTCTGGTCGCCATCGCCATGCCGACGGTCGCGGCCCACGCGGCCGTCAGCCTCAACGCCAGCGACGTGACCGCCAACCTCTGGGAATGGAACTGGAATTCCATCTCGGCGGCCTGCACAAACCAGCTCGGCCCGGCCGGTTACGGCGCCGTCCAGGTCGCCCCGCCGCAGGAGTCGATCAGCCTCGCCACCAGCGACAACGGCGCCCACCCCTGGTGGGAGGTCTACCAGCCGGTCTCGTATCAGCTGACCAGCCGGATGGGCACCCGCGCGCAGTTCGCCGCCATGGTCACCGCCTGCCACAACGCCGGCGTGCGCGTCTACGCCGACGCGGTGATCAACCACACGGCCGGTTCCAACAACACCCTGACCACGACGTACGGCGGTTCGACCTACAGCCCGAGCGGCTACAGCTACCCGGCCGTGCCCTACGCCTACGACGACTTCCACCATCCCAACGACGGCTACTGCGCCGACGACGACGGGGTGATCGACGACTGGGACAACACCGCCGAAGTGCAGAATTGCATGCTGCTGTCCTTGTCGGACCTCAAAACCCAGAGCGCCACGGTACGCACGAAGATCGCCGGCTACCTCAACGACCTGATCGGACTCGGCGTCGACGGCTTCCGGGTGGACGCCGCCAAACACATCCCGCTGGCCGACTTCACGGCGATCCGCGCGCTGCTCAACCCGACGATCGCGGAGGGCAAGACGCCGTACATCGCGCAGGAGATCTTCACCGGCTCGACCAACAGCGAGCTCAAGCCCGCCGCCTTCACCGCCAACGGTGACGTCCTCGGCTTCTCCTACGCGATGGGCCTCAAAAGCCAGTTCAGCAACGGCACGCTGGCCAACCTGGCCGGCATCCCCTCGTGGAGCCTGGACGCGACCAGCGACCAGACCGCCGCCATGGTCACCAACCATGATCTCGAGCGGGACGGCACCACCCTGCGCTACCTGGACGGCGCCCCCTACACCCTGGCGAACTACTTCCTGCTGGCCTACCCGTACGGGCAGCCGTTCATCTACGACGGTTTCACCTTCCCGACTTCCAACACCGGGCAGTCGCCGCCCGCGAATTCCAGCGGCTTCATCACCGACACCAACTGCTCCGCCGGAACATGGCAGTGCATCTCCCAGTCCACCGGGGTGAAAGGCATGGTCGGCTGGCACAACGCGACCGCCGCGGTCACCACGGTGTCGGATTTCACCGCGACCTCGAGCAGCGTGATCGGCTTCCACCGCGGGTCACTCGGCTGGATCGGCCTGAACGACTCCGGCAGCGCCGCCACCGCGAGCTACCCCACCGGGCTCGGCGACGGCACCTACTGCGACGTGATCACCGGCGGCGCCACGGCCACCGGCTGCGCGGGCACCGCCGTCACCGTCTCCGGCGGCACCGCCTCGGTAACCATTCCCGCCAACAGTGCCGTGGCGATCCACGTGAACGCCAAGTCCGGCACGGGCGGCGGCACCGGGTGCAGCACGGTGGCGGTGAGCTTCGCGGCCACGGTCACCACCACCTTCGGGCAGAACGTGTACGTCCTCGGCAACCGGCCGGAACTGAGCAACTGGAACACCGCCGGCGGCCTGGCCCTGTCGGCGAACACCTACCCCGTCTGGCGCGGCACGGTGAACCTGCCGGCGAACACCGCGGTCGAGTACAAGTACGTCAAGAAGGAAGGCTCGGCCGTCACCTGGGAAACCGGCGGCAACCGGGTGATCAACACCGGCAGCGCCTGCACGCTGACGCTGACCGACACCTGGCGATAGCCCGATCCGCGGCTGCTGCCGGCCGGCTGCTCCGTTCTGAAACGACTTCCGGAAGCGTTTACAGTGACGGTTATGCGCGCACGGCTCTCCGACATCGCCCGGCAGGCCGGGGTCAGCGAGGCGACCGTGTCGCGAGTCCTCAACGATCGGCCCAGCGTCTCCGCCGACACCCGGCAGGCCGTGCTCACCGCGCTGGACGTCCTCGGCTACGAGCGCCCCGAACGGTTACGCAAACGCAGCGCCGGCCTGGTCGGCCTGATCGTGCCGGAACTGGAAAACCCGATCTTCCCGGCGTTCGCCCAGGTGATCGAGTCGGCGCTGGCCCAGACCGGATTCACGCCGGTGCTGTGCACGCAGACCCCGGGCGGCGTGACCGAGGACGAATACGTGGAGATGCTGCTCGACCGGCAAGTCTCCGGGATCGTGTTCGTGGTCGGGCTGCACGCCGACACGACCGCCGACCACGAGCGGTACCAGCGCCTGGTGCGCCGCCCCCTGCCGATCGTGCTGATCAACGGCTATGCGCAAGGGATCGATGCGCCGTTCATCTCCTGCGACGACCAGCAGGCGGGCGGGTCGGCGGTGGCGCATCTCGTCGCGCTCGGCCACGAACGGATCGGTTTCATCTCCGGCCCGCAACGGTTCCGCGCCGTACAACGAAAACTCGCGGGCTACCGGGCCGCGATGCAGCGTGAGCTGGGCCTCGTCGACCGGGATCTGGACGACCTGGTCTCGCTGACCCT
>Ga0307512_10007390_pt1 | contig 10904 bp, 13 predicted proteins | sample 14_EM_MG_FD_200267 | JGI IMG/M metagenome (GOLD analysis project Ga0307512, IMG submission 200267) | Populus trichocarpa ectomycorrhiza microbial communities from riparian zone in the Pacific Northwest, United States - 14_EM | ecosystem: Host-associated > Plants > Roots > Unclassified | place... | reverse complement strand
CGCCTCACCAAAAGCTACATCTCCAGCCGCCAGTTTCATTACCCGAGGGCCCTCGTTGACGTTTGCGCCGGAGTTGATCTGTCTTTGGCTCTCGGTGACACCCTTGGACTAAATCTTGGAAGCCTCGTGGGTGACATCTGTCTATGCCTCTCCGCGTTTCCTCTCGACTTGGACCTAGACGCCGATATTGAAACACGGCTCAAGTCATATGTACGTAATGGTGTCCTTCTGTTTGCCCCTCGCACCCTCATGTGTCTTCCAAAGGTCGAGAAGAGTGGTACCCACTGTTCTTATCCTGATCATGCTTCCCCCAAATGCACCTCTGGAAACGCCTGCGACTTCACATGTATGGACGGCTTTGTCAAAAACGGAGGCACATGTCTCTGCCCTCGGTCCAACTCCGTTTGTAACGGAAAATGCGGCTCTTACCCCCACGTTAGCACATCTCTGCTTGATAGTCGTGTTCTAGATGCTGATGTGTCGACAGGGTTGTAGCTCAGCGGTCCCAAGGGCCCCAAAAATAACGCGAAGAAGCATTACCCCTTCTCACAATGGGAGATCTTCCCACGACGAGGGATCCCACGGCCCTAACTCCGGCGGCGTGAATCTTGCTGCAAATGCCAATCTCAATCTTGGTGGGTTGCTCGACGGACTGTTGGGTGGCTCGGGGCTCGACCTCGACGCGTTGGTCAATAAATTGTTAAAGTCCCTTGGTATCAGTGCGCCAGTCTCTGGAGGCCACCAGTCCAGCGGCTTGGAGGCTGAGCTTCACATCTGCATTGGAGCCGATATATCTGGAACCCAGAGTTTGCTCGATACCATCACCGACGTTGTCAATTCACTCCTTTCGTCGCTACTTGGGGCCACCGTCGAATGCAAGCTCAAATCGTCGTGCTCTTCATCAGTCGACCCCCACGCCATATCCATTGACCTCCAGGTCTGTGGGCTCTCCGCCCTCTCACTCGAGTCTACCCTTGACAAAGCCTTGAAAGGCGTCGCCAATCTCTTGAATGGTTTCCTTGATGGTGCGAATATTGTCACCAATTGCAATGTCGGCGGCTCTGGATGTCCCGCTACCCCCACAATTCCCAGTCCCAGCCATCCGTTCTCCTCTCCTTCGACCTCGGTTGATGTCTCTTATCCAAACGTCTCCCCCTCGCCCTCCGCCGGTACCGATTTCAGTGGGCTTCTGAACGGGGCTTCGAACGACCTCCTCGCTCAGGTTGGAGGGGTCTTGGGCGAGCTAGGACTCGGTTTGGGTAACTATACCCTTGACACTGGCGCCGACCTCGTTGTTGGGGTGTCCGTTGGGCTGAATAATACCCTCAGCAGCATTGATGGATTGGTCGCCATGGTTATCACCCTTGTCGACGAGACCTTGGACTTGTTGCTGGCTACCGATGTCACCGTCCAAACTGACTCCGACCAATCCTCATCTTCCGCGCCCTCTCACCCCAGCCAAGGAGACGGGATAGTTGTCGACATCGATCTCGGTGTCGTTCTGGATGCAGCTCTTTCCGACACAGCTGAGCTTGTAGATGGGGTTTTATCAGCAGTGTCTGGGGTTTTGGCCACTCTTTTGAAAGCTGACGTTGCGGTCAACGTTGACGGCGGGCATAGCTGTGGTTGCAGTGGGTCCAAGAGGGCAAGCGCGAAGCAGTGAGTAGAAGCCAGTTCATATCTGTAGTTTCGCATAGTTTTCGATGCCATACGGACATCTTTTGTTTTTCGAATTGACGCTTGAAGCTTGTTATCCTGCATTACCTTTGTTGTTCCCCGTAGTTGTATGAACACAATTGAATTTTAATTTTTTGTTTCTTCGAGTCCCATGCAGTCACGTGCGATGATCACCTCCAGCCCGAGGGCGAATGTTGCCGATCGACTTTGAACACCAGCGGCTGCCTCCACAATCATGGCCTCCCTACTTCGAGCGTACAAGTGAGTTGCAATGCTCGAAGTTGAAACCTAAGTAATACGATGCGTCCCATTTTAACAGTGCCGCACTCATCCGACGGCCAATGCTGGCACAATGCGCAACGGGTGGCTTCTTGTTCGGTTTCGGAGATGTGATAGCACAACAGCTGGTCGAAGGGGGGGGAAAGGACCACGACGTAAGCCATCGCACACTTTCCATCTTCGTTCACCCTCCTTTCCGCATTTGCGTGCATCTAGTTTACACGAACTGTCCGGCTAGGTTTTTATGGGGGTGGGTCCCGGGCGGTCGGCCCACGCGACCTTTAATCACCTGTTCACTAATTTGGATGGTGCCCAGGGATGATGTTCGCCCCGATTTTGACCAAATGGTACCAACTCCTCAACAGGCTACAGTTTAGCACGCCGACTAAAGCAGTGATCTATCGAGTGCGTCCTTTCTCGCGTCGCGGCCCGTCAGAGTGTGTATTGTTGGCCTATTGATTCGTTTGTATCCGCTCTCTTTAGGTATATCTGGACCAGGCTGTTTTCAGTCCGGCGGCTGTCGCGTTCTTTTTTGGGAGCATGAGTGTGTTGGAAGGGAAAGGATTGGGCGGGGCAGCTGACCGCATCAGTCATGTACGTCTTGCAGGGTTTCTTTATGCGCTTTTTTCTGACCGATCGCTCAACCACCCGCACCCCCGATACCCCACTTTCCTTGGAATAGGCATACGTCCCGACCCTGCTACGCAATTGGTATGTTGCTGCTGGAGGTATACTCCCAAATATATACCTTCCCTCTCATTTTTTCCTCTCCCGTGATTTCAGGGCCGTATACATACCCGCTCAGGCCATTAACTTTGCTATCATTCCTCCACACCTCCGGTTTGTATTCGTCGGTGTCGTCAGTTTGTTCTGGAGTACGTTCCCTTCACGTCTTCTCCATCTCTCCAGAGATCCCTGACTTTTTTGTTTTTGTTTCTCCAGATACATACCTGAGTTCCGTAAACGCCAAGGAACAGCGGCTCCACGATGTTGAGCATGGAGCCGAGAAGCCTACTGAAGTCTAAACGCAATATCCAATGCGACAACTTGCAGGGCCTCGGGTTGATCACTGTAGATTAGATGCACAAGAACGAGGTCGAAGATGCTGGTTTCAAGCATTCATATTACGAAAGTCGAAGATGCATAATTTACAGGAGTGTCTACAAGCGAAGAGTGGCAGTCTGAAATTGAATCGGGTGCGAGCGGGATGCGTGAGAGAATGTAGTAGGCGGATGCACAAAAGGTCGGAAGTCGGTTGTCTCAGAGTTTATTGTTTTACAACGAGTCCCAGTTGACATGGGATCTAGGCTTAATTTCGCATTGGAACGCGCTCGGGATCCTATCACGAAACGAAAGGTAAGCGCCGACGAACAATTGAGGCGAGAACAAAAAGAAACGCCAAACGGAAGGGGAAAGCTTACCTTAGGAAAGCGTTATCGTACGAGACCTCCGGCTCCACCTCAACGCCGTTCACGACCTTCTTCCTGATATCCAGCGTGGCGACGATCCTGGCGATCACGAGCCACAACCCCGCTTCGACGAGGTGGACGCCGGGGCACCTCCGTCGGCCCGCACCAAACACATAGCTTCGTGGGTCTAATCGTTTCTTGGTCTCGGAATCGGTGGTTTCGAGGAAGCGTTCGGGTTTGAACGAATTCGGTTCGGGGTAGACTGTCTGGTCCCTTGAGATCGCCCTAGGATACCGAACCATAGTCAGCTCGTGTGTCTCCATAAAGGACAATACATTGAATTGGGAACCAACCAGATGTTTCCAATGACCCAAGAGCCTTTGGGCAAGACGTATCCGTTGTACATATCATCTTCCATCAGGCGATGGGGTAAATCTATTTGATCAACGCCATTAACTCGCATTGTCGCGTGTTGTTCAAGTCGAACGACGTACTGAGTGGTGCAGGTGTAGCGTATCGCAAACACTCGCTCAACATAGCCTCGATGTACGGCATTGAAGGACGATCACAAAAGTCCGGTAGCCTCGAGTGCCCAACGACAGAATCGACTTCTGCCTGAGCCTTCACGAAAACCTCAGGATGTCGGACCATAGCGAGAACAAAGTTGGCAATAGCAGAGCCAGTCTATAATGGAGTTCAACCTTCTGATAAATACCAAAACACACGAGTAAGAAGTCGGGGAACGAGAACGAACCGTGTCGATGCTTCCGGTGTACATCGAATTCGTCGTCCACCTGAGATCGAAATCTTCTTGTTCGGTCATGTTTTCGTTCTTATCAAACGCGAGCGAGGTGAAAGATGGAGTCGCTGTTCCGTTTTGCTGTGTCATCCGAGGAGATGTTAGCATGGGAGTGGGGGGAGATAACAGACAGCTGACAATTTTTTGTTTACAATCCTCATAGGGTTCGTTGACAAAAGCCTCGATCAATTTCTTCCACTCGACAGCGGATTTCTTGAACCCAGCACCGGGGAACCAAGATGGAAGGTGTCTCACTGTAAAGTTCCGATGATGAGAAACAACACGTACCCCCTCCAGAAGGAGAAAGGTAACACACAGAACGGGAATATATCAACAGCCCAAACACCTCCGCCGGTGACCAACTTGTTCGACAAGACCTCGGTCGACTCCGCGGCGAGTTTCATAAACCTGTCACCATCGGAAGCTGGCTTATGGCCGTACAACACCTGTAGCGTCAGGCCGGCGTTATATCTAAAACACAATTAACCCTCGGCCCAGGAATGAAAGAAACGGTACGAACTTCAGGAGGGTGTGGCGGAAGTCCATCCCGGGTTTGGTCAAATTTTCAACGAAATCTCTCGATTGTCCATCCAGGATTGGTTCATACGTCTTGATCGACCCAGCTCCGATGGCTTTGACCAGAATCCTTCTCTGCCGTCTCATTCTATCTCCCGCACCCGTGAATGGGACCTGCGCGAGGAACAAACCAGGAGTACATCAGCGGGCCCTGTCGACTAGAGTTCATCTGATAGAGAACAGACGAACCATATATTCAGCTCCGCAGAGTTCGCCGGTCATGACCATCCTCGGTTTATCCGAGTAAATGTCTCCACGGTTATGCAGCAAATCGTTGTACGCCTTGAAGTCGTTAAGGAAGATCATGGGGATACCAGCAGCACTGATGTGCACGATCTCGCCTGTCGAGATCAGCTCGTTGGAGAAATGGAGCTCGACTGTTGGACATTACTAACCGTATTCTTTGCCCCATTCCGTCGCTCGGAGCCATAGCTCTTTGGTAGTCAGGTTGAGTGCATTTCCAATCAACGGGAGAGGTTTGGGTCCAGGAGGCAACTTCTTAGCAGCGGCTCTCTGGGTCAAAGCGAGCACGGAGAGGGTTACAACAACTCCAGCGAGCGTTATGACGAAAAAATCGACTGCCATGGTCACCAGAGGGGGGGAGGGGGGGGGGGGGTTCGGGGAGTAAGATCAAGAGATTGTCAGAGGCTATATAGCTTGCCCGGATTACGAATGTACCGGACAGGGTCCGCAGGAATGACACGGGATTGAATGGGCTTGGAAGGTAACATTGTTTGGAGCGAGTTCAACGACAGGGAACCTGACATACACAAAACAATAGCACGGCTGTTAGACAATAGACGATCCTGCGTTCCGCGTCAGTTTTCGGTCTCAGCGGTGGAACAACAGAGACGCTGTAAAAAAGATTCGATAATTGACCCAGGCCTGGTTAAATCCGGAAAATCTGGAACTCGGGGGGTTGCAGTTTCGAGGCGAACATCACCGCCATCTTTTGGCGGTCGGAAGCCAGGCTGCGGGATTACAATACCCGGCGGTAGCGCTTGATCGAGGCCGTATTAAGGCTCTCTTGCGAAAATGATGATGGCCAGCTGCCCAACCCCCACCGCCGTACGCTTGTGCCTATGATTGTCGATTCTACAGGTAAAACGTGCCTTAATCGAGTCTCGGCCAAGCGGTACCGTACACATAGGATTTCACACCGAGCGATCGGATTTCGACGGGTATTTACTAGAGGGTGTCGGACGCTAGGGTGATGGTTTTGCCAATCACGAATCTCGGATAATCTCGGCCCCTCCAATTACCGGAAAAAGTGGCGATATCACCTCCCAGGCAAGGCCTGGGTATCTGTACGATGAGCGGGAGGCGTGCGCGCGGTTTACGTACGTGCTTTTTGTGCACTTTGAATGGCTTCTCCATAGCTTAAACGTTATCTTTTCACCCCTAGAACAATTAGGTCTCGAGCGGCTATATCGTATGCAAAGTCCCCACACCAGAAGACAATGGTACAAGGTTGAGTGGAACAGACGTAAAAATCTCGTCTCAGTGCTATCCAAGAGTAAGTGCGTCAATTATTCCAATCGCTCGTTCCGATCTAGGCTTGATGTCCATTGGGAATTTCGAGGGAATCCTTGCTCAAAGCATCAGCAACCGGTCAAAAGCGCAGAACGATTCATTCCCCTCACCTAAAGATCGAGTTCTCGTACTTGATCTCTGGCTCAATCTGTTTCCCGTTCACATCGACTGCCTTGGAGATGTTCATTGTTGCAAGGACTGATGCCATCAAGATCCAAGCCGATGATTGGACAAGATGTCTCCCGGGACAGATCTTGAGGGGAAATCTCATGTTATCGAGAGATTCGAACGGAGAGGTAAGCAGGACGTACTCGGCGACCAAACCCAAACGTGTAGTTCTTAGGATCACGGCGCTTTTCCGTCTCCTCATCTACAGGTTCTAGGTACCTCTCTGGCCTGAAAGTATGAGCGTCTTTGAAAAGCGTTTCGTCTCGCAAGATATTCCTGAGTCCACCGTCAAGAAATTACAAGATGAACGGTGCATTGCAGCTGTAGGCGCACCAGACGTTTGCAAAGACGAGCGTCCCCTTTGGGATGAACATTCCCTCGTACATGTCGTCCTCCATCGACCTGTGTGGCAGGGCTGACCAAAAACGGTAAGAAGACGACCGGGATGACCGAGCTGGAGAGAGGACATACATAATGGAACTCCAACACTGTATCGGAGACATTCATTGAACAGAGCTTCGATATATGGAAGGTTCTTCCTGTCAGCAAATGTTGGCAAACGGTCATTTCCGACGACTGAATCAATTTCCTTTTGAGCTTTTGTCATTGCATCGGGATTTTCAATCATCGCCAAAAAGAATTGGAGGACCAGGGTCATCGTCTGTGGACCTGTGAGCCATCCCAAAAATTCCACTCGAGGGAAATCGACCCACTGTATCAATACTAGCTGTGAAAGTCCAAAGGGATTAAAAGCGAGTTCCGTGGTCCGAGGCGCCCAACGGACTGGTCCACGCACCAGCATACATTGAGTTCGCCGTCCATCGCAAGTCAAAGTCGCCCTGCGCGTCTTGAGCCTCGTTCTCCCCGAGAATAGTGGAGCAAAACGACGGCAACGCGGTCCCTTTACGCTGAAAGCCAAGTTAGCCTTTGAAATTTGAAACACGGTGACGGGGGCGTGTGGTCATCTCTGTACCATTGACTCCTTAACAAATTCATAGGGTTCATCCACGAATTCCTCCATCTTGGCTCGCCACACCCTTGCCTTTTTAAGGAACCCAGCCCCTGGCATCCATTCTGGTAGATGTCGCACTAATCGAAATGAAGTCGGCAGGTGAGCGGAAGTGAGAACAAAGAACGTTATCTACAAAAATTAAACTTACACGCAGGGAAGATGTCAACCGGCCAGATTCCTCCACCGGAAGCAATATTGTTGGCCAACAAATCGATGCAATGGTCAGCGAGCGACAAGAAAGCATCGTCATCCGATTTCACTTGATAGCCGTACACCACCAACAACGTCAGTCCGCCAGCGTACCGCTTGATCGGCAAGGTATAATCGTTTGGGTTCTCCAGCAACCGTTTCAGAAACCAAGGGGTCTCCATATCGAGCAGCGAATGGTATTTCGAGATCGTCGTGGAACCCAGAGCGCGCTGCATCAATTTACGTTGCCTTCTCATCTGATCACCATATCTTGTGAATGCGACCATGTTCTCACATCCACACCTAAATGAGTCCCAATACATATGAGCAAGCGACGGAAGGTGATTGAGCGGCGCTTACAATTCACCACACATGATGAGGTGGGGCTTATCGGAATATATCGTCCCGCGTTTGTCCAAGAGGTCGGTGCAAGCCTCGGCAGTATTCAAGAAAACAAGCCCCTGTCCAAACACATGAAGGTAGACGATTTTTCCTACACCCAGGGCGTCAGGCGCACCGAAAGGGGAGCCAAGGGCGCACACGACTCACCATACATCTTGGACCAATCAGTAGCTCTGAGCCATAGCTGGTGGGCTGTCAGATTAAAGATGTTGCCTATGAGCGGTAATTGCTTTGGACCCGGTGGCTTAGGTGATCCCGAACCAGACTTCCTCGTCAGGTAGACATAGACAGAGACGATGCCGACGAGAGGAACCAAGACATCAGTGACGGTCATATTTCACAAGAAACAGGAGGGCAGGAGGAAGAGGGGGAGGGAAGGGGATGGCAAGGGTGGCGTCCTCATGTCATATTTAATAACATGGTTGGATGCATATGCGGTTGAACAGCGCATCTCTTGCCATGCCGCGGGACCATGGGTACGAGAAGCGGAAGATCCATTTTGGACGACGAGGGTATTCATATGAACCGCGATGATCCTCTTCAACCCCCCCCTTCTTCCGAGAAGGAAGGAAACAGTTGTGTCATGTGACCGCCGACCACCCCTGCAAGCATTCAATCACAACTCATGCGGAACCGGGAAAGCCGCGAGCTTTCCAATGTACGGTGTCGGCTTTCCGAGGATAGGGGAACAAGGGAGAGTGGGACAACCCAGGCGCTTCCATATCGATCAATTGTGATCTTGTATCGAAAAACATCCGAACCAAATAAAAGTACACTTTGACAACAGACTCACGCATCTCCGACTTCATCTCGCGATTCGGACGATGCTATATGCCCACCGAACTTTCCGCTTCCAGGCGAAAAGATGTCCTAAACACGCAAACAAAAGAAAAAGAGGGGGGAATTCAGCGGTGCGGTCGAAAAATGCGGTGATAGGAAACACCGACCTTGACAATTCCTGTGGTAATCTGAATAAGAGCCGTCCTGGATTCCCAAAGCGGATACAAGACCACTATGAACGATGAGCAGAACGTCCAGATCATTCCGATCACCACCCAAGCTACGAAAAAAAAACACGTGCAAGTTAGTTTGAATTCAACATATCGGAGCCGTAATAGTCGTTCGACTTGCCCGAAAGTCCTGCCACACCGTAAACAGTTGAAGAGAAGAAGAGTGGGAGCGGAATGAGAATGATCATAACCACCGTCTGAATTCACATTCAGGTCAATTCATCGGAAAGAATAGGCCAAGTTTGGAGAATAGACCGACCAATACAACTGAACTCCAGGCCGCGAATCGGAACGCCTTCTGCAACCCATCGGGATCGAGTTCCTTGTCCGATTCATCATTCTCGACCTCGGCGGCTTCGATCCCTTCCTTGCTCTTCTTTTCGTCCTCATCCCCCTCGGCAGAGCCTCGTCCCTGAACATGTCGCGTGGTCGGCGCATTAATAGCGCGAGTGATATCAAAGTTGAAATCTTCCGGCCACTGTTCGATATTCAATCACAACCACTTAGTGCTGTAGATCGAGCTTCGCGTAAAAGGAAAGTAACTTACAAGGTAAGAAGAGACGGAAGCGACGATCCCTCCAACACCAATCGCTGCAAGATTACCGGCGAGCATTTCGTAATCTCCTCCGCTGGTCTAAAAATCGAATCTCAGCATCGGGATAGATAACAAATAGATAGCGGGACTCACCACAACATTGATGACACTATCGTTAAGGGTGGCAGTGGTCACCAACCAGGCGACGATACCAGAAACAAACCCAGCAACAGCACCCCCGATGCATCCCCACTTGTTCGCCTTCTTCCATGTGATGGCCAGTGCAATCGGCACGACCGCGCTTCCCAGGATGACCCCCATGAACGTCTACGGAAGGCAATGAACCAACCTCCTCGGAGATGAACAAAAAAAGATACTGACATAAAGCCAACCCATTGAAATCCCAATATAGTAGAAGATCAACCCAAGCAGACCCATGACGACCGCAAACAACGCGACCTGCCAACATTGATCAACACGCCATGAGGACCGTTGTATCCCAGAATTAATAAAGGGTTTGCATTACCGCGGCATGAGAAACCTTGAGAATTTGAGACTCGGTGGCTTTGGGGTTGAAGTATTTCTAAAAAAGAACGCGTCAACGGTGCGCGCATGTCATCTCCGCGAAAGGAATACCTTGTAAACGTCGTATGTAAGGATGGACGAGACCGCAATGAGTTCCGCGGAGGTCGCAGAAGTCACGGCCAAGAACAAGACAATCAAAACAGCAGCAGCACCGGACTTGCCCAACAATGCGGCGGCGGCGGACGGAGCCGGTAAACCCGCACTCACATCTTTGGGCAGGAGAACTCGCATGCTGGGGTCATCGCGAAGCGCAACAGCAGCAAGGCCGAGGGTGGTGGAGAACATGAATGGAATCGCGAACCTATTACCGAGCCTTGTGAGTGAATGAAACTTTATCCTAGGATCTAGCCTACCATGCGAGACCACCAAGAAGGTATGCCTTGACACAGGATGCAGGACGGGAAGCGATGGCCCTCTGCCAATAAGCCTGATCTTGGAAGACAGTCGCGACTAGGGGAGGTAATTCAACACTAGAACAGGCGCAGGACCGACATCGACACCCACAGTTTCCAATAACGTTAATCACACCGAAGATCAATCCGTTCTTGGACCTCATAGTGATGTAACTTCCTTGAGCGTTTCCAGCGACAGGAGCTTTAGCCGCAGCGTTCGTCAAAAGCTCGTGCATCTTTCCGATGCTTCCAATTTTGTCACTTGTTGCGTAGACGGTAAAGATGAAGACAAAGATGATCGCAAAGAGCACGGCAGTATGAGTGCTGCGTTCGCAAAG
>Ga0307512_10007389_pt1 | contig 10905 bp, 11 predicted proteins | sample 14_EM_MG_FD_200267 | JGI IMG/M metagenome (GOLD analysis project Ga0307512, IMG submission 200267) | Populus trichocarpa ectomycorrhiza microbial communities from riparian zone in the Pacific Northwest, United States - 14_EM | ecosystem: Host-associated > Plants > Roots > Unclassified | place... | reverse complement strand
CGAATCAGGTTGTGAGAGGGGTCACACAAGTCGGAAAAGATAAGACAGCGATGGTAGAGCTGGCACCGTACGATCGACCAGAGGTCCCTGATCAGTTCCGCGTCGTGCAGATATGATTTATGAATTGATCCACGGGTTATACTTGCTGCTTTGCACTGTATTTCATGCTATGCAGAATCGCTTATCGACTCGGCTGCCCTCAGCCACTGATCTGATCTAGCTGAAAAATACAATACCCCAGAAATCCGCATCAGGACCGACACCATTCCCATCGGCAAATTTAACGAAAAAGAATAGAATTTGCTAAGCGGTCGGGTAGCGCCACATAGGAGGAGTCGTTTTCCCGACGCCCCTTGTGAACCAGCGGAGCTCATTGGACAAGGGGAGTTTCTCCATCCCACATCAGTGAGCTTCATGGTATCTTTACACTTTTCTTGGACTTATTTGTTTCGACACCCGTCGAGACTACTTGCTTGGGGCAGAAGCAACCTAGCCTAAAAAGCGATCAGTGGTTGGTCGTTACCTGTTGAGACTCTCTTACGAATGGGCGACGACTAACTTTCGGGAACAATCATCCAACGTCGATTCGATGATGTCCAGCTGAGGAACACCTGACACGCTATTGGAGGTTTGGTTGAACCGAGTGGGCGCTCGGTTGGACGCGGAGCATTAAGGAGCCACTTGGGAGGGTGGGTTTTACGTCCGTGATTTTATTTACGAGCTGCTACTTGGTGCAACCAACTGAACAGTAAACTACCCAACGATATGAATCTGTGAATGTATGTGGGCGCGGCAGGGGGGGAAGATCGTGAGTGCAAGTACAAGAGGTGCAGCGATCTAACGAATCAGCTTCCCCTCCCCGTTGCCAGACGGTGGTGCCGATCGCTAGCTCCCGCACCTTCCCGATAGTCTCGGGTCTAGTAGTTTTGGGTTTTAAATTTCTGATCAACTCGCGCGGGGGAGGACCCTGCAGGAACCGACAGACTCGATCTAGTATACGTAGGTACCAGATCCTCAGTTGAGTCTGATAACCGATCACAAAAATTCAACCCCGCTCGGCATTACACCACCAGTTAGACAACGACTCCGGAGGATGTCCTCCCTACTGCCTTGATTCTAGACTACCTTCCCCACAACGCAAACATCGGGTAGAGTCGGGGACTGGAGCTGGAGCCCCGCGCCGCCGCGATCGCCGTCCCTCGATCAGACTTTACCAGGTGTGGCCAGTCAGATATGTGTGATCAATCCGAGTTACAACCCCAAGACTACAGCGACCCCACGGGAGTCTGGATATTTCAAGGGTAAACTCTTGCCTAGTTGGAGCGAATGAAATATTTCTGCGACCCCCATCCCCGATGGACTTAAAACCCGACTCATTGTCTCGAGAATGGGAATCTCACCCGCCGAGCCGATGGTCGGAATCAGTGAGATAAGCCACACTGCCGGGCGATCTCACGTTTGGCACCCACCCGCCCCGACTGTGCAAACGTTTGACATTCACTGGTCACCGGGGGGTGCATACATCAGCAAGGTGACGTACCTCCCACGTAGCGCCACCCGGCCGCTTATCAAACTCTATTCGCCTTTTTGTCAAAAAACACAAAGTTGAGATCTCCTCTGCTCATAACCGGCGTCGGGGGCCCCGGAAAAGTTCAGTGCTACCCGAGGTGGAGGTCTTGTTTATGTGGAGTGCGGTATGTGTTGCCTGAAATTAATGCACTACGAGCACGCATGAAAATAAGTCGTCGAGTTGGTTCCAACATGCCAAACTTAACCCAGTTTCCTTTCTGACTTGCAGGTTGTCCGGACTTAGGATACAAAAATCATCGGTAAAACGTCCATCCTGGCCGCTTAGCGGTGGTATCGTCAGACCGCGCCGAACAGTTTTATATTTTGTATCGGCTGCGTGCAGAGATACGAACAATACAAAAGACCTCATCTAGTTCACCCCTATCTTCACTCCTCAACCCCCTAAATCCTCCCCAGCAGTAACTACCCATGGCCCCTGCCCTCTCGGACTACATCTCACCCACCGCTGCGGTGTCCCTTATTGCACTCTCGGCCGCATACGTGGGCCTGACGCGTAGAAGACGTCCAGAATTCCCGGGACCGAAGGGGTATCCAATCATCGGAAATGCTCTCGATTTTCCTTCTAGCCCCGAGTGGGAAGGGCTTTCACAACTAGCGAAGAAACATGGTGCGTCACTTCCTGACCCACCCCGCCGTCACATCCTGAATCGTTCGGTGGATTAGGTACCGATGTGCTCTATCTGGACATTATTGGCACAGATATACTCGCCGTGAATTCGGTGGATGCTGCGATAGACCTATTCGAAAGGAAGTCCTCAACATACGCCGGCAGGGTATTCATTACAACTTGGCACCGTGTGAAAACCCGATCGGCTTACTGATGTCATGATTGATTTTACTAGCCGAGAGCGCCTATGGTCAAGGAACTGTAAGCACCTTCTGTATCACACTCCGCGAGCGGATCTGAAATTGTTATCGTTAGAATGGGGGTCGATTGGTGTCTCCCCCTGATGACGTTCGGAGCTGTGTCCAAAGTGCATCGGCGTCTCTTCCACCAGTTCCTGAACACAAACGAAGCCAAGAAGTTGGAGGGTTTCCAATACCTTTCTGTCCACGAATTTTTATACCGTTTGGTTGAGAACCCTAGGGGCTTCTTTGGACACGCCAAGTTGTGCGTCGTGCCTCATCCAGTTTGTGATCGCGGGTCCAACGTCCAATGCTCATCGTAATCCAGCCTGACCGCGTCGCTCATGCTCATGACCATGTATGGTATCAGGATCGAGTCTGAAACGGACACGCATTTCGTCGTTGCACAACGAGCCACCACCACGGTCAGTCGCGCAATGGTCCCCGGTGCCTTCCTGGTGGACATATTCCCTATTTGTAAGTATATCTTGTCACGTTCACAGGTGATCAGAGTTCAATTTCCCCACAGTGAAGCACGTTCCCGGGTGGTTCCCCGGCGCTGGCTTTCACAAAATTGCGGAGGGCGGAAAGAAGGACTTGGATGAGTCCATGTACTTGACCCTCGAACATGTGAAAAGCTCGATGGTACGACGCGCGTTCCTTTGGGCCCGACCATTAATTGACAACGTTGAAAAGAATGAGCCCGCTACCGCTTCATCAGTCGTTGGGACCGCATTGGAGAACATATCTGAATACACCAAACAGGGGATCGATGAGGATGTTGTCCGGGGGGCAGGAGCAACCGCGTACTTCGCCGGCACGGACACTGTAATTTACCTTCGGGCGGCTACTTCTCTGAGGGGCATTACTGACCTTCGCTTAGACCAGTTCCCATATCCACACTTTTTTCGCGATGATGACCCTCCATTCCGAAGTGGTCGCTAAAGGGCAAGAGGAACTTGATCGCGTCGTTGGAAGGGACAGACTTCCAGAGATATCTGACCGAGAGAACCTTCCCTACATTGGGGCGATCCTGAGGGAGGTCCTGAGGTGGCAACCAGCCTTGCCTTTGTGTAACTCATCTCAATCGTGAACCGTGCGTCATCTGATCGCACTGCTTTGTAGCTGTCCCACACCAGACGTTAAGAGACGACGTATATAGGGGAAAGTTTGTCCCCTCTGGAACCACGGTGCTGCAAAATCTCTGGTGAGTTTCGCGGACCCAGCATTTCAAGGTGTTCACCGAGAACTCTGGATCCAGGGCGATGTGTCACGATGAGAACCTGTACCCGAACTCAGAAGTATTCGACCCGGATAGGTTCATGCTGAACGGTAAACTTAACCCGGAGATGTTTCCGCCCGAGGACATCGTGTTTGGTTTCGGAAGAAGGTGAGGGTGATTGCTAGTTCTACGTAGCGAGTAGTCGACGACTGAACTCCTTCCAAAGGTCGTGTCCAGGGAAACAGTTCGCTCTCCGGGAGCTGTTCCTCACATTCGCATGCACCCTGGTAGCATTTGACATTCGGAAAGCTGTGGGGATGGGCGGAAAGACGATCGAACCAGAACTAAAACATGAACTTGGGGTTCTCTAGTGAGTTGGGTCTCGCGGTCTTTAATTTGTTGCCTGACAAGTTTGGTTCCCATTCATAAGCACCTGGCATCCTTTCGAGTGCACGATCACACCCCGCTCAGCCGAGGCTCGTGAACTGGTAACCTATGCTCGCGACAATCATCTTCAAGAGTAGGAAATCAACCACATATCTGTCGCAGAGTTTGGATAATTATGTTCATTAGACTGAAGAATTAACCCTGTTTCTCCTCTTCCTTGCCCTCTTGGCTTGGACTTGTGGGAGTTCGCCCCCGCCACCCGCTACTTCAGATTTCTTCCTCTTACTGCCGACCCTTTGAACTTCCTGACTCTTCTCTGGCCTGAGGTTTTCATGGACCACTCCTTCAAGTTGATAGATCCGATATAGGTGGAGTACGGCCTGTTCCTTGTCCTTCGCCTGGGAGTCATCAGTCGATAGCGTGACCCTTCGCCAACTCAACGTTTCAACTGACCTCGATCATGAGATCCATGTCGTCGGGAAGCTCCTGGGGTAGCTCATAGCATCGGTCTGCATGAGCCCGCTTCTCCATTATCGTCTCCGCACCGGGACGAGGGGAGCTGAGGTGTTGCTTGGGTTTAACGCCCTTGAGCTCCCAGATCGCATTTATGCGGGTAATGAGTTCACCGAGAGGCAGGACAGAAGGCTATGCGACAAGGATATTAGCCGCGGATAGACTTCGGAATGTTTGCCCTACGTTTATCCAGTTGTGGTGGTAATCGAACTTTCCTTCGCTTTAGCGACGATAACGAGGCGCGGTTAGATAGAGCACTCACGACCAGAGGGATACCAAGCTCTTCACAGACCGGCAGTAGGTCGTCGGCGCTGTAACACATCTAGTGATACCATAAACACGGGGAAAAATGAACCTTGAGAATAGCTTACCTCATCGTTCTCCAAGACCAGCCGTTGTCGAATTTCATCAGACAATTTTGTCTTGTAATTCTCCTTGAAGCGTTCAAGCGTTGCGAGTTTGTCGCCGTAGACACCCTGGACAACGCTCAGTGTATGTACCATATGGCGGCCCAGGTTCGTACCCCCATGTGGATTATCATCACGCTGTCCTTCCCCATTCCCATGTACTGCAACATTGAGCAGTGATCTGTCCAGGTCTGGTTCAACTGGGTGGCAGGCAACGATCGAGAGATATAATACACTGTAATTCACGGACGGAGGCCTCAACGACATTCTCCTTGAGACTTCCGATTTGGGTAAACTGTCCCGGGTGGGCTGTTAACCGGTGACCATACCCATTTGCGAGGTCTCCTGCTGCCTTCATGGAGGGGTCAGGTGTGATGTCAATTAGAAGATGCTACCCTGACCTTCAATTCAGCGGCCGCATAGTCGAGGGAATAACCGTATTTCGCGTGAGAGGCAAAAGGGAACATGTCCGAAGATATGCGCATAAATCTAATCCTGTAAAGATGGTTCATGTTAGGTGGGTCGAGGAATGGTCGCCAAAAGTGAGACCGTACTCGTTGTCTTCATTCCACTTCACGAACCATATCAGTACGGCATCACTGTGAGATCGGACGATTGGGCGCACTTTTATGAGCTTACACAAATCTCGTACGTTCTGAAGACCGAGGTTCTTTGCAAAGTCCAAGCCATTCTTCTCAATCGAGTCAATGCGGCATGTCCTGTAGGGAGTCTGAGGTGGTTGCGTAAGGCGACGAGACACTGTTTGGCCTACCTACTACAGAATATAGGGTCCGGCTTTGTGGTACGGAGGATGGTGTTCAGACAAGCCTGCATATAGCCACAGTCAGTTGGCAACGTAAGCCATGCCGACCATGTGGAACGTACGTATCCCAATCGACCTGGGGGTAAAATACTCATAAGCTCGATACCGCACGTGAATTTGGACCCCGCTCTCACCTTTAAAAGTACTTGACTTCGTTTCCACAGGCGGGATGTCGTACACCACAGGTTCCGCAACTTTGACCCTTCTCCTCCGCTTCCTCTTTGGCGGAGGCTCGGCGGCCCCCTCCGATTCGAGGTCGGTCAACGGGCTTTCAGAGCCCGGGTCAATTACTCCCTCGGGCTCCTCGACGGCCATCTGGCTAGCGTAGTTCACGACGGTCCGTGGGCGACCAGATCTCCTGGTTGTTGCCACAGCTGTTTCAGTAGTGACTCTTGCAGCGCGTGGCATGCGGACTGCAATCCTGGGTGGGACACGTAGGTGGAGGAGAGAAAGGAGGAACATCCATCATGACTCTCGATTCCGCCTCAGGGACAAACCCCGTCGATCGATTCGTCCGACTGGTCACTGTAGGATCGCGAGGGATCGCGGCAAAGGTTACGACGTCATTGCGAGAACACGTGATCGACGGGAACTCTGCCAGCTCAATCCTCGTTCCATCACAAACACCTGAATGGCTCAAAAATTATCGTTGCAGGGGCGACGATGGAGGACAATCATCGTAACCTTGCCTGTGATGGCAGCTACCTCGCGTTCGTGACTTTCTCATTATCGTAAGCTGGGACCATCCTGAGCGTTGAACGATCGCGTGAACAGTTGTGTTGTATGAACGCCTTGTGCTTGGGAAACCGCAGCGCCATTTGCCAAGGGAAGGCGAGGAGGGGACTTCGAATCGTATCGTATCCATCAAACCGGACGAGCTGACCGCGGCGGAGAGACAGCAGGAGCAGTCGAACCACACGGAGACGCGTTAAGGGAGATGCGGAGAACAAATATGGAGTATACTATTATGCCGGTCGTGTCTCCTCTCTAGTATAAAATCGCGTCCATACCAGACAGCCAGGGCCGTAACCTCCGGGAGCAGGAATGGTCATTCTATCGTTTTGGTTCTGAAGCCGGGAGAACTCGGGTGCCAGGTATCCTGGCAGGGTTGAAGGAACGGTCGCAGTCGGCGTAGGCAGCACCAGCTCCGAAGCCCGTCGAAAGGGCAACCGGCCAAGTTCGTCCTAATCATATCCGGCACGCGTTCGTCAGCCGGACATTCACGAGACAGTGTGAGACATACTTTTGAAGAGGATGACCGAAGCCACAACTCCGACTCCGAAACCGATTCCTCTTTAACGAATTCCTTTAACGAATGTGAGGAGTATAGAGCGAATGACCCGGACTCACGTTTTCACCAGAAGGTCGGCCACTTTCATGGAACCCAAATCAGACGCGTGACCCTCCAAGACACGAGCAGAAAAACCTACCGCAACGGTCGTACTGAATGTAGTCAGAATTCCATACATACAAATGCTAACAGGCCGCACACCTTCTGACTGACAATGTCCTCGCTGGATGTGGGTTTGGGAGATGGAGATGACATGGTTAAAGCCTTTGATAAACAGACGCAAACAGCTTACCGCCACTCGTCCATGATCATTGCATGATGACCAACCCGTTCGTTTGCGGGACCATAGACGGCGAAAGGGTCACACAAGCTTCGCCCCCTTCGCTACCAATCGGGCTCTTCTTGACTGTTTTTAGGGGCTCTGCGCAACCCTTTAACCCGCTCGCAACCCTCTGTCCTAGCCCGACCGTTGATGGCACCGGTTCCACCTCATCCCTGACGGCATGCAAGGTCCTCTACGAGTCAACCTGCTGGCACTTCACAAGTCTCGAACCACCGAGAACCGGTATTCTCACTGACACCCGTGGTAGAATCGCATTCCAAAAGCTGCATGCTTTCTGACGGAACACCTAGTGACTACCACTACTTACCAGCGGACATAGCCTACACCGATGACCACTGGTCTCCCCGAATCACTGCTTACACGTGGGACGCACTTTCTCATCGTCGGCAAGCAGGAGTATCCCGGGTTGAGTTGCCAAACGGTTAACTACACCTAAACGATTCCTTCGCAAGCTTAAGTCGTGGACCATATGCGTTGCTACTATGAACATGATCATGCCATCTGACTGGGGGAAAAAAATTGTCTACCGCATTCCCGACTCCTCAACCCACTCGGCTGATAGTCTTCTCTCGGGTAAACATCCACACCGAACTATTCCCTATCTGTCAGCCGAGGTTCTTGCGGCATTGAATCTACCCTGTGAGGACCACCAGACCATCTTACGATCAATCATGTGCACATTACTCCCCAAGCCGCTTCAATGCTAATTCTGTGCGCCGGCCACACAAAACAGTGTGCACTTCGTTACAGTCATGCCCCATCGATTTTCCTAGGACTGACCTCAGTGCGACAGTTTTTCTGATGGAAGGTGTGACGATGTTTGGGACTTTAGAGGGATAGTATGCCAGAATGCCGCCACGGTGCCGGAGGGAAAGAATTCATATTCACGCAGAGCAGTGTTCTCTCAGCTTCCGAGTTGAACACTAACAGAATATGTACATGCATGTGTATCATGAGACGACTGGGTCCCGCCAGGGGAAGAATCTAATACTCTAGCCGAAAAAAAGATACAAACCTGTGAAGCTTAAAGGTATCGGGTTGTAACCCGTCTAGTCCACAACCTTCTCGAAGTTGAAGTAGTACGTAGCGCCAAGGGGACGAGCCTAGACAGGTAGGTGAACCAGATGAGCACTTATACAAATCTTATCCACGATCAAGCGCGTACCTGGTGGGGATCATTTCTGTTCGGGGTAGGCAATGGATCGGGAAACCTCCCGTCCTTGTCCACAAGGTCGAACTCGTACCTCGTCAAAAACATAGCCAGGATCAACTTCATCTCCAGCTTGGCCACCTGCATCCCGGTGCAAGGGTGCCTACCAGCCCCCCAACCGAGAAACGGATATGTAGTGTTCGAAACCGGGTCAGGTCGTAGCCACCGACCGGGGTCGTACTTGTATGGTTCAGGGTAGTATTCAGGGTTCAGGTGAACATCAGCCAAGGAATACGCGAGGAAATCTCCCGGTTTGACTACATGTTCGCCGATCTTTGTCTCACAAATAATCCTTCGGAGGGTGAGACCAGTGGTGATAATTCGTTGCGACTCCCGGGTGCAGGCCTCGAGGATGGGGAGCTCATCTTCCCATGCGGAGAGGGGGATAACTGCGAGCTTCTCATGGAGTGTTGCAGAGGAGAGGGAGCCGTTGAGGTGACGAGAGAGCAAGTCTTGGATCTCCTCCTTGCACTTCGCTCTCCACTCTGGGTGAATGGCGAGGTCGATGAGCATCCAGCACGCTTGTTGGGAAAACGTTCGTCAGCTGTCGTCAATCACGCCAATCATTGAGACATACATATAATACCGGTACTGATGACACCGGCGAAAAGCACCGACATGACGAACTTCAAAGATCGAACCAGAATTCAGAAAACCTCGGGCAACTTCTGGACCAGGACTTACCTCAACGATACTCTCAGTTGTCTCTCCGTCAGCAATCAAGAGGTCAATGGCATTGTTTGTGGGCTCCGCGTCCCTCCTGGTCTCGACATAGGTGCAGATGATAGTGTACATGTCAGTGGTAGCCCGTTTTCCCGTCTTCCTCGCCGAGCTGGGGAACCAGGGTAAGAGCAAGGAGGCGGGGGTAGCGCTAGTCTGGAGGATCATGAACAGCTCTCTGATCCTCTTGAGATCAGCTTCGTTCTTTGTCAACTCGTGACAGGTGGTCATACGAGCAGTCATGGTGAAAATGAGCTGGAGAGCACGGAATCGGCACCGATCCCAAAAAACCATGCGGCAAAAGAACTCACGTCGTAGATCTCGGTGAACGGGTCGATCCTACCGTTCTTACCATCGTTCCCCCACCTGTCAGCCTTGTCGGAAATATCCTGCAGTAATGTGGGGAGGACTAGAGTGGAAGTGAGACCGATATTCGAGGATCATATGGTTGCATAACAGAGAGGTCACGTACTGTCTTGCTTACGAGCCTTATTCAATACCTTATTCAACCTTTTGATGAACTGGGAAAGGATCATTCCCTTGTTTTCTTCTGCCACTATATCCACATCGCTGATATGGGGTACCTGTGGTAATCAGAATCAGTGGACTCAACGTTCTGTTACTGTGCAAGAGGAACTCGCACCCCTCCCATAAGTAGCCTGTAACCCTCTCGGGGGTCGAGGCGCGAGTCAGAAAAGAAAACTCGACGAGCATCCTGCCCAGTCAAGGCGATGACATTGTGGTGGAGAACGTTGAAAGAGAAACTCTTCCCGGGGTTCCGATCAAAGTTCCACCGAAGGAAGTCGTACCGCCGTTGGAAGAAATTCCAAGCATGGTAAAGCTGGATACCCCGCAGCTTAGGAAAGCCGTGCTCCTTATCCTTGGAGCCGAGAGCATAGTAGAGGATGATTGTCGTGAGAATGACAGCGATGCCAATGGCACTAGTGACGAGCTGGTCGCTCTCGCCAGCGACGAAGTTTAGGACGGTAGAGTTGAGAGCGGACATGAGATGGTGAGGAAGCAGGGAAGGAGGGGGCATGGAGTTTTATTCATATTCCGAGCCAAGGATTGGGTGAACACATACACTCTACAGGCCTGGGCCCGGGAGTCCGTCGCCGTTCCATCATCTCACGGTGATTGTTCGCAGATAGTACCATAAGGTGGGGTGTGGAAGGGCGCACATATCAGATCGAATACTTACGGCTGTTTACGTTTCGATAGACCGTTTCCTATAGGACACGGCCCCAATTCGATTTTTAGGTTTTGAATGAGATTGGGGCCCTTGCGTCCTGGAATGATGTTCGAAACTGAAGCCAGGTCCCCTGGGCAAAACCTGTCCCCACTATCAGACCACTCACGAAAACCAAGACATATCCCTGGCATGAATCAGGGGTCGTGGACGGCGCTGCAGACCGAAAACCGAACGGGAAAACTGTTGAATTATACGGACGTTTCTCGGTTTCCCCCTTATGGCATATGTTTCCTCATTCGGACTATTGTATCTACGTGACTCGGGCTTACTGTATATAACCCTAGTCACTCCTGTACGACGC
>Ga0307512_10007387_pt1 | contig 10905 bp, 5 predicted proteins | sample 14_EM_MG_FD_200267 | JGI IMG/M metagenome (GOLD analysis project Ga0307512, IMG submission 200267) | Populus trichocarpa ectomycorrhiza microbial communities from riparian zone in the Pacific Northwest, United States - 14_EM | ecosystem: Host-associated > Plants > Roots > Unclassified | place... | reverse complement strand
GACTCGCCAGATCCAAAATCCTTGGATGAAACTGCTGGCCGCGTCAAACCCCTCCGAAGCTCGAACCTTTACCCCTTTCGGGTCCAGGCCCGTCACCGGGTCCAAAACAAGCATCGACATCCACTTTTCGCGATTGAAAGTGACCTGGGAGAGCATGGGGAAGCCTCCCCATACCTTTTGGCGAAAAAACGCGCGATACTCCGGCGACGTCGACCAGGACTCGAGACTCTAGTGATAGCATAGCAGTATTTTAGCTTTGCTGTGAACTGAAACGTACAGCCAGCGCATGAGATACCGTTGAAATTACTCCTGGGATCAATACAATGGGGTGGTTCGCCTCCAAGCCCCTCGCCTTGATGGCATCTCCAACTCGGAATTCTCGACCGTCTGTGTTCAACTTCCAGGGTTCAGGGATTATGCTGACTAACCTCTTCCACTCGGCTTGAACGGGTGAGAGGTCGATCTGAGGGAGCGACAGGGAAATGTCATAGTCCTCGAAGAAGACCGCAACATGTCCGGGTATGTCGGGTAAATTAGAGGGCTCTACGAACACGAGTCCCAAAACGACGCCCACTGGAGAATTTCAAGTTAGGAGCGGGAACCTGAAAGTGGCATGATGCATATACTCACATACAATGCCGAGCGGGAACAAAAAACGAGCCTTTGCATAGAAGCGCCGTCGGTTCTGCAGCAGCTAACACAAACCATTGAGGAATAACATTCAATGACTACTAGCAGTTGTCGGCACACCACTCGAGCTTTCCTCGTGCCTGGGCTGGTCTGCGTCGCACTGTTGGACTCTTCTGAGATCTGGCTTTGCGTGTCTGTTTCGCTCTGGTCATCATGTTCCGTACGGATAGTCGTGGGGTCTACCCCCGTCGTGGTTTTCGTTCGGCGTATCATACCGTCACGTCGCCCACGCCCCCGAAGTCGTACCGCGAGCGGGCCGAGACGCCCGGACTATCGAGGTCTGGGAGTGGTTGTCTGGGAGTGGTCTGGGGTTCGAAGCCTCTAGGGGTTTGGGGTTTTTAGTGAGTATTACTTCTTCTGGAAGTTGAGTCCCACGGTATTTGTCTGAGACTCTCAGTGGCCTCTGGGGGACTTCGGCCTGTGCTGTCCACACGTGTGCCCACCCCACTGGGTAAACCGATGGAAAGAGGCAAGGTGTTTCCAAAAAAAAGTTTTTTTTTGACATATGTCAAATCAATAGATTAAACTCCAGAGGGAACCGCAGATTTCCTCTGGAGTTCAATCTACAGATTCAGATTTAAGCTTGTAGCAGATAAATAAACACCCAAATGTCCGGTTAAGGTTAAGGCCTTTAAGGCCTTAAGGACGTTAAGGGTTAAGGCCGTTAAGGTGACTGTCTAAACCACCAAGCAACTTCTGAATAGCAAAGTCCAAGATCTTGCGTTGAATGTGTAATCCCCCTTCTTGGAAACGAACTACTACAGAGAGCCGAACCTACGAACGAGCCATACAGGACGGCCTAAATGGCAAATCCACTCATTCTCTATGACCCCGTGCGTTCACAAATCTACCCACACAGGTAGATTATACAAACCAGGTGAGTAAGGAATGGGTTTGAATGCCGACATCGACTTATTTGCTACGCCACAGGATGCTTGCCCCATACTGGCCCAATATAAGTCCCATCCTTCGTGTCCACCCGATGCGAATGCAAAGCCTTCGATGTGAATTCAGCAGTCTGAGTCCCCAACCGGTTGGTAATCCCTTTCGAACGGGGGTTTCCCCCCTGCCGTGTACTCGGTAGTACCGACACCAAGCACTGATGCGATGATTGCTGCATCAAAGCTCGCTACATCAGAGCCCTTAGATGAGTCACAGCAGAAAGAAACGCATACGCAATAAATCACATGGCCTGGATGTAACATACATGGATGATGGCAGAAACATGGACCGAAACCGTAAAGATGATAATGAACCAGTGATGAGCGTTTATCAATATGAGAGATATTGTGACGTGTATGGGAGTCAATGATATGAGATATGATATGTGATGTCCGTATACATGGCCCAGCCATTTGTGTTCGAACGAATTTACGGACCAGGAATTAAAAAAATCATCTGGAGCATGGGAAGAGGTGTCGCTTTGAAGCCGTCATTGTATTCGACGGCCTCCCTATGGCATTGGTGGACGTTGTGACGCTTCCTGTTGCCGCTGCCACAACAGTTCCGCCCACAAGTGGTTGGGCGGAATTCGGCCAATCAGTGCACGGAGAACTTCAAGCCTACAGGACGCCGTTTGAAATACTGCGGTGTATGGAATAGGAAACTCACCATCTTTCCTTCTCTTCATCAGTGTCGGTGAAAAAGAGGATTTCCAGATTCCCTCGGAAGCGGAGACGGAATGATCGTTCTACACCGTAAAGACTTTCATAGTCGTCAAAACTGCTTGTGGAAGACGTTTGTGCTGAGGAAGGGGTGAGGATTCGGTTACGCGGGTCAGGGATGTCTTCGACCGCAAGTGCTTTTCGCAGGTCGATGGTGACTGTGGCCCTCTTGGTTACATCGTTGAATGCGACTAGATTTGCCCCAATGACACGAAATTGCCGCCTGCGCCACGTCTGCACACCACAATTAGCTTGAAGTCGGAGAAAGGTTGTATTGACATCACGCACCGTACAGTCACCACCGCTTTGTGTCAGGGTTCCCTCGAAATACGTCATTTTGTGCCAATGGACGTGGCGTAAGCCCCGGTGGCACTCTTCCAGACTCTGGGGTAGCTGACTTATCGGGATTCCAGGCAGCGGGGGAAGTCTAAAGAACTGTAACACAAGTTCGCCGACCTCTATCGAAACAACCTTCGACCCACTCTCCTGACGTTGGCCAATCAGAGGATAGCTGGTCTCAAATAGGCGCGTATCGCAGCGAGAGGCAATATCTTTGAATGAAACGAAAGCACGTGCCAATGTACCATCTGGCTTGAGATACCTCGCAAGATTTTCCTCAAGCACTGTAGGGGGTGGGGGCGCGGGCTGGACGACTCGCGCGGGCTTCTTTGGAGAAGAAGAGAAAAAGCTTCGCATGCCCCCTTTGGAGGCAGGGGGCGCGGAAACTGGAGGTGGGGGTGGTACGGGACTATTGGCTTTGAACTGGGCCACAATATGTGGATCTCTTCGAATCTTCAAAGTAAGCGTGAATTCGAGTTTACTGTGCTCAATGCTACCACAAAGTGTCAGAGAACTAATACCGATCACGGTTGGTACTACTGGGGCTTACAGTTCAAATTCTTGCTCTATTTGGCAGTCCCTCCCTAGGTAACATTCGGGCGTAGTCACGAAATGAATGCCGTTGTTGAGCGTGCAAGTCATCACGGTGCGTTGTTTTGGGAACGGTAAATTGAGGCCCTTCACATGGAGCACTATAAGGTAATCGGTGTTAGATCCAGACAGTTTCAATTTTGTGTAGTTCACCTCTAACAAACACCTTGCCGTGACTCTTGCCTGGCTTTTCTTGAGAGCGATACTCCCTTATTTGCTTGGCATACTCGTTCTGCCATTCGATGTCAGTCTCTATGTGCGGATACTTGAAGATTTCCGCACCATATCCGAAGGGCGACGAACTGTCCTCCAAGCTCTCCCGTTATCGACGTCGCCAGCAGCGCCGATGTGCGAGACTTTATCTGCATCCGACGAGGCATAAATAGTCTCACTATGTTGACGTACGTGATACCTCTGGAGAATTACATGAGCATTCTGCGAGACGCGACAGCAGCGAGACTTACATTTTTCGTCGAACCACGCAATTTCCTCAATTCTCTGGCGATGCTTTCTGCTAGCGGGTCCTTCTCTTCCGTCACTACCACATCGGGTAGCACGCTTGTTCCTGGAGGGTTCAGTGCCGCCAGCCTACCTGCTGCTTGCAAATCCTCGGCATCTCCAGTGCTCATGCTGCGCCTGGCACTTGGTCTACCCACGGGCGGATTTCGTGGTGGAGTAACGTATCCCAGGTCTTCGTCCTGCTCGCGCCGGCGCATTTCGCGCCGCTTCTCAAGGATCATCTGTTCGCGGCTGCGGATCGCGTCCTTCGGTGGCGGCGGGACAACATTCGACGACTCGCTGGTATTGCGGCTTAACGATGGGCTCATGAACCCCCCTCCGGAAAGCAGTTCTGGCGTTTGCTGCGCCGATGAAGACGTTGTTGAAACATTCGGCGTTGCATGCTGGGGGTCACATTGGTCGTCAAGCGGCTCATCCTCTTCCATAGTGGTGTCCAAGTCACTAAAGTGTTCATATCTCCTAGCCTTAACGCCATTTGAGACCGTCGCAACTTTAAGAGAGGTGTGGCTACCCTTCATTTTGAGATCTTGGGGGGATGGGTGCGCTGACATGCTCGTATTAGCCGAGTCTGCAAGCCGTTCTAGGGCACTCTTGAATTCGTCAATTTCGACTCCAGTTGCCACTGACGTGCCGAGACTGATATCAAGGCTGGTACTGCCATCGGGAAGATTCAAATCAAGACCCTGGAAGCCGGCGGCACTAGTAGTACGGGTACCGCTCGTCTCTATCTCCGAGTGAGCACGCATGAGTACGTCGGGGCGGGGAGGATCAGTTGGCTGAGAGTTCGGGTCAATGGACATGACACCATCGTAAGTCCCTTCTCTGTGTAAGGGAGGGGGAACGGAGGTCCGGAGTAAGGCAAGTGGTACATCATCTAACTGGACACTCGTATCGGCGGCTTCTCCACTTGTCGAACGATCCGCTGTCATCGAAGTTTCTCCAATCTCCTCCGGCATGGGGCTATCTGGGTTTCTTTTACGAAGTAAACGTTTGAATATGTCCTCCCGATCGATCTTAGGGTTGCGTCGGGAAATGCTACCAGTGTTGCCACGGCCATTTAAGCTGCCCATGCTGGGCATGGATTCAAGGTCTTGGGGAAATGGTGATGCCCCACGCATCAGTGTATTGACAGCTGGTGAGCCGGACATTGAGCGAAATGGAGGGGAGTCTAGGTAAGCCAGATGCGGAGTGCTCCCACGAGACCCAAAAGGGGGAGACGCTGTATGATTGGGTAACGGTGACTCGCTCTGGTGTCTGGGTGGTCGCGGAAGCTCCCTTGAACTAGGTGATTCGATAGATTTCCCAAGCGGACCGCCAGGAGACTTCAATCTCAGGGGTGGGGTAGATGTCTGAATCTGTGAGTTGGGTGTACCGAGACCGAGCTCTTCCTCAAATTTAGCAGCTTCAGATGTCTGCTGTGAATCGACCGCCCTTTCGGGTGGTAAGCCTGAGGCGCCTTCCGATGACATAAATGATAGTTCAACAATTTGGACATCCTCTTGTCTTGGCAGGCCAAATGGATCTGCTGTTTCATTCCCTGGTTCAGAGGTTGAGTTGCAAGGCTGCATAAATGATTTGTCATGCCTACCAGCACCATCTACCACCTCTTGCCGATGAACTTCAAGGTCAAATTTCGGTACTAAACTCTCGCTACGATCACCGAGCGGGTATCTGTGAGCCTTTGCCGGGGAGGGCGAAGGAGGAAGCATTTGAACGTCTTCTCCGACATCACCGGGCATACGATCCGCCCGTGCCCTTTCCGAGTGTGTTGACCGCCCAAGCGGCATGGTAGATCCGATCGACGGACCTTGCGGAGGAGTGCTAGTAAGGGAAGGACTCTGCCTAGAGTTGGCAGTGAGGGTTTCAGGGATATCCAGTGGCGGTGTTGGGTGAGAATGGTGAGAATGGGGAGCTCTATCGGAATGGTGGGTACGACCGTATGGAATGCCATCTTCGCTGTCCGTGTGAGGAGGCAAGGATCTGTCCATGGGAGGGGTCTGAGGATCAGAGGAACCGCGAGCATCCTGGATCATTGAGTCGACCAGCCCAGTGATGCTGTCATTTGCCTCTATGCCTCCGACTGGCGCATCATAATCCGCCATCTCGTGGTAATCAACATCGTTGTCGTCCGAGAAGAGCTCTTCATCCTCCAGTGAATCGTCCCTTTCATAAGTAAGAACGTCACACGTCTCGTCGAACGTCACCGTCTTTCTCCTCTGACGCTTTGTAACATCATGCCCGATGAGTCTTGGGCCGTGAAAACGTTTAGAAACTAACGATGACCGCCCGGGAGATGCTGAAGAGGATGGCGTGGGGAGGTGGCTCGTGTGGAGCACCTTTGGTGGTGGTGGTGGAGGGGGGAATGGGTCCTCGTCGGCGCTGGGGGGACGGCGGAATGGGCTCTTCGAGACTGGTTCTTTCTCAATGAGGTCTTGAAAACCCTTGGACTGGCGTCTCTTAAACCCAAGAGGCCGGCCATTCTCCCCTTGAGAATGCATAGAATCGGGACGTGGTCGCTTCTCGCCGCTGACACGACGCGGTGAAGGGGCATTTGAAATAGATGAAGGTCGAGTTGGGGTAGAGGAAGGGCGAGATGGGCTAGGGGCAGGAGATGGCTGAGAAAGAAATGGTGATTGGGAGACGAGATTGCTACGAGTTAGCTTTGCAAACGTGTTAGAGCTACGGCGGCTGAGTTGTGAAGCATGCTGCTTTTGCTGTGTGTCTCGTTTCGCGATGCGGAGGGGTGTGATGGACTGGGGAGGCCAGTCTGGTTCGGAAGAGTTGAAAGGAGGGCGATCGCGAAGGGGAGCCATGGATATTATGGTGTGATTGTTTTGCCACTTGTAGAGGCGTCGTTGTTGGCGACGAGAGCGAGAGCACTGTCCCCGTCGTTGAGATCGGTAAAGTGAACACACCGTGGGAACAAACCGCACACAAACTCCCTGACTTTATCATGTGATCGCGTCGCACTAATCACCTGACTGTGGACGCGAGTCACGGGACTGCCCCACTTTTAATTCCCCAGCACTCTCGGGCGACTCTTGTCCGTCGTACAGTCGTACTGTAGCAATAATTCAATCACCAAGATTCAACGTTCAACCCCTATCTAATGCGATTTTACGTGTGATAAGCTGATACAAGATGCGTGACATAGATTATTGCGTTAAAACCATCCATGAAGTGTACGTGCAAGAGTGTGTTCGTGAAGTGGAAACAACGTCACCAAGTGTTATGACCTGAAGAATATATTGCGGCGCTGTCTTGCCCTCTCAAGGGGGGGTATATCGTCTTCGTCCTCAGCCGCGCCGTCACTGGAGTATAGCGAACGATCTGCACCTAATAGGGAAAAGACACATAATGAATAATTGGCATGTCAGAGAGTGGGGAGTGGTCTCAGGTCTCACCTGAAGACCCGTCTATCGATTGGTCAGTTGCTAACGTCCCAGTGAGGGTGAGACCAAGTTGGGATGGGGGTGCCATCGTATCAGATTGCAAACTCGATGAGATGTGTTTGGGAAGCATTGAACGCCGACGCTGTTTGGAGTAAGCACGTCAAGGCGGACACTAAGCCTGATTCATAACACAAAACACTCACCTTGTTGTTTCCGGCTACGTTGAGGCCTTCTAAATCCACAAGGAAATTTTCTTCCCCGACTCGCCTGCACTGTTCGGCACATTCGACTACCCACGAGATGCCAACAACGAAGGGCTTCGGCTCGCGCATGAGTCTGCACAAAAGAGTTTAGAACGTAGACGTGGAGTGGAACTATATCTACAGAGCACGAACCTATACTTTGTCAGGGTGCTCATTAAGCCATTCTTGTACACGATGTGTGTGCAAGATAGTCCGGCACGTCCAATTATCTGATGGTGGCAAATTAATTAATCAACGAAACGTCACATAAGACGCCATGTATGGAACATGCCTTTGCTCCAAGCCCCTTCAGCATATCGACAAAGAGACCCCCCGCATCGTCTCCATCCTCTGTCCGAACATCCACAAATATTGTGCACGACTTGAGTACTTTCAAAGATGATGGCTTTGTCTTCGAAGACGACGCTGCGGCGGTTGAACCTAACCTCGAAACACGCGGGTCGACTGCATGACTCTTCGATGGTACTCTTGAGGTATCTCGGGAGCCTACGACATCGGAATGGCTACCCGATCGGAGACCACTCCTTGTGCTCTGCGAACTCAATTGGGATCGTTCGGTAGCCTTCGACTTGGAACCGCCAGCTTTCGTGGGTGACGGGGTTGATGGAAGGACTGCAAGAGTTTGCTGTAAAAATTGAGAGGCCAGCGATGCTCGTCGAGACGCATGGTTGAACATGTCTGCAGGTTCCGCTTGGCCACCTTCAGTAGACGGGTTGTCCACTCCAAGAACGTTACCATGTTCCACAAAGGCCTCTTCTAATCTCATTGGTTCAACCGCTGTCATCACTGCGGGGGGTTCCTCTTGACTGTTATCTTCTTTACACGATGCTAACGTCTCAATAAGGGTCTCGCTTGTGGGTGGCAAAGCTGATTCGTTCGAGTCGATGCGTTGCGCAGTCTCAGTCCCCTTCACTGGGCTGGCTTCCACCACCGGAAGGGTCGATTTCTTGCTGACCTTCTCGAATAGCCGCTTATTGCCAACGCCTCGATACACGAACCCTCTCTGCTTGCCAAGCGAGTTTTTTCCCACAACAATGCCCGACTGCAGATTGATCTTCTTTACCGGAGGGCCCGAGCCAGTAGGATGTGCAGAGGGAGTAGCACTCAAGAGCGCAGGCTTACTGTCGGACGCGGGAGTATTTGGCTTGAAACTTGGGACAGACCCGACTGTAGCCACTCTTCTCAGGGGTGTAGCGGTAGCCCTAGAGCTTGACGGCAGCCCGTTCCCAAGTTGAATGGTACTATCATCCTTCGCTTTGGGAGCATTCTTAGGATCAGGTACATTGGACGCGAACCGGGTGTCGCTGTTAAAGCCGAGCGACGTGGCGGGCCTCGAAGGCGGTGGAATCTTCAGTTTCTCCAGGGCAAGGGAGAGGTTCGAGAGACCTGTGTGCTTCGATGAGTGAAGCGGTTCTCCCGGGCCCAGCGACGAAGCAGGCTTCGTCGGTGATGATGACAGCTTGGGAAGTTGTCGCTTTGGGAGTGATGATGGCTTCGCCGGAGAGGAGGCAGGGGCTTTCTCGATAGTCCTGTTTAATGATGAAGAAGTGGGCATTGCAAACGAGAAGGATTTCTTGTGAGAAACGCCCATAGAAGATGGCTTCTTCGAGACATGAGTCGCCAATTCTGACGAATCGGCAGGTCGCTTCGCTGGAACTGATGATGGGACGGGAGGAGGACCCCCCTGTCGCTCTAACAAAAAATCAGAATGACGGTGTGAGGACAGTGAAAGTGAATAACGAACTAGTGTTGACATCCCCATCGACTGATCCAGCCTCCTTCTGCCTCTTCGTCGAGGCGGAACGAGTTAACATGGCCGAACGAGATGGTTTCGCAAATCCTTTCCCCTCCCCACCTCTTGGGATCAAAGCGATTGGTCTTGCCGCTGGAAGTGACGCTGAGACCGAGTTTTTCGTGGTATCGTGCGAAGGGGGTGGATGTGGAAGCCCTGCCGGTCGGGGAATACCACTGGGAAGTCCTGCACGGGGGTTGTTGATCTTAGGTTCAGGTGGTGGTGGGCTATCATCGAGTTCGGACAGCGAAGAGAGGGCAGAGAGTGGGGATGGGGGGTCATCAAAGACAGAGGAAGGTTCGCCAAAGGCGATAGGAATCGAGTTGACATCCAAGGGGAGGGTTAGAGGTGGGTTGATGGGTCTGGGTGTGACGTCACTGTCTGGTTCCTCGGGTAATCTGTGCTGTGCCATCGCAGGTAACTGGACAAACGTGAACGTTGATTCCGCTAGAACGGAGAAAGAACGTACATCGGGCGATGGAGGCGGAACAGAATGCGATACGTTGGAAGGGATAACTTCCGGACTAGGGGCCGCCAAAGGAGGTTGATCAATGGTGGGTAAGCTCTTGTCCTCCACCACTGGTGACTTGCATGATGAAGAAGAGTCTAATTCTTTCTGCGAAGGTGACGTACGTGACCCCAAAGAATTCCCGACGCGTTCGGACTCGCCAGATACCTTTGCAATATTATCAACATCCATGGCGTCGGCTGAGGGCGAGAGAGAGCACGGCAGACTGGAGAAACGCAACGCCTCGTGCACAGGGGGTACTATAGATACATTCCCATGTGAGGGCATAAGCTGTCCAAGATTCCGGCGGCAGATTGAAGGTGAGAGAAGAGGAACTGTATGTGCCCGTTGTTTCGAGGACATTCTCCGCTGTCCGGGGCTCGTGGAAGAAGGGAGTAGTTTCGGATTGATCACAGAGAAGTCAAACGGACCGATAGGTTGCTTCGTTTCGGTGACAGGGACGTGAGATGGGTCTGCATACGAGTCGTTGATAAACCGCAATACGCTACTCTAATTAGAGGCACCCACCGTCATTATGGTCCTGCTTGGGTCGCTTATATCGACTTGCGGTATCGACCTCTGGAGAAAATCCTGGTTGTTGAGACAAGTGCGGCCGCTTTAAGGGTCGAGACTTGGGAGGTGAGAGCAACAGTTCATCGTCGCTCTCATCCTGGCTAACTCCAACATTGGGGGGCTCGGGAGGCCCAGAGGAATCAGCAAGGTGGCTTGGCTGTAGATTTCTCCTTCTCTCTTGCCTCGCGGCCCTCAGCGGGGAGATTCCGAAGTGAACTTCTCCGCATTCGTCGGGTAAAGCGAGTTGGGAGCGCGTCCGCTTAGAATGGTCCGACATCATGGCAAACAAAGGGTTGGTAAGGGAGGGTCAGGAGCTGCGAGCCCAGAGAGTAGCTCGCAAGCGTGAGCAATATTGAAAATGAAAACAAGAGGGAAGGGAATGATACAGTATCGGAAGAATCGAAGCCTCAATCGAGGGTCCGATTCAATTCAAAGTTGGTGACGCGCTTGAACCATCGATTATGTCAGACACGCGAGGCCACAACACGTGACTCCTCATCACACCTGCTTTTCTTTTTCATTTCACAGGCGAGTTTTTGCATTTGCGGACCCCAAGTAGGTGTGTTATGACTTG